>Ga0308309_10002512_pt1 | contig 10928 bp, 7 predicted proteins | sample HubBroMetageWFT5_FD_192491 | JGI IMG/M metagenome (GOLD analysis project Ga0308309, IMG submission 192491) | Warmed and freeze-thawed soil microbial communities from the Hubbard Brook experimental Forest, New Hampshire - Hubbard Brook CCASE Soil... | ecosystem: Environmental > Terrestrial > Soil... | reverse complement strand
AGCATTGGTGTGAGGGTAAGCGAGACGAAACCGGAGACCAGAATCGCGGCGCCGATGGTCACCGCGAATTCGTGCAGCAGGCGCCCGATAATTCCGCCCATAAACAAGAGCGGGATAAACACGGCCGCCAGCGACAAAGTCATCGACAGGATGGTGAAGCCAATCTCGCGTGCGCCTTCCCGGGCGGCCTGCAGCCGGGTTTTGCCCATCTCGAGGTGACGCACGATGTTCTCCAGCATGACGATGGCATCATCGACGACGAATCCTACCGACAAAGTCAGCGCCATCAGGGAAAGGTTGTCGATGCTGTATCCCAGCAGATACATCACCGAGAACGTCCCGATGATCGACATGGGGAGGGCGAGGGAGGGAATGATTGTCGCCGAGAGGTTGCGCAAAAAGATGAAGATCACCAGGATGACCAGGCCGATGGTCAGCACCAGGGTGAATTTCACGTCGTTTACAGAGGCGCGAATGGAAACCGAGCGGTCATAGAGCGTGTCAATGCGTACCGCAGCAGGAATGTGCGCTTCCAACCGTGGCAGCAGTTTCTTGATGCTGTCCACCACCGCGACCGTGTTGGTTCCGGGTTGCTTTTGAATGGCAAGCACAATCGCGCGCACGCCGTTGAACCAGCTCGCGGTCTTGTCGTTCTGTACGCTGTCGATCACGCGTCCGAGCTCATTGAGCCGCACTGGCCGTCCATTCCGGTAGGCCACGATCATGGGAGCGAACTGCAACGCGTTCATGCGCTGGCCATTGGAAAGGATGGTGAAGGTGCGGTTCTGTCCGTAGAGCGTACCCGTAGGAAGATTGGTGTTTCCAGATTGCAGCGCCGCTTCTACGTCGTCGATTCCCACCTGTCTTGAAGCTAGAGCGCTGGGATCGAGCTGGGCGCGCATGGCATACTTCTGCGCTCCGTAGACTTGCACCTGGGCGACGCCGTTCACCATCGAGACGTTTTGGGCAATCGTGGTTTCGGCTGCCTCATCGACATCGGAGAGCCTCATGGTTGGCGAACTGAGCGCTAAATAAAGGATGGGCGAGTCGGCGGGATTCACTTTCTGGAAGGTGGGCGGGGTGGGCATCTGCGGAGGAAGCTGCCCGCCGGCCGCGGTGATGGCGGCCTGAATGTCGAGCGCGGCACCGTCAAGGTTTCGGCTGAGATTGAATTGAACGGTGATGCTGGTCTGTCCGAGTGAGTTGGCAGATGTCATCGAATCGATGCCGGCGATAGTGGAGAATTGCTTTTCCAGGGGAGTAGCCACCGAGGAAGCCATGGTCTCGGGACTGGCTCCGGGCAACGAGGCGCTGACCAGAATCGTGGGGAAATCGACGTTGGGCAGGTCGCTGACGGGCAGCAGTTGGTAGGCGAAAATCCCGAAAATCAGGATAGCTGCCATGACCAGGGTGGTCATGATCGGCCGCCCAATAAAGAGATCGGTCACGAACCGCCTCCGCCGGAAGCCGCGCCCGCAGGGGTGCTGGCCTGGGCTCCCGACCCCGCACCTTGCACGACGACTTTGGAGTTCGGCGCCACGCGCAGGTGTCCACCTACGATCACACGCTCACCCGCCTGCACTCCGGCCGAGACCACGGTCAAATCCTGGTAGGTACCGGCCGTCTTGACGGGACGCGATTCGGCGGTGCTTTCGGGCGTCACCACATAGACGTACTCGCCCTGCTGGCCGGTTTGGACTGCGCGGGTCTGGACGACGATGGCGTTCTTCGCGACCGCCAGTTGCAGCACCGTATCCGCGAACTCACCGGGCCACAAGCGCCGATCTTTGTTGGTGAACGTCGCCTTCAGTTTCACGGTGCCAGTGGTAGTGTCCACACCGTTGTCGATGAATGAGAGGTAGCCTTCCGGCGGACTTGTCGTTTGCCCTTTGGGATACGCAAATACTGCCAGCTTGCGGGTGGAAGAGTACCGCCGCACCTGTTCAAGAACGGATTCCGGGACTGAGAAGGTCAAGTAAATGGGGCTAACCTGGTTGAGTTGAACCAGGTATGGCGTATCGTTGGCCTTGATCAGGTTGCCGACGTTCATCATCAAGACGCCGGTGCGGGCGTCGATGGGAGCAAAGATGTCCGTGTACTGCAGTTGAACGCTGGCTGCATCGACAGCGGCCTTATCCGCCTCAACCGCAGAGGCGTCGGCTTTGGCTTGCGTCCGCACCTGGTCGGCCTGCTCGTGGGAAACGACACCTTGTTTCTCCAGGGCGCTGTAACGGTCAGCCTGCAGGCGGGAATTCTCGGCCTGGGCCTGGTCGTGCTTCTGCTGGCCAATCGCCTTTTCCAGGTCGGCCTGGAAGGGTCGCTTATCCAGGCGCACGAGCAACTGTCCCTGGCGGACATCCTCGCCTTCCTTAAAAAGAATCTGCTGAATCTGGCCATTCACCTGTGAGCGGATTTGGACGGTTTGGTAGGCCTCGACGTTGCCGATGGCGCTGATTTGGATCGGGATGTCCCTCTGTTCAGCCGTGGCAACGACCACAGGAGCAGGAGGGCGCCCACCGGAACCAGCAGCAGGCTGAACCGGACCTTTGCTGCAGCCGACTGCCAGGAAAGTGCCGAGAAGGACCGCAACTGCGAGCAATTTTCGGGGACCTAGGGAGCAACCGTACATGAAGCACCGGCTCCAAGTGTCTATTTGCAACTAGTCACAAACGCCAACCCTCTGACCCTACAGCTGTTAGGAATTGTACGCCCGACCCTGTCTCCCACAATGTAATTGGGGTCACTAGCACCCACTTTCGCGACACCGCTCCAACCGTCGCGTATTCACCAACTGTCAGTCTGAGCAGGGTGATGGCACATAGAGTCGGCGTGCCCGATTTCCTGAAAAGAGCGAGTTATCTCGTAGGGACGCGAGACCATTCGCGGAGTAGGCGATGAAACGCTCATCGGCAGTTTGACCTTCGACGCCACTCGATGACAAGTTGCAGGCTATGGCACCGGGTTGCACTTCAGCATCTCGTCGATGGTCACACTATCAACCAGACCAGAGCAGCCGTAGAGGACCGGTATGATCTGATCGGGCGGATGAAGGCGCCGTAGCTGAGCGACGATCTCGGTGCCTGCCCGGTATGCCGGCAGATACATTCGGCCGAGCAATGGGTGCTTGCCCCACGCGCCGGAAAGCTTATCCGCGCGCTCGTCGGTGACCAGAAAATCCTGCCGAAGGATCGTAGCCACTTGCTCGCGCTGCATTCCCTCTCCCCAGGTTAAGTAGGACGACTGGTTCTTGGCATCATCTTGCAATAGCGCGAGCAGAACTCCGATCTGCAAATCCTCATCGGGTAGTTGTTCGACTTCCGTGACCCCGTGCGCGATGAGAATCGCGTTGTTGGCAATGCCCTCGAATAGCGTGGCCGTGCGAGTGTTCATGGTCAACACCGTCGCTTCAAAACCCGCCTTGCCGCGGACCCAGAGATCCTGCAAGTAGGCGAACGTAGTCACGTGCCCCGGCACCACCTCGTGACTGACCAATTGCTCGAACTCGGGAACGGACATGCGTAGCGAGGCGTTGATCTCGTAGGTGGCTTCGTATTGCGGGGTGCCATCTGGCTTTCGCGCTCGCCCGATGTAGTTCATGGAGCCTGAGAACCAGGCGTCCTTAATCGGCAGGAAGTCGATATTCGCGCGCGGCACTCGTCGCAGCTCTTCTGGAAGCCAGGGCAATAGATTTGCTTCCGTGAGGCGATCAAATTGAGCAATGACTGCCGCACCCAGAGCACGAACCGAAGCCATTGGAACCAGCCGGTCCTGGCGCCATGCATCGACACCTCCGACAAGCCCCTTGGCACCCGAAATGGAATATCCGGCACGGCCGAGCAATTCAGCAACACGCTCGCTTCGCTTTCGGCTCGGAGGGTTCCGGAGCCCTGCCGGTCGCGGCTTCCACGCAGCGCGCATACGGCACAGGATCGCCTTTCCCTAACACCTCCATCGCAAGATCCCACATCGTTTCCAGGCTCAGCGACAAGCCGAGGAGGTAGGGGCCACGTACTCCGGCTATCTTGCGAGCCTCATCGTGAATACCCGTAATGGCCCCGGGAAGGTCAACCCGGCGCAGATAGTCCTCTACAGCTTGATGGTTGACGTTCTTGCCTGAGACACCGCCGGTTTCCCGCAAAATCGCTGCCGCCGGATCAGTGTAAGCGAGTGGAAGAGGCTCATCGGAAAACCATGAGTCCGCAATGAACCGCCCCGTACCCGAGGGACACATGACATCACCACCCCAAAGAGTGTCGATGCCGAGCACTGCCTCCGCGATGAATCGCCCTATCCGGTCCATGTCCTTTATTTATTCATCCCTTTGCAATGGCTGTTCCCTTACGGAGCCAAACCAAACGTAGAGGCAGAGGCCGACAAACAAAAGCGCAGAAACAGTTTGCGACGCCGCCTCATTTGAGTAGAACGGTGTCTTGATCAGGTCTTCGCGATACCTCGGTATCAGACGCAGAGCCGCTCCCAGGACACCGCCCAGAGCACCACCCGCCATGAGCCCGGACGCGATGATTACACCACGTTCCCGAATAGTTTTTCCCCGTTCGCCGCCGACTCTCTCGGATCGTTTGTTCAGCCAGTGCGACAAGAATCCTCCCACCAATGCAGGAGTATTCAATTCGAGCGGCAGATACATTCCGAGGGCGAAGATGAGCGAAGGTTGCCCCAGCATCTCCATGATCAACGCAATCATGGCACCAGCTCCGAATAGTAGATACGCTATGGGCTGGCGGCTCATGAACCCTTCCACCAGGGCTTTCATGATCGATGCCTGCGGTGAAGCCAGTACAGGTCGCAGGTCGCCAGGCAAGGCTTCGCCGAACTGGAAGGTACGCGCCAGCATCACGATCGTGAATCCCACGGCGACCGCCGCCGCAATGACGCCCAAGAACTTTACTTTCTCCTGCGCAGAAGGCGTGGAGCCGAGCCAGTATCCGGTCTTGAGGTCGGTAATTGCCTGGCCGGATACCGATAATGCAGTGCATACCATTGCAGCAATCACCATCACAAAAAACATGCCGCTGGTGCTGGACACTCCAAACCTGAGCAGGACGGCACAGGAAATGATGATGGTCAGCATCGTCATCCCGGAAACAGGATTGCGGGCGGTGGTTGCGATGGCGTTGGCCGCAACCGATGTAAAGAAGAAGGAAAAGACCAAAGTCAGTATCAGTCCAATTCCGACCACGCTCCAGGACACCGGCAGAGTGCCCAAAAGCATCGCCACGCCGATTGCTCCAATCACCACTCCAAGGAAGATGGCCATCATTGAGATGTCACGATCGGTGAGCTCCGCCGCTGCAGCTTCGTTCTTCCGGAAAACACGCAGCGCGATTCCGAACGAACTGGCCACGATCCTCAACGATCTGACGATCCCGAATATACCCGCGGTCGCGATTGCTCCGACCCCGATAAATCGCACGTAACTCCTGTAGATCTGGACCGCTGTCATGGTCGAGATCGGAGCCGCAGCCGGATAGACTGCGCTGTCCAGATGACTGCCTATGAACCATATCAGCGGGACCAGCACGAAATTCGAGAGAATCCCGCCGGCGCAGAGAATCATGGAACTACGCAGACCCATGACATAGCCCAGACCCAGGATGAAACCGATGGCATCAAAGCTGAACGCCATTCGGGCGCGTTCCGAGAGCGTGCGAAACACCGGCAAGAATCGCAGATCAACGAATTCCTTCCAAACCTGGAATGTCGTAACGAACAGATCGTAGACACCAGCGATGGCGGTCGCTTGCAGCAGCAGCTTGGCTTGCGATCCACCCTTCTCGCCGGTGACCAGCACTTCGGCGATGGCCGTGGCTTCCGGGTACGGGAGTTTGCCGTGCATGTCGCGCACGAAGTAGCGTCGCAATGGAATCAGAAAAAGAACACCGAGACAGCCGCCGGCAAGGCAGATGAAGATCGTCTGCACCGGGTGAGGATCCAGCTTCAGGATGTACAGCGCCGGAATCGTGAAGACGGCTCCTGCAACAACCGGCCCCGCAACCCCTCCGATACCCGTGATGATCACATTCTCGAGCAGGCTGGATCGCCGGCGGTAGAGGCGGGCCAGACCAATGGCCAGGATCGAAATCGGAATGGCCGATTCCATCACCTGTCCAACCTTGAGGCCCGAATAAGCGGCTGCGATGGTAAAGACGATGCAGAGAAAGATGCCCCAGCCAACGGATCGTCCCGTAAGTTCCGGCAACTTTACCTCTGCGGCCACAATCGGCGGGTACGACTCGCCAGGTTTCAGCAGTTCGTACGCACTTTCGGGGAGTGACTTGGTTTCTAGTTCGGGCATGGAAGACTGAACCTCCTGGACCGGGCATGCGACTTGTGTGTCAGCTGTGCCCGGACGGCGTTACCGCAGGCGGGATCGCCCGACAGATCGCCATTCGAAAGTTCAACATTTGCCGAACAAACGTCGCAAGGACGCAGATCACATCAGCTGATCAAAGCAGTTGACTTACTACGTCGGACGCGAGGGGCGCCAAAAGTGTTCAATCGAACCAAGCCCCATGCTGTCATCCCGACCACATAGGTTCAGTAGGGATCCAACTCGAGAAAATCGTTTCTGCTGAAAACAAGAGACTTATTGGATTCGTTTCATAATTTCCAGATTTCACTTTGCAGTTCATCCGCGCATCTGACCATTATATTTGATCATGGTTTATATTTATGGTCCACTTGATCCATGAAGGAAGTCGCTATCTCCGAATTCAAGGCCAAATGCCTTGCCCTACTTGAAGAGGTGCGCCAAACGAAGAAACCCCTTCGGGTCACGCGCTTCGGCAAGCCCGTGGCTGAAATCGTGCCGCCGTCGCCGGACGCCGGGCAAAAAAACTGGATCGGCTCCATGAAGAACACCATGGACATCGTCGGCGACATTGTGTCTCCGGTCATCGACGAGAAAGACATCGAGGCGCTGCGCGATTGAAACTGCTCCTCGATACTCATGTCTGGCTTTGGGCTCTGCATGATCCGTCCCGGCTCGGCCACCGCGTCCGAGATGTGCTGCGAAACCCCGCCAATGAGGTGTGGCTCTCTCCGGTTTCAACCTGGGAGGCATTGCTACTGAATGCCAAGGGCAGGATTCGGCTCCCTGCCAACTTGTCCGAGTGGCTGACCGCCGCCACGGCTCCCCTGCGGGAAGCACCTCTCACCCACGAGATCGTGCTGATCGCCCAGCAACTCCCGCTACCACAACGCGATCCCGCAGATCGGTTTCTGGCCGCTACTGCTCAACTCATGGACCTGACGCTGGTCACGGCCGACGACAGTCTGCTTCGCCTGGGGACAATCCGCACCATGAAGAACTGATCGATGATCCCATCCTGCGAAAACAGCTGCCGCAGGCAGGACTGTGGGGTCTACGAAGAAACGAAATGACAGGCAGCAATCAGCCGAGCCCAGCATCGGCGAAGCACACCACTCTGAGTGCAATTCGGCGGTTCATCGAATCGAAGGTCAGGATATTGCACCCTGAATCGCAGCCACCACGGCGTTCACATCTTCACTGACGACTAGCGTACTTCCGTCACTGAACGTGATCTGCGATCCGCCTGCGATTTCATGAGCTGGAATTTCATGAACCGCACGGATGTGCTCAGGGTTAAGGAATTGGTGCTTGTTGTCTCTGGCATCGGTAACGCGTACTAGCGCTCTCACATGATCCTCGCAGTGCTCTGTGTGCTCAACCGCTCTACCACCATTCTTGCTCGGATATTGCAACGATTCGCATGACGGCTTCTCTCCGAAACGTGCGGGTGAGATTAGTTTAAAAGTAGTTCCTGTTATTCAACAACGCCCGGTCGTAGCGACGTCAGACCAGCTCTCTCTACAAGCGGGGGACGAGCCCCCGAGGGAAACTTGCGGAAGCCGAGGGAGTATTATGCGGAGGACTCACCGAGTTGATGAAAACGGAGTAGAGCAATGCCCGAGTCCATTGACTGGCCGCGGATGCGTCCGCCGGGACGTCGACGCCGTTTCCTTATTATTCTGGTTGTCCTTGCCTTCATCTTGTTCGCCAGTCGAGCGGCATTGTCGTATTACGTGGACGTGCTCTGGTTCGGATCTCTAGGGTATGCGGACGTGTTTTGGAAAACACTGAGTCTTCAGTGGGGGACGTTCGCCACTTTTGCGGCAACTACATTCCTCATTCTGTACGGATCGTTCCTGGCGCTGAAGCGAGCGCATCTTCCAGATTTGCCCAACGGTCAAACGATCCTCATCGGAGGACAACGGGTGACGCTGCCCGTTGAACCTGTCCTGCGCCTCATCGCGCTCGGTGTTTCACTCACCATTGCCGCTGCAACCGGCGCCAGCATGATGGTGGAGTGGCCGACACTTGCGCTTTTTTGGTATGCGCCCCGCACCGCCGGTGGCGTTGTGGACCCGATTTTTGGCAGGCCGCTGAACTTCTTTCTCTTCGCCCTGCCCGCGTGGCAGCTCATCACCGGCTGGCTGCTCACCCTGGCCGTGATAACGTGTGTGCTTGCGGCTTTCTTCATCCTCATCACAGGCGGAAGCCGTGTGCTGGCAGGGCGTCTCAGCCGCTCGGTAACACTACCTTGGCGCGGGCTTTCCATTGCGGTTGCGTTCCTGTTGCTGATCGTCGCGATGCGTGTGTACCTTGGCCGGTTTGAACGATTATTTGAGGATCATACGATCTTCGGGGGCGTGACCTACACGGACGCGCACGTTACGCTCACCGGGATGCTCGTGGTCTGCACGGCCCTCGTTCTGGGCGCGCTGATCACACTCGTCAACGTCGTGTCGGTGCCACGCGGCCGCTGGCTGCTCCTGGCAATGGCTCCGGCCGCGCTGTGTTATTTTGCCGTTCAGATCGTCGGCTGGTACGTCAGCAGCTTTATCGTCAAGCCGAACGAACTAGTGCGTGAAAAGCCTTACATTGTCTACAACACCGACCTGACGCGGCAGGCCTACGGATTGAATAAGGTCTTGCAGCGCGAGTTTCCGGCGGAGCCAACGGTTGAGGCAGCCGACCCGGCGAACAATCAGGCGACGCTGCAGAATATTCGGCTGTGGGACTGGCGCGCCCTGCAGGACACGCTGCGACAGATTCAGGAAATCCGTACCTACTACGACTTCCCCGACATCGACATTGATCGCTATCAGATTGACGGTGCCACCCGCCAGGTGATGCTCGCCACCCGCGAGTTGAACGTTGACAAGCTCCCGGAGAGCAGTCGTAACTGGATTAACGAGAAGCTGATCTACACCCACGGCTACGGCATCACGATGAATCCAGTCAACGGGTTCACGCCAGAAGGGCTGCCCACGCTGATTCTGAGCAACATGCCGGTCCAGAGCACGGTGCGTGGCCTGACCGTGACGCGTCCGGAGGTTTATTTCGGCGAGTTGACCAATACCGACGTCTACGTGAAGACGCGGCAGAAGGAATTCAATTATCCGCAAGGCCAGACCAACAACCTGAATTCCTACGAGGGCAATGGGGGCATCGTCCTCGGCGGTTTTCTGCAACGAATTATTATCGCGCTCGACCGCGACGACCTCGCCAAGCTGCCGTTCAGCGATGACGTGAACAAGGATAGCCGGCTGCTGATGCGACGCAACGTGCGCGATCGCGTATCCGCGTTAGCGCCGTTCCTCACCTTCGATCCGGATCCGTACATCGTGCTCGGCGATGATGGCCGCCTGTCGTGGATCATGGATGGGTTCACAGTTTCAGACAGCTATCCGTACTCGACCCACTACCATCTAGGCGGCGACCTCATTAATTACATGCGCAACAGCGTGAAGGTGGTGATCGATGCCTACGATGGCACCACTACATTTTACGTATTTGATTCGGAAGATCCCGTCATCGCAGCCTACCGCCGCATTTTCCCAACTCTGTTCAAGGACGCCGCCACGATGCCGCCGGGGCTGCGCAAGCACGTGCGCTACCCCGAGTTGCTGCTTAACCTGCAGGCAGAAGTGTACGGCTTGTACCACATGACAGATCCGGAGGCATTCTACAACCGCGAAGATCTGTGGACGGTCGCAACCGAAGTCGGCATGGGCGAGGGTGGGCAGCAAACCACACAGGCGATGCAACCGAACTTTGTACTGATGAAGCTTCCGGGTGAAACCGGCGAAGAATTCGTGGAGATTCTGCCCTTCACGCCGGCGAACCGCAATAATCTGATTGGCTGGATTGCTGGGCGGAGTGACGGCGCACAATACGGCACGTCGGTAGTCTACAACTTTCCCAAAACCAAGCTGGTCGACGGGCCGCTGCAAATCGAGGCGCGGATTGATCAAAACGCGCAGCTTTCCGGACAGTTGACGCTATGGAACCAGCAAGGCTCGCACGTGCGACGCGGCGCGCTATTGGTGATTCCGTCGGGGCGCGCGCTATTGTACGCGGAACCCATCTACCTGCAGGCCGAGCGCAGTCCAATGCCGGAGTTGCGCCTGGTTGTGCTCGCGCTCCAAGATCGGCTTGCGTACGGACCGACGTTCGAATCGGCGATGGCCGCCCTCTTTGGCGGAGCGACGTCATCGCTGAGCGCCGCGGCAGTCTCCGCGGAGCCAATGCGGCGTGCACCGCCATCCGCCGCGTCAGCTCAGCCCGGGGCGGATCTCGATGCGCTCATCGCGGAAGCCGCCAAAGACCTGGCCGACTACCAGCGCCTGACAGCTGAAGGCAAGCTTGGCGAGGCTGGACAGAAGCTGGAAGAATTGAAGCGTGCACTCGACAAAGTAAGTACGCGCCAAAAATAGGCTCGCTGTGGTGTTTGTTTCGCGCCGTACTCTCCTTCGCCGGGGCTGTTTAATTTTGCAACAGCCTGTTCTTAATGCGACCCGGCGATAACGGCTTTTTGGTTACATTTGTTCTCCGAGCATGTTGATCGTGCATCGGATCGTGTCTCAGACTTGACGGACCG
>Ga0308309_10002511_pt1 | contig 10933 bp, 11 predicted proteins | sample HubBroMetageWFT5_FD_192491 | JGI IMG/M metagenome (GOLD analysis project Ga0308309, IMG submission 192491) | Warmed and freeze-thawed soil microbial communities from the Hubbard Brook experimental Forest, New Hampshire - Hubbard Brook CCASE Soil... | ecosystem: Environmental > Terrestrial >... | reverse complement strand
GACGCCGTACACGAGCTGAGCCGAGAGCGCGTAGATCAGGCCGCCCAGCGCCGGGCCGAGCACCTGCGCGGCCTGCACGGCGATCGAGCGCAGCGCCATCGCGCTCTCGAGCAGCTCGCTCGGAACCAGCGTCGGCGGCAACGCGCGCGCGGCCGGCGTGCCGATCGCCGCGGCAGCTCCCGCAGCGGTCGCGAGCGCCAAGAATGGCCACAGGCTCGTCACCCCGGCAAGGCTCACGGCCGCGAGCCCACCGGCTACGACGGTGCTGAGCAGCAGCGAGAACATCAATATCAGCCTGCGCGGCAGGCGGTCAGCGAGCTGCCCCGCCGGTAGCGCGAGCACGAACATCGGGATGAACTCCGCGAGGCCGATCAGCCCGAGGGCGAGCGCGCTGCGCTGGTTGGTGTAGACCTCCCAGCCGATCGCCACCTCGACCATCTGCACGCTCACGCCCATGCCCAGCAGCGCGAACCACAGCAGCGCGAAGTCGCGCTCCGCGAGCGCCGGTCCGAATCGTCTCACCGATGGTGGTCTAGCATCTGAGCCCTCCACGAACCCCGCGAAGAGAGGCAAGCGATGGCCAATACGCTCTACACCGCCAAGGCGCACGTCACCGGCGGGCGCGCCGAGGGACACGGCGCCAGCAGCGACGGCGCACTCGAGGTCGATCTGCGCCTGCCGCCCGAGATGGGTGGCCCGGGCGGGGGCACCAATCCGGAGGAGCTGTTCGCTGTCGGCTACGCCGCCTGCTTCGAGGGCGCGCTCGGCGTCGTCGCGCGCCGTGCAAAGGCCGAGGCCGGGGATGCGGCGATCGACTCCGAGGTCTCGCTCTCCCCCGACGGCAAGGGCGGCTTCCTGCTCTCGGTCGCGCTCAACGTGACCCTGCCGGCCGTCAGCGACGAGGCGACCGCGGTCGAGCTAGTTCGCGCGGCGCACCAGGTGTGCCCCTACTCGAATGCCACGCGTGGCAACATCGAGGTCACGCTCACGGCCAACGGCGCGGCGGTCGCGTAAGCGCCCGGCGGCGGCTTACGGCGGCGCTCGCCGACGGCCCACACCCCGAGCGCGAGGCTAGCGCCCGAATGTGCGCACGATCTGATCTGCGCGCGCGTGCAGTCCCTGCAGCAGCGAGCGGATCTGCTCGAGATCCGAGCGCAGCTCGACGTCTCCGACCTCGACCGGCAGCATCGAGTCCTGCAGCGTCGCCAACAGCCGGTCGGCATCCTCGATCGACGTCGTCGCGCTGTCGAGGAACCCCTTGACGCCGTGCGAGGGCGCGCCCGCGACGGCCGGCTCGAACGTGCGTCCGGGCAAGTCGTGGCGCTCGGCGAACGACGCGTGCGCCCGACGGGCACGCCCGTATGCCATCTGCACGGGCCGAAACAACTGCGCCTCGACCGTGTCGCCGCTGTTTTCGTCGAGCTGTTCGTAGGCTTCGCTCAGCGACGCGAGCGCCTCGCCGAGCGCATCAGCCGCCTCGGCGATCGTGTCGAGCAGCTGCTGTCGCGCGTCGGCGGTCGTGTAGGGCACGCACGCAAGGTTAGACAGCGTTCGTGATGTTCCTGCTCACGCGTCGCGCCGCCGCGCCGGCGTCAGCTGACCAGGTAGGAGGCCGAGACGCTCGCCGAGAGCAGGCAAGTCGTCGCGGTCGCCTCTTTGGCGGCGGGCTTCTTCTTCGGCGCCGGCTTGTGGGGCTTCTTCCTGACGGTCGCGCGCTCCACCGTGCCCGCAGCCACAGGCACGGGCGTGGACACGCTCGCGGTCGGAAAGTCCGGTTCTTGACCCTGATATTCGACATAGTCGGATTCTTCGCCGCCCGTACAGGAGATCGAGCCGCCGTCTTCGACGATGCTCTGCACGCTGCCGAGCGTCACGCCAGCCTTGCCGACGAGGAATTCGGCCTTGCTGTGAGCGTCGGCCAGCGCCGCGGCCATCGCTTCCCGGTAGACCCCCGTCGCGACCGCCGCGCTCGCGCCCTGCGCGACCGGGAGCATCGCGACACCGTCGACGCTCACTGTCGGCGCCGGCGTTGTGCTCGTGGGCGAGGTGGTCGTGGTCGTCGTCGTGCTCGTGGGCGCTTCCGCATCGGCCACGCCCAGCGCGTTCGCCGCGAGCAGTCCGCCCGCGACCACCACGATCGCTGCTATCGCATTGCGCATCGTTGCAATGGATACTAGCGCTCGATCTCCGCAAGACTCCGAGCACGCTCGAGGACGGCATCGATCATCGGCTCGGTCAGCCTGCCCGTGAACGTGTTCTGTTGGCTGGGGTGATAACAGCCGATCAGCGAATACGGCTCGCCCGCCACTTCCGCGCCGTGTCCAAAGCGTGGCCGCGGACGGCGCGCGACGGCCCCGGGCGCCGCGAGCACACTGCTGAGGCGCAGCGCGGCATCCCATGCGAACGCGCCGAGACAGACCACCACGCGCAGCTCGTCGAGCAGCTCGAGCTCACTCACGCTCCACGGCAGGCAGCGCTCTCGCTCCGCCGGTGTCGGACGGTTCGCCGGTGGCGCGCAGCGCACCGCCGCGGTGACCCACGCATCGCTGAGCCTCAGGCCGTCGTCGCGCGAGCGCGAGAGCGCCTGGATGGCGAAGCCCGTGCGCCACAGGGCAGCAAACAGAAAATCCCCCGAGCGATCGCCGGTGAACACGCGTCCGGTGCGGTTGGCTCCGTGCGCGGCCGGCGCGAGCCCGAGCAGCAGGACGCGCGCGGCGGGGTCCCCGAAGCCCGCCACGGGACGCCCCCAGTACTCCTCCTCGGCAAACGCGGCGCGACGCTCGCGTGCGACCTGCTCGCGCCAGGCCACCAGTCGCGGACAGCGCCGGCAGTCACCGATGCGCGCCGCGAGCGCGCTCAGCGCGTTGGGTCTTTGCGATTGCACACCGCAGTAGTACCATCGCTGGGAGATGCCGCTGTGGCTCTGGATCCTGCTGTTCGCCGGGTTGGTAAAAATCCCGCTCGCGGGCCTGATGCTGTGGATTCCCTTTCGGCACGAAGATCCGATGATGGCGCCCGACGCGTCGGACTCCTCCGAAGAGGACGGCGGCTCCAAGGCGCTGCCCGGCGGCCCGCTCGATCCACATCCGCGCATGCCGCATCCCCGTGGCCCGCGGCGCGGCCCGCATCACGGCTCCCCCGCTCCCCCGTCCCCGCCGCGCGTACGCACGCGCGTTCGTGGTCGGCGACCCGCACGAATCCGACCCGCTCGCGTCTAGCCGGCTTCGCCTAACGGTTTCGCTTGCGCTGCTGGCGCGCGGCCTTCGCCTTCGCGCGGCGCTTGCGCATCCTCGCGGCGGTGTCGCTCGCGGCGCTGCCCTCGATCATCTCCCTCTCCGTCGCGGGCGCCACCCTGCGCGCATCGCGGACGATCACGAACGCGATCCCGGACAACACCAGGACCGCTGCCGCGAGCACGAGCAGGATCGTCGTGTGTGAGGTTGTCGGTTCGGCGCTCGAGGTGCTCGTCGCCGTCGTCGTCGTGTTGGTTTCTTCGGGCGCGGCTTCGGTGAGCTGACCCAACGCGCCTTCCGAGCTCAGGCTCGTGGCGAGGGCGGATGCGGCGCCCGTCCCCGCGAGCGCGAGCATCGCGGCCAGGCACAACAGGCACGCGCCCGCGCGCAGGCGCAGCGGGATTGGGCGGACTCGGCTCGGCACCTGGCGAGCATACCGGCTGCACACGCGCACACCCAGCGCACGAAGACCACGCACGGCGCGCGCGCAGGCGACGCCGCACACCGTAGAATGGCCGCCCATGGCCCCCAAACAACGCCAGGTTCGAGTCGAACAGCGCGGCGGCATCGAGGCCATCCAGGCGCTCGAGCAGCGCTCGGACGAGGAGCTCGAAGCCGAGACCAAATACAAGGCCGCCGCCCTGGCGATCCTCGGTGCCCGCGCCTCGGAGCGCTTCGACGCGGACGCCGCTCGCGGTTTCTTCCAGCGAGCGATCGCGGCCGCGCGGCCACAGGAGCGGATGCAGATCAGGCGCATGGCCGACGCCTCGCTCGCCCTCGCCGAACGCCGCGCGGGCGACCTCAAGGAGGCGGTCGAGCGGCTCGGCCAGACTCCGCCCAGCGGCCGTCAGATGTTCGCCTTGCGCGCGATGGGGCTGCTGATCCCGCCCGCCTCCGCCGGTTTGCTTCCGCGCATCCGCGGGATCCTCTTGATCATCTTGCTCGTGATCGTGCTGCTCGCGCTCGGCTTGGGGATCGTCGAGCTGATCGCGATTCCGTTCGGCGGGCTCGGGCTCGCTCCGGGGATCCTGCTGGGACTGTTCCTCGTGATCGCCGTCCTTGCGATCACCGCGGCGATCGGCCGGCGCCGCAGCAGGCGCGCCAAGGCCGCCGCCGGGCGCTGAGAGCGCCCGGCTCGCCGCGCTGCGGACACTAGGCTTGCCAGCGTGCCCGCACCCGTTTGCCTGATCGTGAACCCAGCCGCCGGCGGCGGCAAGGCCGGCCGCGTCGCGCCCTCGGCGGCGCAGGCGCTGCGCGACGAGGGGCTGGCGGTGCGTAGCGTCGACACCCGCAGCCTCGAGCACGCTCGCGAGCTCGGCCGCGAGGCGGCCCTGGCAGGTGAGACGGTCGTCGCGCTCGGCGGCGACGGCTTGGTCGGCGTCCTCGCCGACGTGCTGCGCGAGGTGCCGGGTGCGCTCATCGGCGTGCTACCCGGAGGGCGCGGCAACGACCTGGCGCGCGTTCTCGGCATCCCCGCGGACCCGATCGCAGCATGCGCGACGATCGCGCACGGGATCGCGCGGCCGATGGATCTCGGCCTCGTTGAGGGCGCGGGCCGCGACGGCGCCGCACGGGCATTCGTGGGGATCGCGTCGGTCGGCTTTGACAGCGACGCCAACCTCATCGCCAACGAGGCGCCCGCGTGGCTCGGCGGGCTCGTGTACGCCTACGGCGCGCTGCGCGCGCTGCTGTTCTGGCGCCCGGCAAGCTTCGACGTGGAGCTCGACCCGCCTGGCGAGCATCACCTCTTCACCGGCTACTCGATCGGAGCGTGCAACTCCAAGTCCTACGGGGGAGGCATGAATGCTGCTCCCGATGCGCTGCTCGACGACGGCCTGCTCGAGGTGGTGATCTGCGAAAGCGTGAGCAAGCTGAGGTTCCTGACGCGCATCCTTCCGAAGGTGTTCAAGGGGACGCACGTGCACGAGCCCAGCGTGCACGTGTTCCGGGCGCGCGAGATCTCCGTCAGCTCGCAGCGCGCCTTCACGATGTACGCCGACGGCGACCCGATCGGGGATCTGCCGGTGCGCGTGCGCGCCCTGCGCGGCGCCGTCACCGTGCTGACGCCGACGGACTCGACGAGCACCGCGTTCGCGCAGCCCCCTCCCCCGCCGGCTTCGCCCGGGCGCGACCCGGCACCGATACCGCCCGCGCTCGTGGATCCCCCGATGCCGCCAGCCGCAGACGAGCGATGACGAGCACGCTCGCCCCCAAGCTCGCGCTCGCGCGCGCCGTCGCGTCACTCTCGCGCCTCGGCGGCGGCGGCGCCACCAGCGCGCCCGGCAAGGTCCTGATGCGCCTGGCGCCCGACGCGATCGGCACGCTCGGAGCGCGCCTCGAGCGAGGCAGCGTGCTGATCTCGGCGACCAACGGCAAGACCACCACCGCGACGATGGCCGCCGCGATTCTCGAGCGCGACGGCATCGCACTCGTCCACAATCAGGCCGGCGCCAACATGGCCGGTGGGATCGCCACGACGCTGCTCGGCGCGGCGCGCCCCGGCGGCGCGCTCGCCGGCGAGCTCGGCCTGTTCGAGGTCGACGAGCTGTGGCTGGCCTCGATCGCGAGCGAACTGAGCCCTCGCGTGATCGTGCTCGCGAACCTGTTTCGCGATCAACTCGACCGCTACGGCGAGCTCGAGGCGATCACCGAGCGCTGGGAGCAGGCGGTGCTCGCGAGCGACGCCCAGCTCGTGCTCGACGCCGATGACCCCGCGATCGCAGACCTCGGGCGCGATCGTCCGGGCACGCTGTACTTCGGCGTGCAGGACGACTCGCTCGCGCTGCCCGGGATGGCACACGCCGCCGACGCGAAGCACTGTCGACGCTGCGGCGCACCGTATGTCTTCGACGCGATCTACCTCGGCCACCTCGGGCACTACCGCTGCCCCAGCTGCGGCCAATCCAGGCCGAATCCCACGGTCACGGCGAGCGACGTGCGCCTCGAAGGCGTGCGCCGGGCCCACTTCACCCTACGCACGCCCGCCGGCGAGGCGGAGATCGAGCTCGCGCTGCCCGGGCTCTACAACGTCTACAACGCGCTCGCCGCCGCCGCGCTCGCGACCGCGTTGGAGGTCCCGCTGGAGAGCATCGCCGCCGGGCTCGCCGCCACCACCGCCGCCTTCGGACGCGCCGAGAGCGTGACGCTCGCCGTCAGCGGCGAAGGGGCTCGCGCAAGCGCGGCCCGCGAGCTGCGCATCCTGCTCGTCAAGAACCCAGCCGGTGCGAACGAGGTGCTGCGCACGCTCGCTCTCGAGCCGGGCGAGCACGACCTGCTGGGCGTGCTCAACGATCACATCGCCGACGGTCACGACGTCTCCTGGATCTGGGATGCCGACTTCGAGCTGCTCGCCGGACGCGTGCGCCTGGTCACCTGCAGCGGGACGCGTGCGGCCGACCTCGCCGCGCGCCTGAAGTACGCCGGCATCGACCCCAGCCGCATACGCCTGCGCGAGGACCTCAGCGCCGCTCTGCACGAGGCCTCCGCTGGGCGCCCCGACGAGAACGCGCCGCTGTATGCGTTGCCGACATATACCGCGATGCTCGAGCTGCGGGAGCTCCTCGTCGCACGCGGCGAGGCGAGCAGCGCGTGGTCGTGAGCGCTGCGCACGGAGATCGCCGCGACGAGCGACACGCTGTCGCGGCGCGCACGAGCCGACCCGACGCCGTCGTCTGGCACGAGCTCGAGTGCGGCTCCTACACCGCCGATCTGGCGCTGTGGCGCGAGCTGGCCGCACGAGCCGGCACTGGCACGGGCGCCCAGCCCGTGCTCGATGTCGGCGCGGGATCCGGGCGCGTCTCACTCGACCTCGCCGCGCGCGGACATCGCGTGACAGCGCTCGACCGCGACGCCGAGCTGTTGCGTGCGCTGCGTGAGCGCCCCGGCGCTGCCGCGATCGAGACGGTCTGCGCAGATGCCCGCGCCCTCGATCTACCCCGGCGTGACTTCAGCGTCTGCCTCGTGCCGATGCAGACGATCCAGCTCTTCGGCCCCGCCGACGACAGGCTCGCGTTCCTGCGCGGTGCCCGCGCGCACCTGCGCCGCGGGGGGCTGCTCGCGTGCGCGATCGTCACCGATGTCGAGTCCTTCGACTGCGCCTGCGGAGACGTCGCGCCGGAGCCCGACAGCGCGCTCGTGGACGGCATCCGCTATCTGAGCCGACCGACACGAGTCCTCGTGAGCGCGCAGACGGTGCGCATCGAGCGCGAGCGTACAGCGTTCCATCCCGCGCACAGCGACACGCCGCTGCTGCGCGAGCACGACGTCGTGCAGCTCGCGCGCCTCACCGCGACGCAGCTGCTGCGAGAGGGCGCCGCGGCGGGCCTGACGCCGGCAGGGACCCTCGAGATCCCCGCCACCGAAGAGCACGTCGCAAGCGAGGTGGTGCTCCTACATGCCTGACGCACCCCCCCGCTCCGCTCCCGCGCGCCGCGAGCTGCGGGTATGCGGACTGTATCACGACCTCATGAACATCTACGCCGATCGCGGCAACCTGATCGTGCTCGAGCGCCGCTGCGCGTGGCGGGGAATCGGCTTCCAGCTCTCTCGCAGCGGCCTCGGCGATGCGCTGAGCGCCGACGATCACGACCTGTTCTACATCGGCGGAGGCCAGGACCGCGACCAGCGACTGTGCGCGGAGGACCTGCTCGAGACCAAGCGCGATGGGCTGCACGCGGCCGCCGCTCGCGGCGCGGTCGTGCTCGGCGTGTGCGGCGGCTACCAGTTGCTCGGTCACTCCTACACGCTCGGCGAGGAGGAGATCGCGGGCGTCGGGCTGCTCGACGTGCGCACCCTGCGCGAGCCCGGGCCACGCCTGATCGGCAACGTCGCGATCGAGGCCTCGCTCGGAGGCGGTGAGGCGGGCGTGCTGGCGGGCTTCGAGAACCACGGCGGGCGCACGTCCCTGGGCGAGGGCCAGCAGCCGCTCGGACGCGTGCTGAAGGGCCACGGCAACGACGGGCGAAGCGGCATGGAGGGAGCGCGCAGCGTCAACACGATCGGCACCTATCTGCACGGGCCGCTGCTGCCGAAGAACGTGTGGTTCGCCGACTGGCTTATCGCCCGCGCGCTCGGGCTCGATCCGCAGGAGCTCGCGCCGCTCGCCGACGAGATCGAGCGCGAGACGCACCTAAGCGCGCGCCGAGCCGCCGGCGTGTAGCGGCTCGAGCTGCGTCTGCCCCGTCTGCGGCCCCTCGGTCTCGCTGACCTCGCGCCGCGCCTCGGGCTGGGGTTGGAAGGACGCCCGCACGAACGCCAGCACCGCCGCGCCGCCCACCAGCGCCGTCACACCGGCGAAGAGGTAGATGCTGTTCTGGCTGGTTGCGTACGCCGCGCGCACCGCGTGCCCGACGAGCGCCTGCGAATGCGGCGGGCTCGAAGCGATCAGCTCCTGGGCCGCACCCTGGCTCGCCTGTGCCGCCGCTGCGTGCGGGTCGGCGAACACGCCGCTGCGCGCGAACGAGGTCTCTATGCGACTGGTGAACAGCGTTCCCAGCGCGGCGATACCGAGCGCAAAGCCAAGCTGGCGGAAGGTGTTGACGATGCCGCTGGCCATGCCCGTGCGCGCCGGGTCCACCGCCCCGAGCGTGGCCGAGATCAGCACCGGCGAGGCCAGGCCGACACCGAGGCCTGTGATCACGAGCCCCGGGATCATCACGCCCCAGCTCGAAGACGCCGCGAAGTCCGTGCGCATCAGCGAGCCGATGCCGATGAGGAGCAGCCCCAGGCCGAGCGGGAACTGCGGCGGGATGCGGTGCATGAAGCGTCCGATGCCCGCCGACGCGGCGAACGCCACCGCCGCGAGCGGGGCCACCACCAGGCCGGCGTCGATCGCGGACATGTTCAGCACCGACTGCAGCCACAGCTGCGTGTAGATCAGCGCGGCGAACGCCCCCGCCGCGAGCGCCACGGCAGCGATCATCAATGCCACGAAGGAGCGGTCGCGAAGCAGCGACAGGTCCATCAGCGGACTGCGCCGCCGCGGCTCCACGGCGAGGAACACGAGCAGGGACACGACGGCGACGGCGAACGCCACGAGCGTCGTCGTGGCGCCCCAGCCGGCCTCGCCGCCGTGGATCAGCGCGAACGTCACACCGCCTGCGGAGAGCGTGAACCAGAAGGCACCCAACCAGTCGAGCTCGCCGCTGTGGCCGCGTGACTCGGAGAGCACGCGCTGGGTCATGACGATCGCGACGGCCGCGATCGGCAGGTTCACGAGAAAGATCGCTCGCCAGTCGAAAGCCTCGATCAAGAGGCCGCCGAGGATCGGCGCGAGCGCGGCGGCCGCACCCGTCACCGCACCCCAGACACCGAACGCAACGCCGCGGTCCTGGCCCTTGTAGGTGGCGTTCAGCAGCGCCGCGTTCGTCGCGAACATCGCCGCCGCCCCCACACCCTGTACGGCTCGGGCAGCGATCAGCAGGCCGGCGGTCGGGGCCAGCGCACAGCAGAAGGAGGCGCTCGCGAACACGATCAGGCCCGCCTGGAACACGCGCCGGCGACCAAAGCGGTCGGCGAGCGAGCCGCTCAGGAGCAGAAGCGCGGCCAACGAGAGCGCATAAGCGTCGACGACCCACTGCAAGGAGGAGAGGCCGGCGTGCAAGTCGCCGGCCATCGACGGCAGCGCGACGCTCACGATCGTGACGTCGACGAGCAGCATGAAGGTGCCGAGGCAGATGGCCACGAGCGGCCACCAGCGGCCGCGGTTATGTGTTGGAAGGGCGTCCATGGGATCTCCTGTGTCGGGGGCGTCGGGGGCTCGATTACGGCCTCCACAGCCAAACTCCCCACCATCTTCGCCAATACCGCTGTGTTATTCCGGCCATCTCGTCAAAGAAGGCGTACTTCGACTGTTCGGTGTAGCTTTCCGGTGATATCCGATGTCTGATCTGCTCGACACGCAGCTGCTGCACGCGCTTCAGCTCGACGGCAGGGCGCCGTTCAGCACGATCGCGGAGGTCCTCGGCGTGTCCGACCAGACGATCGCCAGGCGCTACAGCCGGCTGCACGACGCGCGGCGGCTGCGCGTCCGCGGCCTGAGCGACGCCCAGCGGCTGCGCGACACCCGCTGGATCGTTCGCGTGCAGTGCACGCCCAACGCGGCCGAAGCCGCCGCCGACGCCCTTGCCCGCAGGCCCGACACGTCGTGGATCAGCCTGACCTCCGGCGGCACCGAGATCGTCTGCGTGGTGCGAACCGCGAGCGGCGAACAAGACAACCGCCTGCTTCTACAGACGCTGCCCCGCAACCGCTTCGTCGTCGCGATGACCGCCCACTGCGTGCTGCACACGTTCTTCGGAGACCCCACCGGCCTGATCAACAAGCTGGGTTCGCTGAGCAAGGCGCAGATCGCGCGACTACGCCGCCCACCCATCGCAGCGGACGGCGAGCCCGTCTCGCTCTCAGCGGTCGATCGCAAGCTGCTCGCGCTGCTCGAGAACGACGGCCGCGCGACGTTCGCCGAGCTCGCGGCCGCGGCCGACGCCTCGCAGACCACCGTGCGTCGTCGGATCGCCGAGCTGCGCGCCAACGGCACGCTCTACTTCGACGTCGACTTCGACCAGGCGCTGCTCGACCTGCACGTGCGCGCGATGGTGTGGCTATCGGTTGCGCCCAGCCAGCTCGCGGCGGTCGGCATGGCGCTCGCCGAGCACCCCGAGACCGCCTACGTCGCCGCGACGACCGGGGCGAGCAACCTCTAT
>Ga0308309_10002509_pt1 | contig 10934 bp, 12 predicted proteins | sample HubBroMetageWFT5_FD_192491 | JGI IMG/M metagenome (GOLD analysis project Ga0308309, IMG submission 192491) | Warmed and freeze-thawed soil microbial communities from the Hubbard Brook experimental Forest, New Hampshire - Hubbard Brook CCASE Soil... | ecosystem: Environmental > Terrestrial >... | reverse complement strand
TTCCACAGAGCGCCACTACGTGCCGGTCGAAAGGCGCGGTTGAGTCAATCTGTTCACCTTATCCCGTTGTGCGGGAGAAGGTGAAGGCGGCTGTCGGCCGGCTTTTGAACCTGGACGCCCCGGCGCGCGCTGCTGTATCAATGAGTATCGGACCCGTGGTGCCGCCGCGGCCTTCGCGAAAGACGATCACGGGTTTTTCGGGGAGGAGGTCGTTGCATGCCGGATTACAAGCTGATTTCTGCCGACTCTCATGTCAGCGAACCGCCCGATCTGTGGGCGACCCGCGTCGACGAGAAATACCGCGAGCGGGCGCCGCAGCTGATGGTCAACCCGCCCGGCAAGGAGGGCGCCTATTTCAATTACGAGGGCTACGCGCCGCACCCGATCGGCATCGGCCTCGGCGCCGGCAAGAGCCCCGAGGAGCTGAAGGAGTTCCTGACCAAGGCGACATACGCCGACGCCCGCCCGGGCGGCTGGGACCCGGCCGAGCGGCTCAAGGACAATGAACTCGACGGGGTCGAGGCCGACGTGCTCTACACGACGCTCGGCTTCCGCATCTTCTGGCTCAAGGATCCCGGGCTGCAGGCGGACTGCTTCCGCGTCTACAACGATTGGCTCGCCGAGTTCGTCAGCTACGACCCGAAGCGCATGGCCGGGCTGCCGATGATCTCGCTTTACGACCCCAAGGCCGGGGCGTGCGAGCTCGAACGCTGCGCCAAGATGGGTCTCAAGGGGGCGATGATCTGGTGCTCGCCGCCCGAGGGCCAGCCTTACAGCTCGGACATCTACGACCCGTTCTGGGCGGCGGCGCAGGAACTAAAGATGCCGGTCAGCCTGCATGCGATCACCGGCATGGGAATGGAGAGCCAGTACAATTGGGGTGAACGCTACATGCGCGCCACCGTGCTGTCGCACGAGGTGGAGAAGTCGTTCAGCGTGCTGATCTTCTCGGGTGTGCTCGACCGCTTCCCGGGACTGCAGATCGTCTCGGCCGAGAACAATATCGGATGGCTGCCGTATTACTTGCAGCGCATGGACCGCGCCTTCGAACGCCAGCGCATTTCTGCCGGCTTTACCAACAAGCTGAAGCCGAGCGAGTATTTCCAGCGCCAGATGTGGGCCACCTACATTGATGATTACGTCGGTGTCGCCAACCGACACTTCATCGGCGTCGACAAGCTGATGTGGTCTTCGGATTACCCGCACCAGGCTTCGACCTGGCCGCATTCGCAGGACGTCGTTGCGCGCGACTTCAAAGACGCCAGCCCCGAGGACCGCTTCAAGATCACCCGCGCCAACGCCGCCAGGCTCTACGGCTTCGCGGCTTAAAAGCCCTCCGGCTGCGAAGTGGCGGCCGTTTCCGCCCAGCTGCCGGAGGCGGTACGCACGACGCTGAACGAATTCGCCGCGGCGGCGCAGGAGGCGTTTGCCGAAGATCTTCTCTCGGTGGTGCTGTTCGGCTCAGCTGCCGAGGGGCGCCTGCGAGCGACTTCGGACGTCAACGTCGTCCTTGTATTGCGCCACGTCGATCCGAAGAAACTCGAGGCCATCGGCGAAACCTACCGCTTCGCGCATGCCGCGATCCGACTGTCGGCGATGTTCATTCTCGAAACCGAGATCGGCGTCGCAAAAGACGCTTTCGCGGTGAAATTCGCCGACATCATCGCGCGGCACGAAGTGATCTATGGACCCGATCCTTTTGTCGGGCTCACGGTCTCGCGCGAAGCGGCCTTGCACCGCCTGCTGCAGGTGCTCGTCAATCTGCAGCTGCGGCTGCGTGAACGGTACGCTCTGTCGTCTGCCTATGACGAGCAATTGGCGAGGGCGGCTGCCGATGCCGTAGGACCTTTGCGGGCCAGCGCTGCAGTATTGCTGTGGCTTGAATCGGGAGCGAGGGTCGCGCCGCGCGATGCATTGCGGCAGATCGCGGACGAGACCGGCAGCACTGCCGCCCTCGCCGCTATCACCGAGGCCCGCGAGACCGGTGAGGTTCCGGCAATCGGCGCCACGGCTACACTCGTCGGCGCAATCGAGCTCGCGACGCAACTGGCGGCACGAACGGAGCGGCTCGCCTAGATGAACCCATTCGATCTGAGCGGCCCGGCATTTTTAGTATTTTACATTTGCTTGGCATTGATGGTCATAATCGCATTGAAGCTCGCGATCGACGAAGCGGAAGGCGGCGCTCCGCGGGCTCTGCCGTTGAGCGATCCGTATCAGATCGCTTGGTTGCGCGGCGGAACGCCGGAGGCTGCGCGGATTGCCGTATTGTCGCTGACCGATCGCGGCCTCCTCGCAGTAAGCGGCGACAACCTGGTCAATCTGAGCGCCGCGCCATCCGTTGTTCGGGAACCAATCGAACGGGCCATTCTGGCGCGCTGCGCTCAATCCGGTACACCGGCGACCGCCGTTCTCGGCGAGCCTGCCGTCGAACGCGCCTGCGCATCCTATCGAGCGCGATTGGAGCGCCTGCAACTCATGCCCGATGCGGCAATGCGAGCACAGCGGTACCGCTGGTTCGCCATCGCCGCGGCGATCCTGCTCGGCATCGCTCTCGGCAAGATCGTCATCGCCTTCGGCCGTGGCCGATACAATGTGGAATTTCTTATCATCCTCACGTTAATAGGCTTGGGGGTGGTGTGGTTCCTCGTCCGCCGCCGTCGCACTCACCTCGGCAACAGGATGCTGAAAGATCTGCAGCGGCTCTTCCGAGCGCTTCGCCAGCGGGCCGCAACCATCCGCGCTGGCGCAATGACCAGCGATGCCATGCTATTGGCGGCAGTGTTCGGCATATCGGCACTGCCGGCCACCGGTTTCGCCGACTTCCTTCGTGTCTACAAGAAAGCGGCTAGCTCGGGGGGCGGTTGCGGATCATCGTGCGGATCGGGTTGCGGGGGTGGAGGTGGAGGCGGCTGTGGCGGGTGCGGCGGCGGCAGTTGAGAGCCGCGACCGGTTCGGGCTCGGTTGGCGCCCCGAACTGGCTGCGGGGATACTTGCACATCTCGCCCAGATCGATCTGATCGAGGTTATTGCCGAAGAGTATTTCGACGCGCCGCGGCGCGATTTGCGGGCATTGCAGACATTGGCGGCGCAGGTCGGGATAGTGTTGCATGGCGTGTCGCTCGGCCTCGCCTCGACAGTGCCCGTCGAGCCGAGGCGGCTCGATCGCATCGCGCGGCTGATCGACGCGACCGGCGCCGAGAGCTGGTCCGAGCATCTGGCTTTCGTCCGCGGCGGCGGCATCGAAATCGGTCATCTCGCGGCGCCGCCGCGCAATGAAGCCTTGGTCGAGGGCACCTGCCGAAACCTCGAACGCGCAGCGCAAATCGTCGGCTGCGCGCCGCAGATCGAGAATATCGCCACTCTGGTCGTGCCACCGGCGAGCCGGCTGGACGAGGCAGAGTGGATCGCGCGGATCGTCTGCGGAGCCGGCGTCGGGCTATTGCTCGACCTGCATAATCTTTATGCCAACGCGGTCAATTTCGGCGACGATCCGCATTCGCTCCTTTGCCGGTTGCCCCTCGAGCGAGTCAAGGTCGTGCACCTCAGTGGCGGCCGATGGATTGACGGGCCAGACGGAGCCCGTCGTGTGCTCGACGACCACCTGCACGACATACCCCCGGAAGTATTCGCGCTCCTGTCCGAACTCGGCCGCCTCGCCCCGCAGCCGGTGACGATCGTCATCGAACGCGACGGGCGGTTTCCGCCAATTGCTCGTCTTCTCGAGCAGCTCGACATCGCCAGGGCTGCGTTGGCTGCCGGTCGGGCAGCTGCCACATGAGCTCGCCGGCATTGGAGGGATTCCTCGCCCGGCTTTACACCGACGAGTCCAGTCTCGCCGAATTCCTGCGAAGGCCTGCCGAGATTGCGCGGGCTGCAGGCCTGAATGATGCGGAGGTGCTGGCGCTCGAGGGTGCCGATCATGTCGGGCTCGTTATGGCAGCGAGGAGCTTCCGTGCCAAACGGCGCAGGCGAAGAAAGCACCGCGGGCTGTTTTGGCTGTTTTCCGGGCGGAAGCGATAATCGGCGGCGTCAGGCCTCCGCCGGTGCCGGTTCCACGATACCGGCGGCGATGTCGAAAATCGGGAGGAACATTTCGGGCTCCTGCGCCCCGGAGATTGCATAGTCGCGCGCGAGGACAAAGTACGGCACGGCATGAATACCGAGCCGGCGCGCACGATGCTGGTCGGCGCGCACCTCAGCGATGCCCGCATCACCTCTCAAATATTCCAAAGTCTCCGCCCGGCCGAGGCCGGCACGTCCCGCGAGCTCACCCAAGGTCTCGGTAAGCCCGATGTCCAGGCCCTCGATAAAGTAGGCTTGGAACAGGGCTTCGACGACGGGCTCGGCGCAGCTCTTGTCGCCAGCGAGGCGGATCAGCCGATGGGCGCGCAGCGTGTTTGGCGTGCGCCGGATTCGTTCGAACGCGAATTCGATGCCTTCGGCGCGTCCCGCGGCAGTGATCGCCGCATACAGCCGCTCGGCCTTAGTGGCGCTGCCGAACTTGGCGGAGAGGTAGATCTCGCGGGGGATCCCCTCGATCGGCAGATCGGGATTGAGCTCGAAGGCCCTCCACGACAGGGTCGCGCTGAGGTCCGGACGGAGAGCCAGCGCGCGCTCGAGCCGACGCTTGCCGATGAAGCACCACGGACAGATCACATCGGCGAGGACATCGATGTGCATATTCTCCTCCCGCCGCTTGACCTTGGCGTAACCTCCCTTGAGGATGCTGAGAGAATGCTCCGGCTGCAAAGAGGGTTAAAGTGTCATCGGTCGAATCCGCAAAGGGTCCGGATCTCTACGATGCACCGCACCTCGCTCGAAATGCGGCGAATTTCGCGCCGCTGAGCCCGTTGGGGTTCCTGTCACGCTCGGCGGGGGTTTACCCCGACAAGCTCGCGATCGTACACGGCGCTGCCCGCGTCACCTACGGCCGGTTCTATGAACGCTGCCGCCAGTTCGCCGATGCGTTGCGGCGGCGGGGCATACAGCGCGGCGATACGGTTGCCGTCATGGCGCCGAACGTGCCGGCATTGCTCGAAGCGCATTACGGCGTGCCGATGGCCGGTGCGGTCCTCAACGCGTTGAATTACCGGCTCGACGCGCGTTCGATCGCCTTCATCCTTTCGCACGGGCAAGCGAAGCTGCTGATCGCGGACCGCGAATTTTCGCCTGTTGTAAAGGAGTCGCTGGCCGCGCTGCCGGAACCAATCGCCCTCGTGGAAATCGACGACGAGGTCGGCGGCGCCTCGCTCGGCGGAACGGAATACGAAGCCTTCCTTGCCGAGGGCGATCCCACGGCAACCTGGTCCGGGCCGCAAGACGAATGGGATCCGATCGCGCTCAACTACACGTCCGGGACGACCGGCGATCCCAAGGGCGTCGTCACCCACCATCGCGGCGCTTTTCTGAATGCGATCGGCAACGCGATCACCGTCGGGCTCGACCGCAGCTCGGTCTACCTCTGGACCTTGCCGATGTTTCACTGCAACGGGTGGACCTATACCTGGGCAGTGACGGCAATGGCCGGGACCCATGTGTGCCTGCGCCGTGTCGATCCCGCGGCGATTTTCGCAGCGATCGCCGAAGACCAGGTAACGCATCTCTGCGGCGCCCCGATCGTTCTGAACATCCTCGTGCACGCGCCGGATACCGCGAAGCGCCGCTTCGAACATGTCGTCGCGGTCGCGACTGGCGGCGCCGCTCCGCCCTCTGCAGTGTTGGAGGCAATGGAACGGATGGGGTTTCGGGTTACGCACCTCTATGGCTTGACCGAAACTTATGGCCCCGCGACCGTCTGCGCGTGGCAGGAGGAATGGGCCGGTCTGCCGATGTCGGAGCGCGCCGCGCGCATGGCCCGGCAGGGCGTCACTTACCTCACGCACGAGCGCCAGCGCGTCGTCGATCCGCAAACGATGGCCGGTGTCCCGGCGGATGGCAGCACGATGGGCGAGCTGATCTTGCGCAGCAATACGGTGATGAAGGGATATCTGAAGAACCCGACGGCGACCGAGGCGGCCTTCGAGCATGGCTGGTTCCACACCGGGGATCTCGCTGTCCGTCACCCCGACGGGTATATCGAGATCAAGGACCGCTCCAAGGACATCATCATTTCAGGTGGCGAGAACATCTCCTCGCTCGAGGTCGAGGATACCCTCTACCGCCATCCCCAAATCATGGAGGCGGCGGTCGTCGCCAGACCCGACCCGGTCTGGGGCGAGAGCCCGTGCGCCTTTGTCAGGCTGAAACCCGATGCCGGCCCGGCATCGGCCGAAGACATCATCGCCTGGTGCCGGGCCAACCTCGCGCATTACAAAGTGCCACGGACAATCGTGTTCGGTCCGTTGCCGAAGACCTCGACCGGCAAGATCCAGAAATTCGAATTGCGCGACCGCGCGAAGGAGATTGTGTCGTGAGCGGGCTGCCGAGCTTCGACCTCGCGGGCGAGGTGGCGCTGGTGACCGGTGCTTCGAGCGGAATCGGCCGACACCTCGCCGAGCTCCTCGCTGCCGCGGGAGCCAAGGTGGCGCTCGCCGCACGCCGAGCGGACCGCCTTGCCGAGGCGGCCGGCGAGATTTCGGCCGCCGGAGGCGGCAGCTTGCCGATCGCCTGTGACGTTACCCGGTCCGACAGCGTCGCCACCACTGTTGCGACCGCAGAGAAAGAGCTCGGGCCGTTGAGCATCCTCGTCAACAATGCTGGCGTCGTCGTCAGTAAGCCGGTGCTGCAGCATACGGAAGAGGAGTGGGACTACGTCCTCGACACCAATCTCAAGGGTGCCTGGCTGATGGCGCGCGAGTTCGCCCAACATCTCGTCGAGCGGCAGCGGCCCGGGCGGATTGTAAATATCGCCTCCGTCCTCGGCGAGCGCACCATCGCCAGCGTGCCGAGCTATACTGCGGCAAAGGCGGGCCTGATCCACCTGACCCGGGTATTGGCGATGGAACTGGCGCGCTACGGCATCCTCGTCAATGCGATCGCGCCGGGCTATGTCGAGACCGATTTCAACCGGGATTTCTTTCGTTCCGAGGCGGGTAAGAGGCTCGAAGCGCGCATTCCATTGCGTCGTATCGGGCAGCCACAGGATATCGACGGCCCGATGCTGCTGCTGGCGTCGCCGGCCGGCGCCTACATGACCGGCGCGGTGATCGCAGTCGATGGCGGGCACGGGGTCGCCGCGATCTGAACCGCGCGTTGCCGGCACAACCGGCGAGGATCGCCGCCTCGAGGCATTGGCGCGGTTCCTCGCCGAGGCTAGCGGTGCAGCAAGAGTCGAGATTACCGGCCTGACGCCACTGCGCGGCGGCGCCATCCAGGAGAATTGGGCGGTCGACGCGTATATTTCCGGCGGTGCGTTCGCCGGAGAACAGCGCCTAGTGCTGCGCACAGCCGCACCAACCGGGGTCGCCGCAAGTCTCGGCCGGATCGAGGAATTCGCCGTCCTCGAGGCGGCGTTCGCGGCCGGGGTGACCGTGCCGGAGCCACTCTGGGCGAGCGACAACCTGGAGATAATGGGGAAGCCGTTCTTCACGATGCGGCGGGTCGAGGGGACCGCCGCAGCCCACAGGATCACTCGCGATCCTGCTCTCGACCCGGCGCTCCCAATGATCGCCGGACGGCTCGGCCGCGAGCTCGCCCGGATCCACACGATCCGACCGCCGCGCGCCGATCTCGCATTTCTCGCCCCTCATGAAAAGGTTGGGCCGGCGCACCAGATCGCTGGGTTTCGCGCCTATCTCGACGGCCATCCGACACCGCGGCCGGTGCTCGAATGGGGCATCCGTTGGCTCGAAACCCATATTCCGCCGCCGACCGACCCCGTTCTTTGCCATCACGATTTTCGCACCGGCAACTACATGCTGGACGGCATCGCGCTGACCGGGATTCTCGATTGGGAATTTTCCGGCTGGGGCGATCCGCACGAGGATATCGGCTGGTTTTGCTCGAAAGGGTGGCGCTTTGCGCGGCTCGACCGCGAAGCCGGAGGCATCGCCGACCGCGCGCCCTTCTATTACGGATACGAGAAGGAGTCGGGGCGACCGGTCGACCCGCGGCGGGTCTTTTTTTGGGAGGTGCTGGCGAGCATTCGCTGGGCAGTGATCGCACTGCAGCAAAGCGACCGCTATATGATCGGGGGCGAGCGCAATCTCGATCTTGCGCTAACCGGACGGCGTGCGAGCGAATGCGAATTGGAGATCCTGATGCTACTGGACCCGGGTGGAGTGGCGAGCGGTGCGTGATCTGCCAACCGGACCGGCGCTGCTCGCTCTCGCCCGCGACGTGCTGTTGAATGAACTGATGCCGCTATTGCCGCCGATGGCGCATCTCGAAGCCCGGCTCGTCGCCAACAGCATGGCGATTGCCGAGCGCGAAGCTATCTCGGGCGCCGCACCGGCACAGGGGATTCTTCACGAGCTGGAGGAATTGTGCGGCGAAGGGAGTGAGGGCGAGCAAGGGTTCCTGGGCCGCTTCGCGCGCGACCTTCGCGCCGGCGCGTTCGAAGAAGGCGAGCCTCGCGAACGCCATGCGCGCGAGATACTGTGGCGCCTCACTATCGCCAAGCTGCGCGATGCCAATCCGAGGTTTTTGAACGCCAATGGCTTCAGTTAGCCGCGGTGGAGATCAGACCGTGTCTCAATCCCGTGTTCCGCAAGTAATCGACGCATTCGCCCGCGGGGAGATCGTCGTCGTTACCGACGACGATGACCGCGAGAACGAGGGTGACCTGATCCTTGCAGCCGTGCACGCGACGCCGGAGAAGATGGCCTTCATCGTCCGCAATACCTGCGGCATCGTCTGTGCACCTTTGACCGGGGAAATCGCGCGGCGCCTGCATCTTGCGCCGATGGTCGCCGACAGCGACGCCATTCATGGCACCGCATTTACTGTTTCGGTCGATTACCGCCACGGCACGACAACCGGGATCTCCGCCGACGACCGCACGGCTACGATCCGCAACCTGGCGAACAACAATGCGGGCCGGTCGGATTTCGTCCGACCGGGCCACATCTTCCCGCTGATCGCCAAGGATGGCGGCGTGCTAATGCGCTCGGGTCACACCGAAGCGGCGATCGACCTTTGCCGGCTCGCCGGGATCGAACCGGTGGCGGCAATCTGCGAGCTGGTCAATGACGATGGCACCGTGATGCGCGGCCCGCAAGTCCGGAGCTTCGCCAAAAGCCATGGCCTGAGGCGAATATCGGTAGCCGATCTGATCGCCTATCGCCAGGCACGAGAGAAGCTCGTGACCCGGGTGGCCGAATTCACCGTGGCGAGCGAGATCGGCGAACTCGGCGGTTACGCGTATGTGACACCGTTCGACAAGGTCCACCACTACGCGTTCGTATATGGAAACATCGGCGACGGCCTCAACATCCCGACCCGGCTCCATCGCGCCAATGTCCTTGAAGACGTGTTCGGCGGCGCCAAGCCAATCCATGCCGCGCTGAGCCGGTTCAATGCCGCCGGACGGGGAGTCCTCGTCTATCTGCGGGACGGCACGTCCGGGGTGCCGGCCTCTCCCGTCGCAGAGGAGGCGACCGGCTCGGAGCACGAGCGCAATGTCCAGTGGCGCGAGGTAGGTCTCGGGGCGCAGATCCTGCGCGACCTGCGGATTACATCGATTCAGCTGTTGGCAACCCGTTCGCGCACTTATGTGGGGCTCGCCGGCTTCGGCATCGAGATCAGCGCAACCGAGCCGCTCGAATAACGGGTGCTTGAGCTTTGCCGGCGCAGCGTTACACAGCGTCGGGTCCCTGCTCTCCGGTCCGGATGCGGACGGCCTGTTCGACCGGCAGCACAAAAATCTTGCCGTCGCCGATCTTGTCGGTGCGGGCACTGTCCTGGATGGCCTGCACCGCTCGTTCGACAATGGCATCGTCGAGCACGACCTCGATCTTGATCTTGGGCAGAAAGTCGATCACGTATTCCGCGCCGCGATAGACTTCAGTGTGCCCCTTCTGCCGCCCGAAGCCCTTGACCTCGCTGACCGTCATTCCGGTTATGCCGACCTCGTGCAGCGCGTTCTTCACTTCATCGAGCTTGAAGGGCTTGATGATCGCTTCGACCTTTTTCATCTCTTAACCTCGCATTGACATCGGTGGGACTACTGGACGGCCTCGCCGTGCAGCGCCAGGTCGAGACCCTCGCGTTCAACTTCGGCGTCGACCCGAAGTCCTACCGTGAGATCGACCAGCTTGAGCAGGATCAGCGAGATGATGACGTCATAAACGATCGTGACCGTGATCCCGTAGAGCTGCACGAGCACCTGATGCGGATTGCCGTCGATCAGCCCGCTCTTGCCTTCGCCGCCAACCCATGCAACAGCCAACACACCGGTCAAGACTGCACCGACCATCCCGCCGATGCCATGCACGCCGAAGGCATCCAGGCTGTCGTCGTATCTGAGCGCGTGCTTTAGACCCGTAGTAGCCCAATAGCAGATGACGCCTGCTGCAATGCCGATAATCAGGGCGCCTCGCGGGTCGACGAAACCCGATGCCGGCGTGATCGCGACAAGACCGGCGACGGCGCCCGAGATGATGCCGAGCACGCTCGGCTTTCCCTTCATGACCCATTCGGCGAACATCCAGGCGAGCGCGGCGGTCGCGGTCGCGATCTGGGTTACCGCCATCGCCATACCGGCATTGCCGTTGGCAGCCGTTGCCGAGCCGGCGTTGAAGCCGAACCAGCCGACCCAGAGCAGCGAAGCGCCAATTACGCTGAGCACAAGGTTGTGCGGCGGCATCGGCTCCGTCGCGAAGCCGCGCCGGCGCCCCATGACCAGCGCCGCCATCAGGCCGGCAAAGCCGGAGTTGATGTGCACCACGGTGCCGCCGGCGAAATCGAGCACGCCGGCATCGTTGAGGAACCCGTCCGGTCCCCAAACAAAGTGGGCGATCGGACAATAGACGCACAGGCTCCACAGCCCGATG
>Ga0308309_10002506_pt1 | contig 10959 bp, 10 predicted proteins | sample HubBroMetageWFT5_FD_192491 | JGI IMG/M metagenome (GOLD analysis project Ga0308309, IMG submission 192491) | Warmed and freeze-thawed soil microbial communities from the Hubbard Brook experimental Forest, New Hampshire - Hubbard Brook CCASE Soil... | ecosystem: Environmental > Terrestrial >... | reverse complement strand
GTAAAAGCAAAAAGGGCGGAACCGAAATCCCGCCCCGAAAGCATTCCCCTCGGAAGCTTTACATGGCCTTTGCCATATCGATGCTCTTCAACTTCAGGGTGTCGCCGTCAACCGAGCCCTTCACCGTCACGTGGTGCCCGGCATGAGCCGCAACCTTGTCCTGATCATCGATCATGTACACTTTCTTGTCGGCGTCATTGACGAACACATACTTGGCGCCCTTTTCCTTCACGCACTTCGTCGCGCAAGCCGCGTGCTTTTCGCTGGTGCCCTTCGCGCCGCAGTCGCTGTCCGAAATATATCCCGTCCAGCTGCCGTCAGCGCCAAAAGTAATGGCCGCGGTTAGAATTGCGAATACGAAACCAGCTGCGAATTTTGCTTTCATGGTGTTCCCCTCCTGAGATTTTCGAAAATATAATCCCCGCCTAGGTGAGCCTTAGAGTGGCACAGAGGCATTCTCGTGTCCACTGATAAACTACGCCTTTACTTGGGGTTTCAGATGTGTAGCCCGCAAAACAAAAAGGGAGGATTCTCTGGATCCTCCCCTTCCGTTTCTCCCAAATTGGGCGCCTGAGTGGTTTCCGCTTGCTCTCCGAATGCGCTTACTGCGCTGGAGTGTTGCTCGCGGAAGTTGCCGCCCCCGCCGATTTCGGCGTGGACAGATAACCGCTGACCTGGTTCTTGCCTACTTCAAACACCACCAGTTCGTAAGGAGCGTAACGCGCCGTGCCCTTCACGTAGAACTGCACCGGCTCCCCCGCGGTCTTGTCTTTCTTTTCGATCGACTTGTCATCCGCAAGAAACGTCATCGTGTACTTGGACCTCTTCGTATCCACTTTGCTCAGCGAAATCTGCACTGGACCGACCCGCTGCGGCGTCTTGGATTTTTGTATTGTGAATTCGAAGTAGTTGCGGTCGCCCCTGCGCTTCAGCTCTTCCACGTCGTCATGGTTGCGCGCAATCAGTCCGCTCATCACGCCCATGTCGCCGGTGGCGCGATCCAGCTTCTGATTGGTGGCATCCAGTTCGTTCTTAACACCGCTCACGTCGCCGTTAAGCTTGGTGACGTCTTCGGTGCTTGCCTTAGTTGCTAACTGCGTGTTTACGTTGGTTTCCAGGCCGCTTAGCTTCTTGTTGTAAGTCGCTACGGCAATCTTGGATTGTTTCCGCGCGTTCACCAACTCATCTTGCGTGACGTTCAGCTTGTCGGTTACCACTTTCAGGTCGCTCTGCAACTGCTGGTTCTGCTCGTCAGACTTCGAGAGCCTCTGCGTCAGCGCGTCGTTCTGTTGCTTCATGGAAGCTTGCGTGGACTGCTCGACGCTCTTCGCTTGGTTTAGTGCGCTGACCCCGATGCCGATCCCGAGAAGTGAAACCACCCCAAGTGCGCCGATTGCCAAGCCCACCCAACGGGGTGTTGCAGTGGTGCCTTGAACGTTCGTGTCTTGAAACTCACTCATGGACATCGTCTCCTTCGGGCTCTAGGCCCTGTGCAAAAGAAGAGGGCATCGGAGTTGCCAAAGCGTCCGGATGGCCCTCTGTGGGGTCTAAAGTACTGATACCGAGATATTTGAGTGTCACTTGGCCGACGACCTAGGCCAATAATATAAGTACTAGTACTAGTAAAGATTACCTCTTCCATCACTCTAAAGTAAATTTTTCAGAAATTTACCAACATTCTCGGACGCCATTGCGTGGCACCGACGGAGCAGTTCGATGGTTCGGGCAGGCTATCCTATGGAATTGATAAGAAGACAATTACAGGAAGGGAATTAGGCTGCTCTTGAGCTTTCGGCAACCTTACTAGGCCCAAAATAACGATCAAGTGTGGTAGTTGCAGCGTCTAACACAATGCGGCAATCACGGCATCCTTCCAGATGACGTTCAATTTCAAGCTGCACGCTCTCGGAGAGTTTCCCCTCTAAATACATGCAAATTAAATGGATAGTGTCCCGACAGCTCATAAAAACATCCCCCAGCGTGCCCGCCCGATACTTCATAACTCGTTGATAAGCAAGTGCATTTCTTGCACCAAACTTAATGCCGAAATGGCATCGCATGGAAATCTATCGAAAGGAAGAGGTTAATCCTGCTCAGAAGCCCGTGCGTTTGCGTCGGCACTTTCTTGCGGCGAAATCTTTACCCTCGGCAACCTGTGCTGGGTTTCTGCTGCACACCAATTCTGTTAACGCAACGGAGTGTTGACCATTTGCTTTAAGGCCGCGATCCGGTCTTCCAACGGAGGGTGGGTGCTAAACAGAGAACTCAGTGTTCCGCCCCCGAACATCGGTTTAACGATGCACAACGCCGCTGTGCTCGGTGCGATCGCCGAAGTTGGAATCCGCTTGTTGTAAGCCCCGAGCTTCTCTAATGCGCTGATCAACCCGTAAGGCTGGCCTACCATCCGGACCCCAGTCTCATCCGCTGCGTATTCGCGCGTCCTGGACAAGAACAGTTGCAGCAACAGCGCCGCGAACGGCGCCAGAAACAGCATCAACAACGCAGACAGTCCCCCGCCTCCGCGATCATCGTCACGGCCGCCATATCCGCCGCCGAGAATCATTCCCCACCGGCCCATTTGCGCCATGTACGTGATCGCGCCGGCGATGGTCGCCGCAATCGAGCTTGTTAAAATGTCGTAATTGCGTACATGCGAAAGCTCGTGCGCGATCACTCCCTCCAGTTCATCGTCATTCATCACTTGCAGCAATCCCTGCGTCACCGCCACCGACGCGTGCTTCGGGCTTCTTCCGGTTGCAAACGCGTTGGGCGCCATGTCCGGCACCACATACAATTTCGGCACCGGAATATTTGCCTTTGCCGCAAGCCTCTCCATCACCTCATACAAACGAGGCAACTGCTCTCGCGTAACCGGTTGTGCGCCGCTCGAACGCAGCGCAATCTTGTCCGAGAAAAAATAAGAAACGCCGTTGATCAATACGGCGATTACCAGCGCGATTTCCATGCCGCCCCGGCCGCCTAGCGCTCCCCCAACAATTACCAGGAACACCGTCAGAACAATCAGAATTGCGCCTGTCCGTAATACTTTCATGGCCTAACCCTTCTTTCGGCACCACGTCAAAGTATGCGAATCAATCTTCTCCCTTGTAGCGGCGGGGCTTGCCCGGCCTTCTTGGGTTGCTCTCCTAAAGCCGGCGCCCCTCGAAGCCATTTTATCCCTTTGCTGCGGCCGCCGGTTGTTTCGGCGTCACCCGCTCAAAGCGCATCTCTTCCTTCTTCGCGTCGCGATGTACCTTCACGTGATCGCCCGGCAAAATCGCGCCTTCCAGAATCTGCATTGCCAGTGGATCCTGGATCAGCCGCTGTATTGTCCGCCGCAGTGGTCTTGCACCATACGCCGGTTCGTAGCCCTCGCGCAGCAGCAATTCCTTCGCCGCGGGCGTCAGCTCCAGCGTGATTTTGCGTTCCGCCAAAAGTTGGTCCACGCTCTTCAGCATCAGGTCCACGATGCGTTCCAGTTGTTCCTTGCCAAGCGGATTGAAAATCACGATTTCGTCAATGCGATTCAGGAACTCTGGCCTGAACACCGCCCGCAATGCCTCCATCGCTTCTTTCCGTGCTCGCTCCGGATTCTGTTGTGCAAGTTCGAAGATCGCCGTCGATCCCACGTTGCTTGTCATCACCAGCACGGTGTTCCGGAAATCCACCGTGCGGCCTTTACCGTCCGTCAATCGTCCGTCTTCCAGAATCTGCAGCAGCACGTTGAACACATCCGGATGCGCTTTCTCGATTTCATCCAGCAGCACCACCGAGTACGGATGGCGCCGCACTTGCTCCGTCAACTGTCCGCCCTCTTCATAGCCCACGTATCCCGGAGGCGCGCCAATCAGCCGCGACACCGTGTGCTTCTCCATGTACTCGGACATATCGATGCGGATCATTAGCTTTTCATCGTCGAACAAGAATTCCGCCAGCGCTCGCGCCAGTTCCGTTTTCCCCACGCCCGTCGGCCCAAGGAAAAGAAACGAACCGATGGGCCTCTTCGCATCGGACAAGCCAGCACGGCTTCGGCGGACGGCATTCGCTACGCACGCCAGCGCATCGTTTTGTCCAACCACTCGTTGCCGCAGCCGATCTTCCATGTGCACCAGTTTTTGCGCTTCACCTTCCAGCAAACGCCCGACCGGTATGCCGGTCCACTTGCTCACCAGCTTCGCGATGTCTTCTTCATCCACCTCTTCCTTCAACATCCGCGTGCCTTTTTGTTGCATCTCCGCGAAGCGGTCCTGTGCTTCCTTCAATTCGCGCTCCGCTTGCGCAATGTTTCCGTAGCGAATTTCCGCAACCTTCGCCAAATCTCCGGCGCGTTCATAGCGCTGCTCTTCCGCTTTCAGTTGCTCCACCTGCTCCTTGAGCTTGCGAATCTTTTGAATGGCCGCCTTCTCGGCTTGCCACCGCGCCTTCCGCGCGTTCGAATCTTCCCGCAGCTTCGCCAACTCTTTTTCAATCTGCGCGCGCCGCTCCACGGAATGCGCATCCGTTTCTTTCAAGAGCGCCTGCCGTTCGATCTCCAGTTGTAGGATTCTCCGCTCGATCTCGTCGATCTCCGTTGGGAGGGAATCGATTTGCATACGCAGACTGGCGGCCGCCTCGTCGATCAAGTCGATGGCTTTATCTGGCAAAAATCTGTCGGAAATGTAGCGGTGCGAAAGCGTAGCCGCGGCCAGAATGGCTGCGTCCTTGATTCGCACGCCGTGATGCACCTCATACCGCTCTTTCAACCCACGCAGAATCGCAATCGTATCCTCGACGCTCGGCTCTTCCACCAAGACCGGCTGAAAGCGCCGCTCCAGCGCAGGATCCTTCTCAATATATTTCTTGTATTCGTTCAGCGTCGTTGCGCCGATCGCTCGCAATTCTCCGCGAGCAAGGGCCGGCTTCAGCATATTCGACGCGTCCATCGCGCCTTCCGCGGCTCCCGCGCCCACCAACGTGTGCAACTCGTCGATGAACAGGATGATCTGCCCCTCCGCTTCGGTAACCTCTTTCAGCACCGCTTTCAAACGATCTTCAAATTCGCCGCGGTATTTTGCTCCCGCCACCAGCGCCGCCAGGTCCAGCGCCACCAATCGTTTCGTCTTCAGCACGTCCGGAACATCTCCGGATACGATCCGCTGCGCCAGCCCCTCCACGATCGCCGTTTTCCCCACGCCCGGCTCGCCAATCAGCACTGGATTATTCTTCGTGCGCCGCGCCAGAATCTGCATCACCCGGCGAATTTCTTCATCGCGCCCGATCACCGGATCGAGTTTCGAACGTCTCGCCAGATCCGTAAGATCCCGGGCATACTTTTCCAGCGACGCATACGTCGCTTCCGGCGTTTGCGACGTCACCCTCTGGCTACCGCGCACTCCCGCCAACGCCTGCAAGATCGCTTCGTACGAGGCCCCATTTTTCTTCAGCAACTGCCCTGCGGGATCTCGATCCGCTCCCGCGATCGCCAAGAACATGTGTTCGGTGGAGACATACTCGTCCTTGAATTTTTGTGCTTCGTCGAATGCCTTTTCCAAAACATCATTCAACGCGCGCCCCAGGTTCTGTTGGCCAAATCCCTGCACCTTCGGCAAACGTCCAATCTCGCGCTCCAGTTCCTGTTGCAATTGCTCCGGCCGGATTCCCAGCCGTGCCAGCAGCGGAGGCACCACCCCGTCCGCTTGCTGCGTCAAGGCCGCCAGCAAATGCAGTGGTTCTACCGCCTGGTTTTGGTGGGCAGCCGCCACTTCCTGCGCCGCTTGCAACGCCTCCTGCGCTTTTACCGTCATCTTCTCAAAACGCAACATGATTTCTTCACCTCTACTTTTTGCAAATACTTCCCATTGAATAAAGGGGCCGGCACGCTGGCCAGCCCCTCATGCTATCTCACAGCGACTTGCGTTGGTCGCAAGTTTTTTCTTATCGTCCGGTCCCCGCTGCGGCCGCTGCTGGTGCCTGCGCCGGTGTTTCGACGTTCACCTTGATCTGCTTCGGCTTGGCTTCCTCGCGCTTCGGAATCGTCAGCGTCAATACGCCGTTCTTATACTCGGCCTTGATCGCGTCCGCGTTCACCGTGTTGGACAACGCAAAGCTTCGGCTGAACGCTCCGTAGGCCCGCTCGACGCGCAGATAGTTCTTGTCTTCCACTTTCTTCTCGAACTTGCGCTCGCCGCGAATCGTCAAAATGTTGTTCTCGACGCGAATGTCCAGCGCTTGCGGATCGATCTCCGGCAAATCGGCCTTCACTACCAGAGCGTGCTCCGTTCGTGGATGTCCACGGGCGGCGCCCAGGCGGTGAGGTTGCCTTCCTCAGCCGTGCGGCCAAAAGAATCATTAAATAGCCGGTTGATCTGCTCCTGCAAAGTAGTCGCAGACCGGTAGGGTTCAAAAGTTCCCAAAGTAGCCTTCATTTCTCGTCTCCTCATAAGAATTATGGTAGCCACATCATAAAATATGAGTGTTGCAATGTCAAATACCATTTCCCCGTCATCTTGTACACATAAACCCATTTATATTAATATTTTACGGGACATTGTTGCTCTGTGATATAGCCCCGTTGGTTTGGTCTTCGGCTGGCTGCTGCTCCCAGCCAGCCTCAATCCCTTAGCCTCCTTTTGTTTGCTATCCTTACCCGCGATGCGTGTGGATGAACTCTCTTTCGATCTCCCAGCCGAACTCATCGCCCAGCGACCTCTCGATAGACGCGATGCCTCCCGCCTTCTTCTCCTAGACAGGTTCGCAGGCACCTTCGAAGACTCCTCGTTTTCCCTTCTGCCCACGCTCCTCCGCGGAGACGAATTACTCGTCTTCAACAACGCCAGGGTGCTGCCAGCGCGATTGTTTGGCCATCGCCTCGATACCCGCTCGCAAAAGAAATCTCCTGAAAACGTGCCCCGACCTCTTCAAGGTCAGATCGAAGTTTTTCTCACTCGCCAGCTCGAACCGAATCTTTGGGAAGCGTTGGTGAAACCGGGAAGGAAATTACCGGTCGGGGAATGCATTCTATTTGGCGGGGGAGAACTGCAGGCAGAAATTGTCTCTCGCGGTGAGCTCGGCCTGCGAACCATCCATTTTCAATCCAACAACGAGAAGTCCATTACTCAACTCATTGAGGATCTCGGGCACGTTCCTCTTCCACCGTACATTCATCGCCCCGACGAAACTTCCGATCGCGAGCGGTACCAGACCGTCTTCGCGCGTTCCCCGGTCGCCGTCGCCGCGCCCACCGCCGGGCTACACTTCACCAAAGAACTGCTCGAGGCAATTCGAGCCCGCGGTTGCGATACCTGCGAACTTACCCTCAACGTCGGACTGGGCACCTTTCAACCGGTGCACACGGAAACTTTCGAAGAACACAAAATCCACGCCGAGCATTACGACCTTCCCGAGCGCACCGTCGAAAAAATACTTCAAGCCAAGAGAGAAAAGCGCCCGATCCTCGCCGTAGGCACCACCGTGGTGCGCGCCCTGGAATCCGCGGCCGCGCACGCAGCAAGCTCTCCAGGTGGCGGAACGCTTCTCCAACCAGGAAGCGCCGAAGGCCAAATTTTCCTGTTACCTGGTTCGCCTTTTCGCGTGATCGACCAACTACTGACGAACTTCCATCTGCCGCAATCCACGCTGCTAGCTCTCGTAGCCGCTTTTGCGGGCAGACAAAATATCCTGAACGCCTACGGCCATGCGGTGAAGGCTCGCTACCGCTTCTATAGCTACGGCGATTGTATGTTGATTCGCTAATTTGTGTGCTTGAGGGTGCCCCATCCTTCGCGTAGTTTGCGAAGGGTGGGCTCTTACGCTCTAACGTCCGGAACTGCTTTTCTCACTTCTTCACTTTCTCTATTGCTTAACTTCCTTTGCCTCCTTACTTCATTACCTCGCCTAAAAAGGACGAGGGAAGCTGCCATTGCCGCCAGCTTCCCTCGTAAGACCCGCTCGAGATTCACGTTCGTGTCCTTACTAGTTCAGAACAAATACGCTCTTCTGTCCAGAAAAGCGCAGTTCCAGCACTTTGCCGTTTGCATCCGAAAGAATTTCTGTGTATTCGGATTTGGTGTCGCGGTCTTCCCAGCGGCCATCCGCTTCGGCGACGGTTTGTTTTCCATTCGTGAGGACGAGGTGGTTGCCATCGATCGTGGCGCGGTAATCACCGGCCTTCACGTTGACTTGCCCTACCTTCACCGGATGGGTGATTGCAAGGCTCTTGGCTACTGGTTTTGCAAAGGTGCCCACAGAAATTGCCAGCGCGGAGGCGAGAACTAAACTGCGGACCAATGTAGCGTTTCTCATGCGTGTCGTTTCCTTTCGAACATTCAAGTCAGCCGAATTCGCGACCCCGGGAAGGAAAAGTTGACACGCTGCCGAGAGAAGAGTAGCCTCCACAAGCGAGACACCTCTTTTTCCTGGTTCAAGAGCCGGAATAACCGCGTGTCATACGGCCTTGCGGCTGCAACCGCAGGGCCTTTTCTTTTGAATCTCTTACCAACCCGAATCAGCCTTATTACCGGCCGCACTCGTATAGACGAAGGTCCTTCGACGAATGTTTCGCGCGGTTCTGTAAATTTTTGTGCCTTTTTTCCATCCTCCACTTCCTCATATATTGTTCACATTTAGCACAGTTTGATTTGGGGATACTCCCCTCCTTCATCTATACTCACTTGCGCGATTTAAATAGCCGGATGCGACTCCTAGTTCTCAGCGATCTCCATGCCAATTTGACCGCTTTGGAAGCCTCTCTCTCCGCAGCAGAGGGCAAATGGGACCGCGTTGTGTGTCTCGGCGATGTGGTCGGCTACGGCCCTGATCCCAACGAAGTTGCATCCCGCGTTCGCGATCTCTGCGCCACTACCATCCGCGGAAATCACGACAAAGCCGTGGCTGGAATCATGGCCACCGACGATTTCAATCCAGTGGCCAAAATGGCGGTTCATTGGACCCGCGCGCAGCTCAAACCTGAGAATCTCGAATGGGTTGCACTGCTTCCGCAGGGTCCGATGGAGGCCGAAGGGGTTGTACTCGTGCATGGCGCTTTTCAAGATGAGGACGAATATGTATTCACCCCCTCGCAAGCGTTGGAAGGGCTCCTGGATTCATCTCTCCCGATAACTTTTTACGGCCACACGCACCATCAAGGTGGTTTCTCTTATATGGATCCGCAGCTAGATGTCTTGCAGCTACACCCTCGGCAGAACGAAAAGCTCACCGCCCTGCGCATCGAACCGGGCAAGCGTTATTTACTGAATCCGGGCTCGATTGGCCAGCCTCGCGACGGTGATCCCCGTGCTGGTTTTGCCATCAGCGATTTTTCCAATAACACGGTCGAATTCTGGCGCGTGCCGTACGACATCGAAAAGGTACAGGAGCGCATGCGTGCCGCACGCCTGCCCGAACCCCTCTCCCAAAGACTCTCCGTGGGCCGCTAGCCTCCGCGGGCGCCCCAAAAAAAGGCCAAAGGAAAAGATTTAACACGGAGGTCACAGAGGAAGCGCACAGAGGTCGCAGAGAAGACAAAGCGAGGAGGAACCCCACACGCGGAGGCGGCCTATTCTTCAACCTCAAAATAAAATGTTAATTACCTAACAGTTATATTACAATGAAGCTACGCTTCTCGGCGAACAGCTCCGCTCCAGCCTGGAGACTTTCCTGGTCACCGGCGCCATCGAAATCCGCGAGAATGGCGGCCGCCTCGATTCATCCCAGCCGCTTTCCTGGGAAGTGCGCGGCTCCCTGGAAAAGCCGCTTCTACATCTCTGGTCGGACAACTGCAATCTCACCCGCCGGGTGCTTTCCATCGCGGCGAAATCCGACGATCGTCTTGCCCTGGCCGTCGAACAATTCGGTCGTTCCAAGCCTGCCCGCATGGAAATCGTGCGTCTCGCGCATGCCCGCAGCAATCGCCAGCTCTCACGCGAAGAATTCTGCATCCAGCTCCACCGTATCCTGGCCGAACAATTTCCCGACGAAACCGTCGAGAAACTTTCCACCGCCGCGGATCTAGCAGCCTCACCTTTGCGCTTCTCTGGTTCGATCATTCTCGACAAACCATCGCGGGAAGGAATCTCAGCGTTCTTCGCCTGATTCTGCCGAAGGACCAAGCCGCTGCGCTCGCGCCGCGCGTCAGTGCACTCGATCCCCGCCTCAACCTGAAAATTTTCGAATTTGATAACCTTCAGGAATCTCTTCCCCTATGCCAGCCTCGCGAACTCAATAACGTTTCCACCTGGCTGGTGCCGAGCCGCGAAGCGCAACTCCTCCTCGATCGCTCGTCCAGTGCGCTCTCTCCGATTCTTGCCTGGCTCCGGATGCCATCCGCGTTCATCCCGCGCCACAGTTTCAGGAGGTTCTTCTCCGCTATCTCGGAGTTCCCTTTGCCCGCTGGCACGATGGCAGAGTTTTCTTCGGCAGCGACGGCGTTTGGGAAGAACTCGACTCTCGCAACGAATCCAGCCTTCGCCAGTTGCTCCTGCAATTCAAAAACTTTCGTAATTCACTGGCCTCGGACACGCGCCATCCACTCTACCGCGCGCAATCCGAGCGCTGGATGCAGGTCAACGTTCTTGAAGACGTCTCACGCATCGATCCCATGCTCGATCCCAACCACGTCTACGAACAGGTATTCGCGCAAACCGCTGGGTGTCACGGCATTCTTGACCTGCTGTGCGTCACGCGCGCGCGCCGCTTGGCCATTCTGGAATTGAAGGCCACCGAAAATATCGACTTGCCCCTGCAAGCCGCCGACTACTGGCCGCATTCGCCGCCATCAGGCGCACGGCGACATCGTTCGCTACGGCTATTTCCCTGGCATCGAACTTCAACCCGCTCCGCCGATTGTGTATATCATCGCCCCCGCTCTCCGATTTCATCCGATAACCGATTCGCTGCTCCGCCACATCACGCCAGAGATGGAAATCGTGCGAATTGGGCTCTCGGAAAGCTGGCGCCGGGGCATCCGCGTTAAGTTGCGCAAAA
>Ga0308309_10002504_pt1 | contig 10962 bp, 9 predicted proteins | sample HubBroMetageWFT5_FD_192491 | JGI IMG/M metagenome (GOLD analysis project Ga0308309, IMG submission 192491) | Warmed and freeze-thawed soil microbial communities from the Hubbard Brook experimental Forest, New Hampshire - Hubbard Brook CCASE Soil... | ecosystem: Environmental > Terrestrial > Soil... | reverse complement strand
CTCAAATCCCCATAGACGGCAGACGCCCACCCAGCGGCCCGCGGCGTCCTTCCTGGGAGGCTTTCGGACGCCGGCCCTCACACGGGCGGATAGGTCTGAGCGCGCCGGCATCCGAAACCCTTCACCAGAGCAGCCATGCCGTTGGCGCGATTTAAATGCTCCGAAGGTCGAGATCGCCACCCGCACATACGCCCGATTGGTTTCGGCTGCGCGCCGTGCCTTTGCCTCCAATACTTCGATGAGCGACACCTGTCTGGAGAGCACCTCGTAAAGATCGAGGCCATCGGCGCAGATCAGATTGGTTTGCCTGTCGCGGGAGGGCCTCCAAACCGTCTGCGGTGAAGCCGGAATTGCGCACGAGCAGCCCGCGTGCCTAGGACGCCTTCCCTGCTACTTTGCCCGAGAAGGTCATGAGGCGAAGCCGATCGGTGTGCCGTGCCACTTGGCCTCAACGAGGTAGGTCTGTCCGTTCAGCCTGAAGCTGCCGTCGATCTGCTCGCCGACAAGTCGGAAGTCCCCGCGCGGCGCGAGACCGAAGCTTTCAACGTCTCGCCCAGAAATCCCTCGAAACGCCGGCCGCGCCGCTGCGGATGGAGCTGGCTGATCTCGATCAATCGCGCCGCGAGCTCCCCAGCCCGCTCGGCGCTGAAGAGCGGCCCAGGCGCCGTTACCGGCTCTGCCTTGCCGCGCTCGAAGCTGTTCAGGAAGGCTGGCTCGAGGAGTTCCGGTATGTTGAACTGTACCGGGAGAAGGCTGTTGGGGTGATCGATCTCGGTGCGGGTTAGCGGATTGCCCTTGCCCCGCCGATAGGTCATCGCTTGATGAAACATTGCCATAATCAGTCGAGACGGGCATCGGTCCCGAGGTCCGCGTGATATGAGATCGTCCCTAGCCTTCGCGGCTCCGCGCAGGTTTTTCACCACCTCTCAACCGACGAGGCGCGGCTCGTGCCAGACCGCGGCCCCCGGGGTGGAAAATGATGGCCTATAAATCAGCGCGCTCTCGTAGACTCAAAATCTGTTGTCCGTAAAGACGTGGGAGTTCAAGTCTCCCCGCCCGCACCAATGATGCCAGGCTTTGAAGCCAAAGGGGACCCGGACGCCTGACGTGAGGGGTCTGTCTCGTCGACCCGGGCTAATTCGGGCGTTTCTCGGGCAGTTTTGCCAGCCGCCGGGAAAGGCAGCGGAGAGGGTATCCCCTCCGCCGCCGGTTTCGGCCGTCTCGCGCTCTCTACCGGCTCGCCCGGCAAACCCGACTGCGATCATCGATCGGCCCGCAATCTGTTCGCCGATACGTGTTCGCGAACCGAAACAGCGCAGGAAGCGCCTCAGCAAGGATTGTTTCGGCAGGGGACGCACCACCAGGAGCCGCTCGACGTACTCAAGCCGCAGGCGCGCATCGCGCGACCGCTGGTCGAGTTCGACCCTCGTCGCGCTCTGGTCCAATACATCACTTTTCGGCATGATCGTACTCCGCGTCGAAGACACCTTGGCTTCTGCCAGTGCCCGATAAATGACGCGCACGGATCGAAAGGGGTGTGAGCTACCTCACATTGCGAGAAAGTTTTTAACGACTTGGTCCTCAATGGCCGTATCGCACGCGATACCAGGCGAGCCCGATCAGTTCGTGAAGAGCATAGTAGCTCCGCAGCAATGCCGGGACCTGCGGCAGGAAAGCCGCTGCCGAGAGCGGCGGGCTTCCACCCGCGCGGATCGGTGACGGGACCACCGGGTAGCCAACCGCACGGAAGGACCACAGCGCTCTCGCCATGTCCCAAGGGTGTGCGATCACCAGCGCGGCGTGAATGCCTGCACCGCGCAGGATTTCAGCCGAGTACAACGCGTTTTCGAAGGTGTTCTGCGAGCGCTCCTCCCGCCATTGCACCGGGACGCGAAAATCCTCCTGCAGCACTTTGCTCATCAGCGCGGCGAGGGAGGCGCCACGCGGCCCGCCGCCGCTGACCAGGATCGGCAGGCTAAGTCGCCGCTGCTGTCTTGCCGCCTCGGCGAGGCGCTCGAGGGTCAGCTGCCCGACACTGTCGGGCTCGCCGGGGATGTCGCTGCGCTGCGCATCGGCGGATAGCACGACAATCGCGCCGGGCGACCCGTCCGGCGGAAGCGTCGGTTCGTCGAATGCGAACACCTCCGCCAATCGAATCAGGAGACCGGCGGTGACCGGCGTCGCGGCCAGATAGACAAGGCCGATCGCAGCGGTCGCCACCGCCAGCCCAAATGGCTTGCGCCGCCACGCAATCAAGACGCCGATCATCGCCAATAAGATGAACAGGTTTGGCGGGATCAGCGAAGAATACGACAGCCAAGCCACGTCCGCAAAAGCTGGGGCGGCCTCAGCCGACTGGAACGAGCCGCTCGCGACGCAGCCGCCGATAAATCATAGCGGCTTGACGCTTCAGCCCAAAACGCAGACCGCGCCACGTCCGCGGGTTGGCCGCGGTGATGCTCCACCTCTCGCGCCGCTTTGGGAGCCACAGTTTTTTATACGGATCGTCGCCGCGGCCGAGACTGATCTCGCGCGGGCGATCGTAGGTCAGTACGCGCTCGAACATCTCCATCGTGAGGAGCGTGCCGAGAGAAAGGTCGTCAAAGCGCTTGTCGTGCGCCAGCTTGCATATGGCGGCACGGCCGTTCCACACGATCCAGAACTGCGCTGCCGCGGGTATCCCATCCACATGGTATATGCCGAGCCGCAGCGCACGCAGTTTGCCACAGAGCCGGATCAGAGCGGGGATAAAATCCGGAAATAATTCCGGCGGTTTCCAGCTCGCCGCGTAGACCGCTTCGTAATCGGCGACCGCCTGATCGAGAGATTTGTCGTCATCGACAAAGGATCTCGTCAGACGGTTGCTGCGCTCGACTTTGCGGCGCTTGCGGTGCCACGTATTGCGCAACTCGGAAGGGCGGGCGGAGAGATAATCGGGAAAGCTCAGGCCCTCCGTCTCTTCGTACCAGGTGCCGGAGCTGAAGCTGCGTTCGACCAGCAGCCCGGCGCGCCCTAGCGCGCTCACCAAGGCGGCGTAGCTCGGCTCGCGCCGATCGAGCTCGGAGAGGGAGAGGCAATCCCATTGCGGCCGTTCCGCAATCATCTCGGAGAGAATCGCGGCGAGCCCGGTTTGGAGGTCCGCGCCCGGCGCGTGGAGGATGTCATGCTCGAGGCTATGGGCGTTCGTCAGGCTCGTCAGGTTCCGTCCATCATTCTCCGTCCTGGTCTGAGCCAGGAGGGCGGCTGCCGAAGCCGGCCGTTCGTCGGTATATGCGCGGATTTCGGTGCCCTGCGGCACACCATACCGCGCTATCAGATCGTACCAGGCCGGAAGTGCGAAGAAGCTGTCCGGCGGGCTTTTATCAAAAGCCCGAGCGAGACCGCTCGGCGGTCGCTGAAAATCTGGATTTCTGTAAAGTGGCATCAGGCGAGGCCAGGCTCGTCGGATCTTTTCAGGCGCTGCCAGGTGCGAATCCTCAATTTCACGACGTTATATCCAAACCTGTTGCAGCCCCAACACGGGATTTTCGTCGAAACGCGTTTGAGGAAACTTGTTGCGAGCGGCGTCATCAGCGCGCGGGTTGTCGCGCCCTGTCCATGGTTCCCGTTCCGGTCTGAGCGGTTCGGGCGGTATAGCGTGTTTGCCCGGGTGCCAACCGAGGAGACCCGCCAAGGGTTGCACGTCGCGCACCCGCGCTATCCGGTATTGCCCAGGATCGGAATGAGCGTAGCGCCGCTCGCCCTTTGCGCCGCGGTCCTGCCGTTTCTGCGCCGGCAAATCCGGGACGGCGGCGACTTCGATCTGATCGATGCCCATTATTTTTATCCCGACGGCGTCGCTGCAGTTCTGCTCGGACACGCCCTCGATCGGCCCGTCATTGTTACCGCGCGAGGCAGCGATCTCAATGTCATCGCCCAGCACGCGGTGCCGCGGAATTGGATCCGCTGGGCGGCGCGAAACGCCGACGGTTTGGCTGCGGTCTCCAGCGGGCTGAAGCAGCGACTGGTCGAGCTCGGGATCACCGCCGACCGGGTTCGCGTGCTGCGCAATGGGGTGGATCTGGCGCTGTTCCAGCCGCGCGACCGCGGGCGGGCGAGAAGTACCCTGGGTTTCACGCGACCGAGCCTTCTCGCGGTCGCCAACCTGGTCGCACTGAAGCGGCATTGGCTGATGGTTGAGGCACTCCCCCAGCTGCCGGAAGTCGACCTCGTGATCGTCGGCGAGGGACCCGAACGCGCCGGCATCGAGAGGCTGGCGCTCGACCACGGTGTCGCCGACCGTGTGCGCCTGCTCGGCCGAGTGCCGCAGGATCGCCTTCCCGAGATCTACAGCGCCGCTGATCTCCTGCTGCTCGTCTCGACCCACGAAGGCTGGCCCAATGTTTTGTTGGAGAGCATGGCTTGCGGTACCCCGGTCGTGGTCTCCCCGATGGATGGCATTGCCGAGATCCTCGGCACGGCCGAGGCGGGACGCATTTTGGCTGATGTCACCCCGAGCGGTCTCGCCGTCGCGATCCGCGAGGTTCTCTCTGCGCCGCCGTCGCGCGCCACAACCCGTCTCTACGCCGAGCAATTCGATTGGCAGAGCACGACCGATGGGCAAATCGCGCTGTTCCACGAAATCTTGCAACGGCGCTCGAAGGTTCGGCCCGCTCCCACGCACGCGGCCTAATGCCGCAAGATACGCCGATAGACCTCGCCATAACGGGCGACGCTGTGCTCCCACGAACGCTCGGTCTCGATGAACTCGATCGCACGCGCCCGGATGCGCGGCCAGGAATCCTGGTCTGCCAGCGCTGCAAACACCCCCTCGGCGATGCGCTGAGGGTCGCCCGGCGGAAACAGATAGCCCGTCTCCCGGTCGCGGATCAGTTCGCGATGACCGCCGACGCTCGACGCGACGACGATGCGCTCCTGCGCCATCGCCTCGAGCGGCTTGAGTGGGGTCACCAGTTCGGTCAGACGCGTCGAAACCCGCGGGAAGACGAGCACATCGACCAAGTCGTAATACCGCCGCATATTTTCATTCGGGACGCGGCCGGCGAAAACGACGCGGTCACCAAGACCGAGTTCGCCGGCCAGTGCCCGCAGCCGGTCCTCTTCCGGCCCGCCGCCGACCAGCAGTATCGCGATATCCGCCCGCTGGCGGCGCATGACAGTGATCGCACGCAAGAGCAGGTCTAGACCCTCATAGGCATAAAACGAACCGAAGAAGCCGAGAACGATCCTCCCGGAGAGCCCGAGCCGGCTGGCGAGAATGCCGTCGGGAATTCCCGGCCCGGCGAATCTATTGCGGTCGACGGCGTTGGGAATGACCGTGACTTTGTCGCCAGGGACACCGCGGGCGATCGCGTTCCCCCGCAAGCCCTCGCAAATTGTTGTCACCGCATCCGCGCGATGAAGCGCGCGCGTCTCGACGACCCGGGTCACGAGATACCGCAGGCTGGCCTGACCATGAGTGCCGTGACTTGCCGCCGCGTCCTCCCAAAGGGCGCGTATTTCATAAACGACCGGTATCGCATGCCGCCGGCCGGCACGGATTGCCGACAACGCGTTGAGAACCGGCGAATGCGCGTGCAGGATTTGCGGGCGAACTCCCCCGATCACCTCGTCGAGCCGCCGGTCGAGGTCGCTGACGATCGTCAGCTCGCGTATCCACGGCAGCCGGGCGGAGAGTCCGGTCGGCATCCGGGTCCGCAGAAACTCCCATTCACCGATGCGCTCGCGCGCCGGTCCCGGCGCGTAATGCTTACCGCTGGTCAGCAGCACCGGCTCCCAGCCCAGCGCCCGTTGCTGGTCGACAATGCCGAGCGTGCGATAGACATAGCCGCTCTGCAGCGGCAGCGAATGATCGAGGATGTGAAGAATGCGCATTACCCGGGCGACTTGTAATGATAATTGCCGGTCAATATAGCAGGGTTGCTGGTCGAACGAGCTTCCGTGGAAAGCCCTGAGTTACCGTTAACGAGCGCGTCTCGCCATTTCGAGTTCGGTCTCGAGGCTCTCCCCTCCTTGGCGGAGCTCGAGCGCGAATGGCGTCGGCTCGAAACTGCCGGAAATCCGTCGTTCTTCACGTCATGGCATTGGATCGGCACGCTATTGAGTGCCTCACCACCAGCGAGCTGGCCCAAACTGCTGCGCGGCAGTGCGAACGGCGAAACAGTCTCGCTGGCCTTGCTCGGCGCCAACGAGACCCGCCGCCGACGCGGGTTGGTTCGCTCACGCGGTCTCTATTTGAACGAGACCGGTGACCCGCACTTCGACTCATTGACGATCGAGCACAACGGCATCCTCGCAGCGGCGGAGTGGGAGCTCGGTGTCTGGGACGAGCTGATCGGCTGGTTCGCCGGTCTTTGCGACGAGGCCGACGAGCTTCATGTCGGCGGTTCGCAGCGGCGCCTGTCCGAAGCGGCGCTCGGCAAGTGGGGGCTCGGATGTCAAGAAATATCCCTTCCCTCCTATTCGATCGATCTCTGCCGGCTCGAGGCCAGCGACGGCGAGATTTATCCGGTGCTCAGCGCCAATGCGCGCCAGCAGCTCCGGGGTGCGCTGCGTTATTTCGAACGGTTCGGCGCACTGCGGCTGGCCGAGGCGACAACCGCAACGGAAGCATTAGCATTTTTCGATGGGATGAAAGAGCTGCATTGCGCGTCTTGGGGGCGGCGCGACAGGCCCCATTCCTTTTCCGGCGGGTTCTTCGAGCCATTCCATCGGCTGCTGATCGGGCGCAGCTTTGCCGAGGGCGGAACCCAGCTTCTCAAAGCCTGCGCCGGCGACCGCGTCATCGGCTATCTCTATAACTTTCGGTTAGGCAATCGCGTCTATGCTTACCAGAGCGGGTTCGATGATGCCGACCGCCGCGAGCGGCCTGGGATCGTCACGCACTTCCTGGCGATCCGGCACGCCTTCCGATCGGGCGCGCTGGTGTATGATTTCATGGCCGGCCGCAACCGTTTGAAGGAGAGTTTCGCGACCCGGTGCGAGCCGATGCTGTGGCAGACGGTCCAGCAGCCGCGCCTCGCGTTTCGCTTGGAAGACTTCGCCCGGCAGTTCAAGCGGGCCCTGACGATGCGTCCTGCAAGAGGAGCGTGATGTCGATCCTTGTCACCGGCGCTGCCGGGTTCATCGGGTTTCATGTCGCCGAGGCGCTGCTCGAGCGGGGCGAGCGGGTAGTGGGCCTCGACAACCTCAATGAATATTACGATGTGCGGCTCAAGGAGGCGCGGCTCGCTCGGTTGTACGCCTTTCCCGGCTTCGAATTTGCCAAGCTGGACGTCGCCGACCGCGACGGGGTGTTCACTGCGGTCGAGCGGCAGAAGGACCTGCGCAGCATCATACATCTCGCGGCGCAGGCGGGCGTGCGGTATTCGCTGGAAAATCCCTACGCCTATGTCGATGCCAATGTGACGGGCACACTGGTGATAATGGAGGCGGCGCGACGCATTGAACATCTTACCGCGATCACCTATGCCTCCTCTTCCTCGGTATACGGCGCTAACCGCAAGCAGCCTTTCAGCGTCGATGATCGGGTCGATCAGCCGGTCTCTCTATATGCCGCGACAAAGCGCAGCTGCGAACTGATCGCGCGCACTTACGGCCACCTGTACGGTCTGCCCGCGACAGGGCTACGGTTCTTTACCGTTTATGGCCCGTGGGGCCGCCCGGATATGGCGGCATTTCTGTTCACCCGGGCCATTCTCACGGGCGAACCGATAAAAGTCTTCAACCAAGGCAGGATGGCCCGCGATTTCACTTATATCGACGACATCGTCACGGGTACGATCGCAGCGCATGACCGCCCGCCGACAGCTGCTGAAGGAGATCCTCACCGGATTTACAACCTTGGGAACCATCGGCCCGAAAATCTCCTCGACTTTATCGCTGTCCTCGAGCGAGAGCTCGGCCGCACCGCAGAGAAGCAGTTCTTGCCACTGCAACCCGGCGACGTCCCGGAAAGCTTTGCGGATATCGAAGCCTCCCGCCGCGATCTGGGGTTCGAGCCGAAGACCACGATCGAAGTCGGGCTCGCGCGATTTGTGGAATGGTATAAGCAGTATTACCAGGTGAATTGACCGGTCTCTTCATGGAACGCGGATTTGCGGTCGTCGGCCTCGGCTATGTCGGTCTACCCGTCGCCCTCGCCTTGGCGAAAGAGTTCGAGAGGGTCGTCGGTTTTGACATTTCGCAGCAGCGGATCGCTGCGCTGCGCAATGCCAAGGATAAGACCGGTGAGGTAACCGAGGCGGCGCTGCGCGGGACGAGGCTTCGGTTTACCGATGACCCGGACACGCTGGACGAGGCCAGCTTTTTTATCGTCACGGTGCCGACGCCGATCGATGCCGAAAGGCGCCCCGACCTTTCGCCGCTCGAAGCTGCCTGCGGCCTGATCGGACCCCATTTGAGGGCGGGCTCGGTCGTGGTATTCGAATCCACCGTCTATCCCGGCCTGACCCGCGAATTCTGTGGGCCGCGTCTCGCCACGGCCTCGGGCCTCAGGCAAGGTATCGATTTCAAGCTCGGCTATTCGCCTGAGCGCATCAACCCGGGCGACAAGCAGCACCGGCTCGAAACCATCGTCAAGATCGTCGCCGGCGAAGACTCCGAGACTTTGGAGCGCGTCGCCCGCGTCTATGAGCGCATCGTCGACGTCGGGGTCTACCGCGCATCCTCGCTCGAAGTCGCCGAGGCGGCAAAGGTCATCGAGAACACCCAGCGCGACCTCAACATCGCGCTGATGAACGAGCTGGCGATCATCTTCGACCGGCTCGGCATTCCGACCAAGGAGGTGTTGGAAGCGGCGGGCACAAAGTGGAATTTTTTGCCGTTCACGCCCGGTCTGGTCGGCGGACACTGCATCGGCGTCGATCCCTATTATCTGACCGCGAGGGCCGAGGCGGCCGGCTATTACCCGCAGGTCATTCTCTCCGGCCGCCGCATCAACGACGGCATGGGCGGCTTCATCGCGCAGCGCCTGGTCAAGCTGCTGATTGCGGCGGAGCGGCCGGTAAAGGGTGCCCGAATCGGGATCCTCGGCCTTACTTTCAAGGAGGATGTGCCCGACCTGCGCAACAGCCGGGTGCCCGAGATCGTCGCCGAATTGCGCGAATTCGGTATCGCGGCATTGGTGGCCGATCCGCTCGCCGACCCGGCCGAGGCAAAGCGCCAATACGACATCGATCTTAGGCCCCTGGGGACTTTGACCAGGCTCGATGGGCTGATCCTGGCAGTGCCGCACGGGGTTCTCGGTGAGGGCGGCTGGCCTAGGCTATTCACTTCACTCGTCCCGGGCGGAGTCTTTGTCGACGTCAAGTCGGCCATCGCTCGCGACAAGGTACCGTCGGGTATCCATTACTGGAGCCTCTGAGGGCTTCATGCGAAATGGCGGAGGGCTGCGTGAACCTCCAGGTACTGCTCTCGGCGCTCGGCGTTTTGGTCGGCGGTGCCGCAGCTGCCGACGAGATCGTATTGCCGAAGTCACTGGAACGAAATCAGCCCGCCGAGTTCGCCTATCGCTTTGATACGGCTTTAACCGGATCTGGGTCCCTCGACATCGAATGGCGTGATTTCGTTGGTCGAATGGTCGAGCGGCGCCGGATCCCTCTCAATCTCGCCGACGTCGCTGAGGTGGTCTTCTCGCTCGACCTCAGAAGGGCCGTCACCCCGGGGAACCAACTCGTCGCCCATTTGTCGTTGGAGGGCGTCGAACAAACCCGCGGCAATCGTCACCGTGAGAATGAATTATCAACTTCGTTCATCGTACTGCCCGGCGCCAATCCGTGGACGGATTACCAAATCATCATGTGGCAAGGACAGACGCCGGCCGGGTACGCCACGTTGAAAAAGCTCGGGGTCACCGCCGGAATGGTGCAAGCCGATCACCGCAATGAAGCGAGCACCTCCATGCCTGGCCTTGCGCGTCTGGTCGACGCCGATCTGCGCTGCTATCTCGAAAACATTTCGACTGATTTCTATTCGCCCTATCACAAATGGTACGATGATCGTCCGGTAGACTGGCGATTTCTCGAAGCCAAAGAGCGCTATTGGGCGAACCCCCGCGATCGCGCTGCGTTTATGCGTGAACCGAGCCTTTCCGACCCGGAATGGCTGAATAAAATTCACGATCGTCTGATCCGCACCGTGCGGGCGCTGCACCCCTATCAGCCGCTGTATTACAGTCTCGGCGACGAAACCGGGATTGGCGGCCTGGCGGCGTTCTGGGACTTCGATCTTTCCGATCTCTCTCTGGCTGCAATGCGCGAGTGGCTCAAAGACGGCTATGCCAACCTGACGCACTCAATCAGCAATGGGGCAGCGCGTTCAGAAGCTGGGACGAGGTCGTGCCGATGACGACCGACGAAGCGATGAGGCGCTTCGACGAGAACTTTTCGGCATGGGCGGATTTCAAGGAGTGGATGGACGCCGCCTTCGCGCGCGCCCTCAAGAACGGCAGCGACGCGGTTCACGCCGCCGATCCCGCGGCGGTGTCGGCGATCGAGGGTGCCCAAATCCCTGGCTGGAGCGGTTACGATTATTCTCGACTCGCAACCAGCGTCGACGCGATGGAGCTATACGCTTATGGCGAGAATATCCCGATCGTGCGCTCCTTCAACCCGAAACTGATTTTGCTGACGACCTCGTTCCAAGATGGCCAGTGGGAGGCGCATCGAGTGTGGCGCGAGTTGCTCCGCGGAACGCGGGGTCTCATCTTGTGGGACGACAAGAGCGAGTTTGTCCGCGACGACGGCAGGCTGGGCGACAGAGGACGCGAAGCTGCTCCCTATTTCGGCGAGATACGAAACGGCCTCGGCGCCTTGCTGATCAACAGCCGGCGGCACACGGACCCGATCGGCATCCTTTACTCCCCGGCGAGCTGGCGCATCCAATGGCTGCTCGATCGGAGAGCATCGGCCGAGGAATGGAGCCGCCGCGGAGCCAGCATCGAATATCAGGATGACGCGGTCC
>Ga0308309_10002503_pt1 | contig 10964 bp, 10 predicted proteins | sample HubBroMetageWFT5_FD_192491 | JGI IMG/M metagenome (GOLD analysis project Ga0308309, IMG submission 192491) | Warmed and freeze-thawed soil microbial communities from the Hubbard Brook experimental Forest, New Hampshire - Hubbard Brook CCASE Soil... | ecosystem: Environmental > Terrestrial >... | reverse complement strand
ATCCAGCTTCGCGAGGCAATTCAAGGCTTGATCGCCCAGGGAAGAAATAAACTGATATTGAATTTAGTGGAGTTGGAATTTATCGACAGCGCCGGTATCGGAGAACTGGTCCGAGCCCACACCACTCTTCGCAAACAGGGCGGCCATCTGAAGCTCCTGAATCCGCACAAAAAAGTCCACGAGTTGCTGCGCGCCACCATGCTGACGTCGGTATTCGACATTCACACCGACGAAGGCACCGCCGTAAAATCGTTTGAAGGCGCGCGAGCAACAGGCGCTTAACCAGCGCATCGCAGACAGCTTGTTTGAGCGCACGGCAACTGGGCCGCCGAGATGCCGGCTCGCGCATAAACTGTTCCCGGATCCTAAGTTGTCATCCCGCTTGCCCTGACGAAGGAAGGAAGCGGAATCTCGCTTTGTAGGGGCACAGCATGCTGCGCCAGAACCCAGGCAAGCAATGATCAATCGGAATTTGCGGATCGCGGAAGAGGGAAGCCGAAAACGACCCGGAAATAGCTTCAATGATTGCATGCCGGTTTGTTACACATGCGCGTCAAAAGCGCGTACACTGACCTAGTCACATTAGCATCCTTCCTCCCGGGCGTTGCCTACGGTGGTCCTTTGCGAAATGTGACTGTCCTTCGCGCGGTAACCCTATGACCAACTATGATCGATAGAACTCCTCTCACCAGACATCCTTCCATCAACTCAGAATCCTCGAGCGATGGTCAGACGTTGCAGAGTAAAAATCCGTTGGAGCCCTCAGACCGGGAAATCTCTGAAAATTTGCCCGCATCGCGGGAACTTTACCGCCAACCTGAGCCTTCCGCGGAAGATCCCGGCCTCAAAATCTTACTCACCAGAATGGATACAGCCTTCGGCGAATATGCCCGTGAATCCGAACAATTGAGCGTGCTTCTATCCAAAACCAAAAGCCTGCCGGGCTGGACTTCTTATAACGAACTTCTCAGGCAGCGCACCGTGGAAGTAGTCGCCCACGAACAATACCGCAGAATTCAAGACGAACTTTTCAAGCGAATCGTTCCGCCAAGCGTGGACGAAAAGCCTGACACCAAATTTAGCTGGATGATCGCCAAAGCACGTTAGCCGCAGCGAATCGAAGCAGAGGAGAGCTAATGAAAAATGTCGTGTACTACTACAATTCCGTCCTCGGGGAACACAAGAACGATCGTGGCAACACTGTTGGTGCGTTGCGAATTGGCGATGTTATCGAACGTCGCGCCAAGCGCTGGAGCGTTTTCGACATCCGCACAACCCTAAAACCGAGCGTGTCGCGCGAACCCTACACAGTTTCGGTTTACCTAAAAGGCCCGTTCTAGCGCAAGAGAACTCGCACCGTAGTTACTTTCAAAGGAACAACTTCGCATTCAGATCGGTTTGTGACGATACCACCCCCATATACTTGCCGAAGTGCTGGCTCGGGGGCGTCCATGAGATCGAAAAGGCTCAGGCATGGTGCGCGAATTTCACAGCAGCAGCGCGGGCTGAATGCCAGCACCCTTCTTCTTGCAACGTTAGCGACTCTCGTCGCGGGTTGCAGCCAGGGGAACAATGGCCGCAAGGCTTTCCTGAAATCAGAAGTCGCCGTGAATAAAGTGCAGTCCTTCCGCGCCAAAATCGATATTTACGGACCCTTTGCCGTTCACACCGACGCCGAATACGATTGCAGCCGCTCGGTGGCGCACTACATCGACAACAACCCAAAACTCAATCGAAAGATCGAGTACATCCAGACGCCCACCCTCACTTTCAGCCGGGCCGCGGGCACTGAGCGTTGGAATGCCGTTCGCCAGTCTGCAGGCCTCAGTGTCTGCGAACGTCTTCGAAATGGAGCGTCGATTCCGCACGGCAGCCCGCGCCTATTTACCGGCGATCAGGGCCGCATCATCCCGCCTTTTTTCTATTACGCCAATGAGCCCACCGGGGCGTCCGGCGCCACCATCACGCCAATGGGAAATGAAGTAATCGACGGCGACTACTGCGACGTGTGGAAGATTCATGATAATGACAGCGCATTCCCCTTGCACACAATCTGGATTGCTGTGGAAGACGGTCTGCCGCGAAAATACCTCGAAGGTGAACCGGACAATGCTCAAGGAGTGGTCATCTATTCCGATTACGACGCGAATATCCCCATCGACGTCCCGCCGGATCCGTTTGCCCGTTAAGCCGCAAAATTCGCGCGAACGTTGGACTGCGCGCACATTAGAATATGGCGCGGCGCACCGACTCAGCTGTCCAGGGCGTTGGAACCCATCTCGCTTGCGCTGGGGATTTAGCGCGGCTCGCGTCTTCAATGTGCAGACCATCTAAATGACGTTCATAACCGACCCGACGAAAACTCGTTCGCTGAAAATTGCCGTGCTTCTTGAAGTCGTCATCGTCCTGATGGCAGCCGCAGCCGTTTTTTATTTTACGAGCCAGGAATGCACTATCGGCACGCTCATGTCTCCGGTAATTAGTCCGAACAAAAAAACTGCGATCGATTTGTATCTGAAGAAATGCCATCCGCGCTGGTCCAGCAATCCAATAAGAGAAAAGGAATATCAAGTAGTGGTGTTGCGGCCAATCACCGACACTCCGCCGGAAGGGAATCGTTACCAGGAGGCAGACGTCGTCTTTGAATTGGAAGAGAAACCTGGGCTGGCGCAGCTTTCGTTCGGCAGCGTTGATACTTTTGCCTTCATGAGCAAAGTGCCGGAAGCGGAGCAGAAGGATACGCTTCTGATCGGCTGCTACCTAACGTGCCCCGCCGCCCTCGTACGAAAGCAGCTATCAAATTGGCGCGGCCAGCCCGTCCATTACTTCAGAACCGAAACCCCCACCAGCCCCGTGAGCACGCAATAGCACGGAGGATCGAGACGTTTTGCTCTCACTTTCGCGGCTTCAGTGGCATCTTTCTTTTGACTTTTGCTTCTAGGTCGTTATTATGAGGCGATTCGAGCATCTGATCCAGGCCCGTTTTTTAACGAGACCACCAAGATCAATGCGAGCCAGTGGCATGGAATCCTCCTGGCCATATGAGACGCGCGCTAGCCCTTCTGGTTGCGCGGGTCGTCTTTAGGATCGACGTAGGAAAGCCCGAGCGGTCCGAAAGCATTCACCTGCGTTATGTACTCGCCCGATTTCGCCCAGTGGAAGTGAGGAGTGTTACCCGGCAGCACGATTACGCTTTCCGGCGCATACGCTTTCAACTTCTCGGGATCAAAAGTTGTTCCGCGCCCAATGTAGAACACGCCGGAGATTACCGTGTAGATGCGATCTTCCGGATGGACGTGCGGCATGAGCTTCACTCCTCCCGGAACTTTTACTCTTATCACGTAAGGTCCCGGTTTCGCCGGATCGCCAACCAAAACAGCCAGACGCGCCGCTGGCGGGAACTCGGCAAACGGCAGCCAGTTAACATTTTCCGCGAGAACGTCGCCAAACTCCTTCGGCGATAATCCTTGTAGTTGTGATTCTCTTGCCGGTGCTGGTTGATTCAAAACCCCTCCTTCCGAGCGCTTGCAACGCGCTCGAGTTAAAGTTGTAAGATCGCTGACACAGCGGTTCCCGGAGCTGGCGCAGCCTCGAATAACGCCATTGAAGTTCAGTATGTCCCTTCGTTCCGATTCTGAATCGCAGGCCCAGTAAATTTTCGCCCACTAAAATCTAAAAAGCAATGTTAGGCTTAGCGGCATGAAGGGGCAGCTCAAGGTCTCGACCCCCGCCGAATATATTGCGAAGCTCGACGAGCCGCGCAAAAGCGAAATCGCTGCGCTCGACAAAATGATTCGCAAGCTGGCGCCGAAGTTGGCGCCGTTTATTCATTCGGGGATGCTTGCCTACGGACCGTGGCATTTCAAGTATGACAGCGGACGCGAAGGCGACTGGTTCCGCATCGGCCTCGCCAGCAATAAGAACTATGTGTCCTTGTACATTTGCGCGATGGAAGGAAAAACCTACGTCGCCGAAAAGTTTAAGAAACAATTCCCCAAAGCCAGCGTCGGAAAACACTGCGTACGTTTCAAACGTTTGAGCGATTTGGACAAGTCTGCGCTGGCTAAGCTAATCCGCGAAGGGGCAAAACCGACCCCGCACGCACCAAAATCAAAGTAAGATCCCGCGACCCCCACGGGCAAAGCCGCCGCACACTTCGCATCGCCTCAGGTGTGAATGTAGCGTCGGCTCGCCCTGTGTTTTCGAAGGGCCCTCGGCCTGCCTGCCGGCAGACCGGGAATCTTGCTTTTTACCCTTTACATCGCCCGAGAGTGACCGGATGCGCCTATCAAATCCCAAAAACGGTCACGCGTTCGTGACTACGTACGCCTACGGGCGTCTAACCCCTGAGGCATCTTTACTTTATGTGGAAAATATCCAGGTTCGACCGGCCCTCGAAATGCCATATAACGCCCGTAATAACAAAGGATGGCGGCCTAATGGAAGCTTTTTGGAATGACGTGAAATTTGGCGTGCGGGTTCTCCTGCGAAGCCCGGGCTTCACGCTCGTCGCGATCCTAACCCTGGCATTGGGCATTGGCGCGAACACTGCGCTATTTTCTCTCGTAAACGGAATTCTGCTCGAGCCTCTGCGATTTCCTCAGGCCAACCGCCTCGTCGCGCTGTACCAGCACAAGCCGGAATTTTTATATAGCTCGATCTCCTATCCAAATTTTCTCGATTGGCAACGCGATAACCGAACACTGCAATCGCTCGCCGCTTTTCGTCCGGATACTTTCAGTCTCACTGGACTCGGGGAGCCGCAGCGAATCGACGGAATTATGGTGTCCGCAAATTTCTTTCCGACGCTCGGCGTAAATCCCGTGCTTGGCGGCGAATTTGACCCGCAGCAGGACGTTCTCGGTGGAAAACCCGAAGTAATGATCAGCGCCGGAATGTGGAAAACAAAGTTTGGCTCCTCGCCCGATGTAATTGGCAAAACTTTGACGCTCAACGGCACCGACTACACCATCGTCGGCGTAGTTCCAGCGGTCTTCCATCTCTACATGCAGAATTTCCGGACCAGCGATATTTATGTTCCGATCGGGCAGTGGAACGACGTGATATTCCATCAGCGCGATGTGGGCATGGGCATGAACGCCGTCGCGCGGCTGAAACCGGGCATCACTCTGGCTCAGGCGCGCGCGGACATGGAGCGTGTGACGCAGAATCTCGCCGCAGCGTATCCCGATGCCAACGCGAATACCGCTGCCACCGTGCTTTTGCTGAAGGACAAGATTGTCGGAGATGTTCGCCCGTACCTGTTGGTGTTGCTCGCGGCCGTATTTTTTGTGCTGCTGATTGCGTGCGTGAACGTAGCAAACTTGCTGTTGGCCCGTTCGATGCAGCGCGCGCGTGAATTTGCCATTCGCGCGGCGCTCGGCGCGGGAAAGCTGCGAGTAATCCGGCAGCTCTTAACCGAGAGCGTGCTGCTCTCGCTGTGCGGCGGCGGATTGGGATTGCTGATCGCTAGTTGGGGGCTTCAAGGCGCAATTGGCTACCTGCCGCAAGGTATGCCGCGCGCGGAGGAAATTCACCTCGACACTCGCGTGTTGCTTTTCACCCTGGCGATCTCCGTGCTCTCCGGAATTTTCTTTGGACTTGCTCCTGCGCTGCGGCTGATGAAGCCGCGCTTGCAGGAAACGTTGAAGGAAGGCGGACGCACAGTGAGCGGCACGCGAAGCCGTGCGCAAAGTGTGTTGGTGATTGTCGAGATGGCTATGGCTCTGCTGCTTCTGGTTGGCGCGGGACTGATGCTGCGCAGCCTGGGACGCCTGTGGAGCGTTAATCCCGGTTTCAATCCTAAGAACGTTTTGTATTTCCAGGTCGCGCTGCCGCCCGGAACTGCCGATGAAACTCCTGACGCCATACGTGCTGAGCTTCGCCGTCTGCGCGATCAGATTGTGGCGGTTCCCGGAGTTGCTGCGGTGTCCATCGAGCGCGGCGGAATTCCGATGTGGGGAGATTCCGAAGATCCTTTTTATATAGAAGGGCGGCCCAAGCCGGCGCGCGAGAGCGACATGCCTTACGGCCTATTTTACGAAGTAGAGCCGGACTACCTGAAGGTGATGGAAATTCCACTGAGAAGTGGGCGCTTTGTCACCGAACAGGATACCCCAAATTCACCGCGAGTCACGGTGATCGACGAGGATCTCGCGGAGAAATTCTTTCCGGGCGAAAACCCCATCGGCCGAAGCATCGTGGATCCGTTCGTGGACAAACCTGCCGAGATCGTAGGTGTCGTCGGCCACGTGAAGCACTGGGGGCTGGACGATAAGATCAATGTGCACGCCCAGTTTTACATTCCTTACATGCAGATCCCGGACAAATACATGTCCCGCGCCGGAAATAGCACCGGCGTGCTGGTTCGCTCCACAGGAGTTCCGCCACTCTCGCTCGTGCAACCGATTCGCAGCAAAATGGCGGGGATGAACAGCCAGGAGGTGTTGTACGAGCCACACGCGTATGACGAGATCATTTCGCGCTCTCTGATAGAGAGACGATTTTCCATGTTTTTGCTCGCAATATTCGCTATGCTGGCGCTGCTACTCTCCAGCATCGGAATTTACGGCGTGCTGTCGTACCTGGTCGGTCAGCGCACCCACGAAATCGGCATTCGCATCGCTCTCGGCGCGCAACGCAAAAATGTGCTGATGCTAATCCTTGGCGAAGGAACCAAAACCGCGCTGCTCGGCGTAGGAATCGGCTTGGTTGCCGCCCTGGCTCTGACGCGTTTGATGTCGAGCGTCCTCTACGGCGTCAGCGCCACCGATCCGGTAACGTTTGGAGCGGTAGCCGTCGTGCTGACGTTGGTAGCGCTAGCCGCATGCTACATTCCCGCGCGCCGCGCAATGCGCGTAGATCCAATCGTCGCCCTGCGCTACGAGTAGGCACCCCGCGAGCTCCGAGCGCCCGCCCTTGGGTCTCAGCGCGACAGAGACTTGCGCGGGTTCCGCACTTTTTCTGCGCCGTATGCAGAAAAGGTCCGGGTTTAGATCGGAGGCGTCCCACGCTTGCACCTTCGGCGCGCTTGTACTCGCAGGGGCGCAATATGTTCCGCCCGACACAAAATCTTGACAACGCCGTTCGGAATCGGGTACGCCGGAGGAATCATGAGCGAACTGTTCCAGGATCTTCGTTACGCCATTCGCATGCTGGCAAAATCGCCGGGGTTCACGACTGTCGCGGTCCTCACGCTGGCGCTTGCCATCGGCGCAAACACCGCTCTGTTCTCCGTGGTCAACGGCGTCCTGCTGAACCCGCTCCCCTATCCGCATGCCGAACAATTAGTCACGCTGCACGAAAGCAAACCAAACTTCAACACCGGCTCGATTTCCTATCCAAACTTTCTAGATTGGCAAAAAGAAAACCACACGCTGTCGTCCATGGCCGTTGCGCGCCCGTATTCATTCAGCCTAACGAACCTCGGAGAAGCGGAACAGATTCAGGGACAATTTGTCACCTCAGATTTTTTTTCGATTCTGGGCCTGAAGCCCGTGATGGGACGCACCTTCCTCCGCACCGACGACCAGATAGGCGCGCCTCCGGTCGCCATGATCAGCGCCGGTTTCTGGAAACGAAAACTGGGTGGCGCCCCCGACATAATCGGCAAGAACCTCACGCTTGACGGGAAAGGATTCACGATCATCGGCGTGATCCCGTCGACCTTCGATCTGAAGGTTGATAGCTTCAGCGCCAGCGATGTGTACGCTCCCGTAGTGCACTGGAATAATGATTTGCTGTTCAATCGCGGCGCGGGCCTGGGCTTCCACGGCATCGGCCGCCTGCAACGGGATACTTCGCTGGCACAAGCGCGTGCAGACTTCTCCGGCGTGACCAAAAATCTTGCCGCTGCCTACCCCGAAGTAAATAAAGGAATCGGAGCGTCGCTGATTCCGTTCAAGCAGCGCATGCTAGGCAATGTAAAAGGCGCTCTTCTGGCACTTTTCTTCGCGGTAGGTTTTGTGCTGTTGATTGCTTGCGCCAATATAGCGAACCTTTTGCTCGCGCGCGCCAACCAGCGAACCCGCGAATTTGCGGTTCGCGCTGCGCTGGGCGCGAGCAAGTCGCGGCTGATTCGCCAGCTTTTGACCGAAAGCGTTCTCTTGGGAATTGCCGGCGGCGCGTGCGGATTGTTTCTCGCTACCTGGGGGACGCACGCCGCTCTGAAAGCGCTGCCGGATGCTTTGCCGCGCTCCGGAGACGTAGGGATCGATTTGCGCGTGCTGGTCTTTACGGTATCGGTCGCATTGCTGGCGGGAATTATTTTCGGACTTGCACCTGCACTGAAAATCTCGCGCACGAATCCGCAGGATAATTTGAAAGAAGGCGGCCGCGGAGCAAGCGGCGCCAGAAAAGGCGCGCACGGCGTTCTAGTGGTGGTGGAAATTGCGCTCGCACTGGTGTTGCTGGTGGGAGCAGGCCTCACGTTGCGCAGTCTGGTCCAGCTTTGGAATGTAAATCCCGGATTCAATCCGCAAAATGTGATGTTCTTCAGTTTCTCTCTTTCGCCCTCTTCGTTGAAGACTAGCCCGGCTGCCATCCGCGCTGCATTTCGTGCCGGCGAGGCAACCATTGCGGCCACTCCCGGCGTGCAGGCGGTGTCGATGAGTTGGGGCGCGTTTCCAATGAGCGGCGACGATGAGTGGCTCTTCTGGGTGGATGGAAAACCAAAACCGGCCACGCGAAACGAAATGAATTGGGCCATCAATTACGTAGTCGATCCCGATTACCTGAAAATAATGCAGACGCCGTTGCGTAGTGGACGCTTTTTCACCGCACAGGATGACGAGAACGCTCCGAAAGTAGTGGTTGTGGACGAAGTGCTGGCGCAAAAATATTTCGGGAACGAAAATCCAATCGGCAAGCGGCTGTTTCTGGAAACCGGACAAGGCGAATTCCCGGCGGAAATCATAGGAGTCGCTGGCCACGTGAAGCAGTGGGGCCTCGATGCTGACGACACCGAGCCTCTTCGTTCGCAGCTTTATTTTCCGTTCATGCAATTGCCGGGCACTACCATGGCGCTCGCGCCCATGGGCTTGGGAGCGGTAGTGCGCTCGAACGGCCCGCGGCCCGGATTGTTCGACGCGATTCGCCATGCGGTGCAGCAGGTGAATAGCGAGCAGGTGGTCGCGAGCGCGCAGAGCATGGATGAAATTATTTCCAGTTCCACGGCGGGCAATCGCTTCGCCATGATTCTTCTCGGCTCCTTCGCCGGGTTGGCGCTGTTGCTTTCGAGCCTGGGAATTTATGGCGTGGTGTCCTATTTGGTCGAGCAGCAGACGCGCGAGTTTGGGATACGCATTGCGTTGGGCGCGCAACGGAGCGATGTGATGCGCTTGGTGCTCGGCGACGGCGCCAAGATGGCCCTGGTCGGCGTAGGCCTGGGAGTAGTGGCCGCGCTCGGCCTGACGCGCTTTTTGACCAGCGTGTTGTATGGAGTGAGTGCCACCGACCCGGTGACGTTCGCGGCAGTGGCCATGATTCTTAACGCCGTGGCTCTCGCGGCCTGCTACGTTCCCGCACGCCGCGCGATGCGCGTTGACCCCATGGTCGCCCTGCGCTACGAGTAGCGCAGGGTTTTCGTTGGCTGCTGAGTCGTTCGCCAATTGTTCTCTTCTGTTTCGTCTAGTCGAGAGATGGAAGAATCTTTCAATGGGGGCGGGAAGACTGTTGTGTGGGGGTCTGCAGTGTGGGTAAAATGACGGACTCAAACCCACGTCGCTATACACGCAAACTCGGGAGACTTTGGATGGCCGCCAGGAAACTCATAATGAAGCCAGTGAAGAAGAAGAAACTTCAGGTTAAACCCATCGTGCGGGTGAAGACTGAGACGGTCACGCAATTCCGCACCGGCCCGGTGATAGACTGACCTCACACGGTCCAGCTTTACAGCGCTAACAGCGTTAGACAACCCGCCATACTCTCGGGCCTACCTTGCGCCTAATTGAGCAGCAAAATCTCGCACTGCGTGAAGAGGCGTCCCATGAAAACCAAATTCTCGGCCATGGCGGCTGTTGCCTGCGGGTTTGTGTGGCGGTGCGCGCGCAGGATAAACCTGCCGGTTCGCCGCGGTTCAAGGTTGATCACAACCACTCCACGATCGGATTGGAAGTGCCCATCATGGGCGGCCTGTCCAAGGCGCCGGGAAAGTTCACCGACTTTGATGTGGCTGTGGTTTACGACCCTGATGACATCACAAAATCCTCTGTGAATGCCATGATACACGTGGCCAGCGTCGACACCGGAATTGCCGGCCGCGATGAAGACCTCCGCAGCGATAATTTCTTCAACGTGGCCAAATTTCCGACAATCACCTTTGTAAGCCACAGCATCGAGCAGAAAGAGGGGAAGATCGTCGCGCACGGCACGCTGACAATGAAGGGCCTCGCGAAAGAAATCGATCTGCCGATTTCTCTGGCCGGAGAGTTTCCGATACCCAACTCCGACAAGAAAATTATTGGGTTTCACGCGTCGATGAAACTCAACCGGTGTGATTACGGCATCACCTGGGAACATCAGGCGCTGGCCACGTTTGTGGGCGACGAAGTGACCGTCAACATCGACGTCATCAACTAAGGAACTCGATGACGAGCGAGTCCGGGCATTGCTACAGCCAGATGCTGGGCTAAAGGCCGAGGCGCTGCATTTAAACCTAAACCATGCGCTCGCACGCGCAGGCAGCGAACTGAACGCCAAGTAAAACTTGCGGGAGGCGTTATGGGCAAATTTCTGCTGGGAAACCGCAGTGACGTTTCTCACGCACCTGAACTCGCTTCCACCTTCCGTGGACGCCGAGTGCCACAAAAAACCCGAGCACTAAGGTCACAATCTTTCGAGTCGTGACGAGTCGCTTCCAAATTGGCAGAGGTGTACGAAGTTTGAGCGCGAGAAACGGATGGCGTCGTCGTTGCGTGCGGCGATAGATTGGTGATATGGCTGCCCATGCGTTGGACAATCCGATC
>Ga0308309_10002500_pt1 | contig 10965 bp, 22 predicted proteins | sample HubBroMetageWFT5_FD_192491 | JGI IMG/M metagenome (GOLD analysis project Ga0308309, IMG submission 192491) | Warmed and freeze-thawed soil microbial communities from the Hubbard Brook experimental Forest, New Hampshire - Hubbard Brook CCASE Soil... | ecosystem: Environmental > Terrestrial >... | reverse complement strand
TGTAAATGCTGCAGCGCAGGAGCTTCGTTCTCCGCGGTAGCCTAGGCACCGGCCGAAAATCGGATTGCTCGCTCTCCCCGAGACCTCCGGCAAATCCTGCATGTACATTTTGTGGCTGCATGGCATCCTTCAGCGAATAAGGAGCCGACGTGTCTAAAATTTGCTACTACGTTCTACAGCAGGGCGGACAGTGGAAGATCAAAATCGGCGGCAAGCACTATGGTCCCTACAAATCACGGACTGACGCCATCAACGTGGCGGTCGCGACGGCTAACAAGGTTGGGATAACCCACCACGACGGCGCGAAGGTTCTGGTGGAGAGCACGGTTACCGACCGCTGGCATACCGAGTGGGCGTCGGGCAAAGACTCCCTTCCGCCGAAAGCCTGACGATACTGACCACCACTGCGGGCGTTCCTATTGGCGGTCCTTTCCACAATTCGGAAAGGGCTTCAGCCCCACTTTAGCCCAAGCCGGCCGATCGACATGGCAGGCTGTGCCAGTGTCGAGGTGCTGGCCCCTTAGTCGGCGCCTAGGGCCGGTCTGATACCCTGATTTACGCGCCGGATCTGCCGGTGGCGCTCGGCCGTAGACCATCCCTCGATACGGCTAAGCCAAGCGCGATAGAAGGCCCTATCTTCGTCCGTTGCCTTTCCAATTTCCATTGTCAGCAATCGACCGAGCCCTACACCCACAATCGCGGCCATTTCACGGGTCGCGATGCCAAGGTCCACACGGCGGGCGCGAAAATCATCGGAGTGGCGGCGAAGCGACATGCCGGCATCCTCGCGCCAACGGTCCCCAACCACAACTGGATATCCCAACCTTGTCACGGCGCCGATTGGCGTTGTGGGGTTGCGCGGCGGACAATGTAGGCGTCCCCTCTTCTCCAGAGTAGAGACCGACCGCGGATGTACCGGCGGGTCAAGGCGCGCCCAGGTTACTCCCCGTTTCCCGGCGCGGGCCTTTCTATGTGAGCGTAAAAGTAAAGTGCTGCCGGCTATAATGCATCCGAGAGTGCCTTGAAGGGCGAAGCAATTGGTCTTCGGGATGGACCGCGAGACGCTGGAAAAGAATTTGACCCAAGCCGAGGCCCACATTGCAAAGGGTCACGAGCGTATCGCCCTGCAGCATAAAATCATCGCTGAGCTAGGTCGGGAGGGGTACGACACGGCGCCAGCAACGGATATGCTCGCTTCTTTCGAGAGAACCCAAGCAATGCACATCGCCAACCGCGATCGAATCGCCGGCAGGTTGGCGGCTCTCGATTAAGTTGCCGTGCCGAGCGAGACCGAGACCCTCGCCCTTCACCTGGTCCGCGCCCTGACGACGCGACGGATGGACGGCCGCAGGAATGGCGCATGTTGGAGGAACTGGACAGGGCGACCACTGACGCGCTGATAGTCAGTCATCCCGGTTTCCGTATTCGGCTCTGTGATGGCAAGCGCGCCATCGGTGCCGCTCTCAAAGCCACGATCGACGCCGTCCAGAATGAGCGCTAAATGCTTCCCTTGATCACTCCGCAGCGAGCAAGCCGTTGGGGCGACAATGGATGTCCTTTTCCTCCTGATTGCCATTGCTTGCGTGCTTGTGGCGCTTTTCTCAGCTTTTGCCACGTTGGGCCCGTCGCCGGCAGCCGCGAGGATAGCCGACAAGGTGATCTATGGTAGCTGCGTCGCCGGCCTCATCTCGGTAGCATTGGCGGTATTGTTTTTCACATGGGCACACTGAGGATCCGACGGCGCGGAAGACCAATGGCAGACCTAGAGCGCGTCCTGCAGCAGCTCCGCGACAGCGAGATTAACGCCGGGGTGCAGACCTTCTACGACGCCGGCATGCGCGTCTGGATAGGCGACGAAATGAACGGCATCCAAGCCGAAACGACGATCAATCGGACGGCCGCTGCTCGCCTCAAGTGGCCGGAAGGGCTTACTGCGGCGACCTGGCTACACGAGACCGTGCTACGTCTGTATCCCGATAGCAAATATGCCAAAGAGCACAGCACCGAAGCGCGCCGAAGACCAAGCCGACGAGGCCCGCCAAAAATTAACGCGCTCGAGAAGACGGCGGTTCGCATCATGCGCAAACTCTATGAGGCGACCGGCGGCCAGCCGCAGCGATGGGAGTCCCTCGGCAACTTGGGCGCGGTCGCGTCCGATGCGGCCAGCATCGCCTACGCGGTCGAAAGGGGGTTGGCTTATCATTTCCGAGGCCTGCACTCAGTGAGCCTCACCGAGGTCGCCGCGTTCCCGGATCACTACTCGCTGGCGAGGCGCTCCAGATCCTCCAGCACGGCCGCGACCAGGGTTCGCCGGCGCGTGTCTTCGGCGGTCAATGTTGCCGCATAGAGGCCGAGAACATAGCGGGCCTTCTCCGCGGCTTCCTCCCAGTTCGCCGCCGGGGCGTCGGCGAGGTGCGCTTCCAGCTCTTCCCGGCGAAGGCGCAAGGGGCGTTCGTTGGTTTCCACCTCGGCGAGCAACCGGCGCAGATCGGTTGCCTTCTGAGTTTCCATTCCGCGGCGCCGGTCAAGGTCGATCGTCTTGTCGGTCATGGTGGTATCCCAGCGGAGGCAATTCTACCGCTAGAATGTACTTCGGGCCGTATCAACCAACTCCGACTCGCTCATCGGCTTGGCGACAAAAGGCGCCTTCTTCAACTCCGGGGGCAGTGTATCGCGGGAATATCCGCTCATAACGACGAATGGTACCCCGCGCTTCTGTAACGCCTTTGCAACTTCAACGGCGCTCCCTTCACGAAGACGCACGTCAAGCAGCGCCCCATCCGGTGGTTCGTGGCCAATCAGGCGCACCGCGCGATCAGCAGTATCAACCGGACCAACTACAGTAAACCCGTTGTCTGCAATTGCGTGCGAAAGACCTTGTGCTGTCGCATAGTCGTCTTCGACGATCAGAACTCTCTTACCATTCAAATCAAGCCCCCGACCTTCGAGGACGAACAGTGCGCTTACGAGCTAACATGCGCAAGCGCTCTCAGGTTTTTGCGCAGGAGGGGTGCAACGCAAGGGGGCTTAGTTCGTTACGGCCAAGCATCAATCACATTGGCGCCCGCCTATGTCAGCTACTAGTGAGGAACGTCAGGCTGGACAAAGAGACGTGGAACAGGCGCTCGTTCGGCTACTGACAATGTATTCGGCCGTTAGCCGCTCGCTTAGCGAGTGGGAGCAGTATTGCCTTTCGTCTGCCCTGGTTTTTGAGCGGCACGGCTATTTCGAAAAGGCGCTGATAAAAATTGGAGAGGTATTTGAGCCCCCTATCCCGTTACCACCGTTTCCCAAGCCGCCGCCAATCACGCTTGATGATATTAGCCGTCACGTCACCACGCAGCGGCGAAGCCGGACCCCGGACGCAAACCACACTCTGAGCCGAAGCGCTACTAGAAGGCCGCCCCCCTAGCCGAAATTCTACTCCGCCCCGAACAGCTCCCGCGTCGCCCGTGCCTTCCCGCTCTCGAAGTTGCGCACGTTGACCATCGGATGACTGCCTGAGCCAAATCATGACACTCTCCTGAGCCAATCAAGCCCACCATGGTCAGAGAGCCAACAAGCTATGTGGTCTACCTGAGGGTCAGAACCAGCCGGCAACCCAAGGGCGGCCTCGGCATGGCTGCTCAATACGCCGCGGTCGTGGGATTCTTGCACCAGCACGGCGGGACCATTGTCGCCCAATATGTCGAGGCCGAGAGCGGCAATCGGTCAACCAGGCCCGAGTTGGCCAAGGCTTTGGAAGCGGCCCGCAAGGGCAAGGCGAGCCTGCTGATCGCCAAGCTCGACCGACTGGCCCGCAATCTGGTGTTCATTGCCAACCTCATGGATGCCGGCGTCGATTTCGTCGCCTGTGACCAACCCTTCGCAAGCCGGCTGACCCTGCACATTCTGGCAGCGGAGGCCGAGGATGAGGCCCGCTGTATCAGCGAGCGCATCAAGGCGGCCTTGCAGGCGGCTAAGGCGAGGGGCGTCAAGCTGGGCAGCCCGATCGCGGTAGAGACTGTGGTGGCGGCGAGGGCCGCACGATCGAGATACTCAGCCAACGCCAACGCGATCACGCGCGCCGTCATCGCTAATATTCAGCGGTCCGGAGTGTCAACGCTGCTCGAGATCGGCAAGGCCCTTGAAGCGCGAGGCGTGCGCACGCCCCGCGGCCACACGACATGGCGGCCCGTTCAAGTGTGGAGGTTGCTGGCTGCGGCAGGTCGAGGACGCCCTGAAAATGCAAACTAAGCAGGCGCAATAGATCGTGCTAGCGTTGGCTCATGGCAGGAGCATCCCAGGCTTTCAGGCGAGCACGCGCACTGTGTGTCGAGCTGGCGCGCGTGACGGGCGCACGACCGATGCAATACCGAATGGTTGCTCCGATCGCCCAGTCGATCGGCCTCGACGCTGCAGCAGCCGATGCCGCTGTCGCTCTTGCGATCGAGCAGAAATGGTTGTTCAGGTCAGGGGAGCTCCCGCATAGCATCCGCCTCACGGATGAGGGACGCCATTTGACAGTCATTAATGGTTACGGTTGATGAAGCGGAACCGTACGTCGGTCGCTAGGCCGGGCGGTGGATTTCACTCGCGCAACAGGACGCTCAACAACGAGCTGTGGACCTCCAGGTGGCCGTTGTATTCGATGAAGCCCAACTTCCTGAATTTGTTCATGAAGAGACTCACGCGCGAACGCGTCGTGCCGATGATTTCGGCCAGCGTCTCCTGACTGATCCGTGTCGGGATCGGCTGCGGACCACCGTCCTGGCCAAAATTCGCCCGCAGAAGAAGCGTGCGTGCCAGCCGCTTTTCGCTGGAGTTGAAAAGTTGGTCCACCAGATCTTCCTCGACCCGGCTGTTGCGCGTCAGCAGATGCGTCATGAACAGCTCGGCGAAGCTCGGCTCGTCGTGAATGACACGCATCATCTCGGCCTTACTCACTCGGACCACTTGGCTTTCGGTCATGGCCTTGGCCGTTGCAAGGCGTAAGGGTTGACCGATCAGGCATCCTTCGCCGAAGAACTCGCCTGGGTTCATTACCCCGACCACCGCTTCCTTGCCCTGCTGGGACGCGACCACAATCTTGATCTTGCCCTGCTGGACGTAGAAAACCGCGTCCGCGGCTGCCGACTGCCGGAAGACCACTTCGTCCTTGCGTAAGTCGGACACGGTGTGCCCTTGACCTACGGTCGCGAGAAAGATTTTTGGATCGAAGGTGGACTCGGCTTTCCCGGCCATGGCTGCCCTACGAAGTCCCTGCAGGACCGCATTCTACGCTTCCGGCCCCTCTTCGTCCTGAAACGACGCCCGCGACAAACCGTCATTTGCCCAGGCCGTTTCCCCGTTCTTCAGGGCCGACATGAGCGGGCCTTCGATGCCCGACATACGCAATGCGGGCCGGACCGTTCCTAAGTGGTTCACTCAGCACTATTTTTTAGGTGAGGGCGACTGCATTGCGGCAACCGCCCCGGCTCATGGTCGGTCCACGCCAATCTTCGATTTAGACTTCGCGTGCGTTTGTTTGATCTCTTTAATGCGGGCGAGCAGGGCTGACCGGGTTGGTGGTAATGCGCCCTTCGTGAGCTTCGCTTCGTGGATATGCTTAGGCTTGTGCATGTGCGCCCCTCAGTTCCGCGGTGCCCAGCCTTGAGTCGCCGCCTAGCTGTTTCAATAGGCCGGCCCAAATGGTGGTGCGTATGTCTATTTGCTTTTTGCAGTCTGGCCCTGTCCGCGATGGGCGTGGACTTGGAAACCAAAGCGAAAGCATTCGCCCGATGATTTGGGTCAGCTGGTGGATTTCGCGCTCTAGCTTTTCGCGCTCCATATGCCCTCCTTCTGGGAGGTCTGCTCCACTGGTCTGCGGCGACCATATGCACCTTTCGATCCCCGCCGCTGTTCACAATAGACCGCTACCCCCGAGCCGTTGGATCCGCAGGAAGCGCGGACGCCGCTGCCATCGCCACCAAGCCTTACGGCAACGTCGGCCTGCAAATCAGGGTCGTTTCATTGCAACGGAAAGGAGACTCCGTGCGTTAGGTTTGAGTTGGAGTGCGTCACAGGCGGAGCAATCGCTTGGCGAGCACTCATAGGGAGCTAACATGGATCTCACCACACTACTCATAATAGTGGTCGTTGTTCTACTCCTGGGCGGCGGCGGCTGGTACGGCCGTGGACGCTGGTACTAAGAAAGGTCCGAACAAGTAGAGATTGCGTCGGAAGAGGGTCATCGAAACCGGCTGAGACGGCGGTTGGACCACTTCTGCGCGCGAAGCGCTGCCGGTCCGGTCACCTCCACGACCGGCCGTCAGCGGGAGTTGATTGACTGTGTCGGAGCTTCCTGAGCGGGCACCGAAGGGCCGTAAGGCTTAGTGCCAGTATGCCGAAGCTGTCCTGGTCGGCTTTCATCGAACTCCACCCGGCCGCGCATCTGGTCGCTGGCGTCATCCCCGAGGAGGACGTGGCGACTGTGACGGCGCGAGACAGTCTTGCGCTGCTTACGAAGCTTGCCAAGCGTCTGTCACTGACAGGTCAATATGCGATGACCGTCGATCGGCGCAGCGGTCTTCCGGAGATCCACTGTGCCTTCGCGCGAGAGACCGACGCAGCCAGGTTCGCACAAGCCCTCAATGCGACCGGCGTGGGCCGCTCCCCCGGCTGGGCAAGCCAGCGACAGTTCGGGCTGGACACAGAGGCCATCAAGACCATCGTCAAGGTTCTAGAGTGGATCGAGCCCTGACCCCCCGCGACATGCCGGGCAACGGAAGCGGCCGTCAGGCCCCAGGCGAGACGCCGGCCCGGTCTCACGTTAATTACCGAGGCGAGTCTTAGCGACCCAACGGCTTGATGCTGCCGTTGCCGCTGTTGACGCCGATGCCGGGCTGCTGGGCCCGGTTGGTATCGATCGTGGGCTGCGAGGGCTGCGAGGTCGAGCCGCTCGCGCCGCCCGATACGCCCGCGCCGGCTCACCGTTCATGTCCTCCGGCCCGCCGCCAAAGATGAAACCGGAAAGGGCGACTACCCGCCCATCTTCTCACGATAAATAGATGAGTGTTCCGCAACCTTGCGCCCTTCGCGGCGTTCACATGGGGCGGCCCACTCGCTCGGACATTCGCGGGCGAATGACAGCCACGTCGCTTTCCAAAGGAAAACCCATGTTCCCCTTGTTTCGCCCGATTCCGCGGCTTGCGCCCGTCGTGCGTTCGCTCGCCATCGCGTCCCTGTTGGGCACGACCTTCCTCGCCGGCTCGCTTGGCCCAGTATCCGCGCAGACTCCTGAACAAAAGCCGCCGGCCGCCGCGGCCGCCACCAGCAACAAGCCCGAGACCGTCGAGCAGCGCATCACGACGCTGAAGACCGCGCTCAAGGTCACGGCCGACCAGGAAGCCAAGTGGGGCACTGTCGCCACGGCGATGCGCGACAACGCCGCCGCCATGGACAAACTGGTGCAGGCCAAGCGGGCAATCGCTCCGGCCAGCATGAGCGCGGTGGACGACCTCAATACCTATCAGGAATTCACCCAGCTCCGCCTCGACGGGCTGAAGAACCTGAACTCGGCTTTCAAGTCGCTCTACAACTCGATGCCGGCTGCCCAGCAGAAGAACGCCGACCAGGTGTTCATGACGTACGGCAGCGCACCGGCGAAAAGCTAGGAGGCCCAAAGTGACCTACATCAAGCATACCAAGGCCGCAGCAGGCCTCGCGCTGGGGGCGATGGTCGCTCTTGCCGCCCTGGCCAGCCCGGCCAGCGCACGCTGGAACGGCAACGGCCAGTACCAGCAAGACAACCGCCACTGGGAGAACCACACCAACGGCTACAGCTATCAGCCGCCGCCGGTGATCTACAGCACGCCCTACAACTACGGCTACCAGCCGCCGCCGGTGTATTACAACGGCGGGGCGCCGACCTTTTCGATTCAACTCTAGGCGAGCTTACGCACGCGGGAAACGGCGGGCACTTTTAGCCCGCCGTTTTTCGTGCGCGCGTTTGGTCGCCTCCGAAGGAGCGCCGCGCAGTCCATGCCTCACGGATGCGGGGCGAGACCTGTCGGCTGCTTCGCGGCTCGCACGCGAGGCATCGCCCGGCATGCGCGCCTCAACGGACAGTCCGAGAGGGTCTTACCGAACCCCAACCGCTCGACCCTTTGCTTGCCGAGTGCCGTCATGTGAATGAACGGCCCTTCGTCTTCGATCAGGGCGAGCAATTGTAGTCGCCTTACGTCGGCTGGATCATGGGTGCCCGAGCGGGCGTCGCCATTGGCGATACGAAACAAGGTACGTCGTTCGTGGGCGCTAAGCTCAACGAGTGGGCTGGGTAACATGGTTGCCTCCTGGGGAAGCGTCTCACGTCTCTTTTCAACAGCGATTACACGGCAAGTACCGCGCAGACGAGCAGTAGCACTCCCGCCACCGTCAACAGCAACCATAGCCTTGTCTCCCCAGCTCTCCGCCTCGAGCCTAGGCGGGGTTGATATGCAAACCGCCGAAGAGCCAGATCGCGACGAGAATGATCAAAATCAGGCCGAGGGCGCCGCCCAATCCAGTCCCGCCATATCTGCTGTATCCATAGTATCCGCCTCCGCCGCCGAACAGCAGGACCAGGACGATAATGATGAGGATCGTTCTCATTTCCCTCCTCGCCTACCACGCGAACACTAGCGAGCAGAAGGCTGCTGATCTGTTCGCTTTTGATCAGGCAATGGAAGGACTTCACTAACGTGCTGCAAGTGAGCCCTGCCAGACTTACTGCCAACCCGCCGCGACGGCTAAGGCAAGTCTGGAGCAGGATATTTCTGACGAGTGAGCAATTGTGTGCAACCCCGCGCGACGCGGGGACGTTGACTAGGTACACACTTTTTACCGGAGGATTTGCCATGCAACGTTCGTTGCTTGCCCTCGCGCTCATCGCCACCGCCAGCGTCTCTACTGCCAGTGTATCTTATGCCCAAATGGCGCCGCAGCCGGGTTACGCCTCCCAGCCCGCCTATTCTCAGACCAGGCCGACCAACGAACCGCTCGACCCCTACGGTCATCCGCTCATCGGTCGCAATGACTGGGTGGCTCAGCCCGGTGACCGGACCAACGCCGGTGCGGCGCCGCCCATCCATAACAATTACTCGAGAATGAACTCGGACATGGCGCAGGCACCTTCAGACGCGATGCCGATGCAGAACGGACCGCATCAGACCGCCTTCAGGGACGAGTATGGCTTCCGCTATGACGCTCAGGGCAACCGCCTGGACGCGCGCGGCAACATCATCTCGCCGCAGACCCGTTAAAAATCCATCGACTTATCGATGAGAAACGCCGGCGGCCCTTGCGGACCGCCGGCGCTTCGTTTTTGGGTCTTGCTCCTGCGCGGGCGTGATGGGAGCTTAGTCAGCACAGAACCCTACGTCCTGCACCGAGGCTTCTTCGCGAGGCGGGGAGTCTCGAGGGTCAAGCAAAAGGAAATCCAGCGTTCGAAGCGACTTCAGGCGCTTCCTCTATGGAAAGGTGCGTTCCGGCGCGGAGTGGGTCGCTAGTCGGCCATCAGGGCCACGACCTCGTAGTCGCCGGTGACCGGCTTGGCGATCTGGACCTCCTGGGCGCAAGCGCCCAGCGCTATGCCCAGAATTGCTAATGACATAAATGCGATGCGCCACATAACAGCCTCCCTCGAAGGAGAAACGCCGGGTTGGCCTGTGGGGTTGCGGAAAAGAGCTGCTCAGGACGGACGATCCCAAAACGCGGCGAATACAGCCGCGAGCCATGCACGTAGACGTGAATTGAATTCTCGATATGAAGTCACAGGTGCAGGTATTACACGCGCCTCGCTGGACCGACGGTCACCCCTGCGCGATTGGCTCGTACCGCTCGTCCTGTTTCCGCGTTTCCTTTTCCTGTTGATCGTCGGCTACGTGATTCGTGCGTGCGCCGACTCCCTAAAGGAGACCGCCATGAGATACGTCAGCTTCGTTGTCGCAATAGCGACGCTTGCAGTCGTCGGCTGTACGGACCCGTACTACCCTAGCTATGGCAACTCGCAAGGCTACGCTTATCAGTCGAACTATCCGGCGAACTATGGCTCTAGCTCTTATCCAGTCGGATCTGGCTACTATCCGAGCCACTACGGCTACGGATCGACTGGCGACTACCGCAGCTACAGCGGAGTGCGGTCCGGTCCGCAGGTTACTATTAGGTTACCCTAGTCGAGCGCCCGAGACGGGCTCACCAGTGCCGGGTCGCGTTGTCCTCAGTGGTAACCACGGTGTTCCGCATGCCACGAAAACCCGCTGACCAACAGGTCGATTATTGGAAGATGCAGGCGGAAGACGCGCGCGCACGAGCAGATCTCATGCGCGACCCAGGCGCTAAGGCCACAATGCTGGAAATCGTCCAAAAGTACGAAGCGATGGCCGACATTGCCGCTCGCCGAGAAAGCATTCGGCATCGTCCTGATTGATCGACTGCCAGAGTCAAAATCTGATGGGGTGGATGCCCCCGCCCGACGGCATCGAAGTGTGCCACGCTGGTGATGTTGGGTTACCAGGCAAAGAAGAAGGCATCCATGGAGAAGGCGACGATCATTGGGATCGACTTGGCAAAGCGGGTCTTTCAGGTGCATGGGGCGGCGCAGGACGGCCGGCCGGTGTTTCGCAAGAAAGTGTCGCGGGCGCAGTTTCTAGGCTTCCTGGCTAAACAGTCGCCGGCCGTCGTGGCGATGGAAGCCTGCGCGACGGCACATGGTTGGGGACGGGCGATCAGCGGTCTCGGGCATGAGGTGCGGCTCATTGCGCCGATTTACGTGAAGCCGTTTGTGCGTCGCCAGAAGAACGACGCCGCCGACGCCGAGGCAATCGCCGAGGCGGCCTCCCGGCCAACCATGCGCTTCGTGGCATTGAAGACGGAAGAGCAGCAGGCACGATCGATGATCTTGCGGACGCGGGATTTGCTGGTGCGGCAGCGAAGCCAGCTAGGGAATGCGCTGCGCGGCCATCTGGC
>Ga0308309_10002499_pt1 | contig 10967 bp, 10 predicted proteins | sample HubBroMetageWFT5_FD_192491 | JGI IMG/M metagenome (GOLD analysis project Ga0308309, IMG submission 192491) | Warmed and freeze-thawed soil microbial communities from the Hubbard Brook experimental Forest, New Hampshire - Hubbard Brook CCASE Soil... | ecosystem: Environmental > Terrestrial >... | reverse complement strand
CGGCGCTTTGATCCTATAGTCAGGAACATCTTCTTCATCATCGCGAACTTGCTAAACCTCGCAGATAACGAAGCCGTCCCAGGGCAGCGAAATCCCGAGCGGGTAGAGGAGGCTCTGTCAAGGATCGACGATGAACTAAAGCAGGTCGAAACGGCGATCGGCCGTGCTCTGGGTGTAGAGGCCCGGCATCAATATCTATTGGGCATGAGCGTCGGAGCCGTCGTTCTTGTCGGCGCTGTAGTATTTATAAGATGGATTTTGGTCCCTGACTGGGCGCGGACGGTGCATCTCGATACTTTGGGCTTGGGAACTGTGATCGCAGGTGGCGTCGGTGCCGTATTGAGCGTCATGACAAGACTCACGGCAAACAATCTGATGGTTGATGCCACCGCAGGCCGTGGACTGGTCCGGTTGGCTGGCAGCTTCAGGCCTCTAATCGGCGGTATCTTCGCCTTCGCGATCTACGCTTTTGTAAAGGGTGGCCTCCTGCCGATCAAGGTTACCGTGACCGGGCTAGGGGAAATTTACTTCTTTCTCAGCGTCGCTTTTCTGGCGGGATTTAGTGAACGCATCGCGCAGGACGCCGTCACGCGGGCTGGATCCACGATTTCCGAGTCAGGGCCACTGCGCGCTGCGCAATAGTCAGCCATGCTGACCAGCGCAGCGGTTTGGTGTCGGTAGAGCTCTGGCCTTCCCTTTCCTGGCTGCAGCGATCATCCTTGCGATGTTGCTTTAGGGCTGTGTGCCGATACAAAAGGTGTTGTTGCCGGGCAGCGTCATCGTTACGGTAATCGCGGTGATCAGTTACCAGTGGCGCGGCTCGGTGCGCAATCCCGAGCTGAACGCTTTGCACGCGGAGGGCTTTGGCCATCGGCTGCTCGATGACGACTGGGAGGCACAGCTCGCCGGGCACAGTCTCGGCTGGGTCTGCGCCCGCGACGATGGCAAGCTGGTGGGCTTCGTCAACGTCGCATGGGATGGCGGTGTGCACGCGTTCGTCCTCGACACCCTGGTCGCGACGGCGGCCCGGCGCCATGGGATCGGCACCCGGATGGTGGCGATCGCGGCGGAGCAGGCTCGCGCCGCGCGGTGCGAGTGGCTGCACGTCGACTTCGAGGAGCACCTGCGCTCGTTCTACACCGGCAGCTGCGGCTTCCGCCCTGCCGAGGCCGGGTTGATCGCCCTGTAGCCCCCTGAGCTTGGCCGTTGACGATGGTGTGCCATCCTGCATCCGCTGATGTCCGACGATGGGAGCACACATGGATCTGGGCCTGAACGGCAAGCGCGCGGTGATCACGGGAGGAAGCAGGGGCATCGGGTTTGCGATCGCCGGGGCGCTGGCAGCCGAGGGCGTGGCGGTCGGGCTCGTCGCCCGCAGCGCCGACGGCCTGGCTGCCGCGGCCGAGCGCCTGGACGGCCGGGGCGTGCCCGTCGCCACGGTGGCGGCCGACGTCATGGACGCATCCGCGCTGCAGCAGGCGGTCGACGAGGTCGCGGCGGCGTTCGGTGGTCTTGACCTCCTGGTGGCCAACGCGGGCGGCACGGTCGGAGGCGGCAACATCACGAACTCCGGCCCCGGTGAGTTTGCCGGCACGCTCGCCTTCAACGCGGGCCACGCGGCCGAGCTGATCCGGGCCGGCCTGCCGCACCTGCGCACGGCCGGCGGCGGCTCGGCCGTGATCATCTCGTCGGTCACCGGGATGCGCCCGGCGCCGCGCACTGCCTATGCCGCGGCCAAGGCCGCGGAGATCCACCTGGCGGCGGCCGCCGCGCAGGAACTGGGGTCCGAAAACATCCGGGTGAACGCGGTCAGCCCGGGCTCGATCTTGTTTCCCGGCGGCGGCTGGGACACCTTCTCCAAAGAGAACCCTGAGGGATTCGCCGCGTTCGAGACCAACGAGTTCCCGTTCGGCCGGCTCGGCCGCCTGGACGAGGTCGCCGATGTGGTCACGTTCGTGCTGTCCCCGCGCGCGTCCTGGATCACCGGTGCGAACATCTCGGTCGACGGCGGCCAGATCTATCCCAGCGCCCGCCGGTTTAGCTAGCAACGAGCCGCTTTCAACGCTTCGGCCCGCGGCTGGTCACGTGATCGTGCACTAAATGGTGATTTCTGTCACCGTCAAGTGGTTGACCGGTCGCCAAGTGGCGGTCTAGCCTCCAGGATGACGGCCCCGGCGGGCTCAGATTGGGCGTACTCCCCGGGAGCGTCGCCAGCCAGGTTCATCGGGAGGAGACCGCCGTGGCAGATGTGACTGCTGGCAGCAGCAGCGGTGAGCCAGCCGCCGTGACGACCGACCTCAAGCAGGGAGCCATCGGGCTCGTCGGTGCGCTCATGCAGGCGATCACCGGCATGGGGCCGATCTTCGCCGCGCTCTTCTTCACACAGGAGGTCGTCGGGATCGCCGGCGTCACGGCCCCCCTTGCGTACCTGATCGGCGTGATCGTCGTGGTCATGCTCGGGAGCACGCTGGTCCAGTTCACGAAGCACATGCCGTCGGCGGGCAGCTACTACACGTTCGTCAGCCGCGGCCTGAACGCCCGGCTGGGGTTCCTCACCGCGTGGATGAACTTCGTGTACATGCCGGTCGTGCAGGGCCCGATCATGGGCTACTTCGGCGCCGTGCTCGCCAGCGAGCTGAAGGCCAATTACAACGTCAACCTTCCCTGGCTCTGGTGGGTGTCGATCCTCGTCGGCGCGCCCCTGATCGCGCTGCTCGCCCGGTACGGGATCGCGTTCTCGATCCGCGTGATCGTCGTCCTGGGCCTCGCCGAACTGCTGCTGGTGTGGACGCTGGGCATCTGGGGCCTGGCCTCACCCGGGCGCGGCGGCTTCAACTTTGAGAGCTTCAACCCGGCCCACATCGGGACCCTGAGCGCGTTCGCGCTGGCCATCGCGTTCTCGTTCCAGGGCATGGACGGCTGGGAGTTCGCTGCGCCGCTTGCCGAGGAGACCAGCAACCCACGCAAGAACGTGCCGCGGGCGACGATGATCGCCATCCTCGGTCTCGGCGGGTTCCTGGTCATCACGTACTGGGGGCAGGTCGTCGGCTGGGGGACCGCCAACCTGGCCTCGCTGCCGCATTCCGCTCAGGTCCCGGGGCTGGTGCTGGCGCACCGGTACTGGGGCTACGGGTGGATCGCGGTGATGATCGCGTTCCTGTCCTCGACGTTCGCGGTCAGCCAGTCGTTGAACAACGTGTCGACCCGGATCTGGTACCGGATGGCGGCAGGCGGCGCGGCGCCGAAGTGGCTGGCCAAGGTGCACCCGACGCGCAAGACACCGGTCAACGCGATCTGGCTGCAGATGGTGCTGTCGATCGCAATCGGGATCGGCGCCGGGCTGGGTTTGGGCCCCAACAACTCGTTCTTCCTGATCGTCGGCCTGGTGGTGGTGCTCGCCGTGGTCTACATCTACATCATGGGCAACGCGGCGGTTTACGCGTACTACTGGCGGCAGCGCCGGGCCGAGTTCAACCCGTGGCTGCACGCGGTCATCCCGCTGTTCACGACCGCGGCGCTTCTCTACGTCGGCGTAGAGACGTTCAACCCGATGCCCGCGTACCCGCTGAACCTCGCGCCCTGGATCGCGGGAGGGTGGCTGGTCGTCGGGATCGTCATCCTGGTGGTCATGTGGCAGCGTGGCAACGAGCGGTGGCTCGCCAACGCCGGGTCGTCGCTCGGCGAGTCGATCGGTGAGGGCAGAGAAGAGGAAGCATCCCACCCCACGGTCGGAGGCTGAGCGGGTGACGGAGGGGAATGGGGTGGCGGACGGGCGCCCGGGGCGCCTGGTCGGCCGGGTCGGCCTGCTGACCGGCATGTCGAGCGGGATCGGGCGCGCCGGAGCCGAGGCGTTCGCCCGTGAGGGAGCAGCCGTCGTCGCGATGGACATCGACGCCCCGGCGGGCCGCGACGCCGTGGCCGGCATCGCCGAGGCCGGTGGCCGGGCGGCCTTCTATCACGGCGACGCCGCGAGGTCCGCCGACGTGCAAGCCGCGGTCACGCGTGCCGTCGAGACCTTCGGGCACCTGGATCTGGTCTGGGCCAACGCGGGCGTCAACGTGTTCGGCAGCATCGTCGACACCACCGAGGAGGAGTGGGACCGGGTCATCGACGTCAACCTCAAGGGCTGTTTCCTCGCGGCCAAGTACTCGATCCCGGAGCTGATCCGCGCGGGCGGGGGCACGATCGTATTCACCGGATCGGTCAACTCGTTCGTCGGCGACCCCGGTGCGCCCGTGTATTGCGCCAGCAAGGGCGGCATCCTGATGCTGGCCCGGGCGATCGCCCTGCAGGTGGCGGACCAGCACATCCGGGTGAACTGCCTATGCCCAGGGTCCACCGACACCCCGTTCCAGGAGGCCGCGCTCCGGGCGATCTCAGGGACAGAGGCGGAGTACGACGAGCTCGTCCGCCAGGAGGAGGCCGCGATCCCGCTGGGCCGCTACGCCACCCCTGCCGAGGTCGCCAAGGCCGCCGTGTTCCTGTCTTGCGACGACTCCAGTTTCGTCACCGGCTCGGCGCTCATGGTGGACGGGGGCTACACCACCAAATGAAGATAACGAGCGTCGAACCGCTGGTGCTCGGCACTGCGTGGCGGAATCTGACGATCGTGGCCGTCCAGACGGACGACGGCATCGAGGGCGTCGGCGAAGTGCGCATGCTCAACCACACCGACGCGCTCCTCGGCTACCTGCACGAGGCCGTCCCTCGGCACGTGCTCGGCTCGGATCCCTTCGACGTCGAGTCGCTCGTCCGGCGGATGTCCGGGAGCGACTACGCGCGGCCCGGCGAGATAGCGATGTCCGCGATCGCGGCCGTCGAGATCGCCTGCTGGGACATCAAGGGCAAGGCGCTCGCACAGCCGGTGTACCGGCTGCTGGGCGGTGCGGTCCGCGACCAGATCAGGGCCTACGCCAACGGCTGGTACCAGGTCGCCAGGGTCCCCGCCGAGTTCCATGCCGCCGCTCTGCGGGTCATCGACCGCGGCTACCGCGCGCTGAAGGTCGACCCCTTCGGTGCGGCCGAGGGGGAGCTGACCAGCAGCGAGCGCGTGCTGTCGCTCGACCTGGCCGAAGCGGTCCGCGACGCGATCGGGCCGGACGCCGAGCTGATGATCGAGATGCACGGCCGGTTCACGCCCCGGGCCGCGCTATCGCTGGCGCGCGACCTGGAGCGGCTCAATCCCGCGTGGATCGAGGAGCCGGTCCCGCCGGACAACCCGAAGGGGCTGGCCTGGGTTGCCGCGCGGGCGGGGGTGCCGGTCGCTGCGGGCGAGCGCACCCACGTCCGGTCGGAATTCCGGGAGCTTTTCGAACGGCAGGCGGTCGACATCGTGCAGCCCGACATCACGATGTGCGGTGGCCTGTGGGAGGCCAGGAAGATCGCGGCCTGGGCCGAGAGTTACCAGATCCTCGTCGCGCCGCACAACGTGGGCGGGGCGATCTCGACGGCGGCGGCGCTGCACCTCGCCGCGTGCACGCCGAACTTCATGATCCAGGAGAACTTCAACGACTTCTCGGAGGACTACGTGCTCGGCGCGGCTCCTGGCAACCCCGCAGTCGCTGACGGTCACTTCGCGCTTCCGGCAGGGCCGGGACTCGGCGTGACCCTGGACCGGGCCGTCGTCGCCGAGCATCCGCGCCGGTCCCTCTACTTTGACCTGCATGGCAAGGACTGGCAGCTGCGGCAGGCGGAAACGGGCACCGATGCCTAGCGGGCGACTCGACGCAAAGGCCTGTCTCGTTACCGGGGCGGGCTCGGGCATCGGCCGGGCGATCGCGACCCGATTCGCCGCGGAGGGCGCGTCCGTGCTCGCCATGGACATCGATGGCGCCGCCGCCGCGCGGACCGCCGAGGATATTCGCATCGCCGGCGGCCGGGGCGCCGACATCCAAGCGGACGTGACTCGCCCGGAGGATCTGGAACGCGCCGCCGGGGCCGCTGTGGCCGACTTCGGGCGGATCGACGTGCTGGTGGCCAACGCGGGCATCAGCGCTGCGGGCGTGCTGCACGAGACGCCGCCACGCACCTGGGACCGGGTGTTCGAGGTCAACGTCCGCGGGACGTACCTCACCTGCAAGGCCGTGATCCCGCGGATGATCGCGCAGCATAGCGGCACAGTGATCATCATGTCGTCGGTCATCGCCGCGATCGGGCTGCCGAACCGGGCCGCTTACGCCGCCTCCAAGGGTGCGCTGCTGGCCCTGGCCAGGTCGATGCAGGTCGACTACGGCAAGTTCGGCATCCGCGTCAACGCGCTGATGCCAGGAACGATCTTCACGCCGCTGCTCGACAAGGTGCTCAGCGAGAGCCCTGGCGGCCGCGAGGGCGCGATCGAGGTCATCAAGGGGCGCCAGTTCACAGGTGCCCTCGGCCAGCCAGAGGACGTCGCGAACGCCGCGGTGTTCCTGGCGTCCGACGAATCCTCGTTCGTGCTGGGCACCGGCCTCGTGATCGACGGCGGGTCGTCGGGTGGCCGGTGACATGCACGCTGCTGCCGACGCCCGCCCGAACGTCTTCGACGTCGACCTTGGCGCGATCGCGCACAACGTCGGCGTGCTGCGGGGGGTGCTCCCCGGTGGGACCAGGATCTGCGCCGCGGTAAAGGCCAACGCCTACGGGTTCGGCCTGCTGCCGGTGGCCCGCACGCTGGTGGACGCGGGCGTCGATGCCCTCGGCCTCGTGGACATCCGTGAGGCCGTGCGGCTTCGCGAGGACGGCGTCGCCTGCCCGATCCTGCTGTACGCCGGCAGCCTCCTCGACGAGCGGACGATGCCGCGGATCCGGGAGCACGACCTGATCGTCACGGTTAGCGATGATCGCTCGCTGGCCGTGGCCGCCTCGTTCGGGGAGCGGGTGCCAACACGCGTCTTCATAGAAGTGGACGTCGGGCTGGAACGCCTCGGCGCGTCCGTCGACAACGCCGCCGGGCTGCTTCGCGCGGCAGCGAGTTCCGGCGCGATATCCCTTGAAGGCGTCTATACCCATATGCACGTCCCGCCCGGCGCCGCGGCAGAGTATCTCGACTGGCAGTTCGACCGGTTCCAAACGCTGCTTTCGACAGTCCAAAGCGACGGGTATTCGACCGGTATCGCAATGGCGGCAAGCAGCCCGGTGCTATTTCGCACCACGGCGATGAGCCTGGACGCGGTCGATACCGGGCGCTACCTGTACGGGATCGTCCGGCCCGGCACCGAGCCCGGCCTGGCCGAGATGGGGCTGCGGCCAGCCTTCGGTTCGCTGCGCTCGCGGATCACGCACTGCAAGCCGGTCGACCGCGGCGACTATCTCGAGGCGGCACCGTTCACCGTCCGCCCGGGCATGCAGGTCGGCGTCGTGCCGATGGGCTTCGCCGACGGCCTCGCGTTCCTGACCTGCGGCGTCGCTCTGGTCCGCGGCGTGCGCGCGCCGTTGCTCGGCGGCCTCTCGCTTGAGCACGTATCCCTCGACGTCACCGGGATCCCCGGCGTCGCCGCGGGCGACGAGGTTGTGTTCATCGGCCGCCAGGGCGGCGCGGAGATCACCCAGGAGGAGGTCGCGGCGAGCCAGCGGGCGGGTCTGCCTCCGGCATGCCTGTCCGCCGCCGTGCGACAGACCGTGCCGAGGATGTACCGGCCCGCGAACTCGCGGCCTTCGGCGGCCGTGGGCCAGCGCTACACTCCGTTTGTGGAGTCGGCCAATGATGTCAGCACCCAATAGTAAATCTGGTGATAGGCGCGATTGTGGAAGACAGGCAAACCGCAAAAACCGGCAACCGCGAAGCGGCTCACGAGCTTCTGCCCGTTGAAGCCCGCGAATCTGTTTCGGGCGAGATAGCCAGGAAGCTTCTTGACTACCTGTTGTCCGGTGTATTGCTTCCCGGAGATCGGCTGCCATCCGAGCGTGAGCTTTCGCGGACGTTCGGCGTCGGAAGGTCGGCGGTCCGCGACGCGCTGAAGCCGCTCACGCTGCTCGGGATCATCGACGTCCGCCAGGGAGACGGCACGTACCTGCGGGCCACCGAATCGGAGCTACTGCCCAAGGCCGTCGAGTGGGGGCTGCTGCTCGGCCAGCCGCGCGCTCTTGATCTCGTCGAGGCCCGGCGCCACATCGAGGTTGCGCTGGCCACCCTGGCGGCGCAGCGGCGCGATGAGCAAGACCTGGAGGATCTGCGCAGGCTGCTGCGCCGGATGGAGCAGGCCAAGGACGACGACGACTTCATCGAAGCAGACATGGAATTCCACCTGCGAATCGCCGAGGCCGCCAGGAACAGCGTCCTGGCCGGAATTCTCCTGAACGTCCGCTCGCTGATCCAGGTTTGGATCACGCGCGTCACGTACGCGGCCGATTCCGTGACGCCCTCGTACCAGGAACATGTGCCGATCATGGAAGCTCTCGAGGCGCAAGACCCGGCCGCCGCAGCGGCGGCCATGGCCGCGCACCTCGATTCGGCCGGGGCCAAGCTCTCCAGGACGCTTGAAGCGGAAAGGGCGACGTCTGCTGCGCCAGCGGAAGACCTGAAGGAGGTCAAGGTCGGTCCTTCGGCCGGGCGGTCCTGAGATGCCGGCGCATATGCCGGCGGTCGTGCTCGGCACCGGCCGGATGGCCCCCGGCATAGCGACGGCCCTGGCTCAGGCGGGTTCGCGGGTTACTGTGGCGGGCCGCTCGCTGGACCGGGCGATCCAAGCCGCCGAGCTGGCCGGCGAGGGCGTAACGGCTCGTGCACTCGAGCCGGGCACCTTCCGCGAAGCCCGCCTCGTGGTGGAAACCGTGACCGAGGACCTCGAGGTCAAGACGCAGGTGTACGCGCTGATCGCGCCCTGGCTCGGCAGAGACACGGTCCTGGCCACGAACACCTCGGCGCTGTCGATCAGTGCGCTGGGGCGCGCGTCGCCGCGACCCGAGGCGTTCGCGGGCCTGCACTTCCTGTACCCGGCGGATATCACCGCGGTGGTCGAGATCATCGCGGGCGAGGCCACTGCGGACGAGACCGTCGCCGCGCTCAGCGACTTGGCGGTCGCGATGGGCAAAGCGCCGATCGTGGCCCGCCGCGACGTGCCGGGCTTCGTGTGGAACCGGCTGCAGCACGCGCTGCTGCGCGAGGCCCTGTGGCTGGTCGACAAGCAGGTGGCTGACATCGCAACGGTCGACGCCGCGGTCAGCGACGGCCTGGCTCCGCGGTGGCTGGCCGCAGGCCCGTTCGCAACCGCTGACCTGGGCGGCATGGGCACCTGGTCCCGGGTGGCCACCGAGATCTTCCCGCATCTGGCGTCCGATCCGGGCCTCGCGGCGGCCCTGGACGAGCACGCGCGGTCCGGCACCACGTTCTACCAGTGGGGCGCTGGCACGCAGCCGGACGTCGCCGACCTGCGTTCGCGGGGCATCCAGATGTCCCGGGAGGTCACCGTGGAGCGGCGTCGGCTGACCCCGGCGGCGCGGCACGGCGGATCCCCGCAAACGGCCGCGGCCGGACCGGGCGGCGATGGCCGCGCACCGCTGGCGCGGCACGCCGCGGCGCTCCGCTCGATCGCCGACGCGCTGGACGCGCAGCGCCTGCCCGAAGAGATCGCCCGCACCAGCGGCCAGCTGCGACTGCTCGCTGCCCGTTACGAGGACGCCGCGGCGCCGGCGCTGCCGGAGGAAGCGGACCGGTAACGGGGGCCCGGGCGGTCAGCCCGGCACCCGGCCGCCGCTGGCCGCGCGCAGCAGGGTCAGCACTACGTCGTTGAGCGGCGTCGGGACGCCGGCTCTGCGGCCGGCGTCGACCACCGCGCCGGTCAGGAACTCGGACTCGAGCGCCCGGCCGCGCAGCCGGTCGAACAGCATCGAGTTCCCGGCGTCGGCCGGAAGCGCGCCGAGCCCGGAAACGATGCGGTGGATCTCTTCCTCGCTGACCGCGACGCCCTCGGCCGTGGCCACCGAGGCTGCCTCGGAGATCAGCCTGGCCGCGAGCGCGCAGACGTCGGGATCGGTGAACACATCGACCCGGCGGCCGGTGAGCGTCAGGATCGGGTTGTGCGCGACGTTGCCGAGCAGCTTGCGCCAGGCAGCGGCGCGGAAGTCGTCCTCCAGGCGGATCCGGATGCCCGTCCCCGTGAACAGGTCGGCCAGCCGGGCACCCTCGTCACCGGCCGGCACGGCGATCTCGTTTCCGGCGCGCTGCCAGGCCTCCCCGCGCGCCAGCGGCTCGAGGTTGATGTGCACGAGTGCTGGCACGACAGCCACGTCCGCGGGAAGCCCGGCCAGTCTGCTGGCATGGTCGATGCCGTTCTGCAGCAGCACGATTACCGTGCCCGGACCGGCGGCGGCGTCGAGCCACGGCCGGACCGAGGCGGTGTCCTGGGCCTTGGTAGCGATCAGCACCCAGTCCATGGGCCGCAGCGCCGAAGGGTCGGTGACCGAGACAACCGGCAGGGCCACGGGCTCGCCGTCCCCTTGGCGCAGCACCAGGCGATCGATCTGCTGCCTGACGCACACCGTGACGTCGCTCCCGGCGCGCACGAGATTCCAGGCGACGCACGTCCCGACAGCCCCTGCCCCGATCACCGCGATGCGGGCCGGCCGCTCAGTCACCGTCAGGGCTCCTAGACCAGGGCGTCCGGGAAGACATAGCCTGGACCATAACGACAACATGGCGACCGGTCAACCAGTTAGGTGACCGGCCGCACGGCGCCTGCCGAAGGGAGCATTGTGTCCGAGGTGGCGGATCTCGCGGAACTTGACACGCTTGAGCAGCTGGCGACGGGGTTTAGCTTCACCGAGGGACCGATCTGGCATCCGGAGCAGTATCTGCTGTTCAGCGACATGCCACAGGACACCAGGCGGCGGTGGGATCCGGAACAAGGCATCACCGTCGCCATGAGTCCCGCGAACAAGTGCAACGGGATGACGCTGACGCGCGGGCTGTCCCTGCTGGTGTGCGAGCACTCGACGAGCAGCGTCGTGATCGAGCATCCGTCCGGAAGGCGCGAGGTGCTCGCCAGCCACTG
>Ga0308309_10002497_pt1 | contig 10970 bp, 8 predicted proteins | sample HubBroMetageWFT5_FD_192491 | JGI IMG/M metagenome (GOLD analysis project Ga0308309, IMG submission 192491) | Warmed and freeze-thawed soil microbial communities from the Hubbard Brook experimental Forest, New Hampshire - Hubbard Brook CCASE Soil... | ecosystem: Environmental > Terrestrial > Soil... | reverse complement strand
GGCCTACTGATCGCGTTTGTTTCGGTGCACCTATTGATGGTGATCAAGCTGGGGATTAATGAGTGGCCGATGCCGGGACGATTGGTGCGCAAGGCGACCTATATCAAGGAATACCACGAGCTGGTCAAGAAGGACGGCATACGGTTCTTCCCGGACGGCATGGGGAAAGATCTACTTTTCGATGGCTTCATCCTGTTATCGATCGCGGCGTGCGCCATCTATTACGGCCCGTTCGGTCCGTCTGGCCCGCCGAATCCCACGATTATCCAAACCGTTCCGCGGCCGGATTTCTTCTTTCTCTGGCTCTATGCCGTGCTTTCCTTCTTGCCGCCGTCGATGGAAACTCCTGCTTTGCTGATTGGACCTGTGGTGGCAATTCTCTGGCTGCTCGTTTTGCCGTTCATTTTTGGCGAAGGCGAAAAGAGCTGGCGGCGACGGCCCGTGGCCGTGCTCACCATTTTGTTGGTGGCGGTGGCGTTGGGAACGTTCACGCGCCTTGCGGAGCATACTCCGTGGAGTCCGGTGATGGATGCCTGGAGCGGAATTCCGATTCCCACGGAGTTTCTGCACAACCGCACGGCGCTCGAGCGGCAAGGCGCCTTGGTCTTTCAGGTGAAGCAATGCCACAACTGCCATTCGCTGGATGATCAAGGCGGGAAGCGCGGCCCAACTCTCGACGCTGTGGCGGTTCGCCTGACGCAAGATCAACTCATTCGTCAGGTGATTCAAGGTGGCGGCAATATGCCCGCGTACGGCAAGAATTTGAGCCCTGCAGAGACCACGGCTCTGGTCGCGTTTCTGGAAACGCTGCATCCCGCAGGCCAAGCGCCGGCACGCGACGCGGCGCGGGCCATCGCGCTCGACTCGGGCGCAGCAGCGCCCACCTCGGATCATCCATAGAGTTACCATGAACGCTGCTGCTCAAGCCGCCCTGCGATCATGGTCCGCGCCACTGGGAGTTGATCTGGCGCTGTGTGCCGCTGCCCTGATCTACGCGAGAGGCTGGTTTCGGATGCGCTCCGCGTTTCCTGGCCTGATCTTGCCGTGGCGGTTCGCAGCTTATATCACGGGAATAATCTGCGTGTGGATCGCGATTGGGTCTCCACTGAATGCGTTTGACGATGCCTTGCTCACGGTTCACATGGTGCAGCATCTCTTGCTGATGTCCATCGCGCCTCCCTTGATTCTGCTAGGTGCGCCGCAGCTGCCGCTTCTGCACGGGCTGCCGCAATTTTTCGCGCGCAAGATCGTGGGCCCAGTTCTGCGCTGCAGTTTGGTACGGCGCCTGGAGCGCATTGCCGGCAATCCCGCATTTTGCTGGTTCGCTGCGGCGATCGCGCTGATCGGATGGCACATTCCCGCAATTTTTGAGCTGGCATTGCGCTGGCCATGGTTGCACCAGCTGGAACACGCCTGCTTTTTGGGCACTGGCTTGCTGTTCTGGTGGCCAGTGGTCCAGCCGTGGCCAAGTGCTCCGCGCTGGCCTGTCTGGTCCATCCCGTTGTACCTTTTCTGCGCCACGCTGCCTTGTGACGCGCTCTCCGCGTTCCTCGCCTTCTGCGACCGGGTCGTCTACCCGTCTTATCTTTCAGCGCCGCGAATCTTTGCCTGGTCGCCGCTCGCAGACCAGCAATTCGCAGCCGCTCTGATGTGGGTTGCGGTAACAATCATTCTTGTTGTGCCGGCCGTCATAGTCACGACGCACATTCTTGCGCACCGCGAAGAACGCGAGCCGCACGAACTCCTCACCCAGCTGCAAAGGATTGCCAGCCAGACGCACGAATCGTCCACGCACGACGTCAGCTAAAGATGATGACGTGAGCCGGCGTGCGCATCCAAATCCCGTTCGTGCTACCAACCATGCTCTAATTTAGCGGCGCAAGCGTTTCCACATTCTTCATCATTCACTGGCACCACCGCCGAAATCGCCCCATCGCAGCCCGTCGCCTCGCGTTGCCTTCCTGGAAACAGTCCGCTGCCGGCGTACGACAAAAGCCGCGAGCGCGTGTTCTACTGGATTATAGGGTAAAGCCGCGATCCCATCCCCGCGGAAGCCTTCCCAATCCCACACGAGGTGACAATCCGAATGAGAACTCTTGCTAAAATTGCTGTGATCGCCGCGGCGATCGCGTTCCTGCTCCCGTTCGCGTCGCAAAACGCTCAGGCACAAGGCAAGCATCCAGCCTACCTGCGCGCGCTTTCCGATCTGCGTGATGCGCGTGCGCATCTGCAGCGGCCCGACGGTGGCGCTCTGCACGCTGAAGAGCGCGCCGCCGTTGAAGAAATTGACCATGCCATTGACGAGATCAAGCGCGCCGCATTCGATGACGGCAAGAACATCGAAGAGCACCCGCCCGTTGATCCGCACAAGCCCTGGGTCGGACGTTTGCATGATGCCCGCGAACTTCTGGACCATGCTCATCACGATATCGAAAAGGAAGAAGATAATCCCGAAGCGCGTGGCCTGCGAGATCGCGTGATTGGGCACATTGATCGTGCGCATCATCACGTTGACGAAGCGATCGCCATCGTTGACCGGCACTAAGTCGACAATCCAATTCCCAACATTTCCCCGGGCCGGCGCTTTGCTGACCCGGGGATTTTTTATTTGCGCCGAATCCCGTGAAACGTCCGTCACGCGTGCAGAAACCTAAAATGAGGTAAAATCAGCCTGCTACTTGGGAACAACACAGCAGCGGACGCGCTTGCGCACACCCGATAGAGTCTGCACGCGCAACACACACAAAGGAGATTCACAGTGGCGGATTTAATGAGGACGTCGAACCCGGCTCTGAACGCGAGGGCATTTCAAGGCGAGGGCGTCGGGATCGGCGAGGCCATGACGCTGCAGGGCACCGTAAACAAGACGGGCGTGCTGCTGCTCTGCGTGATCGCGACGGCGGCCTGGACCTGGAATATTTACACTCATTCGCAGAATCCCCAGGCCGTGCTGCCACTGCTGGCCATCGGCGGTATCGGCGGATTTATTTTTGCGCTGGTGACGATTTTCAAAAAGACCTGGGCGCCGATAACCGCGCCAATTTACGCGCTGCTCGAGGGCCTACTGCTGGGCGGCATCTCCGCGATTTACGATCAGCGCTTTCACGGAATCGCGATTCAAGCGGTGAGTCTGACGTTCGGCACGCTCGCAATCCTGCTGCTGGCTTATCGCTCGGGACTGATTCCGGTTACGGAGAAGTTTAAGCTGGGCGTGGTGGCGGCCACGGGCGGAATAATGCTTTTCTATCTCGCGACCATCGTGCTCGGATTTTTCGGCATTCACTTCACAACGATCAACGGCTCGGGACCGATCGGAATTGCCTTCAGCGGATTCGTCGTGGTTATCGCGGCGCTGAACCTGGTGCTCGATTTTGACTTCATCGAAAGCGGTGTGGCCGCGGGCGCGCCAAAATATATGGAGTGGTACGCAGCATTCGGTTTAATGGTTACGCTAATCTGGCTGTACCTGGAAATTCTGCGCCTGCTCTCGAAGCTGCGAAGCCGCGACTGATTGCCGCACCAGGATGCGGCTGCTCGGGTGCCCGCTGCTCCGGTGCGCAGCTCGAACACAAGATTCCCACCCACTTGATATCGGCACGCACTGGAGCTGTACGTAGTTCGCACGCTTCTCCAGCGTGCGGATCCCGTATTTCCGCGTACTGGTAGCCATCATCCAGAAATGTAACGTTTCTACCCCGCTCAGGTCGAAATGGAATTCGTCGCACGCGCCTCCCTCCGCTAACCAGCTCTTTCGCATAGACTTAGGCATACCTCCAGCGTGGCCTGGGAACTGCATTGTATCTATCGAATTCTGTGGTCCGCCCGCCACCTCCAGGGCGATTCGAGGGTGTAAGCGTGAAAGAACGCACTACGATTTTGAGCTGCGGCAAGCGCGAAGCAATCAGCGAGCGCGGCTTCTCGCTGGTTGAAATGAGCGTGGTAGTCATGCTGATTCTGATCATCTCCGCGATGGCACTCATCGCCTACTTGCCGACGCTGCAAGACGCGCGTTTCGACGCCGCGATGAAGGAAGTGGTAGCCCAACTGCGCCAGGCGCGCGAGTACGCGATCACAAACCGCCGCTACGTGCAGGTTACCTTTCCCACAGTCGTCGTAGGCGGGATCACCCAATATCAAGTCGTCATGAAGGTAAGAAATGATCTTACGGCCGGCGCCGGAGGAGTGAATCCGATTCTAAGCACTGTGCCCATCGAATCTCCGGCCCAATTCTATGTGTTCGCCACAGCCCCAGACACGCCAGATGGCTTCGGCAAAGGCGCGCCCATAGTATTCGAGGGCCTTACCAATGGACCGGTTGGCGGAATGTTATTCCAAAGCGATGGCGAACTGGTGGATGGCGCGACGTTCCAGCCGATTAACGGAACGGTTTTCATCGGCCAACCCGGCAAAAACTCGACGGCCCGGGCAGTCACGGTTCTAGGCGGCACCGGCCGCGCGCGCGGCTGGAAGGGAACGGGTGTGATATGGACCAGGTTCTGAAGGAGTTCAGGAAAATGCGGCAAGCGAGAAAGCGGCAAGCAGCGAAGGGCTTCACGCTCCTGGAGACGATGATCTCCCTGGTTGTTCTGGGCGTGGGCGTTCTGGGATTGGCGGCAATGCTGGCGGATTCGCTGGCCTACATGCAGGGCTCGCAAGATGCTTTCATCGCGCAGCAGAAGGCGGAAGAAGCCGCGGAAGCAATCTATACCGCGAAGTACACGAACAACGCAACGTTCGCGCAGCTTTCCAACAACAGCGCGGGCAATCCCCAAGGCCTTTTTCTGTCGACGCCTCAGCCGTTGCTGGTGCCGGGAGCTGACGGGTTGGTCGGTACGGTTGCAGATGCCGGCGGAACCCCGGCGTACATAGTCTATCCCGGACCGGACGGAAAACTGGGCACCCCCGACGACGTGAAACAATCGCTGGGCAACTTTAAGCGCACCATCACTATTACCCCGGTGGCGGGATACACCAACAGCCTTAATCAGGTGCTGATCACCGTGAACTACACCACGGGCCGTTTCACGCGCAACTATTCGCTCACGACTTACATTTCAGCTAACTAGGACCAGTATCGCGAGGAGCAAGGATGAAGCGCCAAAGAGGATTTACCCTGATCGAATTGATGGTCTCCATGAGCATCGTGGTTTCCGTCGTGGCTATCGCCACCGACGCGTTGATGCAAGCCGAGCACGTAACCAACATGGTCACCTATGAAGCTAACACCCAGGAAAACCTGCGCGCCGGTATGCACTTCATGGTCCGCGACCTGATGCAGGCGGGTGAGGGAATTCCTCAGGGCGGCATCAGCCTTCCCTACACGGGCACCTCGGCGGTGAATCGCCCCGGCACCGCAACAATTTTTCCGAATACGTACATCACGCTGCCGGCAATCACTCCTGGATCCCTGCAGGGGCAGTTGGCCACTTCCATCAATCCGTCGACTAACGCGGTGCTCACGGGAGTTGCCACCGACATCATCAACATCCTCTACGCAGACAATGTCCTGGTGGATGCGGCGGGACACTATCTCTATAGCTATCCGGTGGTACAGGCCGCGCCGTCCACTCCGATTTGCGCTGGAACGATTTCCGCCACCGGCGCATCGGTCTCGCTCGCGCCAGCCTGCTTCACCTTGCCGGGCGTAACCAATCCCATCACCGCCGGCAATTTGATCATGTTTCACAACCAGAACGGAACCGCGCTGGAATATGTCACCAGCATCGCCGGCAACACCATCAATTTCGCGGGCGGCGATCCGGCTGGGCTGAATCAAACCGGCAAGCTGAACGGTACGGTCGCGAACTTGGCCACCACCCCAGGAGTCTTTCCGCCCACCACGGTCACGCGCGTTTGGATGGTGACCTACTACGTTGATGCGACCACCCCGACGGACCCGCAATTGATTCGCCAGGTAAATTATCCAGGTTATCCCGCGGGCGCGCCGGTGAATCCGCCGACGACGATCGCCGACGATATCGAGAACCTGGGCTTCAGCTATGACATCACCAGCTCCACCGATGCTGTGGGCACTTATCCCAACGGTCCCGGGAACGCCGCCGCTCCGGTTTTGCCGGATACGCCGGCGCAAATCCGCGCGGTCAATGTCTTCCTGGCGGGCAGGTCCGAAAATACCTATACGGCCGAAACGACTCCGACATTCCTGCGCAACAACCTGAGCAGCCAGGTCAGCATTCGCAGCCTTTCGTTTACCAACCAGTTCCAGACGTCTGCGTCGCAGACGGCGCCCTAGGCGCTTTCGCACGCAACGAAGCACTACGGTTTTTCAGGTTTTCAAGGAGATCCGCTGTGAGAATGGAACGAGAAAAGGGTGTCGCGCTAATAACCTCGCTGTTTGTTCTACTGCTGATTTCGGCCATCGTAGTAGGCATGAGCTGGATGGTGATGACTGACCAGCGCTTGGGCGGCAATAACTCCAGCCGCGAGCTCGCCTTCTACGGCGCGGAAGCCGGCATGGAAAAAATGACCACCGACGTGGCCCAGGTGTTTGCTACTTCCGGTTCGCTCACCGCGGCGAACGTGGCAACCATCGCCGCCGCTCCTCCGGTCGGGCTCACCGGCATTACCTATGTGAATTCCGCCGGCGCTTCCACCTACAACCTCACCTTCATTCCGGACGCATTCGGCAATCCCGCGACGACCAACGCCTCGATTCTGCCGCCGAGTCCCTACGCCGGCATGCAGGGCTTGATCACGCCTTTCACCATGACGGTGGCGGCGCAGAATTCGTCCACAGGCGCGGAAGTGAAACTCACCCGCCAAGTGCAGGTGGTCGCCATTCCCGTATTCCAGTTCGGCATTTATTCCGATTCAGACCTCTCGTTTTTCAACGGCCCTTCGTTCGGTTTCGGCGGCCGCACCCACACAAATGGAAATCTGTGGCTCACTCCGAACCAAGGTCCGACTTTCTTAGGTGACAAAGTAACTGTGGTAGGGGAAGTCATCCGCACCAATCTGGAAAATGGCTTCGCAGTCACCGGCGCGGGCGCTGCATACGGTGGAGACGCTACCATTGCCTTGGCGCCGGATCCTACGATGGCCAATGAGCCGGGAGGCGCACCCTACACGAACGCTTCATGGCGCGAATTGGGTATCGGCGAAGGCAGCGTGACGGGCAACAGCATTTACGGCAACGTCAGCACCACAGTGAACAATCCAATCTGGAGCGGAACAGTGATTCCGGCTTACAACGGTCAACTTCAGAACCACGTCCCGGTATTGAGCCTCACCTCCACCGCTTTGGGTGGTATCACGCCCATTTCGCTGATTCGCCGACCCGTTCAAGGCGAGGCAGCCTTGGCGCCGGCCACATTTGCCCAGCGGCTGTTTTCTCAGGCGACGCTGCGAGTCTTGCTTGACGATTATCCGACTCCAACCACCATACCGGGCTCGCCAAACGCCTGCAATGCCGCCGATATGACGGTCCTGGACACGGTCACTGCAACACCTCCCGTTGATCTTGCGCTCTTGGCGTGGTCCGCCAACTCGCCAGCCGGTCTCGGCCCAGCCGGAGCTGGCATTACAGCAAGACCAGGATGGTATACCGGCACGTATCCGCTGCCGGTATCGGGGGCTATTGTCGCGGGAACGTACAGCCCTAGTAGCAACTCATCCGCTCTACTCGCACCCGGATACTGGATGAAGGCCGGATATCCAACCATCTCCGGTTGCATCAAGATCGAATATCAAGTGAATCCCGGTGGCACCTGGGTTGATGTCACCCAAACGATCCTGAGCCTCGGCCTCACCGGCAGGAACGTCAATCCGACGTATACCGCAGCCATCCAGGTCGCCCCGTTTACATATCTCGCGGGTCTGCCCGCGGGTCAAGTTGCCGCACAGGGCCCGAGCGGCGGAGCCGTCGCGACAGTTGGCTGCAATGACCCCAGCCCGAACGCCATTATCCGTTTGGCTCGCGTCCGAGATAATCCGTCCACCGGGACCGTCGCAAATCCTTGCGCAAACGCACCACTCATGACCGCCCTAAATCCGGCCACCGATTTCTGGCCGAATGCGCTGTACGACTCGAGTGAAGGCGTTGACCGCGCCACCGCTGGCCCGGCACCCATCACGGCGCAAGGTGTGATGTACTATGTGGAACTGGATGCCAAGAACCTGGTGAACTGGTTCACCGCGAATCAGGCGGCGCTGGGCCTGGACAATAACACCGGCTACACACTGTATTTCTCAGACCGCCGCGGCGAACAGAAAGACCCCACCGCAGCCCCCGTCGTAAGGACCGGGTCTTATGGATATAACGACTTCGTGAATCCCAATGACCCGGCGAACGGTTGCCCGAACACCGTACTCGACCCGGGTGAAGACTTGGAAGGTGACGGCGCCTTTCGGACTTATGGCGGCACGGAAGTGGCGCCGACCTTGATCGCTCCGACGAACTACATGCTGTTGACCCAGAACATACTCAATATGACGCCGCGGAACGTGAACATGTGGACCGGCGCGACCAGCATCACCGGGAACTTGCAAGGCGTCACATACAAACCTGCAGCGACGACGTACTCCGGCGGGCTGTTTGCCAACACGAATTGTGCGCCAGCCAATTCCAACCGTCCCGATGTCACCTACGGCAACGCGCAGGAGGCCCGGGAAAATCCTCCGGTCTTCTTCCGCCGCGCGCTAAAAATCGTAGATGGCGCTTCACTAAACATCGGAGTCTCTTGCAGCGGAACCGACGGCCTGAGCATCGTTTCCGAAAACCCGGTTTACATCCAGGGCGATTACAACGCGCCGGTGGACGACGGAACCTGGGGCGGCGTTAGCGTCGCGGCTGCCGTCGAAGGCGACGCGGTCACGTTCCTTTCCAACAATTGGAACGACGTGAACTCTTTCGCTTTTCCGTACAACATTAACAACCGAGCGGCGGCGCCGACGGCGTACCGCGCTGCCATTATTTCCGGCAAGGGCATTCCATTCCCGTCCGTCGCCGGACAGGCGCAGGACTTTGGAACGGATGGCGGCGTGCACAACTTCCTCCGCTTCCTGGAAAACTGGGGCCTGGTTTGCCACTACCGAGGGTCGATGGTCAGCTTCTATTACAACCGCCAAGGGGTGGGCACATATAAAGGAACGGGCGTTTACAATCCGCCCAGCCCGCGTGACTACACCTTTGACACCAACTTTACCCTGGGCCCCGCGTGTCTGCCGCCGCGCACTCCGTCGTTGCGCTCCGTCAACACCATCGGGTTCTCGCAGGAAATTCTGCCGACTCAGTAACACTTATCGTACCCGCAGCGTAAGAAGCGGCTCCCGTACCTCCCGGGAGCCGTTTTTTTTGCGCTGGTCGAACGCGCTGAGCAGCATCACTGCGTCGCGGGCAGGATGCGCACATTGAAGTTCGTGTTCACTGGTGGAGCTGTGCATGCGGGCGCCACGCTGCTCGAGCATAGTCCCGCAAATACATCGCTGCTATCTCTTGGCAGCGCCAAGCCCAGCAGCGGCTCGGCGTATAAATCGTAAGTATGGCCCACAGGCAGCCGCTCCAGGTCGAATGAGCCGTCAAACTGGGTTGGCGGGTTTGCCGCATCCCAACTCCAGCCGCCCAGCGTCCCCGCAATCACCGAGCCCGTCACCGTAACCGCCGCAGGCGAAGGAATCACCGCGGGCGCGGTGTAGACCGCGGAGCTTGCGCCATTCACCACAATCGTGCCCACCGTGGCGTTTCCGCCAGCCGCGCCGTTTACACTCCATGTGATGCCGCCCGTAAGTCCGCCCGTCCCCGAAAGGCTCGCCGCAAAAACCTGCGCGCCATTTGGTGCCACCGCCGCCGTCGCCGGCAGCACGGAGATCGCAATGCCGTCCTGCAGCGTGACCACCGCCGACGCTTCGTCATGCGGATTCGCCACGCTGACCACCGTGACCGTAACGCCCCCAGGATTGGGCATCGCCCGCGGAGCCGTGTACAGCCCTGAGTCACTCACCGTCCCGGAAATCGCGTTTCCATTCGTGGCGCCGTTTACTTCCCACAGCACCGCCGTGTCCGCCGAGCTGGTAACCACAGCCTGAAATTGTTGCGTCTGGCCCAGCCCCACCACCGCGCTGCCAGGTTCCAGCAACACGGTTACGCTCGGCAACGGCGGACTCCCTGCATATCCGCAACCGCCCAGCGCAATCGCCATCAACACGAAAACCGCCAAAGCGTGCAGCAACCTGTGAAACGCCTCAGAAAATTGCGAAGCGCCTACGTTCCATCGCGGCGTTACGCAACACGGCTCTCTCGTGCCGAAGATTTTCATACCCGCTCGGCACAATCGCACGCGATGTGCCAAAGCGACGGACACCCACCAATCGCCGAAGCACCACATCAAGGCAATCGCCGCCGTGCCCAAACATCGCCAAACACCGCAATCCGAAATGGTTAACGGCAACGCACAATTCGCTTCGCCAGATCCAACTCCGCTAAACCCCGAAACCGCAAAGCGAATCGAAAAGTCAGCTAATCCCGCAATGGCACAGAATCCCACCGCCCAATTCCGATTTGGGAGCGCACGTGCGGTAAAGATTGCGTGCGCCTCTCTCTGTAAACGGCGACGTTGTCTGACGCAGCATAACGGTTGACACCAGCCGGCCCCCGCCGAATAATGCGCCCGTGTCCAAGCCCGAAACCGTGCGGCGCATCAAGAGCTACTCAGCCGAAAACGGCTACGTCTATCAATATCAATTTCAGGATGTGCACCCAGCCCAGCGAGACACCGCGAAAGGAAACGAATTCATCTATTACGTTTCCGCCGACCGCAAAACCATGTTCCCCATCCGCATCTTCGTCCGCCGCGAAGCCCTCGACCAATGGACCAAACAAACCGGCCGCGCCCTGACCGGCACCGAAGAATACGCCGTCGCCAAAATGCGCCTCTTCCAAGCCCTCGACGAAGTCGCAGACTTCGCCACCACGCGCCCCGAACTAACCGTGGACGCCTCCAATTTGCCATCAC
>Ga0308309_10002495_pt1 | contig 10972 bp, 9 predicted proteins | sample HubBroMetageWFT5_FD_192491 | JGI IMG/M metagenome (GOLD analysis project Ga0308309, IMG submission 192491) | Warmed and freeze-thawed soil microbial communities from the Hubbard Brook experimental Forest, New Hampshire - Hubbard Brook CCASE Soil... | ecosystem: Environmental > Terrestrial > Soil... | reverse complement strand
TTGCCTATGTCGAGGCCGTGGGGCCCGCCGCGGGGATACCGATCGGGGACTTCAAACTCTCCGAGATGAACTACGCCGGGTGGAACCGTGTCGACTATCGCGTGATCAGCGACACGACGAGCAACATCGAAGGCTTCATCTACGGGCAGTAGCCGCCTCGAGCGCCTGGCGGAGACGTTCCTGGGCGGCCGGCAGCGCGTCGATCACGTCTGAAGCAATGGCTCCCGCGCGACCGCGCTGCGCCTGGACCACCTGACCCGCTTCAGCGTGAATGCTCACGCCGGCGACGGCGGCATCGCGTGGCTCGAGGCCCTGAGCCAGCATCGAGCCGATCACACCGGCGAGTACGTCACCCGTTCCGCCGGTTGCCAGGGCCACAACGCGATGTTGATCGACATGCGTGGGATGCCCGGATGCCGCGACCACAGTCTCGGCGCCCTTGAGCACAACCACAACGCCGTGCTGTTCCGCGTAGCGCTCGGCGGTGCCGATCCTGTCAGCCTGGACGGCTTCCGTGCTAGTCGCGGCCAGACGGCCCATCTCCGCGGGGTGAGGGGTCACCACCGCGGTCTGTTCGGCGGTCTTCCAGTCGAACCCCGAGGCGGCGACGATATTCAGGGCGTCGGCGTCGACCACCGCCGGGCACGGCAGCGCGACCAGCAGCTCGAGGAGTGCGCTCACGGTGTCGGAAGAGCGACCCAGCCCCGGCCCGATCACCAGGGCGTCGGCGCCGCGGAGCCGCTCGCGCAGCGCCGGAACGGCGTCAGGATGGAGTGTGCCGGTCCCAGCATCCGCGAGCGGCGTGGGCATGATCTCGAGACAACCCGCGGCCACGATCGGGTGAATCGCCTCGGGGATGCAGACTTCGACCAGCCCGGCTCCACCCCGCGCGGCCCCCATCGCCGCCAGACGGGGCGCTCCGGTCAGGCTCTTCGAACCCGCGACCACCACTACCTTCCCGAACGTCCCTTTATGCCCGTCAGCGGGACGATCGGCAAGCACCAGGTGATCGGGCCTCGTCGCGGAGCGCAGGTGAGGTTCATTGCTGCTCACCGCCACCGCGATCGCGAGCCCGCCATCGTGGGTCAGCGAGAGCCCGATCGGTGTCTCCTCGCCGCGAATGTAAACGCGAGGTGGCCCGCCGCGACGCCGGACGACCTCGATGTCCCGGTACGCGGGCATCCTTTGGCCCAACGAGGAACAGAGTTTCTGTACCGCTTCTTTCGCGGCCCACCGGCTCGCCCAGCGCTCCGGCTTCCCGCCGCTGTATCGCCGCTCACCCTCGGTGTAGATGCGCTCCGCGAACCGCGGGTGGCGTTCCAGCGCGGCCGCGATGCGATCCACGACGGTCACATCGACCCCGACAACCATCGTCATCAGACGGACTATTCCACAGTCACCGACTTCGCGAGGTTGCGCGGTTGGTCCACGTCGCAACCCCGCTGCACGGCGACGTGATACGCGAAGAGCTGCAGCGGGATGACGTTGATCAACGGTGAGAGCACCTCGGAGCAGGCCGGCACGGCGATGGTGGTGGCGAAGTCGGCGTCGAACGGATCCTCGCCCTCGGTGACAAGCGCGATCACCGGCGCGTCGCGGGAGTGCACCTCCTGTACGTTGCTCACCATCTTCGGGAGGGTCGCGGAGCGGGTCGCGATCGCGATCACCGGAACCGCGGGTTCGAGCAGCGCGATGGGACCGTGCTTCAGCTCTCCGGCCGCGTATCCCTCGGCGTGCACGTAGGAGATCTCCTTGAGCTTGAGCGCACCCTCCATCGCGATCGGGAAGTTGATGCCCCTGCCGATGTACAGGGCGCTGTGCGTGTGGGCGAAGCGCTGACCGAGTTCGACGAGCATCGGCTCGAGATCGAGGGTCCTCGCGAGCAGGGTGGGCAGCTGCTGCAGCTCGGCCACGAGCCGCTGATGCTCGGTCACGTCGAGCGTGCCGCGCGCGTCACCGAGCCGGAGTGCGAGCAGCAGGCCGCAGACCATCTGGGTCATGAAGGTCTTGGTGCCGGCGACGGAGATCTCCGGACCGGCCTGCATGTAGAGCGCTCCGTCCGCCTCGAGCGGCAGGGCACTGCCGACCACGTTGGTGATCGCGATGACCTGCGCGCCGGCTTGGTGCGCCTGACGCACCGCCGCGAGCGTGTCGGCGGTTTCGCCCGACTGCGATACCGCGACGACCAGTGAGTGCTCGTCGACCAGGGCTTCGCCGTAGCGGAATTCGCTCGCTGCCTCGACCTTGCAACGAATCTTGGCGAGATGCTCGATCGCGTAGCCCGCGACCATAGCCGCGTACCAGGCCGACCCGCAGGCCACGAGCACGACCTCGTGTACCTCGGCGAGCCGATCCGCACTCACGCCGAGCTCCGGCAGCACCACCATGCCCAGGTCGTCGATGCGCCCGCGCAGCGCGTTGCGCACAGCCTCGGGTTGTTCGTGTATCTCCTTGAGCAGGAAATGCGGATACCCGTTCTTCTGCGCCTGCTCGGCTTCCCAGTCGACGGTCACGACCCGCGCCTCGACCGCTGTGCCGTCCAGCTGCTGCACGCTGATCCCCGCCGGTGTCGCGGTGACGATCTCGCCTTCGCCGATCAGCGCGATCCGCTTGGTGTACGGGATCAGCGCGGTGATATCGCTGCTGACAAACACTTCGCCCCGCCCGAGTCCGACGACGAGCGGAGCGTTCATCCGCGCACCGACGACGCGGTCGGGCTGATCGGCCGAGATGACCACCAGCGCACAGGCACCCTGCATGCGGTTGAGCGTACTGCGCACCGCGCTCGCGAGGTCACCTCGAAAGGCATCTTCGATGAGATGCGGGACAACCTCGGTGTCGGTTTCGCTGAGGAACTCATGACCGCGCGCCATCAACTCGGCGCGCAGCTCGCGGTAGTTCTCGACAATGCCGTTGTGAATCACGTGGATGCGTCCCGTGCAGTCCTGGTGCGGATGCGCGTTCTCGAGCGACGGACGGCCGTGGGTCGCCCAGCGCGTGTGGCCGATTCCCACCGAACCGGAGGGCGTGCCCTCGGCCTCCACCTGGCGGGCGAGGTCAACGACCTTGTTGGTGTTCTTGACCGTGGCGACATCGCCGTCCGCGTCGATGATCGCGATCCCGGCAGAGTCGTAGCCCCGATACTCGAGACGGCGAAGGCTGTCGAGCAGGATCGGTGCCGCGGGACGGGGGCCGGTGTAGCCGATGATGCCGCACATAGGACCTCTCTGGAACGGACCTGGGGGAAGCCGGTTACGTGGGACCGGGCGTTGGCGTCGGTGTGGGCGTCGGCGCCGGGGTGGGGACACTCGCCATCTGGATGGTCACGGTCGCCTTGGACTGCGACAGGGTCACGCCGGGCGGAGCGATGATCACGACCGTGATCGTATAGAAGCCGGAGACACCGCTCAGCGCGATGGGCTGCGTCGACACGGATTCGAGCGAGTTGAGCAGATCCCGCGACCCGGTTGCGATCACGGTGAAGGGAGTGACCACGATTCCGGCCAGGTAATGGCCGGGTGACGGACTCCCCTGGGTGCGCGGATACACCGCCACCTCTTTGGTGGTGAGGTAGGCGGTGATGGTGATGCTCACGCTGATATCGGTGGGTGCAACGCCGACGTTGTTGAGGCGCGCTCCCTTCGCATAGAGAAGCACCGGAAGGAACTGCTGGTAATTCGCCTTCTGCGTGCTGAGGTTGACGGTGACGCTCGCCGTGATGCCGGCGAGTTCGCGCTCCGGACCGGTGACCGTCACCGTCGATGGATTCGCCTGCTCGGGGCCGCGCTCATAGCCCACCGGTGGTGGATTGGAGACTGAGATGATGACCGGAACGGCTTTGGAGGCCAGCGAATCGAGGTCGACCTGCACGGAGGTCGGCGGAGCGATGAGCTCGATGTTCGGTTGGCTGCTCGTAATCGACATCGGGATGGAGTAGGTCCCTGCACGGTTCACCGCCTCCCAGTCCACGGTCACGTTGAGCACCTCGGGGTTGAGCGAATCGAGCGTGTTCTGATCGCCGCCGATGCGGACCAGCACGTTGTTCACGGGATGCACGAGCGTGTAGGCGGGCGGAATGTTCGCCGCACTCTGCGGAACGGGAATCGAGACCACCTTCGTCTCCGGAGGATTGCCCGCGTAGACCACTCCGACCCAGGTGACCAGTGCGATGAGAACGCACCCCACCTTGAGCTGCCAGTTACGCCGGATGAAGCCCGGAAACTTCACGGGTGCGATCGACGCCCCAGAGTGCGCAGCGTGCCAACTCTGGCGAGCGGACGGAGCATGGCGGCCCGGCCCGATCCACCCTCTCTGGTCAGCAGGGTGACCAGCATCTCGTGCAGCTTGGCCTGGTCGAGACCCCGGTAGATCTTGCCGTCATGGGCGACGCTGATCAGACCGGTCTCCTCGCTCACGATCAGCACCACCGCGTCGCTTTGCATGGTGAGGCCGAGTGCTGCGCGGTGGCGTGTGCCCATCCGTCCGACGCCGGGAAGCGTCTCGGCGAGGGGCAGCACGCAGCCGGCGGCGACGATCCTGGTCTCTCGAATGATCACCGCACCGTCGTGGAGCGGCGAACCCGGGATGAAGATGGTGGCGAGCATCTCGCCGGTGACGTCTCCATCGACGTGCACGCCAGTCGCGGCGAGATTCTCGAGCCCGGTCTCGCGCTCGAACACGATGAGCGCCCCGACCTTGCGTTCCGCCAGCGACCCTGCAGCGCGCAGCACCTCATCCACGGTGCGTGCGTACGCCAGCTCCGGATGGCGTCCGAGCACGGCCCGAACGGTGCCGAGCCGGCCGACCTGGTCGAGGGCGCGCCTGAGCTCGGGCTGGAACAGGACGATCGCGGCGATCACGATCGCCTGGGTGCCGTTGTTGAAGATGAACTCGAGCAGGCGGAGATGGAGCAGCTGCGCCGCCCCGCCGACCGCGAAGATGACCGCCAACCCGAGCAGGAGCTGCACCGCCTGCGTGCCCCTGATCAGCTTCAGGAGCTGATAGAGCAGGAAGGCGACCACCAGGACGTCGACCGCGTCGCGCCAGCTCAGGCTCTGGAAGAAGAAGTGCGCGTTGCGCAGCAGGTCGCTCATGCGGCAGCCCCGACGCCATCGTCCGCGTAGATGAGGGCGAGCAGTGCCTGCTGGACCCAGAGGCGGTTCTCCGCCTGATCGAACACCACCGAGTTGGGTCCGTCGATCACCGCGTCGGTGATCTCCTCCCCGCGATGCGCGGGCAGGCAGTGCATCACCCGAACCCCGGGCGGCGCGAGCCCAACCAGGTGGTCGTTCACCTGCAGGTAGGCGAAATCCTCGCGCCGGCGTTGCTGCTCGAATTCCTGCCCCATGCTGGTCCAAACGTCGGTGTAGATGATTTCGGTATCGCGCAGCGCCGGACCCGCCTCGTGGGTGACCTCGAATCCGGTACCCAGCGCACGAAGACCGGCCGCCCTCTCGACGACCGCCTGGGGTGGCTCGTAGCCGCGTGGGCAGATGATCCTGAGGTGCACCCCGAGCAGGGCCGCCGCGTAGATCCACGACGTGCAGACGTTGTTCCCGTCCCCGATGTAGGCGACGGTGGCTCCGGCGAGCCGTCCCGTGACCGAGCGAACGGTCATGCAGTCGGCGAGCACCTGGCACGGATGCTCGGCATCGGTGAGGGCGTTGATCACCGGCGAGGTCGCCGCGCCCGCGATGGTCACGAGATCCCGGTGCGAGACCAGGCGGGCGACGATCCCGTCGGCGTAGCGGTCGAGGATCCGGCTGATGTCCGCCGCCGACTCGCGCTCGCCCAGCTGCACCTCGGGGTTGAAGAGCGCGATGGGATGACCGCCGAGGTTGTGGATCGCCACCTCGAACGACACCCGGGTGCGGTTGCTCGGCCGCTGGAAGATGAGCGCCAGCGATCGGCCCGCGAGCGGGCTGCCGAGATCGCGCCCCGATTTCGTCGCGTCGGCGAGGTCGAGGATCGCGAGGATCTCGTTGGTGGTGAGGTCCGCGATGCTGAGGAGGTCGCGGCCGGCGAGCGATGGACGCATTCGCCCATATGGTTGCACCGCGACGCCGATCGCGCGTTCTCCGCGCAAACCCGCGCGCGGAGTGTCACACGCTATACCGTCTGCGCGTGGATATTGCGGTGGTCGTCAACGGCGGGATGGCCGAAACCCTGCAGTCGACGCCCCTGCTGCGCACGCTCCGGGCCGGCTTCCCAACTGCGCGAATCGCGCTCGTCTGCCCCACGACCGCGGTCGACCTCGCCGACGGCATCCCGCCCGTCGACAAGGTCATCCCGCTTGCAGGGCTGCGGGGCCGGCGCAGCGGAGGTCTGCGCCTCTGGGCGACGCTGCGCGCGCTGCGGCTCGACGCCGTCTTCCTGTGCACCTCGGGCGCCGCGGCGGCGACCGCAGCGTACTTTGCCGGCATCCCCCAGCGCAGTGGGGTCGGTGGCGGCATCGGGCTCCTCCTGACCGGTCGCGTCAAGCCCCGGCGCGGCGAGAACCAGGCGGAGACCTGGCTGCGCCTTGCCGAGGTCGCGGGCGTCCATCAGCAGCTCCACAGCCCAGTGTTCGAGCCGGGTCCGGAGGCGCGGCGGCGGGCCGAGCAGGTACTCCATGGGACAGGGCTCGGCGATGGGCGCCTCCTGGTCGCGATCGCGCCGGGAGCCGGGTACGCCGAGACCCACACCGGAGCCGCAGCCGCGACCGTCTGGGATCCCGAGCGCTGGGCCCACCTCGCCAACCAGCTCGCCCAGCGCCACGGCGCGGGGATCCTCGTGGTCGGCTCGGCGCACGATCGGAGCGCGGCCGAGCACATGAAGATGGACCTCAGAGCGGACGCGACCGACCTGGTCGGCGAGATCGACCTCTCGACCCTGGCCGGAGTCCTTTCGCGATGCGACCTCCTGGTGGCCAGCGACACCCCGCTCCTTCAGCTTGCGGCGGCCATGGGCACGCCCACAGTCGGCCTCTTCGGCCCGACCGACGGCGCGCGGGGCGGCGCCTACGGTCCGGCGCACCGGGTGGTTCAGGCGCTGGCCCCTCCTCGCTTCGAGGATGGCCTCGCGACCACCGCAGCAATGGAGCAGATCCGGGTCGAGGACGTGCTGGCCGGGATCGAGGCGACGCTGTAGCCGTCGGCTACCGGATATACATCAGCGCGCGCTTGAGCACGTCGAGGTTGTCGAGCGCGTAGCCCGTCCCGCGCACCGCGCAGAGCTGCGGCTGACTGTCGCGGTGAACCTCGATCCCGGTGGCTCCGGCGATGGCGCCGTCGAGTCCCTCGAGGCGCGCTCCTCCGCCGCAGAGCAGGATGCCCTCGCGCTCGATGTCGGGCAGCAACCGCTTCGGCGTGTCGGCAAGAACCGCGTCCAGCGCCGTCAGGAGGGGTTTCACGTGCGCATCGAGGCAGGAAGTCAACTCGGTCGAGGTGATCGTCAGGCGCTGCTCGCCCCCTTCGCCGCGGCCCATGACCTCGAGCCGGCGTTCCTCGTGGGGCCCGACCCGGGCCAGCGACGCAACCACCTCCTCGAGAGTGGGCGTGTCAAGCGCAACCCCGTGCTCCCGGCGCACGTGATCGGCGATGCACGCCTGGAGTCGCAATCCGCCGTGGCCGGTCAGGCAGCGCCCGCTGACTGTGCCCTCCAGCGCGAGGGCAGCGATATCGGTCTTGCCGGCGCCGACATCGATCACGAGGTGGCCGTTTGGGCCACTGAGACGGATCCCCGCGCCCATCGCTGCGGCCAGCGGGGCGTCGAGCAGGTAGGCGGTGCGCGCGCCGGCGACCGCTGCCGCCTCGAGCAGTGAGCGCCGCTGCCCGCCCGGCAGGGATGACATGACAGCGATGACGACGTCGGGTTTGAAGATCCGCTGGCGTCCGGCGGCCCGGATCATCGCGTGGTTCACGAGCCACCGCGCCGAGGCGGCGTCGACGATCTCGCCACCGGCGATCGGCCGGTGGAGTTGGAACTCGGGGTCGTCCGCCGCGGTCTCGAATGCCGCATCACCGAATGCGGCAGCCTGCACGCCGCCATCGCGTATCGCGACCGCCGTCGGTTCGGTGGCGACCATGCCCTCACCCTTGACGATGATCCGCGTCGTCATCGTGCCGAGGTCGATGCCCACCTTCTTGCCGAGCACTGTTCGGGCTTCCTTCAGTCGCCGACCACGCCGGTGAGGTCGCGCACCTCGCTGCCCGGCTCGTCGGTGGTGAGACGCTCGATGTCCGCACCAAGACGTGCGAGCTTGGTCTCGAGGTCGTCGTAGCCGCGCTCAAGGTGGAAGACGTTCTCGAGCTCGGTGGTGCCTTCGGCGCAGAGCCCCGCGATGACCAGCGCGGCGCCGCTGCGGATGTCGGGGATGCTCATCCGCGTTCCGTGGAGTCGCGCGGGTCCGTTGATCACCGCGCTGCGGCCGTCGATGGCGATGTGCGCACCCATCTGGTGGAGCGCGGCGACGTGGCGAAACCTGTTCTCGTACAAGGCTTCACTGATCACGCTCGGCCCCGTCGCCTGGGTCATGAGCGCGCAGAACTGCGGTTGCATATCGGTGGCGAAACCCGGGTGCGGCCACGTCGTCATGTCGACGCCGCGGAGATGCGAGCATGTGATGCGCACATGATGCGCACCCTCGACGATGTCGCACCCTGCCGAGCGCAGCTTGCTGAACAGCCAGCGCAGGTCACTGGGTCGCATGTGTTCGACGACGACGTCGCCGTAGGTGGCGGCGGCGGCGATCATGTACGTCCCCGCCTCGATGTAGTCAGCCGTGACGTTGTGTGTCGTGCCGTGCAGCAGCCCGCCGCTACCCTCGATCACGATCAGCTCGGTGCCCACGCCGGTGATGTGCGCCCCCATGCCGATGAGGCAACGTGCCAGGTCGTAGACGTGCGGCTCGCGAGCGGCGTTGCTGATCACGGTAATGCCCTCGGCGAGCACCGCGGCCATCATCAGGTTCTCAGTTCCGGTGACGGTCGGCATGTCGAGAGCGATACGCGCGCCGTGAAGGCGGCGGGCGCGCGCGACGTAGCCGCCGTCGAGCTCCTCGACCTCCGCGCCCATGAGACGAAGGCCCTCGAGGTGCTGCTCGACCCGGCGCATACCGATGTCGTCGCCTCCTGGCTTGGCGATGCTCGCCTCACCCGCCCTTGCGACCAGGGCGCCCAGGAGCAGAAAGGAGCCGCGCATCCGTCTGCTCAGGTTGGGGTCGACCTCGGTGGTCCTCAGCGCTGCGGCGTGCAGCCGCCAGGTGTTGGTGTTCGGATGCTCGACCGCCACACCCACGTGCTCGAGCATCCGCGCCATGGTCGAGATGTCCTCGATGTCCGGCACGTTGCCGAGCTCCACCTCCTGGTCGGTGAGCAGCGAGGCCGCCATGACCGGCAGTGACGCGTTCTTGCTCCCGGAGATGCCGACCGCCCCTTCGAGCCGGCGCCCGCCGCGGATACGCAGGAGTTCCATCTCCGCCTACCGTACTCGACGGCGCCCGCGGACCGGGTAGATTAGAGGTGGCGTCCAGACGGATCGCCGATACAGAACGGAGACACCATGGCAACCGCAACGCTCCCCGCTACCGAATCCATCGAACAGCTCCTTGGCGACGACGCCGCGTCGTTGCTCGAGCATCGATGCGAGACGGTGCCGAAGTCTGCCCTCCATCTGCCCGGCCCCGATTTCGTCGACCGCATCTGGGCGGGCACCGACCGATCCAACCGCGTGCTGCGCAATCTATCGGCGCTCTACGAGCACGGCCGGCTCGGCGGTACGGGGTACGTGTCGATCCTCCCGGTCGACCAGGGCATCGAGCACTCCGCGGGCGCGTCGTTCGCGCCCAACCCCGAGTATTTCGACCCCGCGAAGATCATCGAGCTCGCCGTCGAGGGTGGCTGCAACGGGGTGGCGTCGACGTTCGGCGTGCTCGCCGCGGTGTCGCGGCACTGGGCGCACCGCATCCCCTTCATCGTCAAGCTCAACCACAACGAGCTGCTGACATATCCGAACAAGTTCGACCAGATCATGTTCGGGACGGTGAAAGAGGCATGGAACCTCGGCGCGATCGCGGTCGGAGCCACGATCTACTTCGGGTCGGATGAAGCCGATCGTCAGCTCCAGGAGGTCTCGGTCGCATTCGCGCAGGCGCACGAGCTGGGGATGGCGACGATCCTCTGGTGCTACCTGCGCAACGCAGCCTTCAAGAAGGATGGGGTCGACTACGCCCTCGCGGCAGACCTCACCGGCCAGGCGAACCACCTCGGTGTGACCATCGAAGCCGACATCATCAAGCAGAAGCTGCCGACCAGCAACGGCGGCTACACCGCGCTCAACTTCGGCAAGACGGCCGACGCCGTGTACAGCAAGCTGACGTCCGATCATCCCATCGACCTCTGCCGCTACCAGGTGCTCAACTGCTACGCGGGACGCGTGGGGTTGATCAACTCCGGCGGTGAATCGATTGGCGCCGGTGACCTCGCGGCTGCGGTTCGTACCGCGGTCATCAACAAACGTGCGGGTGGGACCGGATTGATCAGCGGTCGCAAGGCATTCCAGCGTCCGATGCGCGACGGCGTGCATCTGATGAACGCAATCCAAGACGTGTATCTGAACGAGAAGATCACGATCGCGTAGGCGCAGCGCGAGCGTGGGTCTTGACGTGTCATAGGCAAGGCGTCGTCAGGTACGCGTAGCGCGCGCCTTGATGAAGGGCTCGCTGTGCGGGGCTCTCAGTCAGGCTGCAGCGCCGACCTATCCGGAGGCGATTTCAGCGGGGGCGCGCGTCCACGAGTGGTAGGTGGGCGACGGCGGGATCGCCAGGATCCGGTGGCTCGCCGTCCGGACCAGCTGCCAGCCCCCCTCGTGCACCATCCAGTGATGGCGGTGGCAGAGCAGCACCAGGTTGTCGAGGTTGGTGTCCCCGCCGTGCCCCCAGTGCAGCACGTGGTGGGCGTTGGTCCAGGACGAGGGCCGCTCGCACCCGGGCCAG
>Ga0308309_10002494_pt1 | contig 10973 bp, 7 predicted proteins | sample HubBroMetageWFT5_FD_192491 | JGI IMG/M metagenome (GOLD analysis project Ga0308309, IMG submission 192491) | Warmed and freeze-thawed soil microbial communities from the Hubbard Brook experimental Forest, New Hampshire - Hubbard Brook CCASE Soil... | ecosystem: Environmental > Terrestrial > Soil... | reverse complement strand
TTTTCATAATTCCGGTCCCGCGTTAAATTGCCGGGCTTTGGCAGTTTACCGCAGCACCCGCCTGAGCTTGTCTGTCTGATATGAGTCGCACGGGCATCTGGTTTCATCTATGACGGTTGAAGATCTTCGAAGTATGAAAGATCTGTGAACAAGCGCAGCGAACCCCGAGTGAGGTAACCACCGATGGTTCGTAACTCACTGCGTAAAGATATGTTAAGTAGTGTTTCGGCGTAGATTATGGAACTGTTTCCGGCATTATCATGAAACCCAAGCAGTATGCAGCAACGCGGCGGTCGATCAGCCCTGACACTTCGTCGTGATTCTATCGGCTTTGAACGCCGTCACTGGCCTTTTGACTTTGCTGCTTCGCGCGCTCACTTGTCGCCCACTATGACGCAGGAAATCGAAGCCCTCGCCCGGAAGTATCTGGCGTTGATGGAAGTGTCGCGAGCCATCGCCTCGCATCGCGACCTGTCCGAACTCTTCGACAACATGGCGGAGTCGTTGCACCAGCTGCTGGGCTTCCACTACCTCAGCGTTGCCGTGTACAACGACGAGCTTCAGCAAATGCGCATCCATGTGCTGCAATCGTCGCTCGCCAAATCCGCGCCGCACACCTTTGACCTGCCAGTCGACAGTTCCACCGGCGGCGAGGTCTGGAAGACGCAGTTGGTTCGCAATTTCGGTTCCGCCGACGAGTTGCGCACCTTCCCGCGCGCCTTCGAGCTGTTCCGCGAGCACGGAGTTAATTCCTTCTGCGTTTTCCCGCTGACCTCGGCGCATCGCCGCGTTGGCGCACTCGGTTTCGGACGCTCGGAAGAAGGCGGCTACAGCGAGAAGGAACTGGAGTTTGGAAAGCTGGTCGCAGCGCAGGTTGCCGTCGCCCTCGATAACGCCCTGCACTACGACGAAGCGCTTTTGCTGCAGAAGGAACTGGCCCGCGAGCGCGACCGCCTGCAGCTGGTGCTCGAGGTCAACAACAGCGTTGTCTCAAATCTTGAACTGCGCGACCTCTTCCAGGCCATCTCAACGAGCTTACGGCGGCTGATCTCACACGACTCAGCTTCGCTCCTGCTGCCCGATCCAAACGATGCCAACATGCTGCGCGTGTACGCACTCGATTTTCCCGACGGCCGCGGCTTCGTGCACAAGGACATGCAACTGCCGATGGAGGGCACAAATCCCGGCAGAGCGTTCCGTGAAGGCCGGCCCATGATGGCGGGCAACGGTCCTGGCTACGTGCCGTTCTCGGCGCTGCGTATGTGGGTCATCGATGCAGAAGGCCTGCGCTCCAGCATGATTCTTCCGCTGGTGCTCAACGACAAAAGTTCAAGAGTGGTCGGCGTGCTTGCTCTGGGCAGCCGCATTGAGTCGGCCTTCACCCAGGCTGATCTGGATTTCCTCTGGCAAGTCGCGCAGCAGGTCGCAATCGGTGTGAAGAACGCGCTCGAGCATCGCAAGCTCTCGGAGAGTGCCGAGCGCGTAAGCGAACAGAAATCCTACCTCGAAGAAGAGATCCGCGCCGAGCAGGACTTCGAAGATATCGTCGGCGCCAGTGCCGTCCTGCGCTACGTGTTGCAGCAAGTCGAGACCGTCGCGCCCACCGATTCCACGGTGCTGATCGAAGGCGAAACCGGTACCGGCAAGGAATTAATCGCGCGTGCCATTCACGATCGCAGTTCGCGCCGCGAGCGCACCTTCGTGAAGATTAACTGCGCAGCGATCCCCATGGGACTGCTGGAGAGCGAACTCTTCGGCCACGAAAAGGGCGCGTTCACCGGCGCCATCGCCCGCAAGATCGGCCGCTTCGAGCTGGCCCATCAGGGAACGCTTTTCCTCGACGAGATTGGCGACATCCCACTGGAGCTGCAGCCCAAACTTCTGCGCGTCCTGCAGGAGCAGGAATTCGAGCGGCTCGGAGGCAATGCTACGCAGAAGGTCGACGTGCGCGTCATCGCCGCCACCAACCACAGTCTGACGGCGATGGTCTCGGAGTCGAAATTTCGCAGCGACCTCTTCTACCGCCTGAACGTTTTCCCGATTCACCTGCCGCCGCTGCGCGAGCGGCCCGAGGACGTGCCGCTGCTCGCCCGCTACTTCACCAGTAAATATTCGCGGCGCATGAATCGCAACGTGCAGCGCATTCCGCGCGAGACGCTGGAATCAATGACGCATTATGCGTGGCCCGGCAATGTGCGCGAGCTGCAGAATTTCATCGAGCGCGCCGTTATCCTGAGCAACGGAATCGATCTGCAGCCGCCGCTCGGCGAGTTGAAGCTCACCTGCGATGCGCCCCCCTCGCACGCTTCAAATGGCGATGGCAAGACTCTGCGCGACATGGAGCGCGAGCACATCCTGGAAGCGCTGCACAAAGCCAATTGGGTGATCGGCGGTCCTGCAGGTGCCGCTGCTCGTCTCGGCATGAAGCGTACCTCGCTGCTCTATCGCATGGAGAAGCTTCGGATTTTTCGCGTCGTCTCCCGGATGGCGTCGGATGTCTGACTCGACTGTCAAAAAGCTGACTCAAGGTTTTGACACTCAACTTTCTGCATTCTCTTGTTGCAACTCGTCGTCCTCACAAGTCACCCAATGTCAGCTACTTAACATATTTGTTGCAACACGCGAGTATTGGCACTGCGTTTGCATTGAATACAAGTGCTTCGGATGGCAGCGGCCGGCGATCGCTGGAAGCCTTGACCTTGAAAGTTTCCAGCCATCCGTTCGGCGAATTGCATGCCGAGCTGACATTGGAATGCAGGGAGGACGACAGGTGTTACGCATCAGCGTCGAGCGACAGGCAGATACTCTCTCGCTGGTTTTGGAAGGCCGTCTGGTTGGTCCCTGGGTGGACGAGCTGCGACGGGTCAGCCGTGAGCTGAGCGCATCCGATGGCGCTTCCCTCACCGTTGATCTCTGCGGTCTCACCGCAATGGATGCGAGGGGACAGGATCTGCTCGATGAGTTGCGTCAAGCTGGAGCCACTCTGCGCTGTACCGATGTTATGAACCAATACCTGGTCGAGCAAATGGCACGCCCAGCCGGCGATGGACGGGAAACGTGCCGTCCCTGCCGTCGATTTCCGAGCCAGAAAGACTTGCCCGTCACCGCAGAAGATGCGCTTGCTTCTTCGCGGGCAAGTTAACTCGATTGCCCCAGGTGCCCTGAGATGAATTGCGGTATTTCTAATTGGAGGATACGTAAGTGCGAATTGCAATTGCTTCCGATGAAGCGGCGCAACAGGCTAAAGAACAGCTGACTGCAAAGCTGGTTGCCAGCGGACATGAAGTGTCCGACGCCGCTCCCATGGTCCAGGGTCAAGCGCGGACCGATTATGCCGAGCAGGTTGCTGTCTCGGTTCTTCGCCACGACGCCGAGCGCGGAATTATAGTGAGCAGCCGCGGCGTTGGCGCTTCGGTTGCTGCCAACCGCGTTCCCGGAGTCCGCGCCGCGCTGTGCAACGACGCCTTCTCCGCTCACGTGGGCGCGAAAACCGAGGGCATGAATATTCTGGTCCTCGCATTGCATTCCCTGCAGAGCGATCTGGCGGAGGAAGTGGTGGACGCCTATCTCGGAGCCACGCTGGCTCCCATCGAGGTGGTTGGCGGGCTGCCGCCGCGCCGCCTGCAACGCGTCTTCCAGCACATTCGCGAGAACCTTGCGCGCGATCTCTCGGTCGCCGAACTGGCCCAGACTGTGGGCATGAGCCAATATTATTTCTCCAAGCTATTCAAAATGAGTACCGGGACAACGCCGCATCAGTACGTCATGCGGCAGCGGGTGGAGCGCGCGCAAGAACATCTGCGTGAGACACGCACCATGCTGGCCGAGATCGCGACGCTGGTCGGCTTCGAAACCCAGAGCCACTTCACCAGCGTCTTCCGCCGCCTGGTGGGAGCGACTCCGAAACACTATCGCGAGATGCACCAAAACGCGCTGCACGTCAGCGAAACGACGGGGCAGGCCATACAGAACTCCGCAACTGCGGCATAGTTTTAGTGGATAGTGGATAGCGGTTAGTGGTTAGTGGTTGGTGACTAGTAGCTGGTGATTAGTGGATAAAAGGCGCGAGCTGATCGCGCCTTTTGTTATGAATTGCCCATCTCAAGAATTGTCATCCTGAGCGAAGTGCGGACGCGCAGCGTCCAAACGCAGTCGAAAGGATCTACGGTCCGTGGACTCGGTACCGCTGCCGGCGAACAGCAGGTCCCTGCGCTCCGCTTCAACACACCTGCCAACCATCTCAAGAATTGTCATCCTGAGCGAAGTGCGGACGCGCAGCGTCCAAACGCAGTCGAAAGGATCTGCGGTCCGTGGACTCGATACCGCTGCCCGCGACCGCCGGTCCCTCTACTCCGGCTGAAGCCTTCGGTCGAGATGACAATTCCGCCAAGGGGATGCGAACAACCTGACACGCGTCTCTTCCTCCCTCATTAAGAAAAAGCCCCACCCAAGCAACATCGGCCTGGATGGGGCACCTCTGGTTTCTATCCACAATCCACTAACAACTATCCACTTACTTACCCACGGGCTTGACCATCCGGGTCTTCGAGTGCGGCTGCGGCGCCCCCACTCCCAACTCCTGCAACAGTCCGTTGGCGTGGTAGATGTTCCTCAACGACTCAGTAATCGCACGCGAATCCACTTCCACGGCACGCGCCACTTTGTCGGTGTAGACAAAATTCCACGCCAGCGACTCGATGTTGCCGTCGAAGATGATGCCCACCACCTCGCCCGCCTTGTTGATGACCGGACTGCCGGAGTTTCCGCCGATGATGTCTGACGTCGATACCGTGTCGTACACCGTCTTCAGGTTGATCGCGTCCTTCGACTTGATCCAGCTGTCCGGCAGCTGATAAGGAGGCTTGCTGTCATGCTCGGCCGCATGCTCATAGGCTCCGCCCATGGTCGTGAACCACGGGATATTCTTGCCGTCCAGCTTGTAGCCTTCCACCGGCCCGTAACTGAGCCGCAGCGTGAAGGTCGCATCCGGCGGCACGCTCAGGCCCTTTTGCGCGAACAGCGCTTTTCCGATCTCGCCGCCGCTCTGGCGCAACACGGCCTGCACCTGGTTCTCGTCGCGCTCATGAATGGCGTCTGCATCCGGCTCGATCTCGCGCAGCATCACGATCATGGGATCGGTACTGGCTTTGACTGCGGCCGCGCCGCCCTCATATAGCTGCTTGCGGACAGCCACGTCGTCGAGCTTGGTGCCGTCGATGACTTCCTTGGCGCGCTCCTCGGGAGTTTTGCCGGCCAGTGCCTTCTGTACGTCAGGATTGTCGGCGCCAAGCACGTCTCGCATTTCACCCAGGCTCTCCGCCAGCAACACCTGCTCGAGGTTCTTGTAGATGGGAGCGGTGGAGAACAATTGTGTCTCCAGCGTCGGCAGCTGTGAATCCGTGTATGGCCGGAAGCGCTGATTATTCGGCTTCTGCCGCTGATCGGCAGAGCGCACGATGAGTCGCGCATAACGCGCCAGATCACCGCGGAATCCGCCCATGGCGTCGAGATATAGCAGCGGCTCGTAAATCTGCTTCTGTACATCGACGGCCTGCGAGATCTGCGACCAGGGGTCGCCGAACTCCTGCTTGCGCGTGGGATCGGAGCTGACGAACTGCTGCAGACTCTTCTCGTCGGCAGCTTTGCCAGCCATCAGTTCCTTGTCCTTCAGGCCATCGAGATAACCGGTGACGGCCTTCTGGGAATTCTGCAGTCCGAACATATCGCTCTGCGCTTCGCGCTCGTTCTCCGCCGACTCGGCACTAAACTTCTGCAGCACATCGATGCGCCGCTTGTACGACTCGAGCTGCAGAGGATACTGGTTATCGCGCAGGAATCCCAACTGGTCCATCGTCAGCAGGCGGCCGGTGCGTCCCGGATGTCCCGAGACGAAAGTCAGTTCGCCGTTGCTGGCGCCGTTCGGCTGCCATTTCAGGTAATTCGTCGTCTTCGCCGGCTGGCCGTTTTCGTACGCCCGGAAGAACGAGATGTCGAGATCGTAGCGGGGATACTCGAAGTTGTCGGGATCGCCGCCGAAGAACGCGATGGAAAATTCCGGCGCAAACACCAGCCGGATGTCGTCATACTTTTTGTATTTATACAGGTTGTACATCGCTCCCGAGTACAAGGTCACGATGTCGCAGCGAATGTCTCCGCTGGAGCATTGCTTCTCCAGCGCAGTCATGGTTTCGCGCTGCGCCTTACCGGCGTCGGCGGTCGACATGCCCGGCTTCACCGCGCCGTTTACCTGCGCGGTCACGTCCTGAATGTCCTGCAGCACCACGAACTCCATACCCGGACATTTGGCTTCGTCGGCTTGCGTCGGGGCATAGAAGCCGTCCTTCATGTAGTCCTTGCCGCCAGTCGACAGATCGTGAATGCACTCCTGCGCAATGTGATGGTTGGTGAAGATCAATCCGTCGGGCGAAACAAACGACGACGAGCCATTCGGCGCGCGCGCCGAGGACAGGCGCACGTGATCGAGCCAAGCCTGGTCGGGCGCCCAGCCATATTTTGCCTTGACCTTGTCTTTGGGAAATGCGTTGAACAGCCACATGCCTTCATCGGCATAGCTGAGGGCGCCAAGGCCGATAGCGACGAGGCAGAGGAGCAGGAGAATACGTTTTGTCATTGATGACTCCGACGCGGAGGGTCCGCGTACGTTCGCATGAATTGCGGCCGGCATGGGCGTTACCGACCTGTAAGCAAACCCTGAATCATAAGCTGCCAAGCCCCCACGGAGCAATGACATCAGGGACGAGCCGGGTAACGTTTTGTTAAGCGTCCGGATTGGGGAGAGCAACCCTTCACTCAGCCGGGCTACCCTCTGTCGCGCCGATGCTTGCCTCTCTTTTTCAAATTACTGGCCGCCAATTTCAACTAGCCGGCGGCGTCTTTTCCGCTCCATTACGTTTTGTAAAGAGTCGCGTGTTGCAACATGAAATGCGAAGCCAGCGGGTTCTTACCTTCATCAAAGTAGTACCTACGGAGGTAGGAAGTATGAAAAGACTGGTGCTATTGAGCCTGCTCTTGGCGTTTACGGCAGGGGCGGTAGCGCAAACCAACCAAACCGTGGGCTCCACGCTGCAATCTAATACGGCATCGGAACCGGTGATCAGCAGCAACGGGCCCCTCGTACCTGGGTTCGGCAAGAACTTTCCGGCGAACAGTGATCCCAACGAGGTAAAGCTCGCCCAACAAGTGCGGCATCAACTGCTCTTGCTGCCTTACTATTCCCTCTTTGATGATCTGGAATATAGCGTACAAGGTCGCACTGTAACTCTCAGCGGCAGTGTCACCAACATTCATTCGCAAACTAAGAAAGACGCGCAGAGAGCGGTCGAACATATCGAGGGTGTAGAGAGCGTAGTCAATAACATCCAGGTCCTGCCGCCCGCTCCGTTCGACGAACAACTGCGGCGCCAGGTTTATGCCCAACTGATACGCAGCGGCGGACTGTCGCAGTATTTCTGGCAAGCCGCGCCCAGCATCCACATCATCGTCCTCCACCAGAACATCACCTTGAAAGGCTACGTTGACAGCAAAGGGGACAAGTACCTGGCAGCGATTACTGCCAAAGAGATCCCCGACGCCTTCAAGGTCGAGGACGATCTGCAAGTCGTGAAGTAAGCGCTGAGGGACAACGGCAAAGCGGCGGCCTCGTGACCGCCGCACTTTTTTGCCGAAAATCCCGCCTTCCATTGCTCGAACCTGCGGCCTTCCATAGACATCCAATCATCAGCAAGTGGAGGAAACCAGATCATGCAAAAACTGGTGCTATTTACCCTGCTGGTTGGCTTGACTGCGGGAGCGGTAGCGCAAACCACCGAATCCAATATCGCTTCCGAGCCGGCCATCAGCAGCAATGGTCCGGTTGTCGCCGGCTTCGGCAATAAGCTTCCGCCCAATGGCCATCCCACCGAGATGAAGATCGCCAAGGAAGTCCGTCACGAGCTGCTGATGCTGCCCTATTACTCACTCTTCGACGATCTCGAATACAGCGTGCAAGGCCGCACCGTCACCCTGAGTGGCAGCGTGACCAACATACACTCTGAGACCAGGCAGGACGCCGAGCGAGCCGTGCAGAAAATCGAGGGCGTGGAGAAGGTGATCAACAACATCACCGTCGATCCGCCGGCGCCCTTCGACCAGCAGATCCGCGAGCAGGTTTACCGCAAGCTGAACAACGCCGGCGGCCTGTCGCAATACTTCTGGCAGGCAGCGCCCAGCATCCATATCATCGTTCGCAATTCGAATGTCACGCTGAAAGGCTATGTTGACAGCGTAGGCGACAAGGATCTGGCCGGCATCACCGTAAAAGAGATCGCCAACGTCTTCAACGTGAAGAATGAGTTGCAGGTGATCAAGTAGCTGTTGTCGGTTGTCAGTTGTCAGTGATCCACAAACCCGGGAGCCCCCGTTCAAGCTTATTTTCTTGGATGGGGATTTTTGTTGGCCCGGCGACACGGGAGTGGTGGCTTAAAGCCAAGGCCCGCGGACCCATTGCCGTATGCGGAACCATTGCCATATCATGACATGGCTGATTACTCTGCCAATCTTCCTCTTGTACCGATATCGTAATGGCCGGTGGCGGTGGGTCGATTTCGAGAAGAAGTATCCGGAACAGCTTCGTCTATCCCTTCCCTTTAAACAAGTACGCCAACTCTATGATCAGGATGATCACCACCATCACTTCGAGCACAAACCCGCGGCTCTGGTGAAATTCTTCGATCAGGAAGCTATACAGATTTTCTGCCGTCTTCAACTTTTCGTTCACCAGGTTCTTGTACTCGGGAACTCCGACCTTTGCCGCTGCCAGCCGGTACAACCTCGCTGAGAACATATCGCTGACAAACTTGATCGCCGTATCGGCGCGCTCGACCAGCTCCGTCACTTCAACGGTAACGCCGTTTAACCGCATCGCCTCCGAGCGCATTCGCCAGCGTCGCAACAGATTCGCACGCGGCTTCAATCCCGCGTAGACACCGGCCAGCTCACGCGTCAGCAGCTCATCGTAGTGGCGGAACTCCAGCAGCTGCGAGTTGGCATACTCCAGAATCTGGATCGCGGTCTGCGCTCCCGCGGGCGTGTCATAGATCAGCGCGGCATTCCATCCCACCGACACCAGATCGTTCGGATAATACGAGAGGCTGGCCTGCAGCACCTCATCGCTTTCGCTACGCGACAGCGGCACCTGCTCGCCGCGCAACACCTGCGTGATTTGCGGCACGCGTTGCGCCAACAGGTCGAGCCCGCGCGGACTACCCTCGACCTCGCTGAGCAAGAAGATGTAGTAATCCTCGCTAAGCCAGTTGTCATACGACCGCACAATGGCCGGTGCGATCTTGTCCAACCGCCCGCGCACGATCTGCTGTGCCTGCTGCTCCAGCTCCGCGCTCGGCACCCAGCGCGACGCCAGCCGCACCAGGCCGTCCCAGTTGGATTCGAAGCTGAACTCCAGCAGCACGCTGATGACGCCGTAATCGTAGTACTTGATTTGCGGCAGCAAACGCTCGCCGCTACTGAGCACGACCGGCTCAATCTGCTCGACTACCGGAGGCTGCTCGAAGCGAACGTATTCGGGAGTGGCATGCTTGAAGCTGGGCTCGACGCGGCGGGCCCGCAGAATTTCGCGCAGCGGCTCCAGCCGAATCTCTTCGGCGATGTCGTGAAGCATCAGGGCCAAGACCGACCCTTTGAGGGTAACTGCCGATGCAGCAGTCGCGGTGCGCTCCTCCGGTTGCATGCTGGGGATGATTGTACGTCAGGAATGTAAATCGGCGGCCATGACCGTTCTGGAATGAGCGCGGTGTTGATATCAGATTGTCCATCCTGAGCGGAGCACTCGCGCACTTTAAGAATTCTCTTCCTGAGCTACGTGAGGACGCCCACACCCCCTCAAGAATTGTCATCCTGAGCGAAGTGAGGGCGCGCAGCGTCCGAACGCAGTCGAAGGATCTGCTGTCCGCGGACCGGGTATCGCTGCCGGTGGCAGCAGGTCTCTCCACCCGCTCCAACCCAATGACAACCCCTCAAGAATTGTCATCCTGAGCGAAGTGAGGGCGCGCAACGTCGGAACGCAGTTGGATCCCGCCGACAACTCTCCCTCTCGTGGTACCATCTCCGGAGCGCGTGGGGCGCATCCGGTCCGCGGAAAGGACAGAAGTCCACCCGATCATGACAACTCGTCGCTACGAACTAACTTTCTGCCCGTCAATGCGGACCTCGGGCGCATAGAAAGGAAGTTCGCCATGCCAGTCCATCCGCTTCCACCCAATCCCAACCTTGACCACCTCAAACATCAAGCCAAAGATCTGCTCAAGGCGCACACTGTACGCACTCCGGATGTCGCGCAGATCATCCGCGAGTTTCATCCCCGCTTCGTCAAGGCAACAGACGCCGAAATCTTTGCCGCCGATCTCAAGCTCTCCGATGCGCAGCTCACCATCGCGCGCGAGCACGGCTTTCCCAGTTGGCCGCGCATGAAGCAACGCATCGAGAAGCCCACGCTCGCCGATCGTCTCGACCTGCCGCACCATGAGCGCATCGAAGATCGCGATTTCCGTCGCGCTGTCGACCTTCTTGATGCCGGTGACGCCGCAGGCTTACGCGAGCATCTCAAGCAGCATCCGAAGCTGGCCCAGCAGCGCGTCCTCTTCGAAGGAACAAACTACTTCCGCAATCCAACGCTGTTGGAGTTCATTGCGGAAAACCCGACGCGACGCGGTTCCCTTCCCGCCAACATTGTTGAGATCGCGCGCGTCATCCTCGAAGCCGGCACCACGCCGGAGGCTTTGGATGAGGCCTTGATGCTGGTTGCCAGCAGCCTGGTGGCGCGGGAGAGCAAAGCGCAGGTGCCACTCATCGACTTGCTGTGCGACCACGGCGCCGATCCCAACAGCGCAACACGAACAGCAGCCATTTACGCCGAGGTCGATGCACTCAACGCACTGTTGCGGCGAGGCGCGCGTTTC
>Ga0308309_10002493_pt1 | contig 10973 bp, 6 predicted proteins | sample HubBroMetageWFT5_FD_192491 | JGI IMG/M metagenome (GOLD analysis project Ga0308309, IMG submission 192491) | Warmed and freeze-thawed soil microbial communities from the Hubbard Brook experimental Forest, New Hampshire - Hubbard Brook CCASE Soil... | ecosystem: Environmental > Terrestrial > Soil... | reverse complement strand
ATATACGACGCCGCTGATGCCGTCATGCAAGTCAATTGGAAGGCGAGAAGGTTTAGCAAGAAAGCTCAATGTCGCTGGCTGGGCGGCGGTGACGTCAAACGCACTGCTTTCGGTGGAGGACTCTCCCACAAGAACCGCCAGGTAATGGCCGGCGTTGTTGATTTCTCCCGGAGCAAAGAGCGTCGTCTCCCCTAATTGCAGATCGCGTCGCAGCACCTGGCCCAGCCCAACGATGTAGAGAACCGCCTTGCCGCTCCCGGCGCTTTGAATCGAAAACGCACGGCCCGCTTCGACGGCGCGCGGCAAATGCAGGCCGCCCGATTGCGCCAGAGCTAGCGGCGTCGCGGCAAGAACCAAACCACACAGAAAAATTGTGGATATTAATCTCATTGGAACCGGCCCGAACTGTAGGTGGAGGCGATTGCGCGTTCACTGCTAACTTTGACGGCGATGTCCGCCGGCAGAGAAATGGCAAAAGCGACAGGCGTTTGGGGTAACAGAGAGCGGTCGACATATTGGTCCGCAACCCAAACCACTTGGCCGTTCTTGTCATAAAACGTGCCGAGCACGTGAGCGACATTCACGACCTGGCCACTTTGATTAACGAGCTTCCCGCTCAGCGAAGCTCCGGGGGGAGGACTCAGGCGCTGATCTTCGATCTCAATCACAGGGTCAGCCGAGGCCGCGATGAGCGTAGCCGACGGCTCCATATAAACGTTGTCCACCTCCGACAGCGCCACATCATGAAAGGCGATGAGAAATGGAGTCACTTGTTTCGGCATCAGCACGTGAGAAATCTTGTCGAAGCTGTCTTCTGTCGCGATTGCCGATCCGTCTTTCGCCAGCAGCGTCGCTTTGACCGTCACAAACGCAGGGACTACGTCTTCGTTTAGAAGTTCGCCCATGATGACCACGCCAGCGCTACGGTCCACGGGATGCATATCGACGATGCGGATATGCGGCGCCTCTACATCTTGCGATCCCCAGTCATCCTCCGGGCCGCGGTAGATCACATCCCAGCGCAGGTAGTTCACGGGGATCACCTGCGGCGGTACTCGAGCTTCTTTCACAATCGGCCACGCCACCGCCCAACGATCTCCCGTTCTTACGACACGCAGGTCGCGCGTGTCCAGGAACGCTCCTACCACGGTCGACCAGCGCAGCTTCAGCTGAACTTGCGCTTCGTCGACAGAGGCATGAAGCGGGCGAGAGTCAAAGCTGTCGAGAGTTGCGTAAGTGCGAAGGCTGGGATAAGTTCCGGTCAAGTCGCGTACGAATTCCAGTTCCGTGAATTCGCTCTTGTTCGCGAGACTCGAATACGCTTTCCCCCACGCCTGCTGCGCGATGTCGTTCGCCAAGGTCTCGACTGCCGCTTGCGGCGAAGAAGAGGCACGCAACAGATTGGATCCGGAACCTGCCATGGCGGCTGCGGAGGGAACAGGCCAAACAGTGCCCACAACAATGAGCGCAACCGTCGCAGTCCCGATGACGATCGCGAGGATGCGTCCGCTGTTCATGAGGCCGCTCTTCCCAGAACCAGATCCTGATCAGCGGCGCGAGGCGCGACGACTCGGCGTTTGTGCCTTTGCCATCTTTTTTCTGGAATCAGTACAAACACCATCGCCAGAATGCTGCTTCCGATCGGGAGAATGCCCCACATGATCCCTTGCCAGCGAGGAGGAATCTGCGGCGCGTTGACTGCGACGGCGGGCGGCACGTCCTCTTTGCTCCACACGGTGATTGTCTTGTCTTCAAGGTCGTCGACCCTGCGCCAGCCCGCGAAGACGAGAAGAGGCTCGTAGTAAGGGTCCCGAACGAACACCCATTTCAGGCCGTAACGGTCGGCGTGATGAAGGATTGCGCTGAGTGCGTCGAGCCCCGGTTTGCCAAAATATTTCGAACTGGTGAGCGCACCGCCGCCGAACTGAGTCAACTCCGGCAGCATACGGCCGGAATTCCATTCTCCATCCACACTGCTGGCGCCGGTCAGAACCGCAAGCCGCGAAATCTTGTTGCCAAATCCCAGCGTGACATAACGGTAACGGTCGTGGCCGTCGCGGTTGAGCCATGCGGCCACTGTATCCACCTTGAAATCGGCAGCATCGGCCGGCCGATAGGTTGCCCACGCCACGGCAAGTGAGCAGCTCAAGGCGGCCGCAATGGTTAAGCCCGCGATCGCTCGCGTTTGAAATCGGTCGATCAGCTCCACGGCCAGAAGGCCTACAAAAGGGAGCGCGAGCAAAGTCGCCCAATAGCTGAAGCGCTCCATGGTCAGTACTTCAAATGCTCGGCCCAACACGAGCCGGCCTACGGGCGTTGTGCCTCCGAGCCCCACCAGGAATGCCAGCCAGAAACCAATGAGCAAGGGGCGCAGCCGGGCGATCGAGGAGCCTCTCAACAAGATGAACGGCAGAGCCAGGATTAGATCTCCGTAAGGAATCACGAAATAGTTCAGGCCCCACTGAGGACTCAGCAAGTAATTCGCGCGACTGGGATGCGGAATTGGAGTCTGCGTAACCGGGTAGTGAATCAGGGCGATCCAGAATGGCAGAAGTACCAGCCCGACCGCGGCGCCGACGATCAGCACAATGACACCGGCGCGAAGCAGGAACGCTGAAACTGAGATTCGTTCGCCATCCTGCCGGCCTGTACTCTGCCGATCCGTGCCTTGTCGATCCGTATTTTGTCGATCGAAGATTACCAGCGCCAGCACAGGCACTGCGAAAAAGAAAGACCCGAACAGAAGCGTGGCATGATGGGCAGCAGCGGCAGCCACGAACAGTACTCCGCCTTTAAGGAAAGATCGCCACTTGCCATGCCGCACCCAATTGAAAAGGTAAGGCAGGGCATTCAGATAAAGAGGCGCGGCAAATGTGGTTGAAAGCTGCCCCGCGGAATAAACCAAAAAAGATTCGGAGCCAAGAAACACGCTGGCCAGCGCCGCGAACGAAGCCGCACGGCGGTCCACCCAAAGCAACGAAAACCGGCAAACACCCACTGCGAGCAGCAAAATGGCAACGAACTGAATCGCCATGTACGCCATATCCAACCCGATGAGCCGGGACACCAATGCCAGCCACTGTTGCGGCAAGGGGGGATAGGTGGTCTGCGAAAATCCCGCGTACCACTTGGGGTTCCAGGGATCAAACCAATCGTGCAGATAGTGCGATGCGAAAAAAATGTGGAAGTTCGCGTCGTACGACTTCAGCGGCAACTTCATGAGCAGTAACGGCAGGTGAACCACAACCGCTGCCAGCAGAATCATGCTCAACGGTATTGGCGCTGGTGCCGGCGCGACCGATTCTGTTCTTTGCACAGCTCCCTTTCGGTTGGTTGGCCTTGGATTCGGCGTCGTCAGTCCGGGTTGTATCGTCGCGGGTTGCATTTCGGTCATTGACAGGAGAAACTCCGCCGCCGTCCAGCCAACGCAGAAGGCCTTTCGCGAATCGAAGAGCCTTGCAAGAAACAGATCTGGTGGTAATACCTTGAGTTCCGCGCTGGAATGGCCGAAGACCGCGTCTGTGTTTCTGCTTATCGTTGCTTTTGCCTGCTCGCTTCGAGCGCAAACGTATAAGGTGAGGTCCGGTTCTTCAGTTGCGCCTCAGGTCAACGCCCCTCAAACGCCGCCTCCGGACAAATCGCTGGGCTGGGGATCGAATATTCAAAACGCGCGTCTAGCAGGCGCTGCAGAACTGGCTTTGAGAGAAGGTAACTATCCGGCGGCAGTTGACTATGCTCAGCGCGCTGCGAATGCAACCCCCAACCAAGCGTCGCTCTGGTTCCTGCTGGGATACGCGGCGCGGCTCGACGGGAAGTCGCAGCTCTCAGTAGCTGCTTATAGCCGAGGTCTGCGGTTGAATCCGTCGGCTCTCGATGGAATCTCCGGACTCGCGCAGACTTACAGCACGATGGGTCGACCGGCGGAGGCCGAGCGCCTTCTGAACCAGGTGCTTGCAGTGGACCCAAAGCGAATCAATGACGCGGTGTTGCTGGGTGAGATTCTGCTGCGATCTGAAGACTACGCCTCCGCAATCGATGTATTGGGGCGAGCAGAACAGATTCAGCCTGGCGCGCGGTCGGAATTGCTGATGGCCCTAGCGTACGAACATCAGAAGCAGCTCGATCCGGCGAGCCGATATCTTGAGTTGGCCAAGCGGCATGCGCCCGATAATCCCGATGTTCAGCGGTCGTTAGCGGGTTACTATCGGGAGACTGGAAATTATCCGGCAGCGATCGCCGCTCTCAATTCACTTCATAGCTCGAAGCCCGACGTCCGGGCCGAACTCGCCTACACATATCAACTCAACGGCCAGCAGGATGAAGCCGCCAAGCTATACGTGCATGCTGCCAACGCCGAACCGCGCGACTTGGGTTTGCAGCTTTCAGCAGCGCAGGCGGAAGTGGCTGTCGGTTCGGTCGAAGACGCAACGCCTTTTCTTCTGCGAGCCTCAGCTCTCGACCCTGAAAATTATCGTCTGCACGCCCTCCGCGGAGAGATTGCGCGACTCCAGGAACACCCTGACGATGCAGTTCGGGAATTCAACGCTGCCTTGGCTCACTTGCCCCCGAGCCCCGCCGAAGGGCCTCTCTACGGCATTCAGCTGCAAATGAATCTGGCCGAGTTGTATCAGAGCTTGGGGGACGCAAGCGCCGCTCACGACCATTTGCAAATTGCGCAGGGGCAGATCAGCGGGTTGGATGATCGTGGTTCAAGCAGGCCCCGGTTTCTGCGCCTCAGAGCTGTGATCAAAATCAACACCAGCGACCTTGATGGGGCAGGAAGCGACATCAACGAGGCGCTGGCGATCAATGCGCAAGATCCGAACAGTTTGCAACTGGATGGAGATCTGCTCCAGAAGCTCGGTCGCACGGCGGAAGCGATCCCCGTATATATAAAGATCCTCTCAATCGATCCGGTGAACCGAGCCGCTCTCATCTCCCTCGGCTATGCTTCCCGCGACGCGGGACACGACCAGGATGCCGAAGAATATTTTCAGCGGCTGGCAACAGCTTATCCAACCTTGTACGTACCCTATCTCGCGCTTGGCGACATGTACGCGTCGCGGCGGGACTTTCCGAAAGCAGCAGCCGCTTACATCAAGGGCTATGAACTCGCTCCGAGCAACAGTCTGATCGTGGCTGGAGGAATGAACTCTGCGATTGAAACGCACCAGTTGCCGATGGCGGGAGTATGGTTGAGCCGCGCCACGAGGGAAATGCAGCAGGAACCTCATCTAATGAGAGAAAAAGAGAGGTACCTGAGTTTCAAAGGCGAATATCAACAATCTGCGGACATTGGCCGGGAAGTCATCAAGAAACTTTCCATGGATCGCGATGTGGTGGTTTACCTCGCTTACGATTTGCTCTACCTTCAACAATACGACGCCCTTCTGCAGCTTACTTCGCAGTACGACTCCGTTCTCCCCAAAGAGCCCGACATTCCGCTATTGGCCGGTTACGCGCACAAACGTGCAGGAGAGCTGGATCAGGCACAAAAGGATTTCAGCCAGGCGCTGGGCCGTGATTCCGAGATAGTTACGGCATATGTGAATCGCGGGTACGTGCTGCACGACCTCCACCAGGCAGCTGCGGCAGCTTTGGATTTCGAATCGGCTCTCAAGCGGGAACCAAACAATGGCGAAGCACTTTTGGGTCTGGCCTACGCCAGCCTTGATCTGCACCGGCCCATCGTTGCCTTGCGGCAAGTGCAACTTGCACAGGAACAAATGGGTGATTCCATGCCCATTCATCTGATTCGCGCGACCGCCTATGGGCAAAACGGAATGTTGCTGAAGGCTGCAGGTGAGTATCGCGCCGCGTTGAAGTATTCGCCGAACGACGCAGCTCTCCATCTCGCATTGGGCGACACTTTGTGTGGCCGACGGCAATACCACGAAGCGATCGAGGAACTGCAAGTCGCACAGAAACTCTCTCCCGACAACCGTGTCATCTATGCCGAGCTGGCACGGGCCTATGCTCAACTGCACGATCAAGAGCAAACATTTCTCTATGTGCGACTGGCGGAGCAACCTGCTCCACAAACGCAGCTCACGGCGACAGCTGACGAGAAAGAGCAAAGTCGAATACTGGTTTCCACCGGTCAGGCCTTGAGCCTGCTTGCGGACCAGAAGGGCGCCATGGAGCGCTTTGAAAGAGCCCTCGCAATGCCAGACAGCGATCGCATAAGTGTGCGTTTAGCGATCGCCCAAGTGATGGCCCACGAAGGTGAGTTGAACGATGCGCAACGCCAGGTTGCTTTGGCTCTGATGGAAGGTCAGACAGAAGAGACCCTGCCAGCGACCGGCGAACAGTTGATGGAGGCGGCAGACGTATTTCTGAGCATGCACGATTACCTACTGGCACAGACGTACCTACAGCGTGCGCTGGCGGCGGGTGCTCCCGAGGCATCCGTGCGGATCGGCATGGCGAATGCCTATCTGGCGCTGGGCGATACGGCCAGGGCGCAGGACCAGATCTCTCAGATCGGTGGTTCAGGCGACAGCGAACCCGGCTATCAATATCTGCTGGCGAAAGCGAATGTGCTTCGCCAGGAGCACCAGGACACGCAAGCGTTAACCGCCTTTGCCCAAGCCGCGAACGTTGACGGTGAACATCAGGCGGCGGAGCAGGATCTCGTGCAGGCAGGAGCGACTGAAGGATTGAGAATCAACCCGAAATTCAGTGTGCTCTCAGATTTTTCCGTAACGCCCATCTTCGAAGATACAACGGTTTATGTTCTGGACTCCAAGCTGGATGTGACAAACCCGGTGCCGGGCCGCGAAGAGCTGCTTCCGCCTCCCCGCTCCTCGCTCGAGACGGAATGGACTGGCGCGTATCATCTTCACCTTGGCGATTTGCCCGAGGCGAGCGGATTTTTTCAGGTGCGGAATGCCCGCGGAGAAATTTCGTTGCCCAGCGAGGAACTGATTGTTAATCGCGATACGACCGACTACTCCTTCAACTTTGGGCTGAATCCTACCCTCCATCTAGGCACCAACGTATTGACCTTCAACACCGGCATTCAAGAAACGGTTCGCCGGGATTCCGTGTCTCCGGTTGCGATGAACCAGAATCTCTTTCGGCAGTTTCTATATTTGTCCACCAGTTCATTCTTCAACATAATTTCCGTGAGCGGTTATGCCATTCGTGAGGCTGGACCTTTTACCGAAAGCGCGCAGCATTCGCGGGAACTCGCGGGTGCGCTCAATTTTCGCGTTGGGCGGCCTTGGGGAAAGACCGCTCTGGTGAGCGGATGGGGTGCCCGCGATGATCGTTTCTCTCCCGTGATCAGTGAGGATTATTACGCCTCGGCTTACATCGGCCTGGAACGCAAGTTCTCGCAACGACTCCAAATCACAGCCATTGCAGAGGATCTGCGGGCATGGCGGATCTTTGGAGGCCAGGCCGCGATCGCGCAGGCCCTGCGCCCGGCTGGCAGCGCGCAGTTTGCCGCGACGCGCAACTGGAGCGTGCAGGCGTCGGTTGCTTATTCGCGCAATATGGGTTCCCACGTGTACGACGCGGTTCAGAGTGGTTTCGCCATTTCCTATGCGATGCCAATTCACCGCGCGTATCGGGACGAAGGCCGGGAAGTCGAACTGCAATATCCGATTCGTTTTTCAGCGGGCATGCAACAGGAAACTTTCTTTAACTTCACGGGTGGGCAGAATCAAGAGTTCAGGCCGTATCTGCGCATCACTTTGTTCTGAGATCGGGATCGATGAAAATCTGCTTAGTCGGGACATTTCCTCCCAGCGCGCGCCAGTTGAATGAGTACGCGTTTTACGTTGCGGGAGAACTACAGCGCAATTCAGACATCAGTCTGACCATTCTCGCGGATGAGTTGACCGACTATGAGTTCGCTACGGACGAGAACGGAAAGTCAGTGAACGGACCACAGCCGGCGGAACTGCCCGGCTTCGACGTGATCCGCTGCTGGAGGTTCGACAGCCTGACAACACCGGTGCGGTTGTTAAGTACGATTCGGAAATTGAAGCCCGATGTAGTGTGGTTCAACCTCGTATTCTCGAGCTTTGGTACTCCAGAACATCCGATTGCAGCCTTTGCGGGATTGTCTACGCCAGCTCTGACGAGAGCACTCGGTTTTTACACGCATGTCACCCTGCATCACATCATCGAACACGTCGATTTTGCCAGCGCTGGAGTGCGCCAGGTAAGAGTGTTTCGTCTGGCCGCGGAGATGGCCACCAGAACATTGCTCAAGGCGAATTCGGTCTCAGTATTGCTCTCGGGGTACCAGCGCACCCTGGTCGAGAAGTATTCCGCTCAAAATGTTGTGCTGGGTACTCACGGAACACTTGCCCCTTGTCCTAGTCCTCCCGATTTCTCGCAAAGGGGCAATCCGGAGCATCGCATTCTCGCGATCGGGCACTGGGGAACCTACAAACGGCTGGAGACGTTGATCGATGCTTTTCCCGCTGTCTTGAGAAAAGTGCCGAATGTCAGGCTGATCATCGCGGGAGCCAATCATCACACCAAACCTGGGTATTGGGAATCGATACGCGAATCATTCGGCGCGGATTCGGGCGTCGAGTTTCGCGGATATGTTCCGGAAGGCGACATTCCCGAGCTGTTCCGGACATCGACGGTAGTGGTGATGCCCTACGACTCCGCAACCGGGTCGAGCGGTCCGGCGCATCAGGCGTGCGACTACGGAGTTCCAATCGTGTGCGCCGACCTTGCCGATTTTCGCGATATGGCTGTGGACGAAGATATGGCAATCGATTTCTACAAAGTCGGGGATCCAGTGGATCTTGCCGACAAACTGATTGGCATATTGCAGTCTCCAGAACGACAGCGGCAAATGTCGGAGCACAATTTTTCAGCTGCAATGCAGATGACCATGAGCAGCGTCGTCCGCAACTATCTTCGCTGGTTTGAGCTCAAGAAGTGCAAAGAGAAGCTGGCTTTCGTACCGCTGTTTCCAGGTCTGCGTTCTGTTTGGCAACGCTACGGTTTTCCTCGTTCTGGTGGCTCTTCCGCAAACGCGACCTTGGGCTCGGAGTTCTTAGCCGAAGGCGGAGGCGAAAGGAGCGAAGACCTTGAATTATCTGGAAAGAGATCGAAATCGACAGACGATTTTTAGGCGGCCAGATGTTACCAGGTTGTTAAAGATTCCTTATCCAAATATTCTTCGATCGTGACCCCAGATGCCGCGCTGTCCAGTTGGTGCTGCACGCCAATCACGGGTGACCATGCGGGAGTTGGAATCATAGACTGTGAAAGCTGCCCCAGGTATTTAGTGACGCCGTCGATGGAAAGTGTCCCGAACTTCAAATTGTTGTTGGTGTCGGTCGATGTGCTAAACCGCAGAGGAATCTCCTGGTATCCGGTCGCAGTAACACGTTGCAAGAAATAGACTGCGTGATGCCAGGTTCCAGCCGAGAATTGACAGGGCGATATTCCGGCATTCATCCAGGCAAGCCGGCCCTTGTTTGGAAGCCAGAGCTGCCACTGATTCGTCGCATAGTTGCACTGCGATCCGAACATGAATTCGTGCACGCCATCGCTCAAGTGCACCGCCTGAAAGAAATCGAACTCCAACGCCTGCACTGAACTTGTTTGCGTAGTGGTCGGAATATAAAACCAGAAGTCCCACAGAAAATTAGTGTGTCCGAATTGTGGATACTGGGAATTTTTCCAGTAGAACAGACTGTCGTCGTAAGTGCACCGGCTCTTCACCACGAAGTGTTGGCCGTTTCCATCAAAATCGGGCGAGTTCGCGGTGTTAGGGTCGAGCCCCTCATCGAACGTGCCTATGCTTCCGTCGTTGCATTGGCCGCCAACGCCCGCGCCATTGTCCACAGTCCAGGAGAAAGATTCGGGCTTGTCGATGTTCGCCATGCGGCTTGCGAGGATTGGCGGGGTGGGCGGAACGACTCCCATAATATCGATCAAATAAGTTGCCGTGCTCAAATGGCTTCCGCTGTCGTCCCAAGCTGTGATGAACACCGAATGAGTGCCGCCCGGCGGAAGAACCACCCACGTGTCCAGAGACGGAGTGGAATTGCGATAAACATTGTTCCCGTCGACGTAGATCCCGTATCCCGTCACCTTCAAGTCGCTGTCGGCCGTTGCCGCGAAATGGATCGGCGTGGTAACGCTCGTGGGCGCGCTCGACGACAGCACGGGGGATTGCACGGCGACTGCGGCGACTGTCGCATGAGCCCGCCAACCGCCACACATAAAGATGGCGAAGGTCAGAAGAAGCTTCAAGCGATACATTTGTGAGAGTCCGCGGTGCGGTGAACGGCCATCGTTCGCGGAAATGATGCGGCGGTCTTCGCTCCTCCGACCTTCGGCAATCGCGCGCGCGCTGTCGTTCTGCTTCATAAAGCTACTCACATAGCAATACCGGAAAACCCGTAGAGAGTACAGTGGAATCGGGTAGAAAAAAGACGATTTCAGAACCCAGGTAATCTCTCAAAAACTAGACCGTGCGGGCGAATGCGTGAATTGGAGGCGGGGATTACCGGGTTCGAGCACCAAGGGCAGAGGCGCTGATGTCGGCTCGGAGCCAGTGAAATGGGAGTGATTGTCCCTGGGAGACCGGGAAACCAAATGTCTTTGAATGAACAGCGGGCCCAGGCTCGGCTGGAAATGCCGATGATCTGCCTAGACGCTACTTGTGCAGGCTACGAGAGGGCGGCTTTAGGCAACGTGTCTTACGAATGGAGTCGCGAGGGACACTGGCGGAGTTGGCAGATCGAGGCCGATCGGCAAATCCCAGTTCTTGCGTTTCGTTTTTGCGCTTTGCTTGACGCACTGCTTCCCACTTCGAGCCTCCAACGGCGCTTCCGGGCTGGGCGTCAACAGCTCGCGAAATCGCAGTTTCGCTTTGTGGAGTTGAGATTTTGAATTGCCCACCGAGCAGCCGAGCATTTCGGCAATCTCCTGGTGCTCGTAGCCCTCAATCTCGTGCAGCAAGAAAATAGTTCTGTAACCTGGGGGAA
>Ga0308309_10002489_pt1 | contig 10980 bp, 8 predicted proteins | sample HubBroMetageWFT5_FD_192491 | JGI IMG/M metagenome (GOLD analysis project Ga0308309, IMG submission 192491) | Warmed and freeze-thawed soil microbial communities from the Hubbard Brook experimental Forest, New Hampshire - Hubbard Brook CCASE Soil... | ecosystem: Environmental > Terrestrial > Soil... | reverse complement strand
TGCCGCCATTGGAAGAAGCTGCCGCAGCAGCTCCAGCGTCGCTGGCTGCGTCGGCCTGCGCAGCGGTTTCGGTGCCGGGAGCCGCGCCGATCACCGAGCTGGCAGGAGCGTACGGCAGCGCGAGCTTGTTCTTTAGGCAATAATCGCGCGTCATGGCTTCGGGATTGCCGCCGAGCAGAATGTCCGTGCCGCGGCCGGCCATGTTTGTCGAGACGGTGACCGTCCCCTTGCGTCCTGCTTGCGAAATGATGATCGCTTCGCGCTCGTGCTGCTTGGCGTTCAAAACCTGGTGCGGAATACCGGCCTTCTTCAAATGCGCGGCAATTTTCTCCGACTTTTCGATGGAAATGCTACCCACTAGCACCGGCTGGCCGCGTTCGTAATACTGGCGGACGCCCCCTGCGTGCGTGCCGTCTTCCTGCAAAATGCCGTTCACGGCGGCTTCGAATTTTTCGGCTTCGGTGCGGTACACCACGTCTGAATTTTCGATGCGGATCAGGTTCTTATTCGTCGGGATGGCCACCACTTCAAGTTTGTAGATCTTGTCGAATTCGGGCGCTTCGGTTTCCGCGGTTCCGGTCATGCCGGAGAGCTTTTTGTACATGCGGAAATAATTCTGGAAGGTGATGGTCGCGAGCGTTTGGTTTTCCCGCTCGATCTTTACGCCTTCTTTTGCTTCCACCGCCTGGTGCAATCCATCGGACCAGCGGCGGCCGGGCATTTGGCGTCCGGTGAATTCGTCCACAATCACCACTTCGCCGTCTTTCACCACGTAATCCACGTCTTTCTGGAAAAGCGTGTGCGCGCGCAGGCCCTGATACACGTGGTGAATGATGTCCATGTGCGCCGGGTCGTAGAGATTCCCCAGACTCAGCAGCTGCTCGCATTTGGAAACGCCTTCTTCGGTCAACGTTGCGGTGCGGTGTTTTTCGTCGAGCGTGTAATCAATGTCCAGGATCAGCTTGGGGATGACTTTGTCTATGCGGTAATACTTGTCCGTGGATTCTTCGGCCGGGCCGGAGATGATCAGCGGCGTGCGCGCTTCGTCAATCAGGATAGAGTCCACCTCGTCCACGATGGCGAAATGATGGCCGCGCTGCACGCACTGCGTGAGGTCGTACTTCATGTTGTCGCGCAGATAATCGAAGCCGAATTCGTTGTTGGTGCCGTAGGTGATGTCCGCGGCATAGGCGGCGCGGCGCTGCACGTCGTCCAGATCGTGAACTATGACGCCCACGGAAAGTCCGAGCATCTTGTAAATCGGGCCCATCCATTCAGCGTCGCGGCGGGCCAGGTAATCGTTCACCGTTACGATGTGCACGCCCTTGCCGGTCAGCGCGTTCAAATACGCGGGCAGCGTGGCGACGAGCGTCTTGCCTTCGCCCGTCTTCATCTCCGAAATTTTCCCCTGGTGCAGCACGGCGCCGCCGATCAGTTGCACGTCGAAATGACGCATGCCCAGCGTGCGCCGCCCCGCTTCGCGCACCAGCGCGAATGCCGCCACCAGCGCGGGCTGCAACGCTTCTTGCATTTTCTGCTTGTAGTCTGGGTCGTCGCGCTCCAGGCCTTCCATGCGTGCCTGAACTTCGGTCTTCAGCTGAGCAGTCTTCGCCGTGATCTCGGCGTCCGAGAGTTTGCGCATCTCGGGCTCGAGCGCGTTGATCTCCTCGACGAGCGGCTGCAGTTCTTTCACGTCGCGTTCGTGCTTCGTGCCGATGAAACGCGCTACGACGCCATTTATGAATTTTTCAACATCCATATTTTCAGATTAGACGCATGCGGACCCACAAACGGGGCGAAATTGTCGTTTAAGCTCCCGTGAACGGGGAACCCGACCTGCAGGTGTGGCGGCTGCGAGGATCGCGCGTCTCCCTAAATACCATTGTATCCGCTTGCGCGATTTCGTGCAAAGTGGGCGTCGAATGCCGGTGTGGCCGCGGTCCTCGTTCGCCGAGCTGGATGGCGCTAGCGCGCGCTGCTCACGGCCTTGCCGGTCCTTCGGCGGCAGTCTATCATTACAGACTGACCTAATCAGTCGGGACGCCGCTGCTACGCGGATTCGCCGAAAGGACTCATATGCCTCCCGGACCTGGACCTGCAACAACGCTTGAGAAACGACCGCCCATCGCGGGCGTAAAGAATCTTGTGGCCGTCGCCAGCGGGAAAGGCGGCGTAGGTAAGACGACCGTCGCCGTGAATCTGGCGATCGCGCTGAAAAAGCTTGGCGCCACCGTCGGCCTGCTCGATGCCGACGTGTATGGGCCGAACGTGCCGGTGATGCTCGGCACGAATGAACAGCCGCGCGCGCTGGACGACAAGACGATCATTCCTGTGGAAGCTTACGGCGTAAAAATGATTTCCATGGGACTGCTGAATCCCGGCGATAAGCCGCTGGTGTGGCGCGGGCCGATGTTGCACAGTGTGATGCAACAGTTCCTGCGCAGCGTACAGTGGGGCACGCTCGATTATTTGATCGTGGACCTGCCTCCCGGCACTGGCGACGTGCAGCTTTCGCTGATCCAAAGCGTTTCGGTTACGGGCGCGGTCGTGGTCACTACGCCTTCCATCGTGGCGCTGGCGGACGTGCGCAAGGCGGTCGAGATGTTTCGCCAGGTGAACGTCGAGATTTTGGGTGTGGTTGAGAACATGAGCTACTTCAATTGCCCGCATTGCAATGGGCGCATTGACGTGTTCGGCCACGGCGAAGGCCAGCACATGGCCAAGAGTTTCGGTGTGCCGTTTCTCGGCGAGATTGAGATAGACCCGCAGATTCGCATCGGCGGCGATACCGGAAAGCCGGTCGCGTCGCTCGGCGAAGACGCGCCTGGTGGCAAGAGCGTTTACGCGGTGGCGCGCAATGTGATCGCGCGGCTCGAAATCGTGAATGCGTCGGCCGGCGCGCCTGTGGTGCAGATATTGTAGTGTGACGTGATTTTTTCGCGGCGCCTCGCGCAGTAACAAAAACGTACCTCGAACGTTAATCAGGAGTGGTACCTTGCTTCGCAGCTACAAGGGACAAATGCCGCGCGTCGCGGCCAGCGCTTATATCGACCCGCAGGCTGTCATTATTGGTGATGTGGTGATCGGTGAGGACTCCAGCGTGTGGCCTTGCGCCGTCATTCGCGGTGACGTGCATTACATTCGCATCGGCGCGCGCACGAATATTCAGGACGGCTCAATTCTGCACGTGATGCGCGATACCAATCCGCTGGTGTTGGGCGACGACGTCACCGTGGGCCATAACGTCACGTTGCACGGCTGCACGATCGAATCGCGCTGCTTGATTGGGATGGGCAGCATCATCCTGAATGGCGCGGTGATTGGCACCGGCTCGATCATTGCAGCGGGGACGCTGGTGCCGGAGCGCACCATCGTTCCTCCGGGCAGCCTGATGATGGGCCAGCCGGCGAAGTTGCGCCGCGCGCTAGGTGCTGAAGACCTTGATTCGATTGACGCTTATGCGCGGCGTTACATCGAGTACAAAGAGACTTATCGCGCGGAGGAACGGATGCAGGGAAACAAGGAGACAGGGAACTAGCATTGCCAGAGAAACGACAATTCCGCGCCATCAAAGGCACCCGCGACATTCTTCCGCCTGATTCCGCACTGTGGAATTGGTTCGAACAGACCGCGCAAGAAGCGTTCGGGACGTACGGATTCGGTGACATTCGAACGCCGATTTTTGAGGAAACACAGCTTTTCGCACGTTCTATCGGCACGGACACCGACGTCGTCTCGAAAGAGATGTTTACGTTTCAAGATCCTCTGGCGCCTGAAGAACTCGTGCGGAAAGCAATCGAACGTGGCTTTGATGCAACGAAAGTGCACCTGGGCGGCGGGCAAGACTCCAAGGCCATCTGGGATGCTCTTTCCGAATTTGCATGGCTGACCTTGCGTCCAGAAGCGACAGCATCGGTCTGTCGCGCCTACATCGAGCACGGAATGCACGTTCTACCGGGAAACGTGAAGCTGTACTACATGGGGCCGATGTTTCGGCGGGAGCGACCGCAGAAGGGGCGCTACCGGCAGTTCTATCAGATTGGCGCGGAAGTTTTGGGCCAATCGGACGCGCCGGCTATCGATGCCGAAGTGTTGGAAATGCTGACGGTGTTTTTTAAGCGCGTGGGATTGACGCGCACCACGCTCTACGTGAATTCGATCGGGGACAAGAATTGCCGTCCGCAATATGTGGAATTGCTGCGGCAAGAATTGCTCAAGGTGAGGGATCAGCTCGGGCCGGATTCACAGCGGCGCATCGAGACCAATCCGCTGCGCGTGCTGGATTCGAAATTGCCGCACGAGCAGGAAATCATCGCGCAATTGCCGCGCATCCCCGATCATCTGTGCTCTGAATGCCGCGAGCACTTCGCCAAGTTGAAGGATGAACTGAAGCTGCGCGGAATTGCGTATGAAGAAAACTGGCGGCTGGTGCGCGGCCTGGACTATTACACGCGTACGACGTTTGAGGTGATCGCCGAGGGGCTCGGCTCGCAGAACGCGGTCTGCGGCGGCGGCCGCTACGATGGCTTGGTCGAGCTTCTCGGCGGGCCGCCAACGAAGGGGATCGGCTTCGCGATCGGCAGCGACCGCGCGATTCTTTCGATTCAGGAGTCTGGCAATCTGCCGCAGCTACCTGGACTGGACGTGTTCGTCGCGTGGATGGGATTGCCAACGTACGCCACCGCAGTGGCACTCACGCGAAAACTGCGGGAGTCTGGATTATCGGTTGAACTGCCCGGCGAAGAAATGAAATTCAAGAAATCGCTCAATCTGGCCGACAAGCTCGGCGCGCGCTACGCGCTGATTATCGGCAGCGACGAAGTCGCGTCCGGCAATTTTACGCTGAAACGGCTGGCGGATGCGGATCAGAAGAAACTTTCCGAATACGAACTGCTAGAATATCTGGAATCCGAAAAACGCGGCACGCGGGGCTGATACCACTGCTGTAGTGAGATTTAGCGAACAGCCCACGCCGGCGGAAGGGAACCCAATCTTGCTCGATGCTCTCGGCAATCTGAAACGTACTAACTACTGTGGCGATTTGCGCGCGTCGGACGCTGAAAAGGATGTGGTCCTGATGGGTTGGGTTCATCGTCGCCGCGATCTGGGCCAGCTGATCTTCATTGATTTGCGCGACCGCGCAGGCCTGGCGCAGATTGTGTTTAACAAAGAGCTGCATCCCGAAGCGCACAAAAAAGCCGAAGAGCTGCGTTCGGAATTCGTGGTGGCTGTCGAGGGCAAGGTCATTCGCCGCCAGAAGTCCAACCCTGAAATCGCATCCGGCGAAGCGGAAGTGATGGCCACGCGGCTGCACATTTTGAACAATTCCAAGACGCCGCCATTCCAGATTGAAGACGAAGTGACGGCCAGCGAAGAAACTCGCCTGCGCCACCGCTATCTGGATCTGCGCCGGCCGCGGCCCCATCGCAACATCGAGTTGCGGCACCGCATTCTTTTCGAGATGCGCAAGACGCTCGACAGCCTGGGCTTCTTCGAAATTGAAACACCGATGCTGACGCGTTCGACGCCCGAGGGCGCACGCGACTATTTAGTGCCGAGCCGCGTGCATCAGGGCCAGTTTTACGCGCTGCCGCAATCGCCGCAAATCTTCAAGCAGATCCTGATGATTTCGGGCATGGACCGCTATTTCCAGATCGTGCGCTGCTTCCGCGACGAAGATTTGCGCGCCGACCGCCAGCCGGAATTTACGCAGCTGGACTTGGAAATGTCCTTTCCGCACCAGCAGGATATTTTCGAGGTGATCGAAAGCGTGATGATTCGCGCGCTCGAAGTCGTCAGCGTGAAAGCGCAGGGCCCGTTTCGCCATCTCGATTACAAGGAAGCGCTGCGCCGCTATGGTTCGGACAAGCCCGACTTGCGATTCGGCATGGAGCTACAGGACGTGACGCGGCATTTCGAACCGGCGCGTGCGACGATTCATTTTGAAGGAAACGTTCAGGCGCTGGTCGCTCCGGGCGCGGCTGGCTGGTCGCGTAAACAGCTCGACGAGCTAGGTGAGGCCGCGAAATCCGCAGGCGCGCGCGGTGTTTACGCCGTTAAAGTGACCGCTGAAGGGATCAGCTCAGCGCTTGAAAAAACTCTCGGCGCGGACGGGCTGAAAAAATTGGCGGATGAGGTTGACGCGAAAGCCGGCGATCTGATTGTCGCCGTTGCCGCCAAAGAACAAATCGCGCACACCGACACTTCGTTAAATGTCGCGGGCCAAGTGCGCCTGTACCTGGGCGAAAGGCTCAACCTGATTGACCGTGCCAAATGGGAATTCGCCTGGATCACCGGCTTCGCTTTGTTTGAATGGAGCGAGAGCGATAAGCGCTGGGTGAGCGCGCAGCATCCCTTCACTGGGATCGTCGAGGAAGATCTCGACAAGCTGGAAACCGCGCCGTGGGAATGCCGGTCGAGGGGCTACGACCTGGTGCTCAACGGCGTCGAATTGGGCTCGGGCAGCATAAGAATTCATCGCCAGGATGTACAGGCGCGGATGTTCAAGGCGCTAGGCCTAAGCGAAGAGACCGCGCGCCAGCGTTTCGGTTTCTTCCTCGACGCGCTCACTTACGGAACGCCTCCGCACGGCGGCATCGCTCTGGGACTCGACCGAGTGGTGATGCTGCTGGCCGGCGAAAAATCCATCCGCGAGGTGATCGCGTTCCCGAAGACGACCGCGGCGCAGGATTTGATGGCCGAATCCCCGTCGGCGGTGGGCACGGATCAGCTCGATGATCTGGGAATCGCCATTAAACAGAGTGATGTTGGGATGACAGCCAAGAAGGATGCATGATCTCGTATCGTTTGCTGATTGGCATATCAATTGCAGCGTTACTGGGAGTGTTTCTCCTGGTGCGGAGCATGCACCGCCTTAGCCTGCGCGCACAATTCGTGGTGCTGGCGGGGCTGGGTGTGACGATCGGGTTTATTTTTCTGGTGATGGTGCAAATGCGTTCGTTTCCGATGTGGTTCGGCGTTTCCCTCGTGGTGATCGTCTTCATATTCAGCTTGTTTGGCACGCGCATCTTCTTGCGCAGCCTTGCCCAGGAAGATAAGCAGACCGAGGACGAAGCTCGCGCGGAACATCGATGTGCTTCTGAGGGTTCTGGCTTGGCCGATCCGCACGCCGGAGGGCATACCTCATGAGCCGCATTCGCATACTTCCGGAAACTGTCGCCAATAAGATTGCGGCGGGAGAAGTGGTGGAACGGCCCGCCTCCGTGGTAAAGGAACTGCTCGAGAACGCGCTGGACGCGGGCGCGCATTCGATTCGCATCGAAACGGAATCGGGCGGCAAGCGGCTGATCCGCGTGATTGACGATGGCTGCGGCATGAATCACGACGACGCGCTGCTGGCTTTCGAGCGCCACGCCACTTCCAAGCTGCGCACGGCTGACGATCTGCTCTCGATTTCCACGTTGGGATTTCGCGGAGAAGCTTTACCCACCATCGCCGCCATCTCTCGCCTGTTGCTGGAAACGCGTTACGCGGAAGAAGGGGAGGGAACGCGCATCGAATTCGCCGGCGGAAAGCTACTCAGCGTGAAGCCCGCGGGCGTGCCGGTGGGAACTTCGATCAGCGTGGCGGATATTTTTTATGCCGTGCCGGCGCGGCGCAAATTCCTGAAATCGGAAACCACCGAGCTCGGCCATATCGCATCACTGGTGACGCATTACGCGCTGGCGCATCCCGACCGGCATTTCCTGCTGAAGACGCCATCGCAGGAAATTCTGAATTGCTCGCCGGTGGAAAAGCTGGCGGATCGCGCGTACCAGATTTTCGGCCGCCAGTCGCTGGATGAACTCACCGAAATCCCGGCAACGGAAGCTGCGGTGCGAAGCGCCATCACCGAGCCGCCGCTCGAAACTGAAGAGCGCGCCGCGACCCTGCGCGTCAGCGGATTCACCTCGCGCCCCGAAGTGCAGCGCAGCAATCGCAACGGCATCTACATTTTTGTGAACCGGCGGCTGGTGCGCGACCGGCTGCTGCTGCACGCCATCAGCGAGGCTTATCGCAACATCGTGCCGCCCGGCGTTTTTCCGGTCGTGCTGCTATTTCTGGATATGCCGTACGAGGAAGTGGATGTGAACGTCCACCCGGCGAAAATCGAAGTGCGCTTTCGCCATTCGCAGTTCGTGCACGATTTCACGCGCGACGCAATACGCCAGGCGCTTTCCGTCGCGCGGCCCATTCTTGGATTTCCCGCGGCGCGCGCGGCGACGGCGGCGGCAAAAGCTACGGCTTCTGCCGCGTCAGCGGCTTCCGCGACAAACGGCGGCTCGACTGCGTTTGCAGCCGGAGCGGCCGCGATCGATCCGGCGTTTCTCTCGTCGGCGAATTCCGGAGCGGTGCCTGGTGCGTTTCCCGGTCCACCACGCGCCATCATTCCCGCTTCCTTTGGTGACGCCGCCGCTGCCGCCGAAGGATTTGAATTGAGCGGCGCGCCCGACCGCCCGATTTCCCAACGTCTGCAATTCGATCCCACCGGCGCGAGCGATTTTTCGTTGGGTCCGCGGGAACCCGGAGCGCCCATCATCGGCGACGGCGTCCACGGCAACGAAACTCCCGGCGCGTTTCCCAGCGTGGACGATATCGCCGACCTGAAGCCTCTAGGGCAAGTAAATAGCAGCTTCATTGTCGCGGTGAATGGCGAAGGATTGTGGATCATTGACCAGCACGTGGCGCACGAGCGCGTCCTCTTCGAACAGCACTTGCGCGCGCGCCGCGAAGGCGCACTCGGCGGGCAACGGCTGCTGGTGCCGCTGATCGTTGAGCTGAATCCACGACAGCTGGCGATTTTCGAGCAGATTGGCGAAGAACTGCGCGCCAATGGATTTGAAGCGGAACTGATGGGGGCGCGCAGCGTGGCGATTCATGCCGCGCCCGCCTGCATCACCAGCGGAGACGCGGAACGCCTGCTGTACGAAATCCTGGACGGGATCGCGCGCGAGAATCAGGCCATCTCCATTGACTCGCTGCAAGCGAAGATCGCAGCTTCGACTTCCTGCCACGCTGCGATCAAGGTCAATACGCCGCTGGACCCCGCAAAGATGGAATGGCTGCTGGGCGAGCTCGCGAAGACCGAGTATCCGATGAGCTGCCCGCACGGCCGGCCCGTTGTGCTGCGCTATTCCGTGCGCGAAATCGAGCGCGCTTTCAAACGAATTTAAGTCCGAAATTGATAGCGAACTTGATCCTGAATTTGACGCCGAACTCCGGCCGGCGAGTGACTTCTTGAAGAGACTCATCATTGCCATAGACGGCCCCGTCGGTTCGGGCAAGAGCACGCTGGCGCGTAGGGTCGCTGAGCTTCTGAGCTATGTGTACGTGGACACTGGGGCGATGTACCGCGCGCTGGCGTTCAAGGCGCTGCGTAACGGCCTGGCGCTCGATGGCCATGACAATGATTTGGTGGCGCTGGCCCGCGACACGCGTATTGACCTGCGCGCGGAAGACGGCACGCAGCGCGTATTCCTCGATCACGACGACGTGACCACCGCGATTCGCACACCCGAAGTTTCCCAGGCAGCTTCGAAGATTGCAGTAAATGCCGGGGTGCGTCAGGTTCTGGTGGCGGAGCAGCGCCGCGCCGGCGAGCAGGGCGGCGTGGTGATGGAGGGGCGCGACATAGGCAGCGTGGTATTTCCCGACGCGCAGCTGAAGATTTTCCTGACCGCTTCACCGGAAACGCGTGCGGAGCGGCGCTGGCGCGAGCACGAGCAGAAGGGCGACCACATCAATCTGCAGCGCACGCTCGAGGAGATTCACGAGCGCGATCGCCGCGATTTGCAGCGATCCAGCTCGCCGCTGGTGCGCGCCGCGGATGCCGTGGTGGTAGACAGCACCGCGATGGAGCCGGAGGAAGTGGCGCGGCTGGTAGTGCTGCTAGCGAAAGAGCAGGCTGCCGCAGACGCAAAGTAGCGAGCGGTAACGGTATCTGCCGCGCACGTCGTACTACCCGCCGTGCCAAACAGCAGAATGTTGTCCGCGGTGGAAGCGGAAGCCATGACTTCGTGTAAAAAGTCATGGCGGTTTTCGGGGCCGGCGCGGAACAGCAAGTCGCATCCATACGCAATGAGTGCAGAGTTGAAGATGGGCTGGCGCGCAAGGAACCGTTGCACGTGTTTCTCCTTCCCGCTGTGCGCGGGTGCTGCAATGCGGGAAGGGGAAAAGGGCTGAGCCCCGCGGAAGATTGCGTTTACGCGGGACTGGACATCGAAGCGAGGAATTCGCCGTTCGTTTTCGTTTTGGAGAGGCGTCCGAGCAGAAGCTCCATGGCTTCCACGGTCGAAAGCGGGCTGAGCACTTTGCGCAGCACCCAGATGCGGTTCAATTCATCCGCGGGCAGCAGCAGCTCGTCTTTACGCGTTCCGGAACGATTGATGTCAATCGTCGGGAAAACGCGCTTGTCCACCAGGCGGCGATCCAGGTTGATTTCCATGTTCCCGGTGCCTTTGAACTCTTCGAAGATGACGTCGTCCATGCGGCTGCCCGTATCAATCAGCGCGGTGGCGATGATGGTGAGCGAGCCGCCTTCTTCCACGTTGCGCGCTGCGGCAAAGAAACGCCGCGGGCGCTGCAGGGCGTTGGCGTCAATACCGCCCGAGAGCACTTTGCCCGAAGGCGGCGTGACGGCGTTGTAGGCGCGTCCAAGGCGCGTGAGGGAGTCCAGCAGGATCACCACGTCGCGTTTGTGCTCCACCAGGCGCTTGGCCTTTTCCAGCACCATTTCGGCGACCTGAATGTGCCGTTGCGGCGGTTCGTCGAACGTGGAGCTGATTACTTCGCCCTTCACGGTGCGCTGCATGTCCGTGACTTCTTCTGGCCGCTCGTCAATCAGCAGCACGATCAAGGCGACTTCGGGATGATTGGTGGTGACCGAATTAGCGATGGACTGCAGCATCATCGTTTTTCCGGTTCGCGGTGGAGCGACGATCAAGCCGCGCTGGCCCTTGCCGATGGGGCAGAGCATGTCCA
>Ga0308309_10002487_pt1 | contig 10982 bp, 11 predicted proteins | sample HubBroMetageWFT5_FD_192491 | JGI IMG/M metagenome (GOLD analysis project Ga0308309, IMG submission 192491) | Warmed and freeze-thawed soil microbial communities from the Hubbard Brook experimental Forest, New Hampshire - Hubbard Brook CCASE Soil... | ecosystem: Environmental > Terrestrial >... | reverse complement strand
AGAGTTCTGCTGGGAATTGCGCAGGTCTTTCGCTTTGAAGACAGCCTGGCGTGGTTCCGGAAGCAAGTCGCTGCCGGAAAGATCGGCAAAGCAGTCTTCGCGCGCTCTGAGTTTTCCTTTTCAGCCGCCCACGGCCATGCGCGGACCTGGATCCACGACCCCGCAGTAGCTGGCGGCGGCCCGGTAGCCGATGTGGGCGTGCACTGCGTCGACGCGCTCCGCTTCATTCTTCAGGACGAAGTACTGCGGGCAAGCGCCCGCGAGATCGCCGGCAAGCCGGGTGAAGTGGAAGCAGGAGCGGCGTTGTTGCTGGAGTTTGCACGCGGAACTCTAGCCACGGTCATGGTTTCATTCCGCGCCGAATACCGCACGCCGCTCGAAGTGGTTGGGGAAACCGGCGTCCTGCGCGGGGACAACGCGTTGACGGTTGATCGCCCCGTTCATCTCGAAATAGTTCAAGGCGGAGCCGTGACAGACACTCAAACCGTCTCCAACGAGATTGCCTACGCCCGCCAGGTGGACGCGTTCGCCGCCGCCGTCGAAGGTAAAGCGGACTTCCCGATTCCCGGCGAAGAAGGCTGGCGCAATCAGGAAATTCTGGACGCAGCGTATCGAAGCATGAAGAGCGGGCGAACTGAGAAAGTGGCGCACGATATTTAGATATCGACGCGAGGAGTCGGTAGCCAATCAGCAGTAGACAGCAGTAGGTACCGCCATCCCATAGTAATTACGCACCATTTTACAAACTCTTTACAAAACCCTATTGACAACCTTCGGCGGCGGGAACAGACTGTTGCTCCCTGCACGAGCATCGCAGGCGATGGCCGATACATCGCCAAGGAGGCCTAACATGGCCCATTCCGCAAGCCCACTTTCCAGCTTTTCCGACTACTTTACTCACTGCCTCAACGCTTACGCCCTCGCGGCCGGAGCAGCTGGAGTTGGCGTGTTGGCTTTGGCTCAACCGGCGGGCGCAAAAATCGTTTATACTCCCGCCCACATTCCGATCGTCCAGAACAAAGGCCTCGTGGAACTGGATTTGAACCACGACGGCATCAACGATTTCCAATTCTCTAACTATACTTACACAGAACATGCGAAGCGTTCTCCAGAAGGATTCGAGAAGTTCGCTCTGACGGCGGGCCAGCTCAGCAATCCAATCGAGTTCGCTCCGCCGAAAGCGTCCGCACCGTTTGCGCCGCCCATCTCCTGAAGGGAAAGACTGTGGGACCACACGGCCCTTTTCAACCGGGCCACTCCTCTCTGCCCATGGCCGAAGGCGCCGGAGGTTACACCAGCTTTAACTCATTCGGTCCCTGGTTAAAGGTAAAACAGGGCTACCTGGGCTTAAAGTTTGTCATCAAGGGAGAAATCCACTTCGGCTGGGTGCGCATCCAGATGGCCGGTGAAACTTATCCAACGATAACCGGCTACGCCTACGAGACTATCCCCAACAAACCCATCATCACGGGCGAAACAAAGAGACCGGAAGAGATTGGTGCGAAAACTTCACTCCCTGCACCCGCTCCTCGAAATGCGACGCTCGGTCTGCTGGCAATGGGAGCGCAAGGACTCTCCGCTTGGCGTCGGGAGGAGTTGGCAGCCAATCCACAGTAGGCATCGACAAGCCGGTGTCGGTTCTGAAAGCGTTACCAGGTGTTGTAGGCGGTGCCGTCGCTGCCGGTGGCGGTCGAACCACTGTGCACATCGAAGATTCCGGGCTCCTGCTGGTCGACAGTCATGATCGTGTCGGTCTCTTCTTCCACTGTCCAGGTGTCGTTGCGCCCGGTCATGGGATCAGTCGGGATCTGCTTGAAGTAGCCCGCGGTGACCAGGTCTTCCAGAGACTGCGGGGCTTTCTGCTTATCCAGCGTATATTGCGAGATCACGGAGCGGAGGGCAAACAGATTCTGCTTGAGCACAGATTCGCGAGCACGCCAGATCGACTGGTTGTAAGCCGGGAGCGCGACCGACACCAGGATCAGAATGACGCTGATAACGATCATCAACTCGATCAAGGTGAAGCCGCGGCTGTGCGTTTTACGAGATCTTGGCATTACCAGTCCTTGTACTTGGTCCCGTCCAGCCCCGTGTCTTGCGATTTGGTAAACACGTCGAAAACGTTTTGCTCGCCCCAGGAGTCGGAGTCCGGATCGTCCTGCATGGAGCGCATGCCCCACTCGATGCTATTGGTCATCGGATCAATCGGAATCTTGCGGAGAAACTTTAATTTTTTGCCTCCCACATCCACGCCTTTTACCAACGTGTCCAGATCGGGAGGGTAGTTTTCCGAGCCCACCTTGGTTTGGAATTTACCTGCGTCGGCTGCATCTTTGTAGCGATCTATAGCATCACGCATCTCCCACAAGTCGCGCCGCAGTTCATGTTCCTTATCGCGCTTAATGCTGACTCGCGCCAGCGGGATGGCCAGGGTGCTGAGGATGAGGAGAATCGCGGTGGCGACGATCAGTTCGATCAGCGTAAAGCCACGCACCTTCCGAACGACGTTTTTTCTGGCAATGGTTAACCGCATATTGAAAACGTGGAGAGCGTCGATGGAGACGGGCGAGGTACGCCTGTTGTCCATTGAGAAATTCACTATTGAATCGTCACATTCATCGCCGCACCGGCTGCGGGCGCGGATTGCATACCGGGATCGCGCACGCCTCCTCTGGCGATGGTAAGCGTGGACTGTCCGGGAGCCTTTGCTACCAAGGTCAAAGTCACGACCGTACCCTGGCCGGAAATTCCCGCAGCGCCCGGGGGCCGGGTTGCCGTAATCTGCAAGGTTCCGGTGCTGTCATCGTCGCGATGAACCAGCGCCACCGCTTGGCCGTCGTGTGAAAGGAAATTTCCATTCGACACGTTCACGACTTGCAGCATCTTGGGGTCGTAGCTAATTTGCAGCGGCACAGAGTAGGCATTCTGGGCTCCGCTGAGCACCACATTCACGGCAAAAGTCGAACCTGTAGGCTGGGTGATACTGGCCGGGTCGAAGCTGAAGGTCGCGGGGCCAGCGGGAGATACGGCTGCTGATCCGGGCGGCTGATTTGCCGGAGCGGGAGTTGGTGCCGGTGTCGCTTGCGGCTGCACCGCAGGAGCCTGAACCGGCGCGGGCTGATGGCTCACCCGGCGCAACTCGATCGCGTTGGCAGTACCTACGTCCAGCGCCTCCTGGTTCATATCATTGTATTCATGGGCGCGCACGATGTGCGGAATCAGAACAAAGACAGTCTCGGTTTCCGAATGATCGGTATTGGTTTGACCAAAGAGATATTTCAAGATCGGAATCTGGGACAATCCGGGAATGCCGGAGAGCGATTTGGTCTGCGAGTCTTCCAGCATGCCGCCGAGCATGTTGACCTCGCCTTCCTTCAAGCGAACTTCATGCTCGATCTTGCGCTGTCCAATCACGGGCTGACTGATGCCGCCGATGTTGGATGTACCGGTCACGGAAGAAATATCCATCACGACTTTTAGCGTTACCTCGCCGTTGGAGTGGACCTTGGGAGTGATATCGATGTTCACGCCGACGTCCAGATATTGAAATTGCGTGTTCACCAACGGGTTGATGCCAACGCCACCGATGCCTGGCTGGAACGACCCAGTCGCCACAGGTACGCGGTCGCCGATCTTGAGCGAAGCCTTTTGCCCATCCACGGCACGAATCTGCGGCTTCTGAATGAGCTTGGTGCTGGTGTCACTGAACAGCGCGGTGGCCGTGGCCTGAGGAATCGTGATGGTGAAATCGGTCGCGTTCAAATTATTAATTTGGTTGAGGTTCAACTGGTTGGGAGTACCGGTGGTGCTCGAGGTCGTACCGCTGGTTAAGCTGCTGGTGGTCGAGCCTGTATTGGTGGTCGTGTTGGTGATGTTGTTTTGCAAGGCCACGGTCGCGCTGGTGGGCGGATTGATGCCCAGGGTCTTTGATTTGTCACGATTGATCTGCAGTACGGCAACATCGACGATAACTTCGGCTTTGGCCTTATCCAGGTCGCCGATCAATTTCGACGCCAGCGCGATCTGGTCGGGCGTGCCGCGTACTACGATCGCGCTCTGTGAAGGCAAGGGTTGAATGCGGGAGATTTCCAAAATCTGCCGCATGGCGTTGACCACATCCTGCAACTCGGTGGGCTGGGAAAGGTTGGCCAGATAAAAGGTTTTGATAACGCTTTGCTCGAGATCCTTGCGCTTGGCGGGATTGTCAGCGGCGATAAAAATCGTGTTCGGCGTCACTGGCCGCCAGAAAGTTTTCGATTCCAGCGCGATAATCTCCAGCGCTTCTTCGAGGGACACATTATTCAATTCAATCTTAATGCGGCGGGAGGTGTAGTCGGGGTCGAACAGCGCATTGATTCCGGCCAGCTTGCCTACGGTTTCGTAAATGACCTTCGAGTCTTCCGTGATTTTCAGATTGATGGGTACGTTCGAGATGGAGGCCAGTTCCACCGGGCCCCCAGCTTCCGCTAGGCGCTTTTGTAATCCACTGGGAGGAGGAGCGGCCGACTTTGGTCCGGTGGCCTTGGCCGCATCGATCATCTGTTTGGTGTGGCGGATTTCCTGCTGGGCAATGGCGCTGGAGGGATCGATCTCAATCGCTTTCTGGAATTCGGCGAGAGCGGCATCGAGCTGGCCAGCCTCGCTGAGCAACTGTCCGCGATGTACGTGGGAAGCGCCGGCCAGGAAACGCAAGCGCTCAAACGCCGAACGGTAAGTCAGATCCCCGGGCTTGAGGTCGTACGCCTGCTTGTAGAAATCGTAGGCCTGCTCGTAATTTTGCCGAGCCTCGGCGTCCTTCCCTTTGTTATATACAGTCTTGGCCTTATCGGCCGCGATGGCCAGGGATACGGCCAGGACCAGCAGGACCATCGCCGCCGAGCGGATCAAGCGTTTCATTAAAATTCCTCTTAAAACAGTTTTCTCCCGCTGGCGGCCAGCCGCGGGATGCAACTCTAAATATATGCCGAAGATAGCGTTGGCTGCGCGATTATAGCATCGCCTCGGAGGGTACCGAAGTCACTGCTAGGTTGGCAGTTACACTCTTTGGTTCTAGTACTGAAGGTGCGATGTTCTGGCTCTCCCCCAATTCTATCGAGCATGCATTCGAAATGCTATGGCGTCACAGAGCCACGACGAAAATCTGGTCATTGGCTTTTTTTCTTTGTCTCTCTGTGACTTTGTGGGGCATTACACGCGACGGCAAGCTGTCCCTGTAATGAGATAAGCTAGTGAAACCCATGCCTCGCCAGCCCGCACAACCCACTCGGCCGAATCCGGAGAAAAATCCCCGCCGCGATCCCACCGCGGCAGGGCAGCGTGATGCCTCTGTGAATAGGATCGCGTCACATAACTACTTCTTGCTGGAAAAATTTGAGGCGGGCGTAGCCTTGACCGGGACCGAGGTCAAATCGGTGCGAGCCGGGCGCACGAATCTCAAGGATGCTTACGGCCTGGTCAAAGACGGCGAGCTCTGGCTGCTGAACTGCCACATCGGCCCCTACGAGCACGGCAACATCTTTAATCACGCCCCCTTGCGAACCCGGAAGCTGTTGGTGCATAAAGAGGAGATTCGCAAACTGATTGGCAAGACACAACAGCGCGGGCTGACGCTGATCCCCACTCGGATGTACTTTAAGAAAGGTAAAGTAAAGGTTGAGATAGCGCTGGCTAAAGGCAAGCAGTTGTGGGATAAACGTGAAACAGAACGGCGCAAAACCGCAGACAAAGAAGCGAGAGAGGCGATCGTTCGATCGCGTAAGAGTTAACCAATGTCCGGCGGCTCGCGCGCGTGGCTCCGGGATCCGGTGGTCCTGCTCGGGCTGATTGCTGGCCTCGCCGCATTCGTGGTCCAGTCGGGCGAATTGGGCTCCGCCGACACCATGCATCGCCTGCAAACCGCGCATTCGTTCTGGACCTCTGAACCGTCAGTCTTTCCCCAGGAGTATCCCGAATTCGGCGTGCACGGGCGCGGAGGAAAACTTTTCGACTGGTATGGGATCGGCCAGCCTTTGCTCATGTTGCCGGCGGATATAGCGGGGACCTATATCGAGCGGCTGCCAGTTTTTGCAGACTATAACGGCAATGACCCGAGCGTGCGCAACATCGTGGTCAGTTACAGTACCAATATTTTGGTCGGCGTTCTAACGGCGCTGGTCTGCTTTCGCTTTTTGCTCGTGCTAAAATTCAGCACTCGCCAAGCCGTGGCCGGAGTGCTGGCGCTGCTCTTCTGCACCACTCATCTGCATTACACCCAGAACATGACGGAGAACAATTACATCCTGCTGCTGACTTTGGCGGGAGTCGCGTTTCAGTACGACTGGCTGCGCAGCGGCAGCCGCCAGGCTCTGCTTATTGGTTCGGGGGCACTTGGACTGAACCTGCTCACGCGGCTGACCACGGGCCTGGATCTGCTGGCCGCGGCTTTTTTCTTGTTTCTGGTGTTGTGGTTCGAACGCGTGCCGGCGCCTGCGTTGTGGGCGAGGTTTATCAAGTATGCGAAGACTGCCCTGCCCATCTATGCGGCTTTTGTGGTTATCGATCGCCTTTATCAGTACTACCGCTTCGGATCGTTCTTTAACACCTACCTGCACTATTTCGGCGTCGAACACCGGCTTCTGGATCCGTCCTTGCCGCCGAATTATCCTTTTGAAACTCCATTCCGCGTGGGCTTTCTGGGTGCGCTGTTCGCGCCGGAAAAGTCCGTTCTCCTGTTCGATCCTCTGTTGGTGTTGACGATTGTGATTGCTGCGATCGGCTGGAGGCGCTTTCGTCCGGAGATACGGGCATACTTCATCGCCATGTTCCTGCTGCTCTTGGCCTACATCTGCTTCTATGCGAAGTACACGGTGTGGAGCGGCGATTTCGCCTGGGGTGACCGCTACGTTTCCACGGCGGCGGAACTGGCGGCATTTATCTCCGTGCCCTTGCTCTTGCGTTATCGCGTGCAGTTGGGGAAGTTCGTTTGGACGATGGGTGTGGGATTGATCGCCGTCAGCGCTTTGATCCAATTGGCATCGCTCGCCTTCTGGTTGCCGCTCGAGATCTACCAGATGGAAACACTGGGTCATCCGACATTTGTGATCGCGCTGCGGTTTCGGAATATCATCGCGTTTGCACTCGGAAAGATGGACGCGTGGGGACTCAACAATTACGCCATGGCCCAGGACCCTTGGGACTACGTTCACATTACGTCCTGGAACTTTCTGCCGTTTGTGCTGCGAAGAGTTGGAGAGGCTCCCGATTGGGTGCTGAGAGTTTGTCTAGCGCTGTGGATCGCCGGAGGTGCAGCCCTGACGTGGGTGCTGTGGCGAATGTGCAAAATTCTGGGCGCAATTGAATTCGATTCCGAGGCGGGACATGAACCTCGAACAATGTAGACGCGGGCGTCTTTGCCCGCGCGTTCTGAATCGTGGGCAAGCGTGGGCGAGGACGCCCGCGTCTACATTCAGGATTAAATAGAGCTTCACTAAATCGAAATCTCACCGCACAATGTCTCTGGACAAAGCTTAGCCATGAGCGTCACAATCGCAAACCCATCGCCACCGCTGCTTAAACCATCGCCGGCAATGCGGGCGATCTCTGCGGGCGGCCTTCTACTGTTTGTGGCTGGCGCCGCGTTGCCAGTCGTTCTGTCCTCCCACCCTTGGATTGCCGCACTACGTTGGATCGGGCTGTTTGCCATCGCATCCACCGGGCTGTGGCGGCAATCGCTCACTCGCTGGATTTTCTTTTTCATGCTGCTGGGCGGAGAGATCGGGCTCGACCGTCCGCAGTTGGCCGAGCACTTGCGGGTTTTGAGTGATATCTTTTTGCGGCTTATTAAGGTCATCGTCGCCCCGCTGATCTTTGGAACTCTGGTCTCCGGCATCTCCGGACATGGCAATCTGCGTGGCGTCGGCCGCATTGGCCTGAAGAGTCTGATTTACTTTGAAGTCGTGACCACGCTGGCGCTGTTCCTGGGCGTCGCTGCCATCAATCTCAGTCGCGCGGGAGAAGGGCTCGCAGTTTCACAGACCGCCGCCGCAACCCCAACGCCGACTTCGGCTCCTTTGCGCTGGGATGATTTTCTTCTGCACATCTTTCCCGAAAATATTGCGAAGTCCGTGGCCGAGAATCAGATTCTGCAGGTTGCGGTTTTCGCAGTCCTCTTCGGAATCGCCCTGGCGCGAGTGTCCGAAGCGAAGCGCGCTCCCATGCTGAAGTTCTGCGAATCGCTCACGGAGGCCATGTTCTCCTTTACTAACCTCGTCATGTACTTCGCACCGGTCGGGGTTGGAGCGGCCATGGCATATACCGTCGGCCACATGGGCATTGGTGTGTTGCTGCCGTTGGGGAAATTGCTGCTCACCGGATACTGCGCGTTGATTGCGTTCCTGCTGCTCATCCTGTTTCCTATCTCACGAATTGCGCGGGTGCCGCTGCGCCGATTCGTCAAGGCGGTAGCGGAGCCGGCGACGATTGCTTTTGCTACGAGTGCTTCGGAAGCGGCTTTACCCCGCGCCATGGAAGAAATGGAGGCCTTCGGCGTGCCGCGCCGCATCGTCGCGTTTGTCATTCCCGCCGGATACAGCTTCAACTTGGACGGCTCGACCCTTTATCTGGCGCTGGCTTCGATTTTCGTTGCGCAGGCCGCGGGCATGCACATGGGATGGTCCGAGCAACTGTTGATGGTCTTCACCTTGATGCTGACCAGCAAAGGCGTGGCCGGCGTACCGCGCGCGGTGCTGGTGGTACTTCTCGCCACTGCGGCCACTTTTCATCTGCCGACGGAACCGATCTTCATCATTCTCGGCATTGACGCGCTCATGGACATGGCGCGGACCGCCGTCAACGTCATTGGTAATTGCCTGGCTTGTGCGGTGATCGCGCGCTGGGAGGGTGAACTGATGGAAAATTCCACGATGGCGTGATGAGGCCGGGCGCCCTCGCCCGGCGGGACGGGCGTGGACCCAAGCTCTCACAACCTGGTGCTACACAACCTGGTGCTACACTGTTCAGTTTTCTGGGCGAGTCCGCTGTGCGTGGAGGTTCCTGGGCAATCCTTCATTCGCGTGAAGTTTCCGCTGAAGACACTGCAGGTGTGGACTTACGAAATGCGGGACGGGAACGAGCAGTTTCAAGTAGCAGAGGAATAATTAGAAGAGCCTGGCTTCAGGCACCAACCACAGCACGGCTGCCCGATGCAGATTCCGCCGCCTGCGATCGAGGGGTTGCATTGACATCCAGCCCCCACATATCTTTTTGCGCGTCGGCTTCGAGACCAACCTGTTGTTCGGCGCCGGAGCCTAGAGGCTTGGTCCAAACTACGCGAAACTCTGACTTGTGTTGCCGATACTGAAGCACGACCAGGCTTCCCACTTCGAGTTGGCGACGAACCGCACCCAGCCGAACTCCGCTGCGGCTGACGTCGAGGGTATGGACAAGTTCAGAATAGGATTTGCCGGAAATATCATTGCCCGAGATTCTTACCGGCAATACCGCCTTGGCTCGCTGCAGACGCCGTTGATTGCCGACCGAAGATTCTGCGTGTGCTGCCAGAGCCGCCAGAGTTTTATTTGAGGAATTCACTGCCACTTCCTTACTTTATCGGAATGGTTCAAGCTTCAGCTCAGCCAACTAGGGGGAATGAACTTGTCTGTCCTACAAGCATCTTCCGCCATGCCCGGCATTTGCGCCATAGCACTAAGGTGTGGCCATCCTCCATCACAGGTGTTGTATCTGCCCGCGCAAGCGTACTGCTGGCCGCTCAGCCGGTAACCAGAGTAACCAGGCCGCGGGTTACAGTGGGGAACGCCATGCCCCGAACGGGCCATTGCCGGATGGGGCGCCAGGGCTCAATCTGGTGGCAGACATCAAAAGGTCCCGAAAGGGTTGGAGGGTGAGAACATGAGTAAATTACTGCACAGACTCTGGTCTGAGGAACAGGGCCAGGACATTGCCGAGTATGCCGTGATGCTGGCGGTGATTCTGGTGATCGTGGTGGGAACGATTCGCTTGATCGGTGGCAACGCGAACAACGTATTCTCCAGCGTGTCGAGCTCCATCGGCAGCTAGGTGGCGGAGAGATTAGGCTGGAGCAACATGGCGATGACTTCATCCACGAAGCCGGCTCGGAAAAAGCGAGCGTCTTATGCGGCCTAAGCTTCGGCGGCGGTGGTGAGGCCGGCTATGGCGTCATCCAAGGTGGGGAAGATTAGAAACAGCGGCTCCACTCTGGTGGTCTCAAACAACTTCAATACCCGCTCGTTGACCCCGCTCAATGCGATCCGTCGCGTTGCCTTGTGGCGCGTCACATAGGCGCTAACCAGCGATCCCAGTCCCGAAGAATCGATATAAGGAACGTCGCTAAAGTCCACAATGACCATGGGCACGTTCTCCTCCCGCCGGATGGCGTTCTGAAACAGAGGCAAATTCTCCAAGGTAAGCGGTCCTCGTAAGCATAGGACGCGTGGCCCTTCCTGCGCGCTCAATCGCTCGATCGTCAACGGCTCGGCTGCCATCGGGAGATTGTATGGCGGCGGGGAGCGCTAAGCAAGTTGCCCGTGCACACATTGTATTGGAGGGCATGAGCGGTCGTCGTTCCCCACCCGTGTTGGCCTTATGACTCTCCGGAGGTACATGGCCAAACTACCCATTTGGTGTACGAGGCTGCACCATCCGGCACCGGTCGTTGGGGTTAACGCCGAATGGTTTCGCCCTCAAGCTTCTGCCCACCCCGCCGATTTTCAAACTATAGGCGATCAAAAGGTCGTAGTGCCGTGGCTCGCCATTGAACTGGCGCGCCCGGGTTTCGTCGCAACACGGATTTCAAAAGATGGAGGTCTTCACGGCTGAAACGCGATCCACGACTCGCAGCTCGCTACCTTCGTGTGCGGACGATCGTCGCGCGAAAACGGAAGCCCGCGAGTGCTCCCAGACTTCGCAGTGCACCCATACGGAGTGTCCGCGGACTGACCTCTCACTTGAGGTTTCGCATAAGTCCA
>Ga0308309_10002486_pt1 | contig 10983 bp, 7 predicted proteins | sample HubBroMetageWFT5_FD_192491 | JGI IMG/M metagenome (GOLD analysis project Ga0308309, IMG submission 192491) | Warmed and freeze-thawed soil microbial communities from the Hubbard Brook experimental Forest, New Hampshire - Hubbard Brook CCASE Soil... | ecosystem: Environmental > Terrestrial > Soil... | reverse complement strand
AAGCACCCGCCAATAAAAGAAGAGGTAGGGTAGTTGGCAAAGGCCTACGGTAGTGAATTTTCACGATCATCACGCCCCAGTTTCCTGATGATTTACGGTCGTTGCACAGAGCTCCAAGCAATGCTCCATCGAACCGGCTCCTGCTATTACTTCTCGTTGACGTTCGATTACATCCAGAAAGTCATAAAGATCGCGTAAAGCAAATGTATGGAGTGCATAAAAATCCTAGGATTCATTGCCAAGCGAGCGTGAAGTGTTGGCACCGGCAGCATCTGGCGATGGCTGGCAACGCACCCGCGCTTTTGGTTGCCGAACCTTACAGCCTCCGATACCACGGTCTTCACTTCCGGCAACGCCAGCCAGAATAGGCAACACGACGCGTCTCAGTCGTTCTGCACTCCGGCCAACAGAGACCAATTGCGGCAGAGGTCAAGACGCCGCTTAGCGGATTGGCAATAGCGCGCAAACAGTGTCCGCCGAAGGGTAAGGATTTTTCAACCCGCACGCAAATAACAGTCGGGTTAGTCAATCAGCAAAGGTTTGATGGAATCTTTCTGGATCTGGAGATGCCAAGCCCGAATGACTTTCAGTTGGCCCGCCTGATCCGCAAGTCTGCGTGGAACAAATCCACGCCCGGCGTTATCGTTACCGGGCACGAAGAGCGCCAAACCCTGCAAGAATTATTCTCCATAGGCGCGACGTTCTTCTTACAGAAGCCTGTCGACCGACAAAAACTCAGCGCTCTGTTTCGAACGGTGCGTGGTGGCATGTTGGAAAATCGACGCAGACACGCGCGCGTTCCGCTCCAGGCCGACGTAACTTGCACGGCGGGGTCGCGGACAATGAGAGGAGTGAGCTGGAACCTCAGCCACGGCGGAATTCAGGTGGAAACCGGCCACCCGCAAGCAGGCGAGACGGTGCGGCTATCGTTCCGACTGCCCTTATCACACAAGCCGATCGACGTTGGCGGGGTGGTCGTATGGTCTCGGGAGAACCGGCAAGGAATCCAATTCACAAACGTCAGCACACGAGACCAGGAGTCTATCCGCGAATTCGTCGGTGACGTAGAAAATTAGGATCGCGTTCATTATCGCCCCACAGATTTGGCCCGCCTGCAGGCTTGAAGTACTCGTCCAACTTCCCCGACGAGCTGATCCCGGCAAGAAATGCTCTTGTGAAACAGGCTCTGCGTTTCACGCGCGAGAAGTTCGGATTCTGCCTGGGTCAGGTTCTTACCCGTCATCACAAAAATCGGCAGCTCTTTCAACGTGGGTTCCTGCCTTATATGGCGGATCACCTCAAAACCGTCCATCCCCGGCATCAGGAGATCCAGAAACACAGCGGTGACAAGTTTAGAAGAGAGGACTTCGAGGGCCCTTGGCCCACTCTGCACAGCGTATGTCTCGTACCCGGAGGAGAGGAGAACTTCCTGTAACAATTCGAGAGTCGCGGGGTCGTCATCGACCAGCAGGATCGAGTCATCCTCATCTGAGTGCGATGGCACATGCTTCCGCATAGTTTCCAGCAGCAATGATTTCCGAATGGGCTTGATGAGATAGTCTGTAGCGCCCAACGCGAAACCCATTCCCTGTTGATCGACGATGGAGGCGATGATGATTGGAGTGCTGGCCAGTTCTGGCGTTTGTCGAAGGCGAGCCAAGGTCTCAAAACCGTTGCCGTTAGCCATCAATAAATCCAGGGTGATGGCGTCGGGACGAAGCTCCAGGGCCTTCTTTAGAGCTTCGGCTCCCGAACTGGCAGTCGCAATCCGGTAGTCCGGGTGGAGATAGCTGGAGAGTAGCTCCCGAGCCGACGATTCATCATCCACAACCAGGACCAGTCTCTTGCCACCGTGTGATCCGACGAATGGACTATTTGCCGGTTTGGCTGCCGCTTGATGCTGGCTTGTTTGCACTCCGGCGGGAAGAGTGAAACTGAATCGGCTGCCTTTTCCTGGAGTACTCTCCACGAAGATCCTGCCCTGCTGCCTCTCAACTAGTCGTTTCGTAATAGCGAGGCCGAGGCCCGTGCCAGATTGCACAGTTGCGGTCGGATCCGCAACCTGGCGAAATTCCTCGAAGATGAGAATCTGATCCTCGGCCCGGATTCCCACACCGTTGTCGGTTACTGATATTTGGACTGCGTTTCCCTCCTCCTTACACGCAACCTCGATCTGACCGTCCTGCGGAGTGAACTTAACCGCATTGCTGAGCAGGTTGTAGAGAATCTGCTTGAAGCGGATGCGATCCGCAAACACAGGTCGACTCGTCTCTATCCGTTGCTGGATTTCGATATTTTTTGCCATGGCGAGCGGACGAATCGTCGAAAGGACCTCGGGGAGTGCGTCTCCAACCATAAAGGCTTCGCACCGGAGTTCCAGTTGTCCGGCTTCAATTTTCGAGAGATCCAGAATGTCATTGATCAACTGCAAAAGATGAATGGAGCCCTGTTTGATATGGTTCAAGAACCGTTGTTGCTTGGGGTTGAGGTTGCCTGCCGTCCCTTCCACGAGCAGTTCTGAGAAGCCGACGATGGCGTTGAGAGGAGTGCGCAGCTCATGACTCATGTTGGCAAGGAATTTACTCTTCAACAGGTTCGCGTGATTCGATTCTGCTGCTTCGGCACGACTGACCCGTTCCGAGCGCAGGAGTTCACCGATTAGCTCGATCTCCGCGTTGGCGCGGACAATCTCCTCTTTGTGTCGGTAGAGTTCGGCTTCCATAAATTCGCTTCGTTCTTCGAGTGCTCGAGAAAGATGTTGTTGCCGCTGCTGCACCTCGGTCATTTTGACTAGGTTGGTCACGTCTTCAACGCGATGAATGATGAATATCAACTTACCCCGACCGTCGAGCACCGGAACATTCAGCGGACTCCAGTGCCGCTCTTCAAACGCCCCTCCTTCCTCCGACGGTTTGCGGACGTCGTACTTTTGCACCGCCATTTGGTCGGGCTGACGAGTAGTGAGGACTCTGTTCAGGGAAGACCGCAGGTTTTGTTCACCCGTTGCCGCCGGATCATTGGGATTGTCAGGGAACACTTCAAACAGATCGTGGCCGATTATTTCATCCCTCTGAGTCATGGTGGCACGGAGGTATGAATCGGCAACCGCGGCGATCTTGAATTCAGGCGTAAGCACTAGATAGGGGGTCGGCGATGCTTCAAAGAGCAGGCGAAACTGATCTGCCACGATAAGGTTCGGGTTTGCGCTGCCGTTTGTTTTTTCGTGGGTCATCGCTATGATTCCGAGGTCTGAGAACCCCCGCCCGCAGCCTGCTCCTTGGCCTTGGTATTGGCAGAGTGGGGTGCTGCATCCACCTCAGGAGGTAGGCTGGTGGAAGAACTTTGAAGGTGTCGCTTGCTCAGGAGACGGTCGATCTCCTCTTTCAGCGTAGCTGCATGGATTGGTTTCGATAGATACCCATCGAACCCGGAGTCCAGGATCCGTTCCCGGTCTCCCCGCATGGCATAGGCAGTAACGGCGAGCACGGGGAGCATGGCAAACTGGGGATTCTCTCGAATTTTGCGGATCGTTCCGTATCCATCTAATACGGGCATACCAAGGTCGAGCAGAAGGATGTCTGGGTGAGTCTGTTCCACCATGCGAAGGGCTACCTCGCCGTCGCACGCCTCAAGAACTTCGTAACCCCATCCTTCCAGCAATTCTCGTAGCAGTTCGCAGTTCACGGGATTGTCTTCGGCGATAAGAATTTTAGTCATGACTGTCCTGCCGACTTTGTCAGTTTTTTGCTTCGAACCACCCGGCCGATCTCAACCAGTAGCTGCTGCTTCCAGGTTCCATCCTTTTTCAGCAGACCCTGGGTTTCCTGGCGCAGAAGATTGATCTCGTCACGACTCAGAGTCTTTGCGGTCATCACAAGAATTGGGAGATCCTTCAGTGCTGCCTCCCCACGCACATGACGGATGACTTGGAAGCCATCCATTCCCGGCATGAGCAGGTCGAGCAAGACCGCGCCCACGACTTTGTTGGAAAGCACTTCGAGCGCCCTGGGGCCGCTTTGGACGCTCTGCGTCTCGTATCCTGCAGCGCGGAGAGTTGTTTCTAGGAGTTCCAGGGCCTGGGGATCGTCATCTACCAGCAGAATAGAGGAATCGTCGTCGGCGGGTGCGGGCACATGTTTGCGAACCGTTTCCAGCAGTTCGGGTTTGCGAACTGGTTTGATGAGATAGTCGGCCGCACCCAGCGCGAAGCCCACACTTTTTTCATCCTCGATGGATAGGATAATGATTGGAATGTTAGCGGTCTCCGGTGTCCGCCGCAGTGCCACAAGCGTTTCGAAGCCGTTTGCCCCAGGCATCAACAGATCGAGTGTGATGGCGTCTGGGAGCAGTTGCTGAGCTTTCTTGAGAGCCTCGATGCCAGACTCCGCCATGGCAACGCGATATTCCGGTTCGAGATAGCTGGCCAGAAGCTCGCGGGCTGGGACCTCATCATCCACAATGAGCACCAGCGGTGTGAGAAGGCCAGGAGCCGCAACGACAACAGGGGGTTTTGGCGGTTCTGGAAGGCGAACCTTCCCTGTCGGTACCGTGGCGACCAGAGTAAAGGTGAACCGGCTGCCCTTTCCGAACTCGCTCTCGACGGAGATCCGTCCTCCTTGTTGTTCGACCAGTCGCTTCGTGATGGCAAGCCCCAGTCCCGTTCCTTGATTGGTGTCCTTAGTGCTTCCCTCGACCTGTCGGAATTCTTCGAAAACTGCCTCTTGATCTTCCGGCCGGATACCAATTCCCGTATCAGTCACCGAGGTGCGGACAAAGTCCCAGCCGTCAACGCACTCGATGCAAATCCGGCCGTCCTTGGGTGTGAATTTGACAGCGTTGCTGAGCAGGTTGTACAGGATCTGCTTAAAGCGCACACGATCTGCATTTACTTGAGACTTACTCTGGATCTTTAGCTCCACTTCAATGTTTTTGACCATTGCCAGGGGAGAAATGGTAGAGAGCACTTCCGGTAAGGCGTCGGCCACTAAGAAATCTTCATTATGCAGTTCCAATTGTCCCGCCTCGATCTTGGAAAGATCGAGAATGTCATTAATCAACTGCAGAAGGTGGATTGAGCCCTGCTTGATGTGATCCACGAATCGCTTCTGCTTGACGCTGAGTGGGCCACCCACTTCCTCCGACAAGAGATCGGAGAAACCCACGATGGCATTCAGTGGAGTCCGCAGTTCATGGCTCATGCTGGCCAGAAACTTGCTTTTCATCTGCGTGGCACGCTCCACCTCGCGGTTCCGAAGCCCGAGCTCCTGATTGGTAGCCGCCAAGCGCTCCATGAACTTACGCTTTTCTGCCTCATCTCGATTTTTCTGGGTAACGTCAACCGCAACTACCACGCGTGCAGGTCGGCCCATGAAAGTTAGAGCATAAGAAGTATTCTCTGTGTCGATGACGGTTCCGTCCTTGAGTAAATGTCTCCAAGTGCCGCTGCTCTCATTCCCTTCTCCGAGGTTTCTCACAGTCTCGAGCAGCGCGGGAACATCCTCGGGCGGACGAATGTCTTTAAGGGTCATGGCCAGGAATTCGTCCCTGGAATAACCATACTTGCGTACGGCGGCCACGTTGACGGCGAGAAAGCGCAGTGTCTCCCGGTCAAAGACCCAAGTCGGGTGCGGATTGTTCTCAAACAACTTCCTGTGCCGCTCCTCGCTCTCCTGGAGCATTTCTCCGGCCCGCTTGCGCTCCGTAATATCGCGCGCAACAGCATAGATAGCTTCTTGCCCGGAGATGGATACTGCATTCCACAATAGCCACTTGTAAGAACCGTCCTTGCAAAAATATCGGTTTTCAAAACCGAGAACGACATCTCCCTCCTCTAGCCGTTTATCTTCGGCTGCAGTCCCCGCGCGATCGTCCGGATGTATGAATTCCGCGTAAGGCTTCTGCAAGAGTTCTTCCGTGGTAAAGCCGAGCGTCTTCTCCCAGGATGGGTTCAAGCTCTTGAAGAATCCGTCGAAGCCAGCGACGCAAAACATGTCGACGGATAGGTCCATGAAATGTTTCCCAGTCTCCAGCTTGGAATAGAGCGACCCCATGAACTTGTTTATGACCAGGCCGACGACCAGGGCGACCAGCAGAGACACGAACAATACGACAATGACGATCAGCGCGTAGCTTTTCAGCCGGTCATTCATTGCCCCCAAGTCGGAGCGGATGTACACCGTGCCGGTTGGTTTGCCCTGGAAAATTATCGACCGCGCTAACCCCAAGTGCCCGTCTTTGAACCAGAAAGTTTGTGTTTGGCCCGCGGGAATGACGGGCAGAGGCTGAGTCTCGCCTGCGCGGTCCCGCCAGTATCCAGCGAAGGGCTGACCCTCGCGCGTGTAAATTTGCGCATACATCAGATGCCGGTTTGCGTTCAAAGCCGAGAGCGTCTTCTCCGCGGAACGGGGGTCGTCGAATAACAGCGCTGAAACAGTGTTATCGCCAATGATCTGGGCTTGGGTCGAAACGTTCTCTACGAGCGCAGAGCGAAAGCTGTGCAGGTCATAAGCACAAAAGCCACCGCACGCCAGTAGCAGGGCGACCCCACTTACCAGCATGTTCACCCACGTGAGCTTCCTGGAAATCGAATTCGGTTGGACGGTGGGCATTGTTTGTCAGTCTCCAGCCTGAGGATTCCCTCGGACGGCCGCCGCCACCTTGAGCAGATCAGAGCTGAGATTCAGGCCAGCGCGCTGAGTTTCGGTCAGGTTGATCTCGAAACGGATGTGGTTGTCCTCCGAGACAAACTCAATCATGCCGCGATGCCATGAGAACTGCGGGATGTCGCTGACGGTCAAGACGGAACTTTTGTCTAGTGACTCGATGATTTTGTTGACCCGGTTCGCCTCCGATGAGCTTATGAACAGAATCTGGCAGTCGGTCGATTCCTGCGGACTCGAGATCCGCTTCGCGGTTACGCTCTGGTTTCCTATCATTTCGCCGGCGAGTGTCTTATCCAGAAGCGAGCCGAATGGATCCTGACCGAGGACACAAATGGTGAAGGGGCCAGTCTTCACCGATGTGATTTTGGCGGGCCATTCGACGAATCGACCAAAGTTATAAAGGTAGGCAGCTTCTACCTGATATTCACTGTGCCTTTGTTGCCCGAGGGAGTTCGACGCTGCGAAGAGCAGCCACACTATGGCCGCAATCGTGCGCCGCATCATTACGCTGTGCGGTCCCGAACCGCCGTGCCTCTGCAAAACGGTCTTGTGCTTTTCGCGCCTCATGGGTAGTGCGGTCTTCATCTTTCCCGTGGTGAAGGTTGAAGAAGTTCTACTCTGCCGCGAAGTCAGAATTTTTGCGTTCCATTACTATCCGAGCCCCATCCCCGCTCGCGCACTCGAATACGAAAAAACTCTCGTAGCTACTACTCACCGAAACGCCAGATGAGTTTCGCGTAAGCGCTCCTCCTGATCTCAACCGGCCCGCCTGGATCGCCTCCGAACTGCGCGTAATGCGGCTGCAACAGGTTTTGACCGCCGACCGAAAGTTCCAGCTCTGGCGTAATGTGCCAGCCGAATCTCGTGTCCATCGTCTGGTAGCTCCGAACCACCTGCGCGGGAAGGGCGCTGACGTATCGATACGTCTGATCGAACTCCATTTTCTTGGGCAGATTCACCAAAGACTGAATCGTCACCTGGTGGCGCGGGCTCGATCCTTCGTAACCTGCGACACTGGTGGGATCATTGCTTCCAGGCCTATTTTCCAACTCCATGTCCAGATACGAATAAGAGGTTCTTAGCTCCCACCAGTTCGTTGCCTTCCAATCCGGCGACACTTCGAATCCTTTCGTGTTACCTTGGATTCCATTGCTAGTGAGCAGGGGAAGCACGGCGTGCACCGGGCCAGGCGACGTCTCGAGAAATGGCGCGCCCACTTGAAAGCCATAGAGGTCGTTATAGTCGTTGTAAAAGAGGGCAACATCCACATAGCAATGGGTTGTCACCAGAGCCCGGTAACCGGTCTCATAGGCAATCAACTCCTCGGACCGGAACTGAGTACTGCCGTTGACGCGCAGATATACGGGCAGGCCCGAACTCGTCCCCGCATAATCCGTGAGCTGAACGTCCTCGTCGAGCCGGGACGGAGTTCGGACCGCTCGCGTTACCGATGCCCAAACGGACTGTCGTGACGTGCTGTTCCACAGCAGACGCGCGCTCGGCTGCGCCTCGAACCCGGTGTAGTTATTGTGTTCCAGCTTCGAACCCACAGTCAGGGCGAGCCGCTTACTGAAGAAAGAAATCTCGTCCTGCGCGAACCCGCTGTATATGTGGTCCGTCTGTTGGTTCGGCAGGAAGTTGATCGTCGGGACGGTCTGTACAAGTCTCGCGGGGCTCACGCGCGCCCCAAGTCCCCAAAGAAAGTTCTGCTGCCCCGGCAGAGTTAAATGGTGGAGGAAGTCAACGTCGAAAGTGTCGCGTGTCTCTCCGAATTCAGGTTCGAAATGATTCGTGCGGTCAAAGTAAGCCTGAATCTGGAAGTCTGATCCGTCGTTCACAACGTGTTTCCACCGGCCTAGCAGATTTCCTCCGGTCAAGTATGCGTTGCCGAAAACGTTGACTTGCGAGGGAGGCGAATACAGTGCGTACGTGGTCGCTTCACCTACACCCTCGCGGTAGATGTCACCTTGAAACGTGACAGTATCGCGAGCGTTCCGGTCCCAGTCTGTGCGGAAGCCCGCTTGGCCCATTCGCCACTCATCGAAGTTGGGACCGGCCAGATGAAACTCGGGACCACGGATGAAGCCCATGCCATACATGCGATAGTTCAAACCACGACTGTTTCCGGTCCCATAGCGGGCGGTACCGATACCCGTGTTGCTATTGCCACCGATCACCGATGTCATCGTCCCATGGGTATCTTTAGAACTCTTGGTGATGATGTTGATAATCCCGTCGACGGCATTGGCGCCCCAAATGGTGCCGCCGGGCCCCCGGATCACCTCAATACGCTCAATGTCCTCGAGTGGTGTGGCCTGTGCCTGCCAATAGACACCGGCGAAGAGCGGCGTATACACGCTCCGCCCGTCAATCAACACCAATAGTTTGCTAGCTAACGCGGCACCAAATCCGCGAATACCGATGGACCAGTGATCAGAGTCCACTTGTGCCACCTCAACCCCCGGAGCCAGCCGCAACACCTCCGGAATGCTGGTCGCTCCTGATCTGCGGATGGCATCTTGGGTGATCACGAAAACCGCGGCTGGTGTCTTCCACAATTCTTCGGGCTCTTTCGTTGTGGTCGTCACTTCAACGTTGCCGAGTTCTGTCAGGCTCAACTTCTTAAGAGGCTCGTCATTCGCCGCGTCCTCGTGCGGTTTTGCGAAGCTTTGGTTCACGAATCCTGTGAAGGTCAGCAAAGCAAGGAGAATTGCCCGCGGCGTGCCCTTGGCAACTGGCCTCACATTTCCCACGAGTCTGGCCCCGGTCGTGATGTGCCTGCCGTGAGATAACGACGTACTCGAGACCGGTGTCATAATTAAGGCATCCCCTTCTTAACTAATCTGTCGCGCCCGCAGCCGCTGCACTGCGTGATGGAACTCCAGCTGCACCGTTCCTGACAAGCCGATCGAATTCCTCGAAGATCTGAGGATCCCACCAGCCCTTGGCCACCTCTTCTTGCATTGTCTGAAGGGCATCGCTTGCGGAAAATGCCTTCTTGTAAGGCCTCTCCGTGGTAAGCGCATCAAAGACATCCACAATTTGCAGGACTCGCGCTTCCACCGGGATCGCTTTGCCTTGAAGCCCGTCGGGATAACCCGAGCCATCGAATTTCTCATGATGATGCCGGATGATAGGGAGCACCAGCCGGAAAGACTTCAAAGGAGCACAGATGCGCTCTCCTACGACTGGATGCTGCCGGATGACCTCCCACTCTTCTTCAGTAAGACGTCCGGGCTTCAGGAGAATGGCGTCAGGGACGGCAACCTTGCCGATGTCATGCACGACTCCTGCACGGCGCAAAGCGGTAATCTGGTCCTTCGATAGTCCAACAGCCTCAGCCAAGCGGACGGAATACTCGGACAGCCGTTCACAATGGCCGTGGGTGTAGGGATCTTTACTTTCGATACTTCGGGCCAGGGAAAAAAGAACTGACTCGGCTCGCTCCAGCTCGTCAGTGCGAAACTTTAGTTGCAGCAACGACCGCACGCGAGCAAGTAATTCTGTGCGGTCCACAGGGCGCGTCAAGAAGTCATCCGCCCCAGCCTTAATACCTTCCAGACGATTCTGTTTGTCAGACAGCGCCGTCACCAGGACAACGGGCACCAAGTCAGTTTCGGGATTGCTTTTAATTTTCTGGCAGACCGCGAAGCCGGTCAGTTGGGGCATCATTACGTCGAGAATGACCAGGTCGACTTGACTGGTGGAGACTTGCTCTAGAGCGGATGCACCGTCCGGCGCCGTGATGACTTTGAATCCTTGCTCCGAGAGGAGCTCTTCCAATAGTTCTCGGTTAGAGGCTTGATCATCTGCGACGAGAATGGTTCCAGTCACCGACGGAGGGGACTGATGTTGCATTTCACCACCTACTGATCGGACGAGTGTTAAGCCCACACTTTCTGGTTGCCGGTAAGAGTTACATGGATCGGTAAGTGGATGCTAATTACCGAAGTCACTGCGGCTTTGCTGATGCTATCTACAGGCTGATAACATGCGGACGCATCTGACTCAGGTATGGTTATCAGATTCATAAGCTTCACATAGGTTCATCCACGGATCTATCAAACCCATTTTCAAGTGGCAGTTAGTGGGACTTGCACAGGCATTTGGCTGTCAAAGAGAACGGCTGAGGCAGCTTGGCAATTCTCCAAGGGTTGAAGGCGTCGGTCTTGCTCGATTGAAGTGGGACGGGCATAGGGCTCACGCGGCAGGAGAAGCTTTGCTGCGAGCAAAGACTGTTCTGCATGTGCGGCTCGAAAGCAGATACCGGTTTAACACACCCTTGATTCTTGTCTAATCACTGAGCGAGGCATGATGAATG
>Ga0308309_10002483_pt1 | contig 10988 bp, 8 predicted proteins | sample HubBroMetageWFT5_FD_192491 | JGI IMG/M metagenome (GOLD analysis project Ga0308309, IMG submission 192491) | Warmed and freeze-thawed soil microbial communities from the Hubbard Brook experimental Forest, New Hampshire - Hubbard Brook CCASE Soil... | ecosystem: Environmental > Terrestrial > Soil... | reverse complement strand
AAAATCGTATCTCATGGCAAGCTCCTCGTTGTTCTGTATGGTTAACAAGCGTAAGACCATCTGAAAAATGGTAACCTAGCGTCCCAGTTTCGCGAATCGTATGGCACACCGCCTTCGAACTCAACCGCTTCGAATCGCCATCGACACGGGTGGTACGTTTACCGACTGTGTATGGGTGGACCGCGGACGCATCCGCATGCTCAAAGTTTTTTCTACGCCCGAGGACCCGTCGCAAGCCATCGGGGGAGCACTGGAAAAGATCGGGGCTCGTGACCCGCTGATCCTCCTTCACGGAACGACCGTCGGTACCAACACCTTATTACAGCGCAAGGGAGCGCGCGTGGCGCTCGTGACGACGGCTGGTTTCGAGGACGTAATCGAGATCGGGCGGCAGGCGCGTCCCAAACTTTACGATTTTTTCTTTGACCGCATTGAACCTTTGGTGCCTGCCGATTTGCGCTTTGGCGTGGATGAGCGAGTGAGCAGCGAGGGTGAAGTCTTGCGGGAGCCTTCGTCGGCGCATTTGCGCGACTTGAAAAATAAAGTACTTGCGCTAGGGCCGGAGGCGATCGCGATCTCGCTGCTGTTTTCATTTGCCAATTCCAAGAATGAAGCTTTGGTCTTGGCTGCGCTGCAGGATCTGGGCGTACCACTTTCTGTTTCCCATGAGATTCTGCCTGAATTTCGCGAATATGAGCGCACCAGTGCGGTCGTAGTGAATGCGTATCTGCAACCGGTGATGAAGCAGTACTTGGACGGGCTTGAGGCTCGCGCCCAAGCGTGGAGCGGAAAAAGTCAGGGCGCACATATTTTTGTCATGCAATCCGGCGGCGGCATCACGACGCTGCGTTCCGCCGCGCGCGAACCTGTGCGCACCGTACTTTCTGGGCCTGCGGGAGGTGTCGTCGGAGCCCTGGCGATGGCGCGGCGCAGCGGATCTACACGAATTATTTCGTTCGACATGGGCGGCACTTCGACCGATGTGGCGCTGGTCGACGGAGAAATTCGTGGAGGAAACCAAGCCGAAATTACTGGCCTGCCGATTGGCGTGCCCATGCTCGACATTCACACGGTCGGCGCCGGGGGTGGCTCCATCGCGCGATTCGACGCTGCGGGGGCGCTGCGCGTGGGGCCTGAGTCCGCTGGGGCCGATCCAGGTCCTATTTGTTACGGTCGCGGAACCCAGCCGACGGTGACGGATGCGAATCTGATTCTCGGGCGGTTGCAGCCGCATCGTTTTCTGGGCGGCGAGTTCACGCTCGACCTGGAACGAACCCGCCGAGTCGTATCCGCATGGCTGAAGAAACAAAGCTGCAGGCTTTCGCTCGAACAATTTGCCGCAGGAGTGGTTCGCGTTGTGAACGCGACCATGGAAAAAGCTATTCGCGTGGTGTCGATTGAGCGCGGCTACGACTCTCGAGAGTTTGCCTTGGTGGCCTTCGGCGGAGCTGGCGGGTTGCACGCCTGCGATTTGGCTGCGAGTTTGCACATCCCGCGGGTGATTGTGCCTGCGCGCCCGGGCGCTCTGTCGGCATTTGGCATTCTCGTGAGCGATATCGTGAAAGATTATTCGCGTACCGTGCTCTGGCGAATCTTGGATGAACTTCCTCTGAAGCGGCTGAACGACGGATTTCGAAATTTGCGCTGCCGAGCCGAGGAAGATTTTCGAGCAGAGGGCTGGCACGGCGGCATTCGGCATCACTTTAGCGTGGATGTTCGTTATCGGAGCCAAGGGTACGAACTCAATATTCCGTATACCAGCAGGCTGATCGCGGCTTTCCATCGCGACCATGAACGGCGTTACGGCTACAGCTATCTGTCACGCGAGATAGAGTTGGTGACGCTGCGCCTGCGGGCGACTGTGAAATCTCCGAAACCGAGTTTAAGCAAACATATCGTTGGACCCACCCAAAGCAGACGCTTCGATCCGGAGCAGATCTCGGTCTTTTTCGAGGGCCGAAAAATGAGAGCCGCAACTTATGATCGGGATTCATTGCGGCCTGTACAGAAGTATTCTGGGCCGGCTGTGATTACGGAATACAGTGCGACGACGATTGTGCCTCCCGGCACGAAGTTTTGGATTGATGAAACTGGAAACATGGTCGTTCAAGTTAGGCCTTAACGTTTTTCCTTCAACTGAAGCGGAGACCAGTGTCGGCGCCAAAACCAAATGTTTCAATCTGGTTACAATCGGCGCAATATTGTGACAGCCCGGCTACAATACCCGTGTGAAACCAAGCATCTTTGTGGTTGAAGACGATCCCGATATTTCCCGGCTGGTGCGCCATCATCTTGAGGGGGCGGGATTCGCGGTGAAAGTATTTCCCACTGGCAACACGGTCGTCGCGGAATCGGAACGGCAGAGGCCCACCCTTTTCATTCTCGACATTATGGTGCCGGGGCGGGATGGGCTCGAACTGTGCCGACAAATCCGGCAGACGCCGTTGCTGGCGTCGAGTCCCGTAATATTTCTCACTGCAAAAAGTGGCGAGGCCGATCGCATTCTCGGCCTGGAGCTTGGCGCAGATGACTATATTCCCAAACCATTCAGCCCCCGCGAGCTGGTGGCAAGAGTGAAAGCGGTATTGCGCCGCTTCGAGCGCCCGCTCTCGCAGTCGCCGCTGAAGGTGGGAGAGATCGAAATCGATCCCAGCGCGATGACACTGACCGTGCGTGGCCAACTGGTAGGGACGACGGCCACGGAGTTCCGGCTGCTGGATTATTTTGCGCGACACATTGGGCGCGTGTTTACTCGCGATCAGCTTCTCGACTCGGTCTGGCGGGACACGGCTTATGTCACGCCGCGATCGGTGGATGTTTACGTGCGGCGAATTCGCGAAAAGATCGAGCCCGATCCGGAGAGCCCGCGTTATTTGAAAACGGTGCGTGGGGCGGGCTATCGCTTCGAGGCGCCGAAGTGACAAGCCGGCTCTTCTTGCGGCTGCTGGCGGCCTTTGCCCTGGTCATCGCCGTCGCAACGGCGACGCTTGATTTCTCCATTCGGCGGGCGTGGGAGAATTCGCTTCGGCAGGAAATCGACCGCAGCCTGAGACAAAAAACATTAATGTTCGCGAACCGGGTAAATACCGACCGTGAACACACTCTTCAAGACGTCGTCTCGGAAGAAAGCCACGCCGCCGGCGCGCGCGCAACCGTCATTGATGTAACCGGCAAAGTTCTTGCTGACTCTGAGGCATCGGCGTCGGCAATGGAAAACCATGCGCAAACACCCGAGTTTGCCGCGGCTTTGAGAGGAGAAGTCGGAACCGATGCGCGCGCCAGCCAGACTTTGGGAATCGATTTTCTGTATGTCGCCGCGCCGATTTCCGGCGGAGCGGTTCGTTTGGCCGATTCGCTATCAGACTTGGGAGCCGCAACGTCGCAGCTGCGCAAGAGACTGCTGACCGGTTCGGCCTTTGCGTTTCTGGTCGCGCTGGTGCTGGCCGGAGTCCTGGCCCACTTCACGGCGCGGCGGCTGCAACGGATTGTCGAGTTCGCCAATAAGATCGCCGGCGGAGAATTAACGGCGCGCATCGCCGAAGCTTCGGGCGACGAAATTGGGCAACTTGCCGCAGCCCTCGATAAAACGGCGCGGCACGTGGAAAGCAACTTTGCCGCCCTGCGAACCAGTCAGCGCCAACTTGAAACTTTGCTCAATAGCATGGAGGACGCCGTCATCGCAGTCGGCCCCGACGAGCGTGTGCAGTGGGCTAATCAGCGGATGGACAGCCTGGTTCCACAGCGTACGCGGCTGAATGTTCCCATCGTTGAGACGGTTCGCGATCCGGATTTCCTGCGTGCAGTGCGGGGAGCCAGCGTGACCCGCAAGGTGATTACGGCGCGAGCGACTTCGATTATTCCGGCGCACACTTTCGATGTGACCGCGGCTCCGATGCCAGGCGGAGGGGCGGTTGCCGTTCTGCGTGATTTGACCGAGACTGAGCGTATCGAGAAAACTCGGCGCGATTTCATTGCGAACGTTTCTCACGAATTGCGAACTCCGTTGACGTCCATTCAGGGCTATGCTGAAACCCTGCTCGACAGTTCGCCAGAGAATAATCATTCGCGCGAGTTTCTTGAGATTATTCGCAAGAATGCGCATCGCATGTCACGCTTGACTGAAGATCTGCTGACCCTGGCAAGAGTGGAATCGCGCGAGCAGCGCTTCGACATACAGCCTGTCGCGGCGGGGGAAATTTTGCAGGAAGCAGTGCGGAACTTCCGTGAAGTGGCGCGCACGCACGGCATCGATTTGGTGGTGGAAGACTCAGCGCCGGATTTGGTCGACGCCGACCGCGAAGCCATCCATCAGGTTTTTTCCAACCTCATCGACAATGCGCTCAAATATGCCGCATCGGGTGGCCGATTGGTGCTGGGAGCGAGGCGTTCGGATCGCGGCGTCGAATTTTATGTCCGCGATTTCGGTCCAGGCATTCCGTACGAGCATTTGCCGCGATTATTCGAGCGCTTCTACCGGGTGGACAAAGCGCGCTCGCGCGAATCTGGCGGCACAGGGCTGGGGCTGGCGATCGCGAAACATATCGTGTTAGCGCACGATGGCACGATTCGTGCCGAGAGCGAACTAAATCACGGTTCCGTGTTTTTGTTCACGCTGCCGTTGGCAACCGATTCTTCGCCTGCGTCAGCGTGAGGCAGATGGAACCTCTACCGGCGCTCGCCTATAGCCTTTTCGACCGCGCGAACGCCAAGAATTTACAACCTTTTAACACATTCTGGAAACAAAGAACCTATGCTTGTGGGGTGAGTATTTCTACAGGCAGGCAGCGAAGACAACCGAAGGCGGGGCGGCCGCCATTCCGAGAACCGAGGGATTTTGTGATGAGTACTGCTGTCATCAACACTCCGGTACCTGAGCCTGCCTATTCGCACCTGGTCAAGCGAACCATCGAAGCATGTGCCGTCGCCAAGGATGCGGCTGCGGCTGCCGCTGAGGGTATTGCGACCGGATCTTCGCCGCTGCTCAATACGATTCGCGAGCGCGAGAAACAACTCGACCTACTGGACCGCGAAATCGATGATGGGGTGACACTCGCCATCACTCAGGTCAGCGGAACCGAAGCTCGCGAGTTGTTGGCTTGCATGAAATTCATGATCAGCCTGGAGCGCATCGGAGATTTGCTGCTCAGTTTTGCCAGCAGCGCGCAAGCGGCCGGGCCGCGCATTGATCCGCAGGACACGCACGATCTTACGCACATGGCAACGGTGCTGGAAAAGATGTTGGCGGATGCGGGCGCGGCCTTTGCCACGCGCGATGTTAAGAAGGCGATCGATGTGTTGCGCGCAGACGCGGAAATGGATCGGCTGCGCAATCTGATTTTCCTGCGGCACATCGAAAACCCGGAGGGCTCGCAGCGCCAGGCGAGCTTGCAGGTCATCTTCATGACCCAATCGCTCGAGCGCGCGGGTGATCACGCCAAGAATCTCGCCGAGGAAGTCTGCCACTTTGTCAGCGGCCACACCATCCGCCACGTGATGATGGGCTACGACAAGCCGCTCGAGCAGATGTTTATCGATTGGCTTCGCCACCGCGAAGACCTGCACTAGAAACGCCTCATAACATACTTGCCGGTCCCGAGCGCGACGAGGGATATGGGTTTTTGTCTGTGCTATCAGTGTGGTTAGTGGAGGCAAACACCGAGATCCCTCGCGTTGCTCGAGATGACAATCATTCAACCTGGATGACGACTCTTCAAGGGATTGGGAAACGCTCCTCCGAATTGAATGCTTGAACTTTCGCTTGCTACACTTCTCACGGTTGCCAAGCCATGAATCTCACGCTTCGCCAAGCCGTTCCCGCGGATGTCCCGGCTCTTCGCGTATTGATTGATGCGTCGGTACGCAAATTGCAGGCGGGAGATTACACATCGGCGCAGATCGAAGGCGCGCTGCAAAGCGTCTATGGCGTCGACAGCCAGTTGATCGCGGACGGAACGTATTTTGTTGTGGAAGCTGAGTCGGTGATTGTGGGCTGCGGCGGATGGAGCAAGCATAAAACACTGTTTGGCGGCGACCACTGGGCGGGCCGGGAGGATTCTCTGCTGGACCCTCATCGGGACGCGGCGAAGATTCGCGCTTTTTTTGTCCATCCCGACTGGGTACGGCGTGGGATTGGCAGCATGATTCTTGACGCCTGCGAAAAGGCAGCCACGGCCGCGGGCTTCACCCGATTCGAAATGGGTGCGACCCTGACTGGAGTGCCGCTGTACCGCGCAAGAGGTTATGTCGCGCTGGAAAATATCGCCGCCCCGCTCAAGAACGGAGAAACCCTCGCCGTCGTTCGCATGGAAAAGCGGACCAGTTCACGGAAGTAGACTGTCCGATTTTATCGCCCCGGACGAAGCGTCTGGGGCTGCGTGTTTCATCCGGGTTATGTCCCCCTCTGCGCCCTGTTATCCTGTGGCGACGACATGCTTCTCATCCCCTCTACGGCGGTGCCTGACGCACAGGTGGTCGCGGCGTACATTATTTTTCTTGCCAGCTACCTGGTCTTTGCGGTTGGGAAGTTTCCCGGCCTGAAAATTGATCGTCCGGGCGCGGCGATTATCGGCGCGGTGGCTATGATCGCCTTCCGCGTGGTGCAACCTTCGGATGCGCTGCGCTTCATCGACTTCTCCACGCTCGTACTTCTGTTTTCGATGATGCTGATCGTGGGCAATCTGCGCCTGGTAGGCTTTTTCGAGTGGAATGCGGAACAAGTCTTGCAGCGGTTGAAGCCGACCAGGCTGTTGCCCGCAGTGATTTTCACCTGCGGAGTGCTCTCCGCATTTTTGGTAAACGATATTGTTTGTCTGGTAATGGTTCCGTTTGTACTCGGCATTACGCGACGCATGCGACTGCAGCCGTTGCCGTATTTACTCGCCGTCGCGACTGCGTCCAACATTGGCAGCGTGTCGACGATTACCGGCAATCCGCAGAATATGTTGATTGGATCGTTCTCTGGCATCCGTTATCACGATTTTCTTTTTCATCTCGGGCCAGTCGCGGTCGTGGGACTATTTTTCGATTGGGCCATTCTGCATTGGATTCATATGCGCAACATCCAACTGCCGCCCGAGACGGAAGAAAGAATTCCGCTGCCCGCACTGGACCTATCGCACCTCACCAAGCCAGTCGTTGTAGTTGCCGCCGTGGTCGTTGGATTCTTCTTCGGCGTGCCACCTGCGATGATGGCGGCGCTCGGCGCCGCCATGCTGCTGATCACGAGAACGCTCGAGCCCCAAAAGCTTTATCAACAAGTGGACTGGGGACTGCTGGTATTTTTTATCGGATTGTTTCTGATCGTGGGTGGAGCGCAAAATGCAGGAATTGTCCGACAATTGCTTGGGCTGGCGGAACATTGGAATCTGCAAAGGCTCGCAACGTTTACCGTCGTGGTTGCGCTGTTCAGCAATATCGTGAGCAATGTGCCTGCCGTGATGCTGTTGAAGTCGTTGATTCCCGGCTTCAGCAATCCGCACACAGCGTGGCTGGCTCTGGCCATGGCCTCAACGCTTGCGGGCAATCTGACGATCACGGGGAGCGTGGCGAATCTCATCGTGGTGGAAAGCGCCAAGCCGGAGATGGAAGTCGGTTTCTGGGATTACTTCCGGGTTGGTTTGCCGATTACGATGGCGACTCTTCTTGTAGGATGGGCGTGGCTGGCGTGGATTGGTTAAGTGGTCAGACTGGAAGGTTGGCTCGGCTCCGAAACAGAGCAAACCCGGACGCGGCATACATCACGAGAGCGAGTCCTTTGAGAATCGGCGTGCCTCCGATCATTACAGCATTCTCCATGAGGCCACCCAGCACCGCACCGAAAAGGTTGACTCCCAGTGCTTCTGCTGGACGGCCAAATCGTTGAAGGCTGCTGGAAAACACAATTCCCGAGAAAAAAACTGGAAGCGCCGCCCACCCGCCCCCCACTAAGATTTTTTCGCCTGTAGTTAGACCGCTGATGGCCGAGTAAGGAAACCAGAAATCTAAGGTCAGGAGCAGGAGAAGGATGCTGTACATAGCGACGGCCGACACCCTGAACATGCCAGCCAGAGCGTTGGCCGCGAGGGCCATTGCCAGGAAAGCGCCAATTACGATCGAATTGACAATCCACGTGCCGCCAAACAGCAACGAGAGTTGGACGACGGCCTTGGTTTCGAGCAAGAGAAATCCGGCGCCGAGGAAAAAGAAATGTAAATGCGGCAAACTCGTCTTCCAAGCGAGGCAATTGGATTTTCGCAGCACCATCCAGACCAACAGGAAAAAGAGTCCAGCCACGACCAAAACTGGTCCGGGGATGGAGCGCTCGGTCAAGTACAGAAATGGCCAGTTATCCGTTGCGAGGAGCGTTGTCGAGTTCGTTCGCGCGCGCAAATCGGCGCTGGCGTCGATCAGTTGAGGGAGCTTGGTGTCGCGGGCGCCTCCCTCAATCAGGATCACGCCATTGACCCAGAATCCTGTGAAATAAGCGGCAGGGGGCGTTCCGAACGCGCTTTCCAACGTCGCGTACAATCGATCCGTCGCAAAACTTCGGCCCGTAGCAAACGAAAGCATCAGCGTACCCTGGTCCGCAAGAAGCGCCTTCGCATTTTGAAAACTTTCGACGGTGTACACGTAGTTGTCGAGCCGAAGCGAGGAAAAGCTACTTAGCAGCGTTGATGAATCGAGAAAAGCGAAGACGATCAAGTCGTACTTCTTCGTGGCTTTCTTGAGAAATGACCGAGCGTCACCTGTGTAAACGGTGACCCGAGGCGAATTGTACGGATGTTCGGGATGATACTGCCGACCCATTCCCAAGATGACGGGATCGATCTCGACCGCATCAACGTGTTCGGCTCCGTGGCGGAGTGCTCCGGCAACATCGTTTCCCGCGCCCGCTCCGAGAATCAAAATGTTCTGCGGGCGCGGTACGATTCGGTAGGGAAGTTCGTAGTAAGGCAGTATCAGACTGTTGGGCCTGGCGGTCGGGTACCGCTCCAAGAAATCCGGAGAGAGATCGGCTAACCACTGGTACCAGACGTGGTTTGCCACCAGGGAGTATGCCGAGGCGCGGGGCCAGCCGTCCGGTTGTGACAGGCGAGTCAACTCAATTCGATAGTACGGAGACCAGACTGTGTTGCGCTCGGGAATAGCCACGACACAAATCACCACTGCAAGCACGAACAGCGTGAGGCGATCGCCAGCCATCAGAGGAGCAAGCAGGAGGAATCCCAACAGCAACCACGACGCAGGTCCCAGATGCAAGAAAGAGAGGAACGAAAACAGCGCCATTCCCGCCAGACCACCAGACAAGTTGATTCCATAGCCTGTGAGAGATGGCAAGCGTTTGATGTATTCGCCCACATACCCGCCCAGGACCCTGAAAAAAACAATAATCAGCGCCGAGTACCCCAGACTGACGGCCAAGAAAGAAATGACGTAAGGAAATCGAGAGCTAAGCCCTCCCGAACCCACAGCGAATTCCCACGACATGTCCCCAAAGGACAAATGCAATGGCATCGCGAACCGGGTCAAAATGAAGAGGAGCGCAGTAGCCGCGGGGAATGCTGCTCTGAAGCGCATAACGGGGTTTCCCAGGAGCATGCCCAGTCCGATGCCGAAAAAACTTGCGACAAGAGGCAGATTTTTTAAATTCGCAAAGACACGAACTTCGGAAGATACGTAGCGAATGATCAGCAGCTCAAAGTAAAGCGTAACCATGCTTGCAAGGAACAAAGTGAGTTCTACGCTAGGCCGGGAGGAGCGGAATATTGCTCGAGCCTGAGTACCGGGGCCATTAAATCGAAGAGTCGCATCAGCCATGTCCGGTCCAGTGCTTTGCAGCGGTGGACTAACTCAGAGATAAGATTTGCAAAAGTATACCTCTCAATTTGAAGAGAGGCGGGCGTTTTTTCAGGGTACAATTTTCGTTCCCTGTCTAAGAATTTTCTGGAGGTGTGCTTGAATACTTATTTTCCGATGCGCATGTTGCTGATCCTCGGCGCGGCGAGTGCTATGGCGCAATCCACTCCCGCTAATGTTGTGAAGTATCACGCCACGATCAACGATGTGAAGTATGTTTACGCTTCCGTTGCGCCCGTTGCCCATTTGAAGCCGGGGGACATTCTTGATACCAACACGCTTGACTGTTTCGGCAATGCCATCAAGAAACCGGGGGACACGCTCAGCATGAGCAAGGGGGACAATCCGCTGACCGGGCCTTTTTATATCGAGGGCGCGGAGCCGGGCGATACTTTGGTGGTGAAGATTCTTGATCTTCAAGTCGATGGCGATCAGGGCGTGGGAGCCTTTGCGCCCGGCTTCGGAGCGCTGAACGAGACCAATTACACGCCCATGCTGCATCCGCCGCTGCCGGAGAAGATTTGGTTTTATCCCATTGACCACGCGAGCAACACGGCCACATTCAAGGCGCTGGACACGAATTTCTCGGTCAAGATTCCGCTGCATCCGTTCTTTGGCTGCATCGGGGTTGCTCCTGCTGGAGGCGAGGCGCGCAGCTCGGTTGTGCCCGCGGAATTTGGTGGAAACATGGATTCTCCCGAGGCCAGTGTGGGCAATACGGTGTATTTCCCGGTGAATGTGCGCGGAGGCTTGCTGTATATCGGTGACGGGCATGCCGCTATGGGGGACGGCGAAGTGGCGGGCACGGCCATCGAAGTTCCTTTACATGCGCGAGTTCAGGTCGACGTGATTAAAGGCCAGAAGATCAATTGGCCGCGTTTCGAGAATGACGACGCGATTATGACGGCTGGGATTTATCGTCCGCTGGATGATTGCGTTCGCATCGCATTCACCGAGCTGGTTGGGTGGATTCATCAGGATTACGGATTGTCCGAATTGGACGCCTACGAACTGTTGTCAAAAGTTGCGAAGATACATTTGAACGAAATGGTCGATCCGAATTATGTAGTCGTCGCGTCGATCGAAAAGAAATATTTGCCACCGAAAAAGAAATAGTTTGAAGTTTTTTCACGCACTCCCAAATTTACTGAGAA
>Ga0308309_10002482_pt1 | contig 10992 bp, 9 predicted proteins | sample HubBroMetageWFT5_FD_192491 | JGI IMG/M metagenome (GOLD analysis project Ga0308309, IMG submission 192491) | Warmed and freeze-thawed soil microbial communities from the Hubbard Brook experimental Forest, New Hampshire - Hubbard Brook CCASE Soil... | ecosystem: Environmental > Terrestrial > Soil... | reverse complement strand
CGAAGTGGTATGGCCCGCGCCTCAACGCCTCGAGAAGGCGGATCTGACGACCCTCCGACTGAGCGATCCGTCTCAGGTTGAGCGCTGACAGCGCGGCCGCCATCAACGCGATCGCAAGAACGCAGGTATCGGGGGACCTGAATTGCATTTCGCCAATACGGATCGCAAGATAAGCATCGGCGACAGAGGCCAGATATTCGATGGGTGCCGCGGACATGGCTAGCGGAGATTTTTCTTTATTAGAGCGCGCATCACAGCAATCCCCGTCAGCAAGCTGGCGACGGCAATCCCGAGCATGAAGCGGCCGCGCGGGTCAACAAACAGAACCGCAATAAGATCTCGGTTGATCAGGAAGAGACCCGCTCCGGCGACAAACGGAGTGATCGCCACAATCGCTGCGGAGGCTTGTGCTTCGGCGGTCAGCGCACGGGCTTTCATACGCAGAGCCTTTCGTTGCCGAATAATGCCGCCGAGATTGGAAAGGGTTTCAGCGATGCCGCCGCCAGTCTGGCGTTGCAGCAGCAAACTCACGGCAAAGAACCGGAAATCCGGCACGCGGATGCGGTCGGCGGCGCGCTGCAGCGCTTCCTCCAACTCGGTGCCGATGCGCAGTTCATCCAGCAGCTGTTGAAACTCGGTGCCGACCGGCGACCGAACTTCGCGACTTACGAGTTCGATTGCCTCGGGTGCGGGTAGACCGGACCTGACGGCGCGGACGATCAGATCAAGTGCGTCCGGAAATATGTCCAGGAACTTCCGCTGATATCTGCCCTGTGCAAACCGGAGGAGCAGCGCCGGAGCACCTGCCGCTGCCGCACCGCCGAGAGCGATGGCGAGCATTGGATGAACCGGCGCCGCGACCGAGGCCAACCCGATCGTAGCAGCCGCGGCAATTCCCACCGTAACGAGGTGCACCGGTCGGATGCGATTGCCAGTCGACGCAAGGGCAAGCTCGAGGCGGCTCGACAGCAGAGTCGGTAGCGCAGTGCGCTTCGGCCCTGATCTCCGTAACGAGAAGCCTTGCACATCAGCGCTGGAGGCAGTCCGAGCGATAGTGCTCAGAATGGGCTCGAGGTTCGCTCTGCGGCGCTCCCAGCGCAGCACCCAAAAAAGCGCACCGCCGAGCAGCGCCGTCGTGAGAAGGGCGGCAAACAGGATTGGATCGAACATTCAGGCCTCCCCGATACCAAGCGCTTCGAGGAGGTCTCTTTCGAGGCCGAAGCGTGCCGCCCGCGCGGTGAAATCGGGGCGCATCCGCATCGACTCGAAGCTGCCCTGAATGCGGCCGGCAAGCCGCTCGCCGCGAGACTGGAAGCTGAAGAGCTCTCGGGCCGTGATGATCTCGCCTTCCATCCCTGCGATCTCGACAACACTCAATACGCGGCGTATGCCGTCCCGCATGCGTTCGATATGCACGATCAGATTGACTGCGCTGGCGATCTGCATGCGGATCGCCCTGAGCGGCAGACTCAGATTGGCCATCATCACCATGTTCTCGACCCGGTAGAGCGCGTCGCGCGGCGAGTTGGCGTGCACCGTCGACATCGACCCGTCATGCCCGGTGTTCATCGCCTGCAGCATGTCGAATGCCTCGGCGCCGCGGACCTCGCCGACGATGATGCGGTCGGGCCGCATGCGCAGCGCGTTGCGCACGAGCTCGCGCTGCGCGACCTGGCCGACTCCTTCGATGTTGGGCGGGCGCGTTTCCATCTGCACGACGTGCGGCTGCTGCAGACGCAGCTCAACGGCGTCTTCGACGGTGATCACCCGCTCGTCGCAGTCGATGTGTTGCAACACCGCATTCAGCAATGTCGTCTTGCCGGAGCCGGTGCCGCCAGAGATCAGCATATTGAGCCGCGAGCAGGCGGCGATTTCCAAGAGCCGCGCCACCGCGGGCGACAAATTCTGCTGCTGCACCATCATCTCGAGCGTCAGGCTCCGTTTCGGGAATTTGCGGATCGAAATCGACCCGCCGTTCAGCACTAGCGGCGGCAAAACGATGTTGACCCGGCTGCCATCAGCGAGCCGGGCGTCGACCATCGGGCTCGCCTCGTCGATGCGCCGGCCGATCGCGGTGGCGATCCGCTGCGCTATGCTGACGAGATGCTGCGCATCGCGAAAGCGGGCCGCGGTCTTTTCCAGCTTGCCATTCCGCTCGACGTAGATATCAACGGGGCCGTTTGCCAAAATATCGGTGATGTCCTCGTCGTCGAGCAAAGGTTCGAGGGGACCGAGCCCGACCATGTCGTCGCTGAGATCAGCAGCGAGCGCCATTTCCTCCAGCTTATTGAGTTGAACACGATCCTCGGTCGCAATCTCGTTCACTAGTTTGGCGACCTCCCGGCGCAATGCAGCGCGCGGAATGCGGCCTGCCACGGTCGGGTCGATCCGCGACAGCAGGACCGTGCGAATTCGCTCCTTCAGTTCGCTCAACGAAGCCAAATTAATGACCGGCGCAGGAGATTCCGCAGCGCCTTCGGGTATCAGGACGAGCCCCGGGCGCAGCGGCGCGGGAACACGGCGCCCAAAGCCTGTCGTCGTCATGTGGCGAACCTCCACCACCGCTTACGTCCTGTTGCGCGGCCCGAAATTTCCCCGGCAAGCGCCGCAACCACTTCAGTCAAAGCGCCGCGTCGCAACGGCCTTGGTGCGGTGAACAGGCTCGGCCGGAACGGGATTACAAAATTTGGCTGCAGTTTGACTTTGGCCATCTCCTGCAAAGTCATTGCCCGGCGGCCGCCCTCGCCGCTCCGGTTGACGACGAGCATGTTGGAGTGCTCGGCACGAGCTGCACTGAAGCCCTCACGCAAGCGCACCGTATCGCGAACCGAGCGCAGCGTCTGATCGGCCACAATTATACGAAGATCGGCGGTGTCGAGCGCTTGCCAATAAGCCGAGCCGGGGATTCGCGGCACATCGGCGACAATGTAGTGAAACTGCGTGCGCAGGACGCCAACCAGCTTGTCAACTGCCTCGGCGGTGAATTCTGAGTCGACGCGCAAAGGCTCTTCTGCGCTGAGCACAAACAGGCGCTCACCGTGAAGCGCCATCGTCCGGTCGAGAAAGACGCTGTCGATGCGCAGCGGGTTGGCCAGCGCTTCCCGCAAGCCGGGCGTTGGCCTGAGGTTTAATGCAAGGGCGCAGTCGCCGGTGTGCAGATCGAGGTCGAGGAGCATGACCCGGCGGCTCTGCTGATTGGCCAAATGCAACGCCAGATGGATGGCCAGGGTTGTCGCGCCGACACCGCCGCGGGCACCAACCACGGCAACGACTTTTCCGAGCTTCCGGCTTATTGGGCTTGCTTCGTCCGAGGCAGGCGCCCGAATCAATGCCTTGACCAGTAGTTGCGCGGTTATTGGCTTGACGATGTATTCGCTGACTCCCGCCCGTACCAGGTCGCGATAAAGGGCGATGTCGTTTTTGTCGCCTATCGCGATCACTATGACACCAGGCTCACAAAGCTCGGCAAGTTCATGGATTTGCGAGGCCGGCATCTCAGCGCCGCTGATATCGACGATAATGCTCTCGGGCGATCGTTCAGCGCCAAGGTATCGAATTGCGCCAGCGAGGCCTCCGCGCCTGATCATCGGGCTGGGAATCGGGAGCTGCGCGAGACATGAACTCAATGACGCTTCGCTCTCTCCGTCCAACACGAACACCATCAACCGCACACGGCTCGCCGGTTGTCTGACCGCCTTCTCTATTGGCCCAGGGGTCTGAAGCGGGCTCTTCAGGGTCTGGAGGGCATTAATCACGCAGCTATCCCAGACACAGTCCCGTTGAACGAAAGAATTCGCGCTCTCTGGAAATTCTGCCCGGGGTCGGACATCACTGCGCCTTCGACACGGTCTTGCTTCCGTGGATGACCTCTACGATCGGCTGCTCGACAACGACTGTCTTCGCGGGGCCAGCGTCGCCCAGCGCCGGCGAAACGTCACCGGCCCAAATCGGCTTGATCCCTGCGGTTCTGGTTAATCCCAGTGGCGAGGACACGACCACATTAGTTGCGCTCACACTGCGCAAAGTCAGCGAGAGCTTGCCGAGCTCGGTGGCGACGTTCACTCTTTCGGCCTGCTCGGGTGTTACTTCCAGGGTCACGGTTCGGCCAAAACCATTGCCGGTGCCATTCGACCGAGATTCAAGCGCGTCGATCGCTAACACCCGCAAATTCTCGACGACTGTTTCGCCTACCGAGCGACGCGCCAGCGGCGGGTCGTTCTTGAAGGTCTGTGTCAGGATCACGTCGACCCGGTCACCCGGATATAAGATCCCGGTACTCGCACCACCCGTTGTCACTGGGATGGCGATTGCTCGCGCCTGGGGCAAGAGCACGACCTGGAGAAAGTCGCGGTCGCCCGGCTTCACAATGGCGCCGCGACTGATCGGCTCGCCAGCCATGACGCTGCTGCGCAGTGCGGCCCCATACACTTCGGCCCGTGCCTGCTGATCGAGCTCGAGATTGAGGTTGCCGGCTGCGGTGCGAGGACGTGCGATCTGCCCCAGCCCGGCGTTGCCGCCAATCTCCTGCCAAGTCACGTCCTTGGCACGCAGCAATGTGCCGATCTGCAGCACCGTCGCAGCGACAAGTATTTCCGTCCTCGTTTCGGCTGTACCGCCGTTAATGCGCTGCGGCAGTGCGCGAAGGGCGAGAATCACAACGACGCACAGCGAGGCAAAAAACAACAGAGTAAGTATCATTTTCGCGGGCACGGCTGTTCACCTTGCTGCTATCAGCGTAATCACGCCAGCAGTGGCGACAGCGACCCCATAAGGCACTGCCGACCCCTTTGATGCTACTCGACCTCGGTCGCTCTGGCCATTTGACGATGCGTATGCCCCCCGCCGGAAACGTCTGCAAGACAGATCGAGCTTTTCCGCCGCGAGAGTGGCGAGCGCGAGCACTCCGCCACAAAGGCTCATCAAAAAGAGGAAGCCGAGCAACTCTCGATAGCCGATCAGCAGTGCTGTAGCGGGTAGGATCTTGGCGTCGCCGCCGCCAATCGCGCCACGCTGAAAGAGAGTAAATGTGATACTGAAGATTATTATAGCGGCGGCGAGCGTGTAGCCGGCGTCGATCACCTCTGCGGCGAAAGCGACGCGAGCTAGGCCTAGCGCGGCAGTTGCGAGGGAGAGGGCATTGGGTATGCGCCTCGCTCGCACATCCTCATAGGCGACAATAACAAGGATACCGACTGCGACGGCCAGGACTGCCGAGTGCATGATCCCACTCCCTACTCGCGGTCACATCTGCGCAGCCCGGTCGGAGACGGAGATCCGTTGCCGACCGGCTGCGGTATACGGCGCCTATGGCGCCGGCATCTGGATGCCAGTAAGGGTGTTACTCGCCCGGGTGAACAGGTCGCCGAGGGAGTTGCCGAACGTTTGTGCACCAACCGCAATTGCAAGGGCAACGAACACGATCAACATGGCATATTCGGTAGCAGTGGCACCGCTCTCGTCGCGACGAAAGCGCCTGGTCAGACTGTGCATTTTAACTTCCTTCTTCAGGGGGGGTGACCCTGTGGCCAGTGTGCGCCAGAGGCGTTCACAGTCGCCACTCAGCCAGTAGCCAGACTAACCCAGTCGCTGTCAGTGGCCTGTCAGGACGCCGTCAGAAAAGCGCCTTTTGTGTTTATTTTATTAGATTGTGCGTAATGAGAACGCACGGCTGCGGGGAATCTGTGCGCGGAGAAGTGCGGGTGCGGCGATCAGGTTCCCACCCCGAGACTCCGGATTATCTCGAATACCGGAAGGATCTGGGCGCGGTAGGTTGCGGATCGCGAACGTGACAGCCATAACTGCTCGCACGCTCCCGCGGGGCCATCGGGATATTGCTGGCGGAACGACGCGGCGGCCGCGGCCGCTTCGCGGTTTTGGCCACCAAGCGATAAGGCCGCGATCAGGAACATTCGCGCACTGCCGTAACTGCTGTTTAGTTCCAGAGACTTCCGGAGTAAGGCAATCGACGCCTCGGTGCGCCCGATGAGCAATTCGGCAAAACCGCCAAAGAAAAACCAGATGCTGTGCCGTCGATCCGCTTGGTCGAGACGCATCGCACGTTCGATCGCCGGCAGCGTATGACCGGCACTGCCGAGAAAGGCAGCATTGTAGGCGGCGAAACCGTGGGCGATTGCCAAACCCTGATCCATCGCCAGCGCCCGGTCGAATGCAAGTGCGGCCTCGTCCAATTTGCCGGCCGCAGAATATAACATGCCCTGGACACAATGCGCGTCGGCGGCCCCTGGAGCAAGTTTCAGTGCGATCGCGACCACCTCGCGCCCGAGATCGGAGGCCACGGAGGCAGCGAGCGGGTCGCCCCACCACGGATTGCTGACCAGCTCCTGACAGGTTCTGGCCAAACCGACGAGCGCCTCCACGTTCCGTGGGTCGTCGGCCAGCGCGGCCAGGTACCATCGCTGGGCCTGAGCCGTGAGGTCTGGCCGCAGCTCTCCCTCGAGGGCAGTTGCCGCGCTGGAAAGGCATTCGTTCAGCTCGTGACCAGAGCCCAATTCGCACACCACTCGTCCAACTTCCTGTTGGAGAAGCAGAATATGCAGCTCTCGAGAAATCCGCCGGATGATCTTGGCCTGCACCGGCGCGGCCTCGTCGGCTTCGAATTCGAACCGACGGGCCCAAAGATACTCGGAGGTCGCCGCATCGCTGATCCGGACATTGATGCGTAGCACCCCAGGAGTACCGCGCTGAGCGCTGCCCGTTACAAAATATTTAACTTCGGATTCGGGTTGCTCGGTGGGGCTGGCCGGCTCCTTGGCCAGGCGGCGCAGTGAAAAACCACGACCGTGGTGGGTGAGATCGGCGGCGAGGTTGCTCGTGAACGCGTCCAAAAGGTTTTCCTGTTCGGTATCGCCAGTCAGATTCCGCAACGGCGCTACCCCCACAGCAATGCTTGACAGCAAACACCGCCACGGCATTGTCTCACGTTCAGTCTTTGGTGCCCCGAACGCCCCGTCGCCTCGCTGCGGCGATGATCGCGCTGCCGCATGCCAAGGCGCTGCCGCACCGGAGTTCTTCGTGTGGGAAGGGATTTTTCGACGGCTCATTGCGCGCTCAGTTCGCCACGCCGAGAGTGCGAATCCTCTCGAAAAGTGGATGAATTTGGGCGCGGTAGGTCGAAGAACCTGAACGCGACAACCACAGCTGCTCGAATGTAGTCGTACGATAATCCGGATATTGATTGCGGAAGGATGCGGCCGTCTCGGTAGCCTCGGCTTCACGACCGATCAGGGACAGCGCGGCCATGAGGAAAAGTTGGGCGCTCCCATAGCTGGCATTGCGTTCCAAGGATTTCTGGAGCAATGCGATCGCGTTTTCGGTGCGACCGAGCAGCATCTCCGCAAATCCGGCGAAAAAGAACCAAATGCTATGTCGGCGATCAGTTTGATCAAAGCGCATCGCCTGCTGAATTGCCGGCCACGTTTCGTTGGCGCGGCCGAGGAGAGCAGCATTATATCCAGCGAACCCATGAGCAGGCGCCAGTGTTTGATCCACTGCCAAAGCCTGCTGGAATGCGCGTGCCGCGAGTTCCAGCTGTCCTGCCGCGGAGTATAACATGCCTTGAATGCACCTGGCGAATGCATGCCCCGGCGCCAAATCGAGCGCAATCGCCACGGCCTCGCGCCCGAGGTCAGAGGCGGCCGCTACGGTGCGCGGGTCGCCCCACCATGGATTGCTGACAAGATGCTGGCAGGTTGTAGCCAGACCGGTCAGCGCCTCGGCGCTGCGCGGTTCGTGGGCGAGGGCGGCGAGATACCACCTCTGCGCCTCGCTCGTCAGCTCCGGGGTGTAGTTTCCTCTAAGTGCGGAGGATGCTTCGGAGAGGCATTCGGTGATCCCGAGATCCATCCCCGATGTAGCCAAAGCCCGACGGCTTGCTGCTTGAAGAAGCAGGACATGTAGTTCTCGCGAAATCCGCCGGGTAATCCTCGTCTGAATCGGAGCGAGATCCTCTGGCTTGAACTCATGCCGGCCCGCCCAAAGATACTCCGAGGTTGCCGCGTCAGTTATTCGCATGTTCACCCGCAGCAAGCCGGGCGCGCTGGTTTGGGCGCTGCCGGTAACAATGTAATCGTATCCACGTTCGGAGATCCGGTTGCCGTTGTCCGCAGGACCGCGATCGTCCCCCAACGGCTTCAGCGAGAGTCCGCGTCCGTGCCGAAGAAGGTCGGTTACGAGGTCGTCGGTAAAGGCTTCCATCAAATATTGTTGGTCGGGATCGCCAGTCAGGTTGCGCACCGGTGCGACGGCTACCGCAATGTTCGGCAACAGACAAGGCCAGCTCGGTCTTGCCGTGCCTTGGCTTGGAGCATCGCCCTGCCGTGGGGCGGCACGCCCGGGCGAACGATCCGAGGCGCTGACCCGCGCAATGGGATCGCGATCTTCTGCCGGGAGCCCCGGTGAATTGTGCTCCCTCGCAGTGCTCGAACGCGAGATCTCATTTGCCAGCGACTGGGTCTCGACGTCGGGCGCGACGCCCAGTTCGCGCTTCAGGATCTCGGCGCAGCTCCTATATTGGCGGAGCGCTTCACCGCGGCGTCCGGCGTGTGCATAGGCGCGAATCAGCGCGCGTTGTCCGAATTCCGAGAGCGGGTCGAGAAAAACGAGCCGGCGGCCGGACTGTATTGCGGCCTCGTGCTCGCCAGCTGCATCCTGCTTCGCGCTCAATCGATGCAAAATATTGCAGATCATCACGAGAGTGCGGTCGCGTTCCGCCGCCAACCATTCCTGAAACGGCTCGGAATTTATATCGAAATCAGCGAGGAGTTCGCCGCGGTACAAATCGGCGGCCGCCTGCAGGTCACAGCGGTGCTGGGAACGCGATAGCCGCTCAAATTGAACAAGGTCGACGGTGGCGTCCTGGATCCGGCAGTTGGCAAAGTCGGCGGCTAAGTGAGCGTCTGTACCCCGCCCCAAAGCCTTGCGCAGCTCCAACAGGCAATTGCGTAAGCTGTGGCGGGCTTGCTCCGACCCCTGGTACGGCCATAACAGGTCGGCCAATCGCTCCCGAGTGACCGGCTGGCCCACCTGAGCGGCAAGAAAGGCAAGCAAAGCACGTGCTTTCTTCGGGACTTTCCCCAACCGACAGTCCGCGCTCTCGATAACCAAAGGTCCGAGAATGCTGATGGCCAACGTCATCGCAAATGTCCCAAGCTGCGGCTACCAGCATCGACGCGCTGGGGCGTTCGTGCAAACCCGCATATACTTCGATCCCGGCTAATCATTTTGGATATCTGTCTTCGCGTCAAGAGCAAGGAGGGTGACATATCATTTTTGCAGCCGCGATCATCATATCACGCCACTCGGCCTGGTGCCGATAAGCCGCATCTTGCACTCGAGTACACCACATAGCTCGTGGTAGCGGCGGGCCCTGAGCGGTTCGATCAGGTCCTCGTAAAAGATGACGCGGTCACCAATCGACTCCAGGACGGCAGCATTCCATATCTCGCTAGGCGTAATGCTTGGGCCGAACGCCTCGGTCTCACCGATGCCGGCTGCGAGCAGCTCGAGCCGGGTACGCAGACATTTCTCGCACTCTCCGCAATTGGCCCGCGGCCCCGCGCTGGCCGGGCAAACGCGCAGTGCGGCTAGTCCCGTCGGCCATCTCGCGAGATCACGTACCTTCTGAAGACGCGAAAAGCGCGACCCATCATGAATGACCGTGATACGCTGACTTGAAAAGAGGTTGTCTATTGCAGGATGTGATCCCCACGGAACCTGATGGGTCGTTGGCCACGACGCTCCGATGAATAGAAAAGCTGATCCGAAGACTGCCGAATGACCGATTGCGGCCAATCCTGCACCGTTATGCCGGTGCTCCCAAAAGTCCGGCTTCGAGGGGAGATGGCGGAGATTCGTCCGGCATTGAATGAGCCGTAGGCCGAGATCCGCGACGACCGGTTCGAGGCGCCGTAAAATCATTCGGTAGCGTCCGTTCTCGGGATCCCGGGCCCGCTTCCCGATGTCAAATCCATGGATAAACAGCGCCTCGTGCACATACGCGGGATCGTCTCGGTTGTAAAGCCGACGGTTCCGCATCAGCATATGAAGGCTATCTACTCCTCCGGACAGGAACCCAACAGCCCGCCGTGGAGCTGTGGGTATCCCACGGGTTACCCCGCCTAAAGTTTCAATCGATGGAACCGGGAATGGCATCCCGCCCCAGCTCGTCCACCAGGCGTGTGCGGTGTAGAGGCCCTCCACTAACATGGGGCATGGCTGGCCCTCTATCCGCACCCTCGTCTCCCCGTGCACGGCGGCGAGCGGAAAGCACGCAGCTAAGAACGCGTCGGCGGAGGGGCCGTCGACCCCTTGTGGCCATTCGGGCGCGCTACCGCTGATCTCAAAAACGAGCTCCTGATCGGGTAAATCGCGATCCTCCCAACTCACGGTTGCAAAAGTTAACTTCGTCTCACTGCTATTAACCATGCCCAAATTGCTTATAATCATCACATTCCCACGCGCGTCGGTGTGGTTCAAGGAACCGAAGGAAAAGAGAGCTCACGACCCGTGGCCGGCATGTTCCGGCCCGGCTTATGGTTAATACAGTGAGCGTCAAAAAAACGTCAATTATCGGCGTAAAAAAAATCAATTATGGGCCGATGGCTATATGACTGGTAAAGCCGTGGATCTCTCATCGTAAAGCGTTTGGACGCGATCGTGATTTCGATAATTTTCACGCCAGACATTAGAACGTCAATTCGCAGATTTCCCCTAACGAAGTGGGGAGCTTCACAGATGTTGTTATAGAAGAACCTGACTAAGCGGCTTGCTGATCGATTTCGTGCGCAGGGCCCCCTAATGAGGACGAAATGCGTGCCTTATTCGGTCGCGGCAGTCCGACCCAGGGACGCTCGCCGGCGCGCCCTGTTGGTGACCCTGACAATAACCTGCTCGCTCGGTCAGATTGCTTCCACCATTTATGTTCCCAGCATCCCTGCGATCGCCAGCGGGTTCGAGACCTCGGTCGCTCGGGTG
>Ga0308309_10002479_pt1 | contig 10994 bp, 7 predicted proteins | sample HubBroMetageWFT5_FD_192491 | JGI IMG/M metagenome (GOLD analysis project Ga0308309, IMG submission 192491) | Warmed and freeze-thawed soil microbial communities from the Hubbard Brook experimental Forest, New Hampshire - Hubbard Brook CCASE Soil... | ecosystem: Environmental > Terrestrial > Soil... | reverse complement strand
ACTAAAGCGGGCGCTACGCAAGCTTTATTCGCGGGAGTCCCTTTTCAGGGCCGGGCCCTACCGCTGGCGGTTTACACCTTCCAATATCCGTGGCAGGAAAAGACCGCGCGCAGCCAAAATCAGCTGGAAGAAGTGTTCCTCGCGGATATCGAGACCGCCCTGCCCGCTCGTGTGAGGCCGGTGTTCATTGGCGATCGCGGCTACGCACGGGCAGCTCTGCTCCGACAGTCGAATCGTCAAGGTCGTCTCTACATCATCCGTGGACGCGCGGGCACACGCGTCGAATACCAGGGCCACAGCTGTAAGTTGGCCGAGTTGCCTGGTGAGGAGCGCCGCGCCATCCGCTATCGCGGAGTCCTTTATCAAGCGCGAGAGCGCGTCCCCGTCGACGTGGTGGTGTATCACGATCCGGAATTCCAAGAGCCTTGGTGGCTACTGGTGCCCTCTCAGAGCAGCGCACTGTTGCCGGTTCGCACGGTGGTGGCTTTGTACCGAGAGCGCATGCACGTCGAGCAGAGTTTCCGCGACTTTAAAACCCACTTCGGGCTGCGAGGCCTGCGTCTGAGAGTGAACATCGCCGAACGCACCGGCCGCCTGCTGCTCGCCTTTACCATGGCTTATTGCTTGGCACTGCTGCTGGGAGTTTCGCGGGAAGCGGAAAAAGCCCGGCGAGATTTGGAGATTCCCCGTCGGCGCCCGCGCCACGGAAGTTGTCGGACCTTGAGTGTGCTCTACGTGGCGCTGGCCATGCTCTCGCATCCGCGCTGGAAAGAGCGGGCCTATGTGCAACTCCGATTCCTTGTTGGTTGGGTGGCCACAGGTCGCTCCCTGCTTCGACGGGCTCCACCAATGGCCGCGTATCACCGCGCCGTGGCCTGAAGTGACATTGACTGACACCGCCAATGCTGACGGGAAATCCTTCACCCTCAAATTGAAGAAGTGGCCATTCGCCGCCTCCGAACCAGCACCACTCACGAAAAAACTCGCGCCACTTCACAATCGTGTATGTCGCTCACAAAACTGGGGGTGGGCAAGCTTTCGATCCTGCGTTGACAGATCCTCACGTCACGCTCATTATCGTTCTACCCCCTTCCAAATTTAATGTTCGGTGTGTGCCGATGCGCATTCTTGTCGCTGAAGATGACGCACCGCTGGCGGAGTTTCTCCATCAGCGGTTGCAGCAGGAACAGTTTTCCGTGCAAATGGTCTCGGATGGTGGGGAAGCCCAGCGTCTTGCGTTGGACCAGCCGTACGATTTCGTAGTCCTGGATCTGAATTTAAACGCGCAAGCTGGTTTGGATACTCTTCGAACTATTCGCGCGAAGAAACCCGATCTGCCCGTGCTCATGGTCACCGCCGCGAACCTTGCGGAGGACCGCGTCCGCGTGCTCGATGCGGGCGCTGACGATTCTCTGGCGAAGCCGTTTGCTTTTGCAGAGCTGGCCGCGCGCATCCGCGCTGTGCTGCGCCGCGGCAGCCGCCCCGGCCGCGCTGTGCTCAAAATCGCCGATCTGGAGATTGACCGGGTAGCCCACGCCGTCCAGCGGGGAGGGAACTCTATCGACCTCAGCCCCAAGGAATTTGCCTTGCTCGAATTCCTCATGCGGCATGAAGGCCAGGCGGTAACGCGCACCGCGATTGTCGAGCAGGTCTGGAAGCTAAACTTCGATACCATGACCAATGTCGTGGACGTCTATATTAATTACCTTCGCCGCAAAGTGGATTCGGGCTATGATCGGCCCCTCATTCGCACGATTCGCGGCGTCGGCTACCAGATCGGCGGCAACGGGACGCCTCACTAGAAATTCTCAATTTGGGACGGATCGTCTGCTTTCGATTTTTAGGTTAACGGTCGAGAAGGGAACCACGCATCGCCAAAGAGCCCGTTTCAAGGGCCTGTCCTCCGTAAAGTACAGATAAAGCTACGTTTACTGAACTGTTGGCCTTCGTGTATTCAACCAACCGATTGAATACGCATGCCCTCTGAACTGGAAGCTTCGGGCAATGGCGCTATCTCCCCCGACAAGCAACTTCTTTTCCACTTTCGGGTTTAAAGCAATGGGAGCTATATAATGAAAGTAGGCTCCCGTCGGCCGGAACCAAAGGTTCGGACCGAGGACAAGGTGACCAACCATGATGAAGACCACTTATTCCGGCAAGCCAAAGCTTAGCCTGCTTCTCTGTTTGATCGGTCTTCTCTGCTTTTCAGCTCCAAAGGTTCGCGCACAGCAGCCAGATCAAGCGCCTCCATCGGATCAAGCGGATCGGCCAAATCAAGCCGAATCAACCGATCCATCTGCTCAAAGCGATGCCAACGATCCGCCAACGCGTGTTGCTCGCATCAGCTATGTGGATGGCTCGGTCTCTCTGCAGGCCGGCGGCGTCGGCGACTGGGGCAGTGCAACTCGCAATCGCCCAATGACCATCGGCGACAAGATCTGGACGGACAAGGATTCCCGAGCTGAACTCCAGACGGGTGTCGTTTCCATCCATCTGGGAAGCATGACCGCACTCTCTTTCCTCAACCTCGATCAAGCCATTACCCAGATGCGACTGGCCGAGGGCTCCATCAATTTCCGCGTGAAAGAAATTCGCGAAGGCGACACCTACGAAGTGGATACACCCAATCTTGTTTTTACCATTACGCAAGCAGGCGCCTTCCGCATTGATGTCAGCGAAAATGGCGATAACACCGGCATCACCGTCATTCGTGGTGCTGGACAAGTTACGGCCACTGGAAAAACTTACGATCTGCAGGCCGGCCAGCGCGGCATCTTCAACGGCACGGATGATGTTCAGTCAACAATTGCACCGCAGGCGCCTCCTGCGGACGGACTCGACCAATGGGCGAGCCAGCGGGATTTGGGTGAACAGAATTCCGTCTCGAAACGCTACGTTCCAGAGGACATGCCCGGCACGCAAGACCTCGATAATAATGGGACGTGGAGCCAAGACGGCGCCAACGGCCCTGTTTGGTACCCCTCGGAAGTCTCACCGGGCTGGGCTCCCTACAGCAATGGCTATTGGAGTTATGTCGGCCCCTGGGGCTGGACTTGGGTGGACTATGCGCCTTGGGGCTTCGCTCCATTTCATTATGGCCGATGGGGTTACATCGGCGGACGGTGGGGTTGGTATCCCGGTCCGAGAATAGGCGTCTCGATCTATGGTCCGGCATTCGTTGGGTTTCTCGGCGGAGGCTTCGGGTTCGGATTTGGCGTCGGTTTCGGAGTCGGCTGGTTCCCGCTGGGATATGGCGAACCGTTCCATCCCTGGTATCACGGGGGATATGGGTATGTGAATCGGATCAATGTTCGCAACACATATATCCACAACACGAACGCGTTCCACTCCAACAGTAATTTTAACTACGCTTACGCGCACAACACTCACGCGGTAACGGCTGCTTCGCGCAGCGCATTCACTGGTGGCCAAGCGATAAATCGCGGCGCTGCTCATTTCGATGAAGCCTCGCTGCGTGGCGCGCAGGTGTCGAACAGCGCTGGCGTCTCTCCAACACGGCAAAGCGCGTTGGGCGCAGCCAGCACAAGGGGTAACGTTAGCCGTCCGCCTAGTTCGGTCGAGAACCGCTCCGTTATGGCGCGTACGTCGCCAGCTTCTGGTGCATCGCACCTTCCGGTCCACACGGTGAATACCAACAACCTGAACGCAGGGCGTGCTGGTAATGCAGGAACGACCGCGCGGCAGAACGAACTGTCGCAGAGTCGACCACCATCAGCCGGAACCAATAACAATATGCGTTTGCAGAACAACATTCCGGGCAACAACGCGAATAAGCCCTCAGCCAACAACTCGCGCAGCTGGAGCGCACAGGGCAATGCAACCGATCATGGCCAGGCCCCGAAGGGCTTCGGAAGCTCCAATAGTCCGTCCAACAACGGCACTACATCCGCGCGCTTAAATAATCGCCCACCGTGGGCTGGCTCGGGCGCTCAGGCCAATGGCGGCAATGCCGGCGGAGGTCGCTCATACACGCCGCAAGGGAACGCGCCGTCCAACAATCGTAACTATTCAGCGCCATCACGCTCGAACCCGGCGCCCACTCGTTCCTATTCCGCACCCAGCCGGACCTACTCGGCTCCTAGCCGCAGCTACGGCGGCGGAGGCGCTCCTCATGCGAGTGGTGGCGGAAGCGCCCCGCACAGTGGTGGTAGTGGAGCCCCGCACGGTGGAGGCGGTGGAGCACCCCACGGCGGTGGCGGCGGTTCTCACGGTCATCGTTAGAATCAGCGCAATCAGCACATTTCGCAAAGGCCCGCCGCTCTTCAACGAGGCGGGCCTTTCGCTTTCTCAGTCCTTGCAATCCCAGGCGATCTAAAATGCTGCTCCGCAACTCTCTGTGCGCATGCGGGTTAAACGAGTAGGCCAGTTGGGCATTTCCAAGTTCGACATAGCGGCAAGGTCAAAGCTCGGGAATGCCGCTGGACGGTGCTATCGTAAAAGCTAAGCAATGGGGCCGAATCCCTTGAGGCCAGCACTCAAAGGGTTCGGGGTTCAAGAACGAAGTTCCACGCAACGAGGGGGCCAATACCGGTCCCGGCATTTCAGGAGAGAGGAAATCACAAATGAAAAGATACACGCTTCACTTGGTGAGCCTGCTCAGCCTCGCGCTGGCAATGGCTTGCTTTGTCCCGCAACGAGCCGCTGCCGACGATGACGATCCGCCGGGCCGCGTTGCGCGCTTGGGTTTTGTACGGGGAAACGTTTCCTTTGAGCCGGCTGGAACCGAAGACTGGATTTCCGCTGTCGTCAATCGCCCTTTGACTACTGGCGATAAACTGTGGACCGACGCCGATTCGTTTTCCGAATTACATCTCGGCTCTGCATCGATCCGCCTCGGCAGCAACACCGGCTTCTCTTTCTTGAACCTGACCGACAATACGACGCAGGTTCGTTTGACCGAAGGCACGCTCAACATTCGCGTTCGCCGACTGGGCGATGACGAGACTTTTGAAGTCGACACTCCTAATCTGGCGTTCACGCTACTCCGTCCAGGCAATTACAAGGTCAACGTGAACGAAGCTGGCGACGCGACTGTCGTTATAGTTCGCGATGGCCAGGGCGAAGTTACCGGCGGTGGTTCGGCCTACACAGTTCATCCTCAGGAAGTGGGCACCTTCAATGGCACCGATCAAATCGATGCCGACGTCGAAAGCTGGGACAACTCGAGCGACGATTTTGATAACTGGTGCGCCGAACGAGACGCCCGCATCGACCACTCTGTTTCCGCTCGCTACGTTTCGGATGACGTCATCGGCTACGAAGATCTCGACGAATACGGCGGCTGGCGTCCCACTCCGGATTACGGAACCGTCTGGTTCCCGCACGTTGCCGTTGTCGGCTGGGCCCCTTATCACTACGGCCACTGGGCTTATATCGCGCCTTGGGGTTACACCTGGGTCGATGATGCGCCTTGGGGTTTCGCTCCATTTCATTACGGCCGCTGGGTAACGGTTGGCGGCGTTTGGGGCTGGGTGCCCGCGCCACCGAGGCCTGTGGCTGTCGGCGTAGTTTATGTTCGGCCCGTTTACGCGCCCGCGCTTGTTGCGTGGGTTGGCGGCCCACATTTCGCGGTGGGCATCGGAGTTGGCGGCGGATTTGCGGCTGGCGTTAGCGTCGGCTGGTTCCCGCTCGGACCGCGGGAAGTCTACGTGCCGTCCTATCATGTCAGCCGCGCGTACGTGACGAACATCAACGTCTCTAACACGCGAGTGGAAACCACCGTCGTGAACAACTATTACAACGCCACGGTGATCAACAAAACCACCGTAACCAACGTGACGTACGTCAATCAGCGCGTTACGGGAGCTGTGTCTGTCACCACACCGCAAGCATTCACATCCGCCCAATCCGTTTCCAGAAATTCGGTCTCCTTCAACGCAAGGGAAGTGGCTTCCGCGCCGGTTGTGGCGACCACGCCGGCCGTTGTGCCTTCAAGGCAAGCTGTTCTCGGCTCTGGCGCTACGGCGACAGTGCGGCCTCCCGCTGCGCTGCAAAGCCGCGCCGTAGTTGCGAAGACCGCTCCTCCTCCGCCACCTCCGACGTTTGCCAAGCGGCAGGAAGCAATTCAAGCTAATGGTGGCAGGCCACTCGCGATGTCAGAGGCCCGTCAGCTTCAGCCTGAGACCGCGCTAGCTCGACCCAACATAAAAATCGCTCCACCGGCCAAGCCACAGGCGATTCAGGCCAAAGGCGTTCAGACCAATCCGAACAAGCCGGTTACGCCAGTGAACGCGGCGAACAAGACCGTAACGCCGCCGGCGACAAATCCTAATCGACCGCCGTCAGCACAGCCCAATGCGCCGGCGAAAACCAACAACGAGAATCCGCAGCTTGAACAGAAGCATCAACAGCAGGTGCAGGATCTGCGCGGTCAACAAGACCTCGAACGTCAAAAAGTCGAGCAGCAACAGGTAAAAGAACGCGCCGATCTCGAAAAGAAGGCTACTGACGAGCAAGCACAGCAAAAGCTCAATCAACAGCACCAGCAGCAGCTCGAGGACCTTGAGAAAAAGCACGACGCCGAAGAAGCGAAACTCAAGCAGCAACAACAAGCGGAGAAAAAGAATCCTCCGAAACCGGCAAAACCTGCAAAGGAAGACAAGCCGCCAAAGAAGGATAAGTAGTCGTCCTTTTCGTCTTTCGCTTCCGGGCGGGGCGCTTGCCAAATGGCCGGCTCCCCGCCCGTTTATTTGCAACCGCCACCAATAAGCGCGTGTAGTCTTTTGTAGTGGCGCAGCATGCTGCGCCACTACAAGGGATTCGGCGGGAATGATGAAAAATTAGGCCGATTCCTGCCTAGTGTCTCAGTTTAAAATTAGGTAGGGTCTGAATTCGGATTTTGTGCGGTCGCTTGGGCAAAGTGCCACAGCACCCCTGACGGATCGAATAGGTAGGCTACGGTGAGGCCCCACGGCTCGACCCGGGGTGGCCCCGGGGGCGAAACGTCGAATTGACGGGTTAGGGCCAGTGAATCGATATGTCGCCACCAGGCGTCGACATCTTCAACGAGGACATGCATCACAGTGTTTTCGGCCCATTCCTTGACGTAGTATCCTTGGAGTAGGAAGGCGTGAGTCCCAAGGTTTAGTTCTGCGAGAGTCTCACCGAGCGGATGGGCTTCGAAACCAATCGTCTTGTAGAAGCGTAGACTCGTCTCGAATTCCCTTGCGGGAAGGAAGGGGCGAAACGCACGAATTTCAGTAACAAGACTGGTGACGTCGTCCACCGAGGCCTCCTTTCGACTGCGTCAGTATACAGAAAAGGCGAATTGATTTTCAGCGCAAAGCACAGCAGATTTTCGAACTGGGGCACTACCCATTCCCGCTCTGAAGTGAAATCGCTCCTTAATCTCGCGTAAGATTCTTTCTTCCGAGTATGGCAAACCAAACTTCACGTCTGCGCAAGGCAAAGCGAACGTATTCTCCTTCATCTCCAATTTCGATGTTCGTCATTCCAGGCCTGCCGGAAATTCGCAAGGGCCACAGCTTGGCTAAATTAATTGCTCTTGCTGCTCGCCGAGCGAAAATCGGTTTCGAAGACGGCGACGTTTTGGTGTGTGCTCAAAAAATCATTTCTAAGGCGGAAGGCCGCATCGTCCAGTTGTCCACCGTTCATCCTTCCTCTCAGGCTACAATTCTGGCGAAAAAACTGGCGAACGATCCGCGCTTCATCGAAGTGGTCCTCCGCGAATCTCGCCGCGTCGTCCGCTCTGAACGCGTGCTCATTGTCGAAACGCATCACGGATTCGTTTGCGCGAATGCAGGTGTGGACCATTCGAACGTTCGTGGTCGCGATTTCGTAACACTTCTCCCAAAAAATCCTGACCGTTCCGCGCGCCAGCTCGCCATCGCGCTTCGCGGGCAAATCGGGAAGCGCGTCGCCGTCATCATCAGCGACACGTTCGGTCGTCCCTGGCGCTTGGGCCTCATCAATGTAGCCATCGGCGCGTTTGGCGTCCCATCGCTTGTCGATCTCCGCGGCACGCGGGACCGCCATCGCAAACTTCTCCGCGCCACAATCCTTGCCGTCGCCGATGAACTCGCCGCCGCTCCAGGGCTTCTTATGGACAAATCCGCTGGCACTCCCGTAGTTGTGGTTCGCGGCTATCGTTACGGCTTCGTCCAAGATCCTGCCGCTCGCATCATTCGCTCAGCTGGCGAAGACCTCTTTCGTTAACGTACCGGCCTTGCGTCCAGTTTAGTTTCTTGCTCACGCTCAACGTTTTCCGCTTGCGTGAATCTTCACGTGCCAGCATCCTTGTTTCGCTATGTCTCCCGCAAAAAAACTTAAGGTCACCGCCCTGGCCGGCGGCATTGGCGCATCAAAACTTCTCCTCGGGCTGTATGGTGCGATGGATCCGCACGATCTCACCATCATCGTCAACACCGGAGACGACATCGTTCTCCACGGCCTGAAAATTTCTCCTGATCTCGACATCGTCACGTACACGCTGGCCGGCGTGGTCGATCCCACCAAAGGCTGGGGCATGCGTGGCGAAACGTTTCATTTCCTGAAACGACTTGGCATCTATGGGCGCGAAATTTGGTTCAATCTCGGCGATCGCGACCTTGCCACGCATATTCACCGCACGGACTTGTTCGCGCATGGCAGAACGCTTTCGCAGGCCGCCGAATCCATCCGTACGGCTCTCGGCGTGAAGTCGCGCATCCTGCCGATGTCTGACCAGCCCATTCCCACGATCATTGAGACTCGCGACGGCAACATGCATTTTCAGGAATATCTCATCAAGCATCGCACTGAGCCGGGAGTCCGGGGCATCCACTTCGCCGGAATTAAACACGCGCACGCCGCTCCTGGTGTCCTCGAATCGATTTGTGACGCCGACCGCGTCATCATCTGCCCCAGCAATCCGCTCATCAGCATCGGCCCGATCCTTGCGGTGCCGCGCGTCCGGGAACAATTGCGCGCCAGAAAAGAAAGCGTCATCGCGGTCTGCCCGATCGTCGGCGGCAAATCTCTAAAAGGCCCCAGCGACAAAATGCTGATCCAACTCGGCTGCGGCTCCTCCGCCTCCGCCGTAGCCAAACTTTATGCTGATTTCACCGGCACGTTTGTGATTGACCGCCGCGACGCGTCTCAGGAAGCCGCTATTCGCGCTCTTGGCATGAGAGTCGCCATCCTGCCGACAGTGATGAAAACGCGCGCAGATAAACGCAAGCTCGCGCGCGCTATCCTCGCTCTCTAGCACGGGCCGCGCCAAATTCGGGACAGTGTTATTGCAGAGATTGAAATGGAAACCGAAGGCGAGCTAGAAAAGGTTTGCCCTAAGCCCACGCATAAGAACAGAAAAGAAGCTTCAAGCGCAATGTCTTTTCTAGGCCAGAAGCAATCAACACCGTCAGTCGTTCATTGCCCAACTCTTCGCGCTCTCGAATTTAGCGCTGCTGATCCACACATCTTTATCCCACTCGGCGCCCATCTCAACCAGCGCATCGCGCGCCGCTTGTTTGTCCCCTGCTTTAACGGCCATGCTTGCGAATCGATTCCTTTTCAGAGCGGAAACTCCATACAGTTGTCCAAGAGTGGCGTAACCTCGTTTGATCCTCGGCCAAGACATATTGTGAAGCGCCGTTTTTTCCGCGTCGCACTGGCACGCTACAAGGCTAGCGATCTCAAAATAGAGAACGTCCCCTTTTTGACTGCCAACTCGATCCGAAACTTCCTCGGCAAACGACTCGATTTCACCTTCTTCGCCGTACCACTTGGTCTGCAAGGAATTTGCGTACTCGCGATAGAAATGATAGTAATCCGGTTCAAAGGTCACAGCTTGTTCCATGAGCTCTCTGGTCTGCGATTTATCCCAACCCTGGGCGAGGGCCACCGTTTGCATCACGCTATACCAATAGGGACATTTTTCTTTCAAGCGAGCTGCATCTGCCAGCGCATTGCTTCCCATTGCTACGCGTTCGTTAAATAACTCCCATCCCTTGGCTGTTACACTATTGGCATATCCACCGCCTCTAGCTCTCCACGCATAGCCTACGTATGCCTGAGCGAGGCTGATGCGTGCCGCGGCCGATTCCGGTTTTGCCGCAACCCATTGGTTCAGCGTATCAAAGTACATCTTCCAATCGGATTCATCCGGGTTCCCCACCAGAAATGTCTCGTGAATGGCGAAATAGAAGTCCAACACCTTCCACGTACCCCCCAGGAGTCTGCCTTTCCCCTCGCGCGCTTCCCCAATCACTTTTTCGAGTTGCTCGAAATTACCTTGGCTGAAATATTGTTTGATTGGGCTCTTATATTCGAACTCCGTTTGGAGATTTGTGGGGGAAACCATGGGCGGCTCGACCGGCCGCGTAGCTGCCATAACCGTGCCAGCATGGCTGTTTGGGTTGTACCCGCGCACGATCTGAAGCAGGGCAGTGCTATCCAGCTGGGGGTGCGCATGGGTTTTCCCGCAGGAAATACCCATCAGAGGAACGCTCAGCGCTATTAGAAACGTAAGCCGCTTCTTGGAAAACATATACACGCTCCTACTTAAAGATTCACGTATCTAAACGGTACGCGACCTGTTTTTCCAAAGAAACTGTACTGAGGGACGGGCAGGGATATTGAATTGGACACAGCTGGAAATCGCTTTGGAGAACCCTGGCGGAAGCCAGTTGGATAGTCCAATTGTGGTGCTCAAGCTTGCTAAGCTAGGAGCTGGTGGGATTGAGCCGCAGCTAGGAATGGCGGGTAATACCGCCGGGCGTCGGCGGGACCACATCAGTCGTACACGCCATAAGCGGCCTGCGGACGCTGTTCAGTGGCTCGGAGATTTTTCTTTCACGATGATCAGATCCCACGGCGCGATGGTTGACTGTTGGCCTTGCGCGAACGATTGGCCCGTCAGCAGATCAGTGCCTGCGGCATAGGAATAGGCCACCGCGGCGGGTGCGCTGGAATAATTGAGATAGTAGTGAAGTTTCCGGCCGTCCTGGCTGATTCCGTGTTTTACCCGGATGCCC
>Ga0308309_10002477_pt1 | contig 10998 bp, 11 predicted proteins | sample HubBroMetageWFT5_FD_192491 | JGI IMG/M metagenome (GOLD analysis project Ga0308309, IMG submission 192491) | Warmed and freeze-thawed soil microbial communities from the Hubbard Brook experimental Forest, New Hampshire - Hubbard Brook CCASE Soil... | ecosystem: Environmental > Terrestrial >... | reverse complement strand
GCGCCGGAAGCGAATGCTTTCAACCGGGCGATCGATGATTGTGTGCAACGTTTTGTCGAATTGGGCGCCATCGTCGGGCTCGTCGCCGATCACGGCATGAACGACAAGGCTCAGCCAAATGGCGACCCCAATGTGATTTTCCTCGAAGACGAACTCGCCCGCCGCTTCGGCGCCGGAGCGGTACGGGTGATCTGCCCGATAACCGACCCGTTCGTCCGCCACCACGGCGCGCTCGGCTCGTTTGTCCGCGTCTACGCCCGAGGCGCCGCGGACATTCCCGCTCTTATAGCGGCGAGCGTGGAATTACCGGGAGTGGCGCTGGTGCTCGACGCGGCAAATGCAGCGCAACGGTTCGAGTTGCCGCTCGACCGGGAGGGCGATTTCATCTTGCTCGGCGACGCCAACACCGCGATCGGCGCCTCCAAGGTCGAGCACGACCTGTCGGGGCTCGCCGGCCATCGCTTGCGCTCGCATGGCGGGCTCGGCGAGCAGAACGTGCCGTTTATCCTGTCGCGGCCGCTGACCGCCGCATACCGTCGCATCGCCGAAACCCGCCGGCTGCGCAATTACGACATTTTCGATTTCGCGCTGAACGGCGTCGAATGACTTACATCGGCGGTTTTACACCATCCTTTTCGGCGGTCACCCCGGAGGTCGTCAGGCTGCCATCGGCCCCTTTCTGGGCAATGATAAACACCGCCGCCCCGGGTTTCAGGAGGCTCGGATCGCCCGGCACATAGCCGACAATCGGAGTGCCGGGGGGAATCGTTACCTCGGCTTCGCCGTCCTTGTAGGTGACCTTGATCACTTGGCCCTGCGGCGCGCTGGTGATCTGCGCCGCAGTTGCATTGGTCATCAGGCTGTCGGGGACGAGATCCCAAGAAAATTGACCTTCCCGGGCGACGCCGCGCAGGCTTTCGGGAAGGATATGCACCTCGATCGCCTGGAGTTTCCCGTCGGGACCTTTGACCGAGGTCGAGGCGACGAAGTCGCCGGGCTTGATGTCGGCGATCGTCTTGGCGACCACTGCACGCACGGTAAAATCCGGCGCGAGCGTGATCGACAGCGACTGGCCGTCGCGTGATTTGACCATCAAGGTTTGGCCGTCGAGCTTTTCGACAGTGCCGCGAATGCGGGTGGGTGCGTTCTGGGCGGCGGCGGACAGTGTGAACGCGGCGACGAAGACAGCGGCGAGAAACGATTTCGAGCGCATGACAGGTCCCTCCCTGCGATTTCATTATGGCCGCTACCCAACATGCCGACAGATCGCGCGGCCTGCATCTCACATTTCAGTGACCTGTGCCGGGTGCCGCCTGCGGCTGGCGGGTCACTGCACGATTTCGTCGGGGTAGACGCCCCAGAGGTCGCCGCGCTGGACCCAGCCGGCATGATCGGCGGCGTCGATGCGGCACCAGTCGGCGCGGCATTCGAGCAGCTTTGCGATGACGCCGGGCTGCGCGCGTGCAACCGCCGGAGACGCCGGATCGGGCTGGCGATGCAACGTGCGGATCCCGCCCTTGACGACGACGGCCCGCTTGCCGGTCAGCATTCTCTCGTGCACCCAGCCTTCAGTGCCCTGCCAGTCGCGGATCATCCGCCAGTTCTCGAATTCCTTGACGATCTCGACCGGCATCTCCTTGCGGGTCAGCACCCATTCAATCGGGTAATTTTCGCCCGGCCCGACCCGCAAATTCACCTGGTCCGAGCGCAGGCTGACAAATCGCGGCAGCTTTTGCCCTGCCTCACCCTCGGCTGCCGCAGCGGGCGGCGCCGCGACGACGGATGCCGCCACCAGCACCCCGAGCAGACACGAAGCAAACCAAACCCGCGTCTGCCGCCTGGACATCCCAGCCCCGCTGTTGCTAATGGCGGACCCTGCCCTCAGCGGATGTTGTCGCCATGCGCTCGAAACGGCCATTTGTCATCGTCACCCGCAAGCTCCCGGACCCGATCGAGACCCGGATGATGGAGCTGTTCGCCTGCCGGCTCAACCTGGACGACACACCCCTTTCAAAGCCTGACCTGATCGCGGCGGTAGAGAGGGCCGATGTCCTGGTGCCGACCGTCACCGACCGAATCGATGCCGAGGTGCTGGACGCCGCCGGTCCCGCCCTAAAGTTGATCGCCTCGTTTGGCACCGGTGTCGACCATGTCGACCTCACCGCGGCCCAACGGCGCGGCATCATCGTGACCAACACGCCCGGCGTCCTGACCGAGGACACAGCGGACATGACAATGGCGCTGATCCTCGCGGTGTCGCGCCGGCTCGCCGAGGGCGAAAGGCTGATCCGCAGCGGCGGCTGGACCGGCTGGGGTCCGACCTCGATGCTCGGCCATCGGATCTGGGGCAAGCGGCTCGGCATTGTCGGCATGGGCCGGATCGGCATGGCGCTCGCACGCCGCGCCAAGGGGTTCGGCCTGTCGGTCCATTACCACAACCGGCGGCCGGTTCCGGAGGAAGTCGAGAACGCGCTCGAGGCGACGCATTGGGAAAGTCTCGACCAGATGCTGGCCCATATGGACATCATCTCGGTCAATTGCCCGCACACGCCGGCCACCTACCACCTGCTCTCGGCGCGCCGGCTGCGTTTGCTGCAGCCGCAAGCGATCCTCGTCAACACGGCGCGCGGCGAGATCGTCGACGAGGAGGAGCTCCTGCGCTTGCTCGAGACGCGCGCGATCGCCGGTGCCGGTCTCGATGTCTTCGAGCACGAGCCGGCGATCGACCCGCGGCTGCGCGCCCTCGACAATGTCGTGCTATTGCCGCACATGGGCTCGGCGACGATCGAAGGCCGGCTCGCCATGGGCGAGAAGGTCATCATCAACATCAAGACCTTCGCCGACGGCCACCGTCCGCCCGACCGCGTCCTCGGCTCGATGCTGTAGACCCCGTTGGCATTGCCGATTAGCGTATTTTATTGCGGTTTTGCTATTGACGTGCTACTATGCAAGCTAGTCTCAAAAATCAGCGAGCGCGCTCCGTTCCATGACTTTGGCTGATCGTCTATTGCGATAACAGCGAAAAACAGCCAGCCATCCCGCTGTTTTTCTGGTGTTACATTACCCGAGCTCCAGGATTTACGCGGCGAAGGAGAGATTGATGGCTGATAATCTTCCGGAAAGAACAGCAACAACAGCCAGGCGACGGGGGTGAGCCTGGCGACCCCCGAAAGGTCCGGAACCACCAGGCCTGGCGATTACTGCGCCAGCTGCCGCAACTCGGGCATTGCGCGTTCCAAACCGCGCATGAAGCGCTCGACGACCTCGTCGATCTCGCTGCGTGTTATGCAGAGCGGCGGCGAGAACGAGATGATCTCGCCATAGGGCAGGGCGCGCACCGACACGCCCTCTTCGAGCACTTTGCGGGAGATGATGCGGTGGGGTTGGGCTTGCGCGTCGAAAAACCGGCGGGCCTTTTTGTCGGCGACGTATTCGACCGCGACCATCAGGCCGGCGCCGCGAACATCGCCGACAAAGGGGTTGTCGGCGAGCCGCTCGCGCAATTGGCCACCCAGGTAGGTGCCCATCGCTGCCGAATTCTCGATCAGGCCCTCGCGCTCCATGATGTCGAGGTTGGCCAATCCGACGGCCCCGCCGACCGGGTGGCCCGAATAGGTGAAGCCGTGCATGAACGGCCCCATTTCCGGCGAGGCGTCGCGCAATACCTCCCAGATCTTCTCGGAGATCACCGATGCCGAGAGCGGGAAGTAGGCGCTGGTGAGGCCCTTGGCGAGCGTGACGATGTCGGGCTTCAGATCGAACAGCCCCGTCGCGAACCACGAGCCGGTGCGGCCGAAACCAGTGATCACCTCGTCGGCGATGAACAGGATGTCGTGCTCGGCGAGAAGCTCCTGAACGCGGTCGAAATAGCCTTTGGGCGGCAGGAAAACGCCGCCCGTACCCATGATCGGCTCGGCGATGAAGGCGGCGATCGTCTCCGCCCCCTCGCGCGCGATCAGCGCCTCGAGATCGCCCACCATGCGGGCGGTGAACGCCTCCTCGTCCTCGCCCCTCTCGGCGAAACGGTAGAAGTGGGGGCAGGAGGTGTGAAGCACCCCGTCGATCGGCAGATCGAAGGCCTTGTGAAAGGCCGCGATGCCGGTGAGGCTTCCGGCGGCATAGGTCAGGCCATGGTAGCTGCCCAGCCGCGATATCACCTTCTTCTTCTGCGGCCGGCCGAGCAGATTGTTGTAATAGCGCACCAGCTTGAAATTGGTGTCGTTGGCGTCGGAGCCCGAAGTGCCGAAGAACATTTTCGACAGATGCACGGCGCCGGCCTTCTCGCGCAAGAGGGTCAGCACGCGGTCGGCGAGCCGGATGATCGGCTCGTTCGAGTGCGATCCGAAGGTATGGTAATAGCCAAGGTCACGCATCGCCCGCGCCGCGGCTTCGCCGAGCTCGGCGCGGCCGAAGCCGATGTTGACGCACCACAACCCGGCGCCGCAATCGATCAGCTCCCGGCCGTGCCGATCCTTGACCCTGACCCCGGAACCCCCGGCAATTATCGTCGGGCCGTTCTTGAGGTGATCGGCGATCGAGGTTGCCGGATGGATCAGGCTCTGCCGATCCATTTCCTCTAGCGAATAATTCTGTGCGGCGTTCAACATAATTTTCTCCTATCAGAGCCCTTTTGGCTCCCCCGGGTAAAGAATTTCCGGCGGGACTTCGGGTTGGGCAATGACGGCCCAGCCGCCATCCTGCCAGGCGCGGAAAAAACAGCTGCGACGCCCGGTGTGGCATGCGACGCCCTGCTGATCGACCAGCAGCAGCACCGTATCGCCGTCGCAATCAAGGCGGAGCTCGCGCAGCAGCTGAACCTGCCCGGAGGTCCCGCCCTTTCGCCAGAGCTTCGCGCGCGACCGTGACCAATAGCAAGCGCGGCCTTCGTCGAGGCTAGTTCGCACCGCCTCGCGGTTCATCCAGGCCAGCATCAGGATCTCCCCGGTGTCGTATTGCTGCGCGATGGCCGGCACGAGGCCGTCGGGGCCAAACCTGATCGCGGCCAGCGCATTTTCGATCTGATCCTGCACCCTGCTTTGTCCCTTCTTCGGTTGCCCCTGTCACATCACCGGATTAGGGTGGCAATGCAACGAAAACAATACCGGTTCGGCCGGCTCCGAAGGCTTTGCGCTTGGATGATCTGATCCTCGAGACCCGAGGGTTGACGAAACAGTTCCGCGGATTCACCGCGGTGCAGACAGTGGATCTCAAAGTCCGCCGCGGCACCATTCATGCGTTGATCGGCCCGAACGGTGCCGGCAAGACGACCGTGTTCAACCTCCTGACGAAGTTTCTCGAGCCGACCACCGGGCGGATCATCTATGATGGCCATGACATCACCGCCGCGCGTCCGGCCGAGATCGCCCGGCGGGGCATGGTGCGTTCGTTCCAGATCTCCGCGGTGTTCCCGCATTTGACGGTGCGCGACAACGTGCGGGTGGCATTGCAGCAAAAGCTCGGCAGCTCGTTTCATTTCTGGCGCTCGGAGCGCATCCTGGACGACCTCAACTCGCGGGCCGATGCGCTGCTCGAAGCGGTGGGCCTCGCCGGATTTGGGGATTTGCTTGCGGTCGAATTGCCCTATGGGCGCAAGCGGGCGCTCGAAATCGCGACGACATTGGCGCTTGATCCGGTGATGCTGCTGCTCGACGAGCCGATGGCCGGCCTCGGCCATGAGGACATCGGACTGATCTCGGCGTTGATCCGCAAGCTGGCAGCCGACCGCACGGTCCTGATGGTCGAGCATAATTTGTCGGTGGTGGCCGATCTCTCCGACGTCATCACAGTGCTGACCCGCGGCCGCATCCTCGCCGAAGGAGATTACGGCGCAGTCTCCAAAAACCCCGAGGTCATGGAAGCGTATCTGGGGACCGGCCATGCCTGATGCTTCGGGCACGGGGCAGCGACTGCTGGGTGTCGAGGAGCTGCACGCCTGGTATGGCGAATCCCACATTCTGCACGGAATGAGCTTTGCGGTCGGCCAAGGCGAGGTAGTAACCCTGCTGGGCCGCAACGGCGCCGGCAAGACGACGACCCTGCGGGCGATCATGGGTATCGTGCCGCAGCGGCAGGGCTCCGTCGTCTTTCGCGGCGCCGAGCTCGTCGGCCTCGCCTCCAACCGCATCGCCCGCCTCGGCATCGCCTATTGTCCGGAGGAGCGCGGCGTCTTCGCCAGCCTCGATGTCGAGGAAAACCTGCTGCTTCCGCCGGTGGTAATGCCGGGCGGCATGACGGTCGACGAGATCTATACGATCTTCCCAAATTTGCGGGAGCGCCGCCGAAGCCAGGGCACCAAACTATCCGGAGGCGAGCAGCAGATGCTGGCGATCGGCCGGATGCTGCGCACCGGCGCGACGTTGCTGCTGCTTGACGAGCCGACCGAGGGCCTGGCGCCGGTCATCGTCCAGCAGATTGGCGGGCTGATCCGCCAGCTGAAACATAAGGGCTTCACGATCCTCCTGGTCGAACAGAATTTCCACTTCGCCGCGACCCTCGCCGACCGCCATTATGTCGTCGAGCACGGGCAGGTCATCGACATGATCCGCAACGAGGATGTCGCGCACAGCACCGACAAGTTGCATGATTATCTCGGGGTGTGAGGGCCTGCGCGAGATGGATTGCAGATCGCGGGATATCCCCTCTCTCCCCGCAACCGGGCGCAGAGGGGTGAGACTCGCGAGTTCTGAGGCTTATCCGAGGAAGATGCAATGAAGCTTGCCGCAATTTTGGGCGCCGCCGCCACCCTGGTCCTGTCCGCGTCAGCCTCTGCCGAGATCTCCGGCGACGTCGTCAAGATCGGCGTTCTCAATGATATGTCTGGGCTCTACGCCGACATTGGCGGAGCGGGGTCGGTCGAGGCAGCGCGCATGGCGATCGCCGATTTTGGCGGCAGCGTCAACGGCAGGAAGATCGAGCTCATCAGCGCCGACCACCAGAACAAGCCGGATGTCGGTTCGGCGATCGCCACCCAATGGTTCGGCAATGACGGCGTCGACGCGATTGTCGACGTGCCGACTTCGAGCGTAGCGCTCGCCGTCCAGGAGGTCGCACGCAATAAGAACAAGGTTTTCCTGATCTCGGGCGCCGCGGCCTCTGACCTGACCGGTAAGGCGTGCTCGCCGACCTCGGTGCACTGGACTTACGACACGGTGGCGTTGGCAAACGGCACCGGCGCGGCCGTCGTCAAAGCCGGCGGCGACACTTGGTTCTTTATCACCGCGGATTACGCCTTTGGCCATGCCCTCGAACGGGATACGTCAAGAGTCGTCGAAGAAAACGGTGGCAAAGTATTGGGCTCGGTCCGGGCGCCGCTAAATACCGCGGATTTCTCTTCATTTTTGCTGCAGGCGCAAAACTCGAAGGCAAAGATCATCGGCCTCGCCAATGCTGGCGGCGACACGATCAACTCGATCAAGCAGGCGGGCGAGTTTGGCATTGTGGAGGCCGGACAAAAGCTCGCCGGTCTCCTCGTATTTATTTCCGATATTCACAGCCTTGGCCTGCAGGCCGCACACGGGCTGCAGCTGACCTCGGCCTTTTATTGGGACCAGAACGACCAAACCCGCGCCTGGTCGAAGCGCTTTATGGACAAGATGAAGCGCGAGCCGACAATGGTCCAAGCCGGAGTGTACGGCGCAATCATGCACTATCTCGCGGCAATCAAGGCGACCGGCAGCGACGACGGCCCGACCGTCGTCAAACAGATGAAGGCAACTCCGGTCAACGACTTCATGACCAAGAACGGCAAGATTCGGGAGGACGGAACCCTGGTCCGCGACATGTATCTGTTCGAGGTCAAGAAACCTTCGGAGTCAAAAGGTCCCTGGGACTACTATAAGCAGATAGCAGTGATCCCCGGCGAGGAAGCCTTCAAGCTGCCGGGCCCCAACCAATGCCCGCTGGTCAAGGGTTGAAGACGCGTCGTCAACAAACCGCATTTCCTGCTCGCATCGCCGCACCGGAACAATAAACACGGGCCAGTGTTGTCCGTGCGTTGCCGCAGTCGGCCCCCCCGCGAATAGGAGACGATCATGCCGGAAACCGTCGTCATAACCGGGGCATCCGCGGGGGTCGGGCGTGCGACGGCGCATGCCTTTGCGGTGCAAGGGGCGCAGATTGGGCTGATGGCACGCGGCACCCAGGGGCTGCAGGCCGCAGCAGCGGAGGTCGAAAAGCGCGGTGGGAAGGCGCTTGCGCTGCCTCTCGACGTCGCCGATCCGGATGCCGTCGAAGCGGCGGCTGAGAGCGTCGAGAACCGGTTCGGCCCGATCGACATCTGGGTGAATTGCGCGATGGCGACGATCTTCGCCCCGTTTCATTGCATTTCGCCCGACGAGTATCGTCGCGCGACCGAGGTGACGTATCTCGGTTTTGTCTATGGCACGATGGCCGCCTTGAAACGAATGCGGGCGCGCAACCGCGGCACTATCGTCCAGGTCGGCTCAGCCCTCAGCTACCGGGCTATACCGCTGCAATCGGCTTATTGCGGCGCCAAATTCGCGATCCGCGGGTTCACCGACAGCCTGCGGACGGAATTGCTGCATGACGGGGTCGACGTAAACCTGGTCATGGTCCAAATGCCGGCGCTCAATACCCCGCAATTCAACTGGGCGCGCAACAAGATGAGCCGCCGGCCACAGCCGGTCCCGCCGATTTTCCAGCCCGAGATTGCAGCCGACGCGATCGTCTATGCCGCCCATTCGCGGCGCCGCGAGGTCTGGGTCGGGGGCTCCAGCGTGCAGGCGATCGTGGCGAACAAACTCTTCCCTGGATTGCTCGACCGATATCTTGCCAAGAAGGGTTACACCGGCCAGTTGACCGACGAACCGGCCGATCCGGGACAACCCGACAATCTGTTTGACCCGGTGCCGGGCGACCCCAGTACTCATGGGCGCTTTGACAGCCGTGCCGCCAACTACAGTTTGCAGCTTTGGGCGACCGAGCACCGGGGTGCGCTTATTGCGGGCACCCTCGGCATTGCGGCGTTCGTCGCCACATTGATTGCCGGAGGCAAGCCACTGGCCAGAGTTTATCGAACGTCGAGCGAACCGGCTCGTCTTCATCAGCCTGGTCATTAATCCGGATCGATAACGCTGGCACTGGTTTGCGGAGCATCTGGTGGCGTATTTGCCCCGAGAGCCAATCTTCATGAACGTCGCGGCGGCAAGTGGCGTGGCGGTTCTTTTGATCCTCATCTGGGTCGTACCGGTGATGGGCTACAACAGTACCCGGCCGCAGCCGGTACCGTTCAGCCATAAGCATCACGTCAGTCGGTTGGGCTCGGATGCGCCTTGCCGCGCGGCGCGGAGATGGTCGCCAGCGGTGTTATAGCACACTTAATGCCAAGGGCTTCGCAGCCGCGCGTCACGACGAGCCCGGCCGCATTGGTGCCGGGTTGGCGTCGGACCCTGATGCTGCCCAGCGCATCATTGTCGCCCGAGCATCCCGGATGATCCTGTCCAAATGCGCCCATACTGCGGCGAGCGCCTCGGCAATGATCCGCGAGTCACGCAATGGCTACAGTCGAGCAATCACCTGCTCTTTAAACCGACTCATTTCTGAGATCGAAGCCTCGATGTCGGAGCGCTCGAAATCGATATCGACTGCGCCGACCCCGAGATCGCGCAAGGCTCGCAAATCGGCGATGATGTCGGTGGTACTGCCTGAAAATAACCGCCGCTCGCCGTCGGAAGCCTTAGCCGGTACGGCTTCTCCGTACCGCTTGACGCGGTAGGTGAGGGCGACGCTCGCCGGCTCGCGTCCGGCTTCGGCGGTCAACTGGCGAAGCCGGGCGATCCCGGCACGATACCGCGGCAGCGTGTCGAGCAGATGCTTGCTGTTGCTGCCGATCGGATACCACGCGTCGCCGAACCGCGCGGCGCGGCGCAGCGACGGTCCGCTTTCGCCGCCAACCCAGATCGGCGGATGCGGGTTTTGCACCGGCTTGGGCTCGAAGTAGATCCCGTCGTACTTGACCCAGTTTCCCTCGAAATGCGGCACCTCCGCAGTCCACAAAGTGCGGAAGGCGCTGAGATATTCGTCGGTGACCCGGCCGCGCGCGGCAAAAGGGGGCCCGACGACCGCAGCAAATTCCGCCTCCAACCAGCCGGCGCCGATCCCGACGACGAGGCGCCCGCCGGATAGAACATCGATCGTCGACAGCATCTTGGCGGCGAGCACGGCGGGTCGGTGAGGCACGACCATGACCGCCAGCACGAGGCGGATCCGGATGGTCTTGGCCGCTATGAAGGCCGCCGCGGTAAGTTGCTCGTGCCGGCGCTCCGGGCCCTCCCCGAAGAATTCGCCGCTCTCGGAATAAGGGTACCCCGGCACCCGCAAGTTCGGCAGCACGACATGGTCGGTCAATGTCAAATAGTCATAGCCGAGTGCCTCACCCTGCTGTGCGATCCGGGTCATGCTCTCGGGGGACGACAACGGACCACTGATCGGCAGATTGAACCCGATCTGCATAATTCCTCCTGACGACTGGAGTAGCTGACAGCACTTGGGCATAGTCGGGGCGATGCAGCAACGTGTCGCGATTACGCAGGATCTCGTCCTCGTCGGCGGCGGGCACGCGCACGTGCACGTCCTGAAGAGCTTTGGCATGCGACCGGTGCCCGGGGTGCGCGTGACGCTCGTTAGCCGCGGCGGCGAGACGCCCTATTCCGGTATGCTGCCGGGCTACGTCGCCGGGCATTATTCACTCGACGAATGCCATATCGATCTCGGTCGGCTCGCGCGATTTGCCGGCGCGCGGCTGATCCGAGACGAAGCGATCGGGCTCGACAGGGCGAATTGCGCATTGTTGTGCGAGGCCCATCCACCGATCCGATACGATGTTCTGTCGATCGATATCGGGTCGGCACCCCGCTCCGACGATGTCCCCGGCGCCGCCGAGCACGCGATCGCCGTCAAGCCGATCGATCGGTTCGCGGCGCGCTGGGAGGCGTTGCTGGCGAGGGCGCGCGATATGCCGCGGCTGCGCCTCGCCGTGGT
>Ga0308309_10002476_pt1 | contig 11001 bp, 7 predicted proteins | sample HubBroMetageWFT5_FD_192491 | JGI IMG/M metagenome (GOLD analysis project Ga0308309, IMG submission 192491) | Warmed and freeze-thawed soil microbial communities from the Hubbard Brook experimental Forest, New Hampshire - Hubbard Brook CCASE Soil... | ecosystem: Environmental > Terrestrial > Soil... | reverse complement strand
GGGGTTGGGGTCGGGGTCGGGCTCGGCGAGGTGCTGTTCGCGAACGCGACCGTGTACGCGGTGAAGTCCCAGGAATTCTGCGCCACGCTGCTGCACTCGGAGGACGTCACGTCGTTGTTGTCGACCGGGTTGCACTCACGGTCGCGGTTCACCGACCAGAATGTGTACCGGCTCAGGCCGACGCTCTCGGCGAAGCTCAGCACGGTCTGGAAGTCGCTCTGGTAGAAGTACTCGCCGGTGTCGGTGCGGCCGTTCATTCCGGAGAACCCCTCGTGCGCGTACGCCTGCGCGCTGGACCAGCCGAACGTGCTCATCAGCTGGGCGTTGAAGTCCTGCAGCGCCGTGACCTGCGACGATCCTCCGCTGAATCCGCCGTCGAACGGCATGATCGTGTAGTCGTTCGGGGTGAAGCCGAGGCTCTTCGCCTCGTCGAGCAGCAGCCCGCCAAAGTAGTTCGCGCCGGTCGTTGTGGACGGCATCGTGATCGAGATGAACAGGCCGGGGTCTTCCTGCTGCAGGATCTGCGCGGCGCCGAGCTCGTTGGCGATGGCGCTCGAGTTCTCGATCTCCGGCTCCTCCAGGTCGAAGTCGAACGCGTGCAGCCCGTAGGCGGTGATCACCTGCTGGTAAGCGGCAGCCGTGGCCGACGCCGAGCCGCAGACCTGGCCCAGCTTGGTGCCGTTGTAGCCGCCCGCCGAGACGATCACGTCACCGCCGTCGGAACGCACCTCGCTGATCACGGAGGCCACCTGGGTGTCCGAGGAGACCGGGTCGGTCCCGTCCCACGCCGGAGTGCAGGAGCTGCCGTCGGCCAGGATGAACGCCATGTCGAACGCCTTCTGCCCGGTCGCTGCCATCACCTGGCCGAGATCGGGCGCGTCGGAGTCCAGCGTGCTGTAGTACGGCGCCGACTCGTACCAGTTCGCGCTCAGCGCGGCCACCGATGAGGCTTGGCCGACCTGGGCCGAGGCCGCGACCGCGGCGGTCGCGCCGCCGGCCAGCAGGACGGCCGCCAGGGCTGCGGTGGCCAGGCGCCAGCGGCGGCGGGCCCACAGGAGCATGCGATAGCGCGGTGGGCCAAGCGGGGGTTGATCCACGTTTCCTCCCAGGGGCAAGGGGCGGAGGGGCGTCATAACTAATAGGAAAGTTTCCTATTAGTTATGAATAGGACGTTATGCCGAGGTTTGGCCCGGGTCAACCGTCCGGCGGGTAAAAGCAGCCGTCCATAAGGACCTCATAAGCCGCCGATAAGTCTGCCCTTAGGCAAAACCCCGGCACCCCGAGGCCTCTCAGGACGTGTGCCCGTCGGCCGCGTTGCAGCGAGGTCACTGGCGTCGCCCTCGACGTGTCGGCGGCTCCGCTCTAGCTTGAATGGCCGCGGCGTCTTCTTGGGCGGGCGGGCCCACTAGCCTACCTTTGGCGGCGCACAATTCCGAGATCTTCGATCAAGAGGTGCATACCTGTTGATGGATCTTGGTTGTCTGGAGTCTGATAGGTATAGGCGTTTGCCAGTCTTCGGGATCGCTCCACGGCCTTACGAATGCCATCGTTCTGGCGGAGAGCTTCAAAGCGTCGTTCATTAATTCGCTTTTTGCCGTCACGATAATCGGCAAACGCGGGATCAGCGGCGCGAAGCTTTTCCATAATCACCCGATTCGAGCCGCTCTGTGCCGCAGGAGGAAAGTCCTTGAAATGCAGAAGCAGCCACAGTTCAAAAGCAGGGTGTGAGAGGGCTACGTTAATACCTCTTCGCCGTGCTCTGGCGCAGACCTGATCGATATCTGATCGCCCATCATGATCGAATAGCCCCCAGACCTCGACGCCCGGCTCGTCAGCTACCCGATCCGCCTCGTCGATGACTTGAGATGCTGAAAGCCCACGGTGCTGGCTAGGAGTCTGGATGAAGAATTTGAGATCTCCCCCGTAAAGAGCGTTAGTTCGCTGGAGGTAGTCATACTCCGTGCCTTCGCCTTCGGCGACCACGTAGAAGACGCGGTTACCTCGACGGCCGCTTAAAGGCCGCGGTGCAGGCCGTCTGAGCTCACCACCGCGGCGGTGTCCGCTCAAGCTAGTAGCTCTTCAGCCTCGCGAGCCAGCGTTCCCGATGACACCCGGGGTACTCCACCGTACTGGCCCAGCAGGTACTTCCTGAAGAGGTTGTCCTCCTTGCGCGGTGGCGGCTTTAGGCTTGTAAGAGGATACAGTTCGGTCGCACCATCGGATCGCTTCTCTGTTAGCCACACAGTGTCACGGTCGAGGACTCTGTCAGCACCAAGTAGCGTGTATAGCAGGGTCGCATCATGGCTTGTGAATGTCATCTGCGCGCCACGCCGGTTCGCCTCAGCGTCCTGGAACATGCGAATAGCTTCGGCCGACATCACCGGATGCAAGCTAGCGTCCAATTCGTCTATCAAGACAACTGTGCCAGTATCAAGCGCTTCCAAGAGCACGCCGAGCAAGGCGAACCATGAGCGTGTACCCCACGACTCACGACCGAATTCTAGCGAGACTTCCTTGGCTCGGGCCCGATGCAGGAGTCGGATCTCGCCTTCTGCCAAAGCCGATTTGTCAAAGCCGGTAATGCCCAGGTCGGCGAGCTGGAGAATGCTAGCGACCCGATCACGGAACCCAGGGTCACTGACTACTCGCTGACTCGTACTATGCACGCGCTCGAACATGTCTCGCTCTGGGCTGACAAGCCGAAGGTTGTCGCGAAACCACTCGAAAACCGGCAAGAGCTGCTTATGGTTAAACTGTGCGGCCAGGCTAAGGAAGAGCGTGTCTGGCCGGGTCAGGCGCGCCAGTTCGAGCTTTTCGCCCCGCAACCCTTCACCTGGGAAGTCGATCTCACGGCCGTCCCGGCGGTCAAACCAGACTTGCTTGCGACCTTTGGGATAGGCATGCAGCCACTCACCGCGGACACGGTGGTTATCGATCTCAAAGCCGTAGGTGTAACGGACGCCATCCCGCAGCGCCATGTCTACTTCGTAGAAGGATGGCGTCCCGGCCAAGCTGGGATCCAGCGCAAACGGGATGCGCCGAACAGGGTTCGGTTCTGACAGCCACGCCAAAGAGCCTCGGACAGTTTCCCGCATCAGGCTCAGAGCGGCAAGGAAGTTACTCTTCCCTGATGCGTTGGCGCCATAGATGCCGATGACGGGGAGGATCGAGGTCTCCCTGCCGCGGTCCCTGATCTTCGTTGGCAAAGACGGGCCGTCATAGGACTCGGTCGCGACGAAGGAGAAGCTCTGCTCGTCCCGGAAGGACAAGACGTTGGCGACACGGAAACTGAGGAGCATTTCGCCTCCTTCGCTGTTTCAGCCTACCGGTTTCTTCCCCCTCTGTGCAAACTTTCCACATAAGAGGCCTTGAAATCGGATGCAAAGCCAGCCTTGTGGGGCCAGCGGGCTGGTTTCGTTCTGGTATCCGAGATCGCGGGCAGCCTGAGCGTGGGTTTCGGCAGCTGCCCGACACAAAGTCCGGCTGCACCTGAAGGATTCAGCCTTGCAGGCGGCATGCAGTGGGTGGTGATTAACTGCACAACCTGGGCAAACGGCTTGATCTGAGACCGCCGTGAACGACACTGGGTTAACGGGCCGTTATCAGGGCAGCGGTTCCCGGCAGGACAGCGGAGGTCCACGGTGACGGATTCCACGGCAGGGGCGCCAGCGGTGCCGGCCGTGGGGGCGCTGTATGACGCCCGCCGTGGCGTGTACTACACGAAGCCGCTGCTGCGGGGCTGGCTGCACCTGCTGTGGTTCGAGCTGTCGCTGGTGCTCGGCACGCTGCTGCTGGTGCACGCGCACGGAGACGCGCAGATCACGGCCGTCGCGATCTACGCGGCCAGCGTGAGCGCCCTGTTCGGGAGCAGCGCGCTTTATCATCGGGGCAGCTGGTCGGATAGCTGGAGACAGCGGCTGCAGCGGCTCGACCAGACGATGATCTTCTTCCTGATCGCGGGCACGGCGACTCCGGCCTTCGTGATCGCCATGCGCGGCGCCCTGGGTCTGGCCTGCCTGATCGTGATGTGGTCGCTCACGCTGGCGGCGGTGAGCATCCGCATGCGGTGGAGGATGAGCGGGCCGGAGCGCCTGGTCGGCGCGACGTTCCTGGCTCTCGGCTGGATGGGCGCGCTCGCGCTGCCGGAGGTCTGGATCCACGGCGGTGCCGTGGCCGGGATGCTGATGTCGGGCGGCGGCCTCCTTTACACGGCCGGAGCCCTCTCCTACCATCGCCGCTGGCCGGATCCGGCGCCGTCCATCTTCGGCTATCACGAGGTGTTCCACGTCTTCGTGTGTGCGGCCGCGACCTGCCAGTTCATCGCCATAGCGCTGCTCATCAGCTGAGCGGAGATACCGGCGGAGACACCGGAATATCGGCCCAACCGGACTGGCCCGACCGGCGTCCTATGGATCACACGGCTCGCGGAGCCGACCGGGCTGAAGGACACCGCTCACATGACGTCAACTCCAGGTATGGCCGGCAACGTGATCGCCGGGGCGCTGCTGGCCTGCTGTGCTGTGCTCGGCGCAGCGTGTTCCGCCTCAACACCCTCCTCGGCCCCTCCCTCGTCCTCGCCGGCAAGCACGGCCGCGGCCACCCCGGTCTCTTCCCCGAGCACCACGCCAGCGACGTCCGCCCCGGCCACGACGCCGGCCGTGGCAGGGGCCGCTCCCTGCCCGACCCGCGACCTGGGGGTGAAGGCCGGGCTCAGCCAGGGCACCGCCGGAAGCACCTACCAGGTGATCGACTTCACGAACATCTCCAACGTGAGCTGCACCCTGTACGGCTACCCGGGGATCTCGTTCGCGTCGACCGGGTCGTCCGGCGGCCAGATCGGCCTCGCGGCGAAGGAGAACCCGACGCCCCCGCGCGAGCTCGTCACGCTGGCACCGGGCGCGACCGCGAACGCGCTGCTCCGGATCGTCGACGCCGGAAACTTCCCGCCGGCCACGTGTGGCATGGTCACCGCGCACTGGCTGGCGATCTACCCGCCAAACCAGACCACGCCGGTCTACCTCAGCTACACGTCCCCGACCTGCTCCAAGCAGGTCCAGATCCTGACCGTGAACGTCGTCCAGCCGGGATCGGGCGGCTCGACGTGACCCGGGATCAGGCCTTCAGCGCGCGGTAGCGCCGGATCAGGGCGTTGGTCGACGAGTCGTGCTTGAGCTCGGGCTCGGCGTCGCTGGTGAGCTCGGGGATGATCTGGACCGCGAGCACCTTGCCCAGCTCGACCCCCCACTGGTCGAAGGAGTCGATGTTCCAGACCGTGCCCTGAGTGAACACGCTGTGCTCGTATAGCGCCACCAGCGTGCCCAGCAGGCGCGGGGTCAGGATCTCGGCCAGGATGACGTTGGTCGGGCGGTTGCCCTCCATCACCCGGTGCGGCGCCACCTCGGGCGAGGTGCCCTCGGCGAGCACCTGCTCCTCGGTCTTGCCGAACGCAAGGGCCTGGGCCTGGGCGAACACGTTGGACGACAGGATGTCGTGGTGGTCGCCCAGCGGGTTGATGGTCTTGCCGAAGCCGATCAGGTCGACCGGGATCAGCCGGGTGCCCTGGTGGATGAGCTGGTAGAAGCTGTGCTGGCCGTTGGTGCCCGGCTCGCCCCAGTAGATGGCACCGGTGTCGTAGTCGCCGTGCGCGCCCTCGAGCGTGACGTGCTTGCCGTTGGACTCCATCGTGAGCTGCTGCAGATACGCGGGGAACCGCTTCAGGTACTGCTCGTAGGGCATCACGCCGGCGGTCTGCGCGCCGAAGAAGTCGCCGTACCACACCGCGAGCAGGCCCATCAGGACCGGCAGGTTCTCGGCCAGCGGCGCGGTGCGGAAGTGCTCGTCCATGTCGTGGAAGCCCGCGAGCATCTCGCCGAAGTGATCGGGCCCGATCGCGATCATGGTGGACAGGCCGATGGCCGAATCCATCGAGTACCGGCCGCCGACCCAGTCCCAGAAGCCGAACATGTTCGCGGTGTCGATGCCGAACGCCTCGACCTTCTCGGCGTTGGTGGAGACCGCGACGAAGTGCTTGGCGACCGCATCGTCGTCGCCGAGCTGGCCGATCACCCAGTCGCGGGCCGAGTGGGCGTTGGTGAGCGTCTCCAGCGTTCCGAACGTCTTCGACGAGATGATGAACAGCGTCTCGTCCGCGTACAGGTCCCTGGTCGCCTCCACGAAGTCGGTTGAGTCCACGTTCGAGACGAACCGGAAGGTCATGTCGCGGCGGGTGTAGTGGCGCAGCGCCTCGTAGGCCATCACCGGGCCGAGATCCGAGCCGCCGATCCCGACGTTGATCACGTTCTTGATCGGCTTGCCGGTGTGCCCTTTCCATTCGCCGGAACGGACGCGACGGGCGAAATCTGCCATCCGGTCGAGGACGTCGTGTACCTCCGCAACCACGTCGACGCCGTCTACCACGAGCGAGCTGCCCTTGGGCATCCGCAGCGCGACGTGCAGGACCGACCGGTTCTCGGACACGTTGATCCGCTCGCCGCGGAACATCGCGTCCCTGCGCTCCGCCACCCCGGATTCCTCGGCCAGCTGGACCAGCAGCCGCAGCGTTTCGTCGGTGACGCGGTTCTTGGAGTAGTCGAGGTAGAGTCCGGACGCCTCCGCGGTGAGGCGCTCGCCGCGCCCCGGGTCATCGGCGAACAGCTGGCGCAGGTGAACCCCGGCGATCTCGGCGTAGTGCTGCTCGAGCGCCTTCCACGCGGGACGCTCGCGGAGCGGTACGGTCGGCATCGGTCGTTCCTCCAGGTGGTCTTTGGCGCGGTCAGCTGGCCGCTTGTTCCCTGGCTGAGGCCACAAGCTCGCGCGTGACCTGCGACAGGTGCTCGGGCGTGAACCCGAAGTTCGTGAGCAACTGCTTCAGCGGCGCTGACGCGCCAAACGTGTGCATGCCGATCACCGCGCCGCCGTCGCCGACGTAGCGGTCCCAGCCGAGCGTCGAGGCCTGCTCGACCGCAACCCGCGCCCGCACGTCGCGGGGCAGCACCTGGTCGCGGTACTCGGGCGGCTGCCGGTCGAAGAGCTCCCAGCAGGGCATGCTGACCACCCGCGTACCGATCCCTTCGGCCTCGAGCTCGTCGCGGGCCGCGAGCGCGAGCTGCACTTCCGAGCCGGTGGCCATGAGGATCGCGTCCGGCTGGCCGCCGCCGGCCTCGGCCAGGATGTACGCGCCCTGCGCGACGCCGGACGCAGGGCCGAGCACCGAGCGGTCGAAGGTGGGCAGAGCCTGGCGGGACAGCACCAGCGCGGCGGGCTCGCGGCGGAGCGCCGTCACCAGGCGCCAGGTCTCCGCGACCTCGTTCGCGTCGGCGGGCCGGAACACCAGCAGGCCGGGCATGGCCCGCAGCGACGCGAGCTGCTCGACCGGCTGGTGCGTCGGGCCGTCTTCGCCGACGCCGATGGAGTCGTGCGTGAAGATGTGCAGGACCGGGATCTCCATCAGCGCGGACAGCCTGATCGCTCCCCGCGCGTAGTCGGAGAAGGTCAGGAACGTCGACCAGTACGGCCGCAGCTTGGTCAGCGCCAGGCCGTTGCAGATCGCCGCCGAGGCGTGCTCGCGGATGCCGAAATGGAGGTTGCGGCCGGGCCGGTCATCGGGCTGGAAGTCGCCGGCCCCGTCGAACGTCAGATGCGTCTTGGTCGACGGGGTGAGGTCGGCCGAGCCGCCGATCAGCCAGGGAACCTGACGGGCCACGGCGTTCAGCACCTGGCTGGAGGAATCCCTGGTCGCGATGCCCTTCGGGTCGGGCGGGAACGTCGGCAGCGCCGCCTCCCAGCCGTCCGGCAGCGTGCGGTGCTGCATCTGCTCGATCTGGTCGGCGAGCTCCGGGTACTCCTTCCGGTAGGCACCGAACGTCTCTTCCCAGGCAGTCCGGGCCTCCCTGCCGCGCTTGCCGATCCCGTCCGCGAACCAGTCGTAGACCCCGCCGGGGATGTAGAAGTCATTGTCCTCGGGCATGCCGAGGAATCGCTTGGTGGCCTTGACCGCCTCGACGCCAAGGGGCTCGCCGTGTGCCTTGGGCGAGTCCTCGACCGGGGAGCCGTACCCGATGTGGCTGTGCACGAGCATCAGGGTGGGGCGCTCGTGCTCGGACAGGAACGAGTGCAGCGCGCGGGCCACCGACTCGAGGTCGTTCACGTCCGCGACGGTGGTGACGTTCCAGCCGTAGCCGATAAAGCGGGCCGCGACGTCCTCGGTGAACGCGATGTCGGTGTGGCCCTCGATCGTCACCCGGTTGGAGTCGTAGATCCAGCACAGGTTGGACAGCTCCAGATGGCCGGCCAGCGAGGCGGCCTCCGACGAGATTCCCTCCATCATGCAGCCGTCGCCGGCCAGCGCGTACACGTTGAAGTCGAAGAGCGGGAACCCGTCGCGGTTGTAGCGGGCGGCCAGCCACTGGCCCGCGATGGCCATGCCGACCGACGTCGCGACGCCCTGGCCGAGCGGCCCGGTGGTGGCCTCGACGCCGCTGGTCAGGCGATACTCCGGGTGGCCCGGGCAGTGCGAGCCGAGCTGCCGGAACGTCTCCAGGTCCGCCATGGTGACCGCAGGGGTGCCGAGCACCTCGTAATCGGGGTCGACGGCCCGCACGCCGGTCAGGTGCAGCAGCGACCAGAGCAGCGCCGAGGCGTGGCCTTCGGAGAGCACGAAACGATCACGGTTCGGCCAGATCGGATCGGACGGGTCGAAACGCAGGAAACGCTGCCACAGCGTGTAGGCGACGGGGGCGATGCCCATCGGCGTCCCTGGATGCCCCGAGTTGGCCTTCTGCACCTGGTCCATGGCCAGGCCACGGATCGTATTGATGGACAGCGTGTCGAGATCGGTCGTGGTCAAGCAGGCCTCCGGGAGAGGACTCAGGGCGACGCTTGCCTCGCATCATCCTGGCGATCTGGCTGATCTTGCTGGCTCTCGTACTCAGGGCCGAGGACCTCGGCGCCGCCGCGTGACGGCACCATCCCGCTCTTGTCGTGGCTGCCGATCTCGGCTGGCATGCTCATCCGCTTGTCGGTGACATGATCCCAAAGCTCAAGCCGTGCATTTAGCGGCTGCTCGATCTTATCGAGGTAGTACCCGGGAATCTCGTAGACCAGATGCCCGCTGACCGTGCCTCCCGGCGGCAGGGCAAACGGCATGCTGATCGCGCTCAGGCCGAGCGACGGCGGCAGCGGCCAGTCCGGCGGCGGGCAGACGGCCTCGCCGACACGTCCCCAGGATCCGGGTATCAGCTTGACGTAGAGCAGCACCGTGATGCTCGCGTCTTGGCTGGTCGCCGTGCTCGTGAAGCGCGCGTGGAACGACCGCAGGCTGGCCGGCACGGATAGGCCGGACTCCGACTCGCGCTGGGTGTCCAGCGAGCCGGTGCCGTATATCTCGACCTCGACGCCCGGGAACTCGGACTTCGCGACCGGCGGGAAAGGCCAGCGCGCGATGGCGCCGAAGAAGCAGGTCCAGGCCGCCAGGAAGCAGATGAGTGCGCCCAGCATCCAGCCATTAATGAAAAGGGAGTAATTCGCCTGCTTGAGAAAATATGCGATAGCAACGGCGGCCAGAAATGCGAACAGCGTGAGGAACAGGCCGCCGAGCCAGATCCAGACGTCGCGGTAGGATCGCACGGCCCGGAGTCTACGCTGATCGGGGCAAACAGCGTCCCCCGGTACCGGAGCTGGAATGCCTGAACCCATGGACTGGCAGGACGTCGCGGACCTCCCGTTCGCCGCGGTGCTGACGCCGCACGCCGGCGGGCTGACGGCCGGCGCCGACTACGACTGCGTGCGCTTCGACCAGCTCGCCTTCGACGAGCCGCAGGCGGCGAGCTGTCAGTTCATCGAGTGTGCCTTGACCGGCGTGACCTTCCAGGGCGGCCGACTGCCAAAGGCCCGGCTGCGCGACGTGCTGATGCGCGACGTGCGGCTGATCGCGACCGGCCTAGGGGAGTCGCACTGGACGGACGTGACGGTAACCGAGAGCGTCGCCGCCGGCGCCGAGGTTTTCGGCGCCGAGCTGCGCCGGGTCACGTTCCGCGGCTGCAAGCTGGATTCGGTGAACTTCCGCGGCGCCGCGCTCACCGAGGTGACCTTCGCCGGGTGCGAGCTGCGCGACGTTGACTTCGCCGGGGCGACGCTGACCCGGGCCGCATTCCCGGGCTCGCGGCTGGCCAGAACCGACTTCACAAACGTGACGATGAACGGGACCGACCTGCGCGGCGCCGAGCTCGGCATCATCATCGGCCCGGACTCGCTGCGCGGTGCTACGGTCAGCACGGGACAGCTCGTCTACCTGGCTCCGGTGCTCGCCGAAACCATGGGCATCACCGTTTCGGACGAGTAGCTGCACCACCTCCGAGTTCAGGATTTAATTCCCACTTCGTGTCACCTGGAACGCGGTATTGTGCGTCTAGTAGTTAGCTAAGTGCCCCTCCGAGATCGGGGCCGGTTGTTCGTCGTTGCGACCGGGAGGGACCGCGTAAAGGTTATTCCTTTCGGCGGAGCAACGGGCATAGAGCCTCGGGAGATACGAGATCACAATGACAGAAACATCTGAGCCAGCCCCGCAGGACCGGGCGGCAAATCCCCCTCCGGCAGCAGGTTATGCCCCGCCAACGCAAGCGCCTGCCCCGGCATATGGCTTAGGGCAACCGGCAGCCACGGCAGTCGCGACTGGCCTGTACTTCGACCAGGCCAGCGGCCTGAATCTGCCGCAAGGCGTGGAACTAGCCAGTGTCGGCAGGCGCATCGGCGCCTTTTTCCTGGCGATCCCGCTGGCGATCGTCACCCTGGGGATTGGGTACGTCATATGGGGGCTGATCGTGTGGGGCAGCGGCACGACGCCTGCGCTGCAGGTGCTGGGCATGCGCTGCTGGCGGCCTGAGACCGGACAGGTCCCCGGCTGGTGGTGGATGGCGCTGCGCGAGGTCGTCGGGCGCATCGTCGACGGCATCCTGAGCATCATTACCTACCTCGTGTCGTTCATCCTCATGTGCAGCAGGCCCG
>Ga0308309_10002475_pt1 | contig 11001 bp, 8 predicted proteins | sample HubBroMetageWFT5_FD_192491 | JGI IMG/M metagenome (GOLD analysis project Ga0308309, IMG submission 192491) | Warmed and freeze-thawed soil microbial communities from the Hubbard Brook experimental Forest, New Hampshire - Hubbard Brook CCASE Soil... | ecosystem: Environmental > Terrestrial > Soil... | reverse complement strand
CAATAGCAGCGGCAACATGATTTCGCGGCTGCGCGTGCGCAGGGAGACTGCGGCGAAGAATGTCCCGTTTACCACCAGCGCCCAGGTTCCCAGCAGCGCCACCGGCATCAACTGCCAGGCCGGGCCTAGAGCGCGCAGGTTGTAGAAAATTATAAAGAGCGGTGCCATCAAGGCCTCTAAAATGCTCACCAGAAGAAAATTCCCCAGCGCCTTCGCCAGAAACAAAGCATTCGCCGGAGCCGGCGAGACGCGGTAGGCATCGAGCACCTGGTTGCGCAATTCGCGCGACCAAGTTTGATTCAACGCGACGACGGCGGCAAACAGGAATGCTACCCAGATCAGCCCGCCCGCTATCTGCCGCGATTCCTCCGCGTTCGGATCGAAAGAAAAGCTAAAGATCACAACCACCAGCAGCGAAAAAAACAGCATGGAGTTGAGGGCATCTTTCGAGCCCCACTCCAGCCGGATGTCTTTGGCGAGGGTTGCTAAGGTGATCGAACGAAGCGAACTCATTGCGTGCTCGCTCCTGGGAGTTCTCGCCCCAGCCGGCTCGTGCGATCGACGATTTTCCCCGCCTGCATCCTCACGAATTCGTCGGCTGATCCCTCGAGCAGCGCGGCCTGATGAGTGACCACAAAAATTGTTTTTCCGTCATTGCGCATGCTTGTAAGCAGGCCGACCATTTCGCCCGCCGAATCAACATCGACATTCGAAAATGGTTCATCCAGCAACAGAATTCCTGGATCGTGCAAAATAGCCCGGGCCAGCGACATGCGCTGTCGCATTCCGTGCGAATACTGGCCGACCTGCCTTCGCAACTCAGGATCGAGCTTCACTGCGCGAATCACTTCTTGACAGCGCCTATCGCCGGGAATGTCGTAGAGGCGGGCAAAGTAGCGTAGGTTTTCCATGCCACTCATCTCGTCGTAGAGCAGCGACGGATGGGCCATATAGCCGATCTCACGACATGCCTGCTCCGGGCTCTTGCCGAGGATGGAAATCTTGCCTTTCGTCGGTTGAGCCAACCCGGCGAGAGCGCGCAGCAGAGTGGTCTTCCCCGCTCCATTGTCGCCCAGGATGACGTAGAGCCTGCCGGCTTCAAACTTCGCGTCCACGCCGCGCAACGCGGCGAAGCGGCCGAACTGCTTGATCAAGTTGCTGACCTCAACCAGGGGAACGTCGGGCGAGATTTTAGCGCTATTCACGAATCGCAATGAAAAAGAGGCGGCGGCAATACCGGACAAATACTTCGACAGTGACTCTATGCATTTTCGCGGGGTTTTGCAAAGACCAGTTTTTCGATCTTTCAAGAAACAAGAAAGGCGAGAAAACAAATCGAGCAAACAAATAACGTCCGGCGGCAAGGCTCCAATGTTTAGAGCCTGCCGCCGGACGCTTATCTCGATCTCACGATCGGGCTTCGATGAAAAACGATCAGGGGCGCCAGGGGCGCGGCTTCAGTCTCGCTCTGGCTTTCGAAGGCGAACCCACCGGGCACGAGTCCCCCGTGGCCGTCACCTGCACTACGTTGTAGGTTATATTTCCCGACTCCGTGTTCCCGGTGCCGTTGCCGGTGAGCACTCCGGCGCAGGCTTCGTTGATGGTGTTCGTGGAAACCGTGGTGCTGTTTCCGGAGGGTCCGGTCGATTCCGTGCATTGACTGTCGATGTGGACTCCCGATCCCGAACTGTTGAACACCGTGTTCAAATTGGCGGTGTTGTGGTTGCTGCACAGGTCGATGCCATCCAGTTGAAAGGGGCCAGCAGCGGGGCTGGTCGTAATTCGATTGGAGCTCACAGTGTTGTAGTCGGCAGTTCCGGAGGAATCGCCAACCGACACAATCCCACCCTGTGCATTGCTGACGATATTGCTGCTAACCGTCATAGGTTTCGCCGAAGTTCCGCCGGAATCGTACAAGAGAATCCCAGTCGCGCTGAAACAGGCATTTCCGCAATCCGGCGGGTTCACATAGACGTCATCTGTAACCGTATTGCCATACACTTTGACGTTAGCTCCGTCGCTCACCTGAATCCCGTTTTGCGCGATCGCAGGTGTTGCGCCGATCCCGACTACATAGTTTGATGAAATGGTACCGGTTGTGCCACTGCCGTCTAACGTGATTCCATTCTTGTCGTAGTCATGGACGCTGCTGTTTTCGACGGTTACGACAGCCTTTCCGCCGCTTCCGTAGCCGCTCTCCACATAAATTCCCTGCCCATCCTGACAACCGAAATCGGCGGCATCCAGTTCCTGGAATCTAGTGACGACATGGTTCACGGTGCCCGATGCATTCTGGTAGTAAATTCCCACCAGATCAGTCCCGCAACCGCTAAGCTGGTTGTTGCTGCCATCCACGGTGATATTGCTGATTGAAACCAGGATCGGTGTAGCGAGAGAGCCGGAAGGGGTTTGAACTAAAATCTGCGCAGCTGTGGGCTGGCCGTTGAAAAGGTCGGCGGAGTTAATTACTACACCATTGGCCGGAGAGACGACGACCGGGTTGTTCTGTCCCGTCGCGGATGAGCCAGCCTGGCCATTGCCGGACACTCCAATCAGCGTCAATCTTTCTTTGATCACAACCTGCTCGGCATAAGTGCCCGGACATATGTAAATCGTGGAACCGGCCACCACCCCGGCAACTGCGGCAGAAATGGAGTTGAATGTGGCCATGCCACTCTGGCACGCGGTCGTGCTGGGGGGTGTGACCACCGCATTTGTCGCGTAAAGACGAAGCGGTAAAAAGGCTAGAACGGCCAAGGCTAACGCAGTCATGACAATTCGATGACGGCGAACGGATAGGCTCATGGAGACCTCCTGAAAGACAAGTTGTGGGAAAACCCTGGGACACTACTTGCGGGAAACTGCTAGCGACGGAAGTCTCGTAAAAGACTCAGACGGATACTAACGCCTCCGGTCTGGTGCGTCAATGAAAGAACGAATGAAAGAAAGAAATTGCGGGAGTTGACAGCCAATTCACAGGTGTTCGCGATTTTTACGAAGGCGAGGGAGAAACCAGACACTAGCCTCCTAGTTCGAAGTTCCGCTTGGGCTCGATTGGACCTGCGTTACAGTTTTCGCAGGTGCAGCCTGCATCTGGTTGCCCGGTTGCTGGGGCGCATACTTGGAGGCGCATTTGGCTTGCAGCGCCTTGGCGTGAAAAACGCCGTCGCGGCCAAAGCTGCCGTCGGCCAGCGCTTGCGAGTCATCTTTGAAAGTATCTGGAGGCGCTTCGGTTCCGGTGTAGTCGACATCGAGCAACTGGTCCTGCTCGACCAGCACGAACTGAACGTGCGTACCAACGCGTTTGATCGAGCCCGGCTGCACATTGCCGGCCACGCGCAGCCGCTTCGTGTAAGCGCCATTGCCCATCTTGTGCAGTTCGCTGATAGTGACGTAATAGCTCTTGCTATCCTGCACGCCGGTGTAGGCGAGATAACCGAGGAGGAGGACGATCACGACGCTGGCCGCGCCGAACTTCAGATAGGTTTTAGCCTGGCTGGACATAGACACCATCCGCAAGAGCAATCGGCCCTTCTTATGAAAACTCTACGCGACACTTCAGCCGGAATCAAGATTGAGAGGGACCATCCCCCTCTCACTGTTTCTTCTGAGCATCCTGAATGAGCACCAGATCGGAGGTAGAGTCGCCGCGAACCATCGCGAGACTCTTACCATCGGGCGACCATTGATAGGAATAAATTTTCAGCGAACTGAAGTTCGTCAACTGCCTGCCTGCACCACCGTCGAGCGGCTGCAACCAAAGATTGTCCGCTCCTTTTTCGCGCACAGGGTACACGATGGCTTTGCCGTCAGGGGTCAGGCGAAGTCGGCCGCGATGCCGAGGATCAAACTCGAACGTCCGCAAGAGGTCGCCGGACGGGAGAGACACCAGGGAAATGTTCGGCCTCTGGGCTTTGAAATCATAGGTCCCGAGTAAGATGGTATTACCGTCGCGAGCGACATCAAAGCCCGAGTTGAAGTCAGCAAACAACTTTGTAATCCGTTCCGCCGGGCCTCCGTCGATAGACACCTTCTTGAAGGCAAACCCCGCCGAATCCTGGTAATAGACCGCCTTTCCATCCGGGGAACAAGCGGGAAACAGATCGTTCTTGCCATCGGTAAGCCGCCGCAATCCGCTGCCATCGGCTTCGCTGCGCCAGATGTTGATGGTAAGGGTTTCCTGCGTACCGCGCGCGAAGACGAGATGGCCGTCGTTGCAGCCACCTGGCTGCATGGCGGCAGACTGGCTGTCAGAAGCGACTTGGCCCTTGAGTTCGCCGTTCAGGTTTGTAACGCGAATGGACGATCCCTGCTCGGTCAGCAGATTTCCATCTCTCGTCCAGGAAACTGTAGGCACGGAATCGCCGGACGTAACCTGTTTGGCGTCCGAGTAATCTGCCTTCTGCCCCAAACTCAGATAAACGTCGCGTACCGACTGGCCCATTAGGGTCGCAATCGACGTTCCGTCAGCGGAGACGCTCAAAGTCGAATAGTCACCTGTGTCCGCCGTAATCGGACGAAACTTGCCATCTGGATAACTCACCAGCCCGATCTGCTGGCGGTTGAATTTTGTTTCCATGTTTGCGAAAACTACCGCCAGCCCCCGTCCGCTGGGCAGCCACGCCAGCCTGTTCATTCCTGTGTACTGCGGCCTGGATATCGTTTTAACGCTACCCGTGTCGGGATCAATAGAAACCAACGCGCCCAGGGTCACACTGCTCTGATCGAACATCGTGCCGCTAATCACTTTCCCATCGGGAGACCAGGCAACATCTGACATCCCTTTTTCCGTGGGACCCGTGAAAATGCTCTTCTCACTGCTACCATCGGCATTGGCGACGACGACATAGTATTTGCCAGGGTCGGGATCATTAGCGCGCACGAAAACGAAGTGTTGCCCATCCGGTGAAAAACTTGGATTGGTATCGACGTCCTTCACCAGCAATTGCGGGGTTCCGCCCAGTACGGGGATGCGGAACAGGTCATACTCCTGAGATGCGGGACCGCTGGTCAATTGCGTGTGCGAAAAGTAAATGTGGCTGCCGTCGGGAGAGAAGCGCAGTGCCGAATATTGGATCCGCTCGGGAGGAATGATCTGAACATTGCTCTCGCTAGCCAGATGGCGAAGCCACAACGATTCATTGCCCTCATTGCTCAACACGTACGCCAGATAGTTCCCATCGGGCGACATGGCGCCAATGCGCGCGTTGTGAGTGCCGTTGATTTTTGAGATCCTGATGGCTTGAAAAGGCTGGCTGCGGGCCGAGAAAAACAAGCTGTAGATGCCGAATCCGGCAGCTGCGATCAAAAGCAGCACCCCGGCAAGAACAATTCCCAAGCCAGTTTTATGCTGGGTAGCGGCTGCGACCAGATCTGACCCGCTAGAAGCGTTCTTGGGTTGAGCCGCAGACACGTTGGCGCTTGAAATCGTAATCGCTCCCGAATCCTGTGCCGGGAGTCGACCCGACTCGGTGTCACGCTTCAGCCGCTTCAGGTCGCTGCGCAGTTCCGCCGCAGATTGATATCGAAGGTCGCGGTCCCTCTCCAGCAGCTTGTTGATGATGTCTTCCAGCTTTGGTGGGATTGCCGGATTCATGCGGATGGCAGGGATCGGAGCTCGATTGAGGATTCCGTCGAAGATGGTGGCGGAGGTTTCGCCAGGAAAAGGCAATGCTCCGGTCGCCATTTCGTAGAGCACCGTGCCAAAGGAAAACAGATCGGTGCGGGCATCGAGATCTTTGCCCTTCGCCTGCTCCGGGGACATGTAAGCGATCGTGCCCACAGCCGTGCCTGGGCTGGTCAGAAATTCCTGGCTGTCGGCGATCGTGGCGGCAGTGGGCCCACCCGAGAACTCCTTCGGCGCCGATGCAACCTTGGCCAATCCGAAGTCCAAAATCTTGGCGTGCCCGCGCTTGGTGATAAAAATGTTCGCGGGCTTGATGTCGCGGTGAACAATGCCCCCGGCGTGCGCAGCGTCGAGCGCATCGGCGACTTCAATGGCCAACTCCAAAAGACTCTCAATCTCTAATGGCCGTCCTGCGATGCGGTGTTTCAACGTGACACCGTCGAGAAACTCCATCACGAGGAAGGTCTGGCCATCCTGCTCGTCGATCTCGTGGATGGTACAAATGTTGGGATGGTTCAGCGCAGAGGCCGCCTTCGCCTCGCGGCGAAAGCGCATCAAAGCCTGCGCATCTTTGGCCACTTCGTCAGGGAGGAACTTCAAGGCGACAAAGCGATCGAGTTTGGTGTCCTCGGCCTTGTAAACCACACCCATACCACCGCCGCCCAGCTTTTCGACGATGCGATAGTGCGAAATGATTTGGCCGATCATGTTGAACCGATCAAGAAGGAGTGGCAGTTTTTTCTGAGACGTTCCATCTTAAGGATGCGGCGGAAGTCAGTCAATCATTCGCGATGCGTTCGCGTCAAAGCTCGTTAGAAATGTCCCCATGCTTAACTCATTAGAAGTGTCCCCTCTGAGCTAAGAGCGCAGGAGGTGGAATTCCCCCGTCCATTCGAATGATTAGATTTTAGGTCGACGCTGAACTCCTTATGAGCATACTGCCAGCCAAGCCGCCCGCTTCTTCCTTTCCACGCTAGCCATTCGTTGACGGAAAGATGCCCCCGTCCGTAAGATGAGACAATTCGAATGCCCCTTCGCGAATGATCCATCCGAACGAATGATCGGCCAGACCATCTCGCACTATCGCATCGTTGAAAAGCTTGGTGGCGGCGGTATGGGCGTCGTCTACAAGGCCGAAGACACTGACCTGGGCCGCTTCGTCGCCCTCAAGTTTCTGCCGGATGAAATGTCGCGCGACCTGCAGGCCCTGGAGCGCTTCCGCCGCGAGGCGCGTGCCGCCTCGGCCCTCAATCACCCCAACATCTGCACCATCTACGAAATCGGCAAGCACGGCGAGCAATCGTTCATTGCCATGGAATTCCTGGACGGCGTGACCCTGAAGCATCGCATTTCCGGCCGCCCCATGGATATTGAGAGTCTGCTGACGCTATCGATCGAAATTGCCGAAGGGCTGGAGGCGGCGCATAGCCAGGGCATTATTCATCGCGACATCAAGCCCGCCAACATCTTTATTACCAGGCACGAGCACGCCAAGATTTTGGATTTCGGCCTCGCCAAAGTGTTGTCCTCACCAAGCTCTGCCAGCCAAGGCACTGCCATGGTTACGCTTGACGAAAAACAGCTCACCAGCCCTGGAACTGCGCTCGGCACCATCGCTTACATGTCGCCCGAGCAGGTGCGGGGCAAAGACCTGGACGCGCGCACTGACCTTTTCTCTTTCGGCGCGGTACTCTACGAGATGAGCACCGGCACGTTGCCGTTTCGCGGCGAAACCAGCGGCGTTCTCTTCGAAGCCATTCTGAATCGAGCGCCCGCTCCCGCGATCCGCTTGAATCCCGATATCCCGCCGAAGCTGGAGGACATCACCCATCGCCTGCTGGAAAAAGACCGCGACCTGCGCTACCAAAGCGCGGCCGACCTACGTAGCGAATTGAAGCGTCTGAAGCGCGACACCGAATCGAACCGGACCTCGACGGTGGCTGCGGTTTCCGATCAACATACAGTCGCAGACACATCCCCCGCTGGCAAAACCTCGACCGGCAAAACAATGCCCGCTTCGCTCACTTCCGGGCAGTCCGCGCGCGAACAAAGCTCAGCCACTTCTATCAGCGACTCGCAGCAAATCGCCGGTCTTGCCTCCCGCCACAAAACGGCCCTCGCTGCCGCACTAACGATCGCCGTCATCGCTCTCGCCAGCTTCGGGTTCCTCCTCTACCGCGGACACAACACCACAAGCTCCGCCACTAAATCCGCGGCACCAGGCAAAATCACTCAAATCAGCCACTGGAACAGACTCATCAACTCAGCCCGCCTCTCACCCGACGGACACGCGATTGCCTTAGGCTCAGCCGCCGGCGGAGTCGAACAAGTTTTTCTCATGCTCACTTCCGGCGGTGAACCGCTCCAACTGACTCACGATGAGGGCGACAAGATCGTAGACAATTTTTCCGCCGACGGAAGCGAAATCTACTATCGACGCAATCTCGGTCGCGATGAAATCTGGGCCGTTCCCACCCTCGGCGGAGCTCCACACCGCGTGGTCCCAGGCGCGTTTCTGGCGACTTCGCCGGACGGTAATTGGCTGTACTACCTGAAAACGGATTCTCCACAAGCCGTCTTCCGCGCCGGAAAATCTGGTCTCACCGAAGAAAAACTTTTCAGCTTCGATAATCCTCCTCTCATTGTCGTCGATATCCTTCCCTATCCCGATGGAGAAAACCTGCTTATCTTTTCGCGCCAGAATTACACTTCAAGCGAATTTCACCTTCATCGTTTGAACCTAGCCGGCCATCAGGCGAGCGACCTGGGAACGTTGACCCTCACTTCTTCTTCTACCCTCTCTTCTTTGGATGCCGTATGGGCAGAGCCGGGAAAGTCTTTGCTCTTCAGCCGCAATGTCAACGGCCTCACCAACCTCTGGAAGTTTGACCTGGCCAATCAATACTTGACCCAGGTAACTTTCGGACCTGGTCCCGATTATTCTCCCCTGCCGGATCCCGCAGGCAAGGGCCTCTATTATGTAAACGGAAAGCGATCCGGCTTTCTAACCCTCTACCATCCCCAAACCCGGCAGTCAGTAGACATCGCTGCCGAAAACGCCAGTCAGCCCGCGATTTCACCGGATGGCAAGCGTGTCATGTATCTCAAGCTTCTGGCTTCGAACCAAAACGAAGTCTGGGTTTCCGACATGGACGGCAACAACAAGATCAGGCTCGCAGCGGCGGGAGATTTCGACACCGGGGAATGGATGCGTGACGGCTCGAAAGTGGCTTTTTTCGATAAATCCGGTAAGGAGGAGAGAGGATTTGTCGTTGGAGCCGACGGCCGTGACCTTCACGAAATAGCGAAGGTAGAGGGCTTAGACGGTTTTATGCATTGGTCGCCCGACGGACAGGCCATCTACCTCTCCACCCTAACCGCCGAGCACGGTCTGTCCGTATGGAAAACCAACAGTGACGGTTCCAACCCGCAACCCTTTGTTCTGGGTTGCTCCAACACGCTTGACGCTTCCCAGGACGGAAATTATTTGCTTGGCTTTGCCTCCCTGGGCGACAAAGTGGGCATCTACGAGATTTCAGTCCGCGATAAAAAATGCATTCCCTTACTTCCCGGAGTCGTTACCTATAGCCTCTGGTTTGCGCCAGACTTCAAATCGTTTGTCTATGCCGTCGCGGAACAGGGCGGCGTTGTCTTCTACCGCCAAAAATGGCATGACGGACAACTCATCGGCAAACCCGAAGTCGCCTTGAAACTACCTTTCAGTTTTCGCCTCTACTATGGCGGCAACGCCTTCGATTATTCCCATGACCTGTCCTCCATCGTGTACTCCCGCCCCGGCGGCGAAGCCGACTTTTACCTGCTAAGCCAAACACAGTGAGTGGGCTGGCCTAGACCGCTACTCCTTCCGCTACAATGGACCCGTGATCCATCCCTGGCACGACGTGACTCCCGGCGACAAACTTCCGAAGGAATTCGATTGCGTGATCGAGATTCCCTTCGGATCAAGCGTGAAGTATGAACTGGATAAGACGAGCGGACTGATCCGGCTGGATCGCGTTCTCTATTCCGCGGTTTATTATCCCGCGAATTACGGCTTCATCCCGCAGACGCTGGCAGAGGACGATGATCCTCTCGACGTGCTGGTGTTGTGCCAGGAGATGGTCGTGCCGCTTACCATCATCCACGCACGCACCATTGGCCTGATGACCATGATCGACGCCGGGAAGCAGGATCATAAAATCATCGCCATCGCGACGCAGGATCCCGAGTTCAACTCCTACCACGAAGCCGCCGAGATGCCGCCGCATCGACTGATCATGCTCCGGCGGTTTTTTCAGGATTACAAGCAGCTTGAAGGCAAGGCTGTCGAAGTTGACGAGATCCAACCCGCCGCGAAAGCCTATCCCATCATCCTGGACTCTCTGCTCCGATACAGCGAACAGCGCCGCAAGGGGTTTCATCCAGCGAAGTCTTAAGACGTACGTGACAGGAGCCGGAAGACGGCCCAACAAACGGGGATCTATCCCTGCCTCGCGACCCCAAGTGCCTGAGAGACTTAGACTTAGAAAGCAGCAACTGCCTTGTACCTCGGTAACTTCCTTCGCCTTAAAGACCCCGGATAGAATTCGACCAATCCAAAGTTAGGCTCCCGGGTGGACACCCGTGGAGTTCATCGGCCGAAAAGGCCTTCGCAGTTACGAAAAGAGGAGACCATGAAAACCATCCGACATTGCGCAACCATCGCTTTCCTAATCGCCCTCTGCTCCGCGCTGAGTTTCGCCGACGAACCAGGAAGACATCCGGCGTACCTGCACGCGCTCACCGATCTGCGCCATGCCAGGGCTCATCTGGAGAACCCGGCTGCAACCTACAAGATGGACAAGGAAGAAGAGCGCGCCATCGAAGAAATTGACAAAGCCATTGAGGAGATCAAGCGAGCCGCAATCGATGACGGCAAGAATGTGAACGATCATCCTCCGGTGGATGCACGCATGGGCCGCGCCGGACGCTTTCAACGCGCCATGGAATTGCTGGGCAAAGCGCACAACGATATCGCCCGTGAAGAAGACGATCCCTCGGTGCGCGGACTGCGAAATCGCGCTCTCCACCACATCGACGAAGCCCATCACATCGTCGATCACCTGATCATGCAGGCATCCAACTACTAGAACTTCTGCTTTTGACGCTTCGGCACGACGAATCTCAGAAAAAAGCCCGGCATTTTTGCCGGGCTTTTTCGCTGCTCAAATATCGCGACTTCAGAGTCTAGACTCTTTTACTTGAGCCTCACGAGAAAGAGGTTTTTTGGTAGACCGCGATTACCACACGTGGCAAGCGCTTTCGGCCACCATGGGCTGTCCGGCTTTGCATCCCCATGCCTTCTGGAACCCCGGCATGTTCTGCACCACGCCATT
>Ga0308309_10002474_pt1 | contig 11005 bp, 10 predicted proteins | sample HubBroMetageWFT5_FD_192491 | JGI IMG/M metagenome (GOLD analysis project Ga0308309, IMG submission 192491) | Warmed and freeze-thawed soil microbial communities from the Hubbard Brook experimental Forest, New Hampshire - Hubbard Brook CCASE Soil... | ecosystem: Environmental > Terrestrial >... | reverse complement strand
GAGAGCCGGAGGGGCGAGCGGAAAAGGCTGTGTCGGCGATGTGACCTCGCCCGGAACATCTGATTGCGGCACGGGTCTTTCTTCCACGGGAAATACCGGGGCGCCCGTTTCGCGATTGAGCACATAGAGAAATCCAGTTTTGTTTCCTTGAATTACAACCGACACGCTTTTGCCCTCATGCTGCAATGTGGCGAGCAGCGGCGGCGAAGCGCTGTCGTAGTCCCAAAGATCGTGATGCACCAACTGAAATCCCCAGGCTAGTTCCCCGGTTTTGGCACGCAATGCGACGATCGAATTCGCCCATTTGTTATCGCCCGCGCGCATGCCACCGTAATAATCGGGGCTGGCGCTGCCGGTGGGCACGAAGATCAGGTCGCGCTCGGGGTCCACCACCATGATGGACCAGGCATTGCCAGCTCCGGTGCGCCAGACTTTTGTGGCGTTTGTGTTTGCGCTTGCGCTCGGCTTGGCGGAGTCTGCGTCGTTCGGCGGCAGCGGCTCCCATTTCCAGCGCAGCTTGCCGGTACGCGCGTCGAAGGCGCGGACGACGCCGCTGGGCATGTCCACGCGGGCGTTGTCGTCAATGGCGGAGCCGACTACTACCATGTCGTCAATCACCGCCGGCGGAGAGGTCATGTGATATTCCCCGGGAATATAACGCGCCACGTCACGCAGGCTGATCTGTCCGCGGTTGCCGAAATCCATGCAGGGGTCGCCGGTCGCGGCGTCCAGGGCGATCAGTCGCGCGTCGAGCGTGGCTTCGAAAATCCTGCGGCGGCAGCGCTTCCCTTTCGCGCGCGTGGGATCGAGCCAGGTGGCGACGCCGCGATTGATCAGGCCGTCGCCGTAGCCCGCGGCTATGTCAATCATCGGATCGAAAACCCACAGTTGCTTGCCGGTTTCCGGATTCACGGCGAAGACGCGATTGAAGGGCGACGTGAGGTAGAGAACGCCATCTACAAGGATGGGCGTGGTTTCCAGGCCGCTGCGTTTGGGGCGGCCGCTGCCGTCGGAAATATCGCCGGTGTGAAACGTCCAGGCGACTTTCAGGTTCTTCACATTCTCGCGATTGATCTGCGTGAGGGGCGAATAGCGCGTGCCGCCTGCGTCATGGCCGTAGTACGCCCAGTCGTTTTTGGTCGCGCCGGCGGGATTTGGGGATTGCGCGCTGGCGATCTGTAAACACGCGCAAAGCGCACCGATTGCCGCGACGAGCAGAGATCGAGCGACGCCATTCATTAATTCCTCCGGCGCACGACTACGCGGCGCGCGCTACCAATCGAGCTTCGCGCCATCTTTGGCGTTTTGCTCGTCGAGCCATTTCTTTAGTGGTGCGAAATAGTCGAGGATCGCGGTGGCATCCATTTGTTTTTCGCCGGTCATTACTTCGAGGGCTTCGGGCCACGGGCGGCTCTGGCCCATTTCGAGCATTTTGTTCAGGCGCGCGCCGGCTTCCTTGTTGTTGTAGATGGAGCAGCGATGCAACGGGCCTTTGTAACCGGCTTGGCGGCAGAGCGCGCGATGAAACTGGAATTGCAGGATGTCCGCGAGAAAATAACGGGCGTACGGAACGTTGGCCGCGACGTGATATTTCGCGCCGGGATCGAAATCCTGTTCGCTGCGGGTGACGGGGGGCTTGACGCCTTGATATTTCTGGCGCAGCTCCCACCAGGCTTTGTTGTAATCGGCGGGTGTGATTTTCCCGGAGAAAACTTCCCAGCGCCATTTATCAATCAGCAGGCCGAAGGGCAGGAAGGCGACCTTCTCCAGCGCTTTGTGCATCAGAATGCCGATGTCGGCTGATTCCGGCGGGACATTTTCCAGCAGGCCGATCTGTTTCAGGTATTCGGGAGTGACGGAAAGCGCGATGGTGTCGCCAATCGCTTCGTGGAAACCGTCGTTGGCGCTGTTGCGGAATAGCGGCGGCTGCGTGTTGTAGGCGCGCTGGTAAAAATTGTGGCCGAGCTCGTGATGGATGGTGGAAAAATCCTCGCCTTTCTGCTCGATGCACATTTTGATGCGCACATCGTCCACGTAATCAATGTCCCAGGCGCTGGCGTGGCAGACCACGTCGCGATCCTGCGGTTTTACGAACATGGAGCGCTGCCAGAACGTTTGCGGCAGGGCGGCAAATCCCAGCGACATGAAAAATCGCTCGCCATAATGGACCATGCCTAGCGGATCAATCTGCTTGGCTTTCAGAATTTGCGTGAGGTCATAGCCGGGATCGGCGTTTGCAGGGGCGACGAGGGGATAAATATTCCCCCAGTCTTGCGCCCACATATTTCCCAGCAAGTGCGCCGGAATTGCGCCGTCTGGGCCGAGCGCTCCGGGGCCATATTTTTTCACGAGCTGCGTGCGGACGTAGGCATGCAGCGAAACGTAGAGCGGGCGGACTTGCTCCCACAGGCGATCCAATTCCGCGCTGAATACGCCGGGGGGCATATCGTAATTCGAGCGCCACATCGCGCCGACGTCACTGAAGCCGACTTCTCGCGCGCCTTCATTGGCCAGCTCGACCATACGGGAGTAGCGTTCGCGCATGGGAGGAGCGATGGCGTGCCAGCCGATCCAGGCGCGCTGCAGCTCGATGGGATCGCGGCTGGTGGCCATGATATTTTCCAGGTCGTTCAGCGAGAGGCATTTCGCTTGCGCGCCGTCCGGACACCATTTTCCTTTGCCGTAATCGCTCTGCAGCGAGGCGTTGATCTGCGAAAGTTCGGTGCTCTCTTTGGGATAGCGCGGCGAGGGGATGTCCACGGAAAGTGTGATGAGCTTCAGCTTGCGCGCGACATCAGGCGGCAGATCGAGCGGCTCGAAGCGGCGGGCTTGTGCGGCCAGCTCGGACGTGGCGGCTTTCACGTTTTGATCGGCCTGAGCCGCGAGAATTTCAGTGTCGTCGGTGATGAAAGTTTCCTGCACCCACTGCGCGCGCCCGGATTTAATCCAGAGATCGAGCAGGCGTTTTTCGGCGGCGTCGGTGAATTGGCGGGCTTCTTCGACCGTAGGAGGAGGCGCGGCGGCTTGAGGTTGCGCGGCGCTGGCTGCTTTTTGCGTTTGGGAAGTCATCAATCCACCTGTGATTAGAATAACGGGGAGTCCTGCCTTGACGCAAAACGACCAAATTCTCCCACGGACAGAACGGATTCGAGACCGTTCATTTGTATTGAATAGAAAAAAAGAAGTGCTTTGTTTTCTTCGCGCTGAAAAATTGGTGGTGAAAGAAAAGGGTTTATTTGTATCGGATAGATATTGGCGATTTTGGTGTTTTGCGGCGTAGGGTGTGGCGGCAGGGGCCGCCGGGTGGGGGGTGCTGGATCGGCTGGGGGCTTTAGTCGTCATTTTCACAGATTCATCATCCTCTCGCGGCGCGCGAAATGCAAAAGGTTGTGTGTGTGCAGGAAATTGCCGGCCGGCGAAGGGCGCCGCTTTTGAGCCGGTGCGGCAATCCGCGCGGCAGTATATCTGAAGAAGCGATGAGACGCTCGGGAGATCAGTGAGCGGCAGCTGCGGGGGCTTTTTCGGCGACGACTTGCGCGATGGCTGCCAGCGCTGCGTCGATTGCGGCGCGGTCCACGTCACAGTGTGTGACCATGCGCACGGAATATTTTTCTGTGGCCGAGCACAAAACTTTTTTGGCTTTGAGCTGCTCGCAGATTTCCGCGGCAGTGCGGTTGGTTCCGCGCACGTCGAAGATCACGATGTTGGTGACCACGCGTGCTGGATCGAGGGCGATGCCCTGCACTGCCGCGAGGCCTTTTGCCAGGTGTTGGGCGTTTTCGTGATCGAGATGCAGTCGCTTGGGCGATGCTTCCATCGCGATTAATCCTGCCGCGGCTAGCACGCCTACCTGGCGCATTCCGCCTCCGAGCAGTTTTCTGCGGATGTGCGCCTGCTTGATGAAATCGTGCGAGCCGACGAGGAGCGAACCTACCGGCGCGCCCAGGCCTTTCGAGAGGCAGAACATTACGGAATCGAATTTGCGCGTGATTTCAGCGACGCTCTTCCCTAGCGCGACTGCTGCGTTGAAGATCCGCGCGCCATCGAGATGAACGCGCAAGCCAGCGGCGTGTACGCGTTCGCAAATGTCCTCGGCCACTGCGGTGGGGTACACCGTGCCGCCGTGCATATTGTGCGTATTTTCCAGAGTTACCAGCGCGGTTTGCGAATCGTAGTAGATTTTTTCGCGGATGAGCGGCTCGATCAGTTCCCAGCTTAATATGCCACTCGGCGCGGGGACGGTGCGCGGCATCACTCCCGCGATGGCGGACATTGACGCCAGTTCGTACAGGTTCACGTGGGCGCGCTGTTCGCAGATTACTTCGTTGCTGCGCTGGGTCCAGCCCATGATGGCGAGCAGGTTGCCCATGCAGCCGGACGGGACGAAGAGAGCGGCTTCGCGCTGGAATATTTCCGCGGCGCGCGATTGCAGGCGGTTCACGGTGGGGTCTTCGCCGTAGACGTCGTCACCCACTTCGGCGGCGGCCATGGCGCCGCGCATCGCGGGCGTCGGGCGCGTCACCGTATCGCTGCGCAAATCGACGATATCGTTTTTGTGCCGCGTTTCTACCGGTTCGCTGTGCACGCTCGGCTCCTTATCCCAACAATTCCACGAATACTTCGTTTGAGACGGTCAGGTGCGTGGGGGCGAGGCGCAGAAGCGCTCCATCCATTTCGAGCAATCCCTGTTCGCGCAGGCCAGCGATGCGTGCTTGCAGGCTGACGCCGTACTTTTTTTCCACGCGGGCGAGGTCAATGCCTTCGAGTTGGCGCAAGCCGAGAAATAATTCTTCGTCGAGCGCTTGCTGCAGCGTGACCGGCTCGAGCTGTTCACGCGGCGAGACGCCGCTTTCGATGCACGTGACGTATTTTGCGGAATCATGCACGTTCGACCACCGGCGGGCGCCATCGAAGGAGTGTGCTCCGGCGCCGAGGCCGATGTACGGCTCGCGGCGCCAATATTTCAGATTGTGGCGCGAGCGGAATCCAGGCAGGGCCCAATTCGAAATTTCGTAGTGCTCATACCCGGCGGCTGCCAGGCGGGCGCAGGCGGATTCGTAGGATTCGGCCATGGCGTCGTCGCTAGGAATGGCTTCGGCGCTGTAGCGGCTGCCGCCGGCGAGCGATTCTTTTCCCAGGCGGCTGCCTTCATCAATTTCCAGCAGGTAGATGGAGATGTGCTGCGGCCGAATCTTCAGAATGCGCGCGACTGATTCTTCCCACGATGCACGCGTCTGCTGGGCGAGGCCGGCGATCAAATCCATGCTGATATTGCGAAATCCGGCATCGCGCAAAATTCGTGCGGCTGAAAAAATATCCGCGCGACGATGCATGCGGCCGGCGGCTTGCAATTCGTGATCGTTGAACGATTGCACACCCAGGCTAATGCGATTGAATCCAGCAACGATCCAGGATTGCGCTCTTTCGGGCGTGATGGTTTCGGGGTCGGCTTCGAGAGTGATTTCGGCGCGCGCAGCGGACGTCACTTCGTGGGCGATATCGACAGGCGGCGCCGCAGAATCCGCGAATGCAAGATTGCGGCGCAGCGTATCCAATATTCCCGCAAGCGCGGAAGGATCGAGCAGACTCGGCGTGCCGCCACCGAAGTACACGGTGTCCACTTGGGCATCGCGCAGGCTGGATATTTCTGCGGCCGCCGCCAGTTGCGTAATTTCGCGACGCACGGCATCTGCATACGGCCCATATTTTTCGCGCGCGACTACGCCGGTGTGAAAGTTGCAATAGGTGCACTTGGTCTGGCAGAACGGCACCTGAATGTAAATGCCGAGGTTCATTTGGGCGCAGCGACTACGTCGAAGTCGTCCGATTTGGCCTGCAGCACGGCTTTGCCATCCTTGATCGCTTCGCAATGCGCCCCAACGTCTTCGACGCTTACGTCTTTGTAGTTGAGCCACAAGCGGAAGGTGCCGGGCTGCATGACTTTGATTGTGAATTCTAGAATTTCACCGCCGTGCAGAATGCTGGAAGTGGCGTCGGGGCCGGGAGTACAGGTGAAGATTTCTCTGCTCCATTTTTTGCCCTTGCGGGCCTGCACTGCAAATGCGGGCGCGGGACGTCCGCTGCCCGCGACAACGATTCCGCTGCAAGGGCCCAGGCAGATAGTCAGCCGCTTCTCGCCATTATTGCGGAGGCGCACCGCGAACGGTTGGCCGACGATCTGCTGGTCGCCAACGACGGCAATGGTGACGTCAGTCTTCGCGGGGATTCCGTCGCTGGCCTTGGTCGAGACCAGCAGCACTAGAACTGCAATGATAGCCGTTGCCGAGAGCGCTCGTTTCATGGACACAGAGTTTACCGCCAAATGAATTTCAGTTCACGCACGGACCGCGCGCGTGATGCTAAACCTTGGACGTCACGCATTGTGTTTACGTTGCGGCATCCGGGACAATCTTGACGCGCAATTCCCGGCTGCGTGGGCCATCGAATTCCGCGAAGGAAATCCGTTGCCAGCGGCCGAGCGCGAGCTTGCCGGCGACGATCCACACCGTTTGCGACGAGCCCGCGAGGGCCGTCTCAATATGCGAATCGGAATTGCCTTCCGCGTGCGCGGAATTCGCGACGCGCGGCACAAGGCGATCGAATGCCGCGGCAAGGTCGTGCGCGACTGCCGGATCGTAGCCTTCGTTGATGAGCACGTCGGCGGTGGTGTGCGGGACGTAGAGATGGCACACGCCGTCCGTGCAGCCGGACTCGCTGACGACAGCATCGATCTCGTCGGTCACGTCCTGCAGCTCCGTGCGACGCTTGGTCCGCACATGCAGTGTTTGCAGCAGTCTCGCCGCGTTCGGTTTGTCGTTTGGCTTCATGCGCTGCTTCCCTTCGGGCATTTCCGTTCGTGACGTTGCCAGAGACTAACAAATAACCATCATGCGAATCTTCAATACATCGTCGTGCGCTTCCGATGCTATGATTTGCTTCTGCCACGAGCATCCGGCGCGGTCGCCAAGTGGTAAGGCAAAGGTCTGCAAAACCTTTATCGGCGGTTCGATTCCGCCCCGCGCCTCCATTCTCTCTTTTTTTCCGCATGGGCACATGCTTTACCTCTTGCTGCTGATGTGTGCTTGAATTCTGTCATGGAAAATGTTCTGAAACTTCTGGCGCTGGTCAGTTCCGGCATGTTTGCGGGCGCAGCTTTTTATATCACGACGGTCGAACATCCTGCCCGCATGTCGCTGGGCGCCGCGGCTGCGCTGCAGGAGTTTCGTCCCAGCTATAAGCGCGCAGCACCGCAACAGGCCGCCTTGGCGATTGTTTGCTTTGTATGCAGCGCGGCGCTGGCTCTGTTCACGCATCAATGGATTTGGCTCGTAGGCGGTAGCCTGGTGGGTGCCGTCGTGCCTTTTACGTCGGTGTTTATTATGGCGACCAATCGATTGCTTCTCGACGAGCGCAATCAGCTCGACGCGCGGACATTGGAATCACTGCTGGCGAAATGGGTTCGCCTGCACGCGGTGCGCACGATATTAAGCGTGCTTGGGTTTCTTGTGCTGCTTTGGGCGTGCACTTTCCAGCGCTGAATTGCGCGCGCGTCATTTGCAGCCCGCTTCCCGCATGCAGTAGACTCTGGGATTCGCACTTCGTCAGGGGGCGTTCATGTTGGTGGTGATGCAGTCGCACGCGACGGACGAGCAGGTACGCGCGGTCTGTGAGCGCATCGAGTCGCTGGGTTTCAAAGCGCTGCCCGTGCCCGGCGCGGGACGGACGGCTGTGTGCATCACAGGTAATTCCGGCGCGGTGGATTTGGGATCGCTGGAGTCCATGCCGGGAGTGATCGAATGTATTCCGGTCAGCAAACCTTACAAATTGGTGAGCCGCGACGTGAAGGCGGAGAATACGGTAGTGCGTGTTCCTACGGCGCTGGGGGATGTGGCGTTTGGCGGTACGGAAGTGGCGATGGTCGCCGGGCCTTGCGCAATTGAGACGCGGGAGCAGGCTTTTACTGTGGCGAAACATGTGAAGGCTGCCGGAGCGCGGCTGTTTCGCGGCGGTGCTTACAAACCCCGCACTTCGCCATACAGTTTTCAGGGGCTGGGCGAAACGGGCCTGGAAATCATGCGTGACGTGCGTAAGGAATTCGGCCTGGGCATCATAACCGAAGCGATTGACCACGAATCGCTGGACCTGGTGGAGGAATATGCGGACGTCATCCAAATCGGCGCGCGCAATATGCAGAATTTTTCGTTGCTGAAGCGCGCCGGACGCGCCAGAAAACCGGTGCTGCTGAAACGCGGCATGTCGGCGACGCTGGACGAATTTCTGATGGCCGCGGAGTACTTGATGTCCGAAGGAAACTACGCGGTGATCTTGTGCGAGCGCGGCGTGCGCACTTTTTCAGATTTCACACGCAATACGTTGGACCTGGCGGTGGTGCCTGCGGTGCAAAAACGCAGCCACCTGCCGATCGTGGTGGATCCTTCGCACGGCACCGGGCGGCGCAATAAAGTTTTGCCGCTGTCGCGTGCGGCTGTGGCGGTGGGCGCGGATGGGTTGCTAGTAGAGGTGCATCACGATCCAGACCGCGCGCTTTCCGACGGGCCGCAATCCATCCTGCCGGTGGAATTCGAGCAACTGATCCGGGAAGTTCGCCAGATCGCCGCCGTGCTGGGCCGCACCATCAATTGAAATTGCGCTTCAATTATCGCCTGGTATTTCTGCTTGTAATTCTCGCCGCGCTGGCCATTCGTGAAGTCGCGCTGGAGTTGCGGCCGGCATTCTTGCGTCCGGGGCTGCATCTTTTTGCTTACGTGGGGAATACGGGCGACGGCACGGTTTCGGTGATTGATCTGATCAAGCTGTCACCCGTAGGGACTGTTGTCGTGGGGCCGGGGCCTAGCGGTTTGCGCGCGCATCCAAAGCGAGCGGAAATTTGGGGGCTTAGCTCCGCAGGCGGTTATGCGTGGGTGCTCGACGTGCAGGCGAATCAGGTGGTCGCGCGCATTCCTGTGGGTGCGGCGCCCTATGCGCTGGATTTTTCGCCGGACGGGCGGCGGGCTTACGTGGCGGCTTCTGGTTCGAACACGGTCGTCGCGATAGACACTTCGACGCGGCAGATCGTCGCACGCGGACGAGCGGGACGGCGGCCGTGGATCGCGCGCGTAACGAGTGACGGAAAATTTATTGTGGTGAGCAATCGCGACGACGCGACGGTATCGCTGCTCGACGCTGGGACGCTCGCTCTTGTGGCTACCGTAGCAACGGCGCCGGGTCCGGAGCAGATCGCGATTCTGCCCGACGATTCCAAGGCGTTCATCACTTCGGGTACTGCGAATCAAGTTTCGGTGGTGGATTTGAAGCGAAAGGTTTTGCTGGCGAATCTGGCGCTGGGTGGCACGGCAGATGATCTGGATCTGAAGCCGGATGGCGGCGAGCTTTACATCACGTCGAGTTCGGCTCATGGATTGTTGATCGTGAATACGGACACGAATGAAGTCGCGGATTTTCTGCTGCTGGGGATGTCTCCGACGTCCGCGGTGTTCGCGCCGACGACGAACACTTTGTACGTATCGGACACTGCTGCTGGACACGTCGTGCCAGTCACAGTGGAAACGCGTCAAGTGGGGAGGCCGATTCAGGCGGGACAGGCGCCGGTGACTTGCGCGCTCACGCCGGGGGGGGACATTCTGCTGGTGGTGGACACGGCATCGAACGACGTGGCCGCGATCCGCACGAGGACTTTGCCTTCGGGGCAACCGGGATTGACGCCGCCGCGGCCCCCTACCGCGTTGATTGCCGTGGGATCACATCCGCGGGATTTGGCGATAAAAGTTTTCTGAGCGCGGGCTGACACGGGCGCACTCGGATGCGCGCTCGCGGCGCCAACCTACTTCGCGAAACGCTTGGCGATCTACTGCACCACCAGAGTTACCTGCACACTCCGTGACGTGCTTCCTCCTGTCCCAGTAAATGTTCCTGTAACCGTCAGCGTGTAGGTGCCGGTGGTCGTTCCTACGGGCGGCAGTGCCGCGGTGCCGCCACCGAAACATGCCACGAGGCCGGCCGAAAGTAGAACAGTCAACGCGCCGGTTTGCGCGAATCGCAGCGCGCGCGGCCGCTGACGGTTTTCAGCTGAGGCCCAGACCAAAATCGGCAAGAGCAGAAAAAGCGTCCAGAGAAGAACTCCGCGCGGGCTCCACGCAGGCGTACGCGGCGCGGGCGGTCCGAGATGGCGTGCGTCGGGAGCTGTGCCGAATGGCACTGCGCTGTTTGTCGCGGTGACCACGCTGAGGACGATCGGAACTTGCGCGCCCGACGTGAGCTTCACCGTTGACGGCTGCACGGTGCAAGTGCTGAGCGATGCTGGGTCGGTGCAGGTGAGCGCCACCGCGCCGGCGAAAGCATCCAAGGAATCCGCAACGAGCTGGTAGGTCGCTGGAGTTCCGGCGGTAATGGTTTGGGTGGCGACACCAGAAGGCGCGAGGCAATAGTCCATGGCGGTGCCAGACAGCGAGATGATTTGCGGACTGGAGGGCGCGTTGTCCGTAATGGTGAGGGTGGCGGTTTTCGCTCCGGCCGTGGAGCCGCACGGCGCGGCTACCGGTGAGGCGGGTGGAGTAAACGTCACCGTGAACCCGCAGTGGGTGCCGGCGGGGACTCCCTCGGTGCAACTATTGGCGGCGGTGAAATTGCCGGGAGGGCTTACGCTGGCGCCTGCGACGGTGAGAATTGCCGGAGCCGCGCCGCTATCGCTATTCGTGATCGTGACCGGGACGGGTGTGGAGGCGGTGCCGGCCAGCGCGCTTCCGAAACCGATCGCGCTGGGCGAAACAGTCGCGGTAGCCTGCACGGCCGTGCCGCCGACCGTGATAATTTGAGGGCTGTGCTGCGCGTTGTCGGAAATCATCACCAGGGCTGACCGAGTTCCGGTCTGCGCGGGGTCGAAGGTGACGTTTATGACGCAGGTCTTGCCGGCTGCCAAAGGACTTTGCGAGCAATTATCAGTTTCCCCGAAATCGCCCGGATCGGCGCCGCCAAAGCTGATGGTCAT
>Ga0308309_10002473_pt1 | contig 11010 bp, 7 predicted proteins | sample HubBroMetageWFT5_FD_192491 | JGI IMG/M metagenome (GOLD analysis project Ga0308309, IMG submission 192491) | Warmed and freeze-thawed soil microbial communities from the Hubbard Brook experimental Forest, New Hampshire - Hubbard Brook CCASE Soil... | ecosystem: Environmental > Terrestrial > Soil... | reverse complement strand
GAGCAAGCTCCCGCACTCCAAAGACGTCGGCGCATGAATTCCAAGCCGCATTTTAACGGTTGTCGTGAGATCGCCGCCGATTTCTGCCGTGACAAAAATGGGAGCACTAAAGTGCGCCGCTACGACTGCCACTTCAACGGCGCTGCCTTTACTTCGATGGGGTGAACAGCTCGACGCGTATGCGCCAGGAGACCGATGCGCCCGGCTGGACCGTGACTACGCCGGTGTCTCTGTTGCCCCAGACTTTCTTATTGTATGGATCGGACAGATTGAATTGCGGCTCGACTGCGACGAAGTTCTTGTCAGGCGGCGCGTACACTTGAATCGCTTTGATGTCCGGGGAAAGCGCCATGACGCGCACGCCGTAGTTGGCGGCGGGGTCGGTAACGATTACGACGACTTTTCCTTCGGCGTCGCGCCGCAGATTAGTGAAACATTCGTCGAGAAAAAGAGAGCCGAGAGGCTTTCCGCCCGCGGCATTGAAATCGTACGGAGTACCTTGGACCGGCTCGACCTTGCCCGTCGGAAAAACATTGTCGTAATTATCGACCAGGACGCGCTCTTCGGCGGGGACCTGGATTCTGGCTTGGGTGCGATCTCCGCTGGGAAATTCGAAGTAGGGATGAGCACCGATGGCCATGGGGAGCGGCTGTTTCCCGACGTTCTTGGCGGTAACGACGATATCGAGCGCGTCGTCTTTCAGCGCCATCTGAACTGACACATCCGTTTGCGAGAGCCAGTGGCCGCCAAAATTGCCGGCGTGGAGCAGCGCGGATACCGTGGACTGCGCGGGTCCATTTTGATGTTTCACGTCCTTAAAATCGGAAGACAGAATCAGGCCGTGCATGGCATGAACTTCAGCGCCGGGATTTTTGCCGTGCCAGTTTGCGGGAAGTGTGACTTGCTGGCCGTCAATGGGAGTCTCGATGGTCGCGCCATCCTGGGAGAGAGTTCCGCGAATACGATTCGGATACGGTAAAAGGATGGCGCCGCCGATTTTGAAACTGTTGTTGCCGAAGGAATCGTTGTCGGTTTCCAGATATTTTTTGGCATCGGGCAACGGCATCGTGGTGAGTACGTCAACTGTTCCCTTGCCCGGAAGGAAGGCCTTCAGCTGCAAAAGATTCATGCCATTGCCGGGCAGGACCGTGGCTTCGACGAATTGAAGCTTCGTTGGATTAGCCGGCAGCGGGCGGGCGAGAGTGACCACAGGTTCGCCTCCGATGGAAATGGGCGCGGGCGCGGCCTTTTGCTCAGCCGATTGCTGAGCACCAGATGCTTGCACGCGAGATAGGTGCGTCATGGATGTTGAGACTGCGGTGAACGCGATGGTCAGTATTAGAAGCGACCGAAAGCCGCCTGTCTTCGTGGACATATTATCCTTTAGGGTAGCAAACGTTTACCGGCAGTTAAATTCGCAACGGGACTTGGCTGGAGGTTGCGTCCGCGATGCATATCGAACGCAACCTTATACTTGGATTCTTGGTGGGCTGGCAAGCGATATCTCCTGAGCGTGAAAACAAAGCAGAAACGTACCCACCGCAGAGGACGCAGAGAAAAACCTTAATTGCAGGACTTCTGCCAAGCGCTCTTTCGATCAGCGCGGATTTTCTACCAGTAACGCTATGCCTTGGCCGCCTCCGATACACGCGCTTGCGACGCCGTAACGCAGATTTGAGCGGCGCAGCTCGCGCGACACGGTTACGGAGAGACGAATGCCGGTAGCTGCCAGTGGATGGCCAATGGCGATCGCTCCGCCGTTGACGTTGAGCTTGTCGCGGTCGAGGCCGAGTTCGCGCTCGACTCCTATGACTTGCGCGCCGAAGGCTTCATTGATTTCGAAGCGGTCAATTTGGTCAAGAGAAAGTCCCGCGCCATCGAGCAGTTTGCGAATGGCGGGAGCGGGCGCAATGGCCATGATTTCCGGCGGCACGGCGACAGTGGCGACCGCGACGATACGCGCTAGCGGCTGAACGCTGCGGGATTTTGCGTATGCGCCGGAGCCGACCAGCGCGGCGGCGGCGCCGTCCACTATGGCGGAGCTATTGCCGCCGGTTTGCACGCCTCCAAAGGCAGGGCGGATTTTCGCGAGGACCTCGTAGGGCGAAGGGCGAACATGCGTATCGGCGGCGAGGCTTTCAATCTTCTTTGAAATTTCGATGCCGCGAGGCTTGTAACCTTCCAGCTCGAAGGTTTCGGAAACCACCGGAACGATTTCGCCGGAGAGGAAACAGGCCTTTTGAGCGGCCAGCGCGCGCGAAAAACTTGATTCGGCGAAGCGGTCGACTTCCTCGCGAGTGATCTTGTACTTGACCGCGACGCGCTCAGCAGTGTCGCCCATGGTGAGACCAGGCGCGGGATCGAGAAGAGCTTCCCACAGAAAATCCTTGAACTCGATCTGTCCCATGCGGAACCCACTACGATGGGTAAAGGCCGCGACGGGATTGCGGCTCATGGATTCGGCGCCGACGCAGAGGGCAAGATTTATCTTTTTCAGGGTGATGGCGTCGGCGGCCTGGCTGATGGCTTCGATGCCGGTGCCGCAGACGCGTTGCACGAGATGGGCGGGACGATCCACTGGAACGCCCGAGTAGAGCCCGATGTGCCGCGGCAACATGTATGCATCAAAACTGGCCTGGGCGACGCTGCCCGCGATTATAGAGTCAACGTCGGCGGGAGAAATTTTGGCGCGTTCAAAGACAGCGCGGGCGGCTTTGATGCCGAGGTCAATCGGGGAGACCAGGCCCAGCGCGCCATTGTAATCGGCGAAGGGAGTGCGCACGCCATCGAGGAGCCAGATGTCGTCGTAATTGATGAAAAAACCGCCTGCCGCTATTGCCATGAGTCAATTCTCCTTGATTCTGAAAATGCGCGGGGATAATTCCGGCGCGTAAAGTTCTTCAACGATTGCAGCGCGACGCTGGAGGACAGCGCGCTGATTTAGCGAGCCTTTGTCCGTGATTTCGCCAGCGTCGAGTGATGGCGGCTCCTCGGCCAGGATCGCGCGGACGACGCGATTCGAGTTGCCCGTGGCGCTCGCCGCGAAATTCTCGAGCAGCGACTGAAAATGCGCGCGCACCGACGGATGCCGGAAGAGTTCCAGCGCGGCCGCGTTTTCTTTGCGGCCGGCCCCACAAAGCGCGCAGCACGCGTCGGCATCGGCGAAAATAATCATGCCAATGTCGTTACGGTCGTGGCCGGTGATGACCGCGTCTCGCACGTACGGTGCAAAATCGGCAAGAATGCGCGAACGCAGCGGGCCGACGCTGACCCACGTCCCACTCGCGAGCTTGAAATCTTCCGAAAAGCGGCCGTCGAACAGAAAGCCTTTGTTGACATCATGCGGATCCACGAGACACAGCGCGTCGCCAAAGCTGTAGAAGCCATCTTCATCGAAAGCTTTTCGCGTCAGCTCCGGCTGGCGCCAATAACCCGGCGTGATATTCGGGCCACGAACGCGCGCTTCCAGTTTACTCCCATGGGGCACGAGTTTGGCTTCGACGCCGGGAATGGGGATGCCGATTACGCCGGCTCGATCCGTTTCCCAAGTGGTTTGAATCGCCATTGGCGCGGTTTCGGTGGAGCCGAGGCCGGTGACCATGATGATGCGCTCGCCGCAAGTTTCAAGCGCGAGGGAGCGATAAGCGTCCCAAACAGGTTGCGAGAGACCCGCCCCGGCGTAAAACAGCAGACGAAGATGGCGGAAGAAATTCTCGCGGAGCTTCGGGTCGGCGCGGAAGGCTGGGAGCAGGTCTTCGTAACCCTTGGGGACGTTGAAATAAACCGTGGGAGCAATTTCGCGCAGATTGCGGATGGTTTCCGCGATGAAGGCGGGGCCGGGCTTGCCGTCATCGATGTAAAAGCTGCCGCCATTGTACAGAGCGATGCCGGTATTGTGATTTCCGCCGAAAGTGTGATTCCAGGGGAGCCAGTCAACGAGGATGGGAGGCTCGTCCTGCAAGAAACAGAAAACCTGCGCGATCATTTGTTGATTCGAACAGATCATGCGGTGCGTATTGATGACGCCTTTGGGCATGCCAGTGCTGCCGGAGGTGAAAAGAATTTTGGCGACGTGGTCGGGCTGGATTTTTTCATGCGCGGCTTCCACCGCGGGCGTGGACCTTGTCGCGGCTAGTTCGGAAAATAGTGTGGATTTTCTATTGGGCGCGGGATTTGTGGTGACGACTAGCTCAGTGTCTGGGTTCACAACAGTTTCGACGGCGCGCTTGTAACGTTCTCCATCGGAGACGAAGACCAGGCCCGGCGTGAGCAGGTTCAGAGTGTGGCGGAGCTTGCCGAAATCGCAGGAGACCAAAGAATAGACGGGCGAGAGATGCGCCGTGGGAATGCCTACGTGCTGGCCGGCTAGCATGAGCAGGAAATGTTCGACATCGTTTTCCGACAGGATTGCCACCGGGTGTTCTATTGACAGGCTGCGATCCAGGAGTGCTTGGCCGATGCGGCAGACAGCGTTCTCGACTTGAGCGTACGTAAGTGTGCGCCAATCGCCTTTTTCTTGGCGCTGAGCTACGCAGATTTTTTGCGGCGAGATTCTTGCCCAGTGGGTCAGGCGGTCGGTAAGAACTTTTGGATATGGCCCGAGCGCTTCTTCTGGGCGAACTAGCAGCGCGCCGTCGGCCAGGCGCTCCAGGGTGGCGCCGGAGGTGCGCAGGCGAACGGGGCGGGCGCGGTCACCGCGCTCGTCGAAAGGTGGTGTGACCTTCTGACCTTCAGCGATGGATTTCCTCCCAGAGCTTCGAGAGCTGCTTGACGTCCGTGGTTGCTGGGACGTCGGTTGCTGTGGTGATGACCGCCGGCTGCAACTCGTCAATTATATTATGAAGCGATTGGCGGAAGCTTTCTGTACCGGATTCGTCCGATTGAAACGCGTTGGATGGCACTGCGATCCCCATTTGTGCTGAGCCGCTGGGTGGTGGTGCGCACGGCAATGCAACGCCATTGTTGGACGTTGGGAGTGTGTGACACAGGATGCAGTCCCAGTTTTGATTGGAGAGTATGGCTTTGTTTTCGGCGAAGGAATGGGTGTCTGTGATTTGCAGGATGGGGAGGGCTTGGTAGAAGCGAATGATATTGAGCGCGGGGGCTAAGGAGGTTGCCCAGCTTTCTGCGCTCTGCGGCGCGAGTGGTGGAAGAATTTCTTCGCGGATGAAGATTGCGTTAGCGCCGGCTTCGACTAACTTGGTGGCGATTTGCGTGATTGTTGCGGCGGCGAGTTCGACGGCGTCGGCGGGCAGATCGTCGCAGCGCGCCGCTTCGGTTTGGGTTAGCTGCAACAGTTGCGCGGCTAGGGTGAATGGGCCTGAGACGCCAGCCAGCAGAAGAGGCTCATCGCGCAGCAGTGATTTGAGGCGTTGGATGACTTCTACTGCGACGCCGACGCGGGGATGCTTGGCGGCTTCTTCTGGGGAGCGGAGGCCTTCGGGGAGTGCGCCCTTTTGTGGCTGATGGGGCCAGTGCAGCATTGCTGGTTTGTCGTCTGGGTGCCACTGCAGAGTGGCGCCTAGGGCTTCGGCTTCGAGGTTGGGATCGAAATAGCAGGCTACTCCGTCGGAGCGGACGCGGGCGCGGATTTGCCTGAGTGCGTTTGTGATTTTTGTAGGGTTGGCGAGGAAGTCGCGCAGCGGGACGTTTTCTATTTTTGCGCCTAGAGAGAATACGATCGGCAGAAATAGCGGACGGGTTAGCTTAATTCCCTGCAGCAGGTCTTTGACAATTTGCCTGGGAGTGAGACTGGGATTCATCATTCACGGCCGGAAGAGTGGGCCAGTCGGCTTAGCGTCCGGCCATGTGCCGTACCATTGCAGAATTTCTTGCGGCGGACTTTTTTTGCTCCATTCTTGCTGGAACTCTGCGAAGGATTTTCCGCGGGCTAGTCTGGCGCGGCGTTCGTCGTCTCTCAACTGCTTGGTTTTCTCTGGATCGAGCTTGCGGCGCGCGGGGTCATAGGCGATGCGGTAGATATTTTGCGCGGTCCAGTCCGAGATAATCTTCTTTTTGAGGTCCTCGAGAATTTCGGCGGGCTTGCGTTCGAGCGGATCGCCGTAGCCGGGACCGCCGCCGCTGAATCCGAAAAGAAGATCGCCCTCTTCATAAACTTTTGGTGTACGGGCGATTAACTCCATCGTCCAATTTCCCTGAATGGAATGGTCTTCGATGATGGCGCGGTGATCCATGGTGAGCTGCGGATTGCCTTCGGACATTTGTTTCAGGAGATCGGCTTTGCGAATACTGATACCGGGGATGGGCGAGGAAGCGTAGCCGCCGAAAAGTGGCTGGCCAAGGGGAACCTTGCTGCCATTGCCCATGCACATGGAAACCAGTTCGGGAACTTTGTGAATCATCCATTGCTGCACGCCGCCGGACCCGCCGCGATGGCGTCCGGGGCCGCTGGAATCTTTCCAGTGCTGCGAGAGAGTGACGGTAACGGGCAATTCGCTTTCGACTTGCTCGGAATCGGGCGCGCGGCCAAACGCGCACCACGCAAAACCGTAGGCGTCCATGCCATCTTGCGCCGAGCGGCCGCCCTGGCCTTGCGTATTGAGCGAAAATGAAAGCACGTCTGAGACGGCGAGGTTCCATTGCGAATGGCCGGCGCAGATTTGCGACGTGTGCTGGCTACCGGGCGCGGCGGCGACCTGGCGCCAAAGGTCGGCGTTCGAGAAAATCATTTTGGCGAAAGCGTTGTGCGTGGCACAGCGAGCTTGCATGCCGATGAAAACGCAGCAACTGGTGGCTGCCATTTTGTCAGGATTGAGAATGATCCCTTCAGGAAATTGGAAATCTATGGGCGCAAACGTGGAACTGGCGATGGGAAGATCGTGAAAAATGTATTCGTACATGAAATTGGCGATGTGGCCGACCACTGCTTGCGGATGGACGTTGTAAGAGGATGGATTTTCCGGCGAGGTGCCGTCGAAATCGAAGGTGATGCGCGAGCCGCTTTTCGTGAGGGTCAGGTAGCAGGCGCGGACGAGCGCGGGCGTCCAGCCGATGGCGTCGTTGAAGACGACCGCGCGGAATTTGCCGTCGGGCAGAGCTTTGATTTTTTTCAGTGCGCCGGCTTCGGCGGTTTCGCACATTTTGCGCATCAAGCCGACGACGAATTCTGGGCCTCTCTTTTCGACTAGTTCCAGGACGCGGACCCGCACACGATCGGCGGTGGTGCAACGCGCGCGGAGGTCGGAGATGAACATGGCCGGAGCGCGGAGACCGTAGACCGAATAGAACTCGAGGAAATCGTTGCGCAGTTCGAAATTCTCTCCGACTTTTATGGGCGGAAGGTTCAGACCCTCCTCGAATCGCGACTTGGCGCTGACCGGCATGCCGCCCGGCTCAATCGCGCCTGTTTCCGTGGTGTGCAGGGCGGCAGAAGCCCAGGCGAGGAGTCGGCCGTTGTGGAAGATGGGCATGAGCGCGACTTGATCGGGATTGTGGATCCCGCCGTAGAGAGCGTCGTTGGTGTACCAGATGTCGCCGTCGCGGATTCCAGGATTTTTTCCGTAATACTTCAGGATGAACTTGATGACGATGGGTTGAATGATGGCGTGGAGATAGGTGCCACAAGATGCGTTGATGAGATCGCCGCCTGCGGTGAAGAGCGCAACCATGGAATCGCCGGAGACGCCGAAATAGCTGCGCGAGGAGCGCACAAAAACTTCCATGGCTTCGTCAAGGATGTCGTTGGTGACCTGCACGCCGATTTCGTAATCGCCCTGTGGGACTTTGGCGGCACATTCTTTTTCGTAGGGCGTGGCTGGGGAGGGCTTGAGCCAGGCTAGTTTTTCGGACAGAGTTGGAATGGGCATGATTCTCCTCGATTTTTCCAGCTACCTATTTTCCAGAATGCCGAGACCGCGCTCGTCAATTGAGAAACGCATCGTAGGTGGCACGACGAGCGTGGTGTATTCGCCTTCCACAACCGCGGGACCTTCGACTACGTTTCCGGGACACAATGCTTCGTAGGAGAAGGTCGACGTATCGCGAAAATCTTTGTGGGTTGGCCAGTATACGGGGCGTGCGCCTTTGCGAGCGGCCGCGGGATTGTGGCCTTCGAGAGTCAACTTCGGCAGCGCGACTTTTTTTGTGGGCACGATGGCCTTCAAGATGAAACTCTCGACGAAGATGCCGCCTTCCGGATTCACCACGAACGGGCTGAAGGCTTCGCTGAACTCTTTGTTGAACGCGTCACAGATGGCGCGGACGTCTTCCTGCGTGTGAATCGCGAGCAGCGGAGAGAGCGTTCTTTTCACGTGGAATTGCCCACCGTAGAGCATGTCCAGTTCGAGAACGAAGGAGGCTTCGGCGAGATTCAAACCGTCGCCGGCGAGATCGCGGCGCGCTTGTTCGAGGAGCTGCTCGACTGTTTCGTTGAAAATTGTGAATTCGCTGGAGAGTTGCTGTGTGCGCGGCTCCATCAGCGTAAGTTTTTTGGAGGCTTCGTAGACGTGCATGATGTCCATGGTGGAAGAGCCGAAGGCGCAGAAGACCGGCGAGAAAGCGAAGGTGACGGCTTTGGGGATGTCGGCTTTGAAGCCTTCGGCATGGGTGGGCCCGGCGCCACCGCCGACGAACAGGATGAATTCTTCGGGGCTGTGGCCGCGGAGGTGAACTTCTTTCATGATCGCGGAAGCCATGTTGCCGTTGACGATTTTTCGGATGATTACGGCGGCTTCTTCGACGCCAATACCCAGAGGCTTAGCGATTTTTTCGCGCACGGAGTGGATGGCGCGATTTTTGTCCAAGCGCATTTTCCCGCCGAAATAAAATTGCGGGTTGAGGTAGCCCAGCACGACGTCTGCATCGGTGACGGTGGGTTCGGTGCCGCCAAGATTGAAACACGCGGGACCGGGGATGGAGCCGGCGCTGCGCGGGCCGACTTGCACGCGATTTTCGAGGAGTTTATTAACGTACGCGATCGAGCCGCCACCCGCGCCTATGGAAAGCGTCTTGATCATGGTGATGCCGACCATCCAGCGGTCGATGATCGGACGGAAATCGTAGCTGCGGACGCTGTCTTTGACTACGAGGCCTACGTCGAAGCTGGTGCCGCCCATGTCGGTCATCACGACGTTTTGGTAGCCGAGGGTTTTCGCGACGTGATGCGCGCCCATCAGCCCGGACACTGGTCCACTATTAAAGGTGCGGCTCGCGGCAGTGCGAAATACTTCGGCGATGCCGCCGGAACTTTGAATCATTAATAACGGCTTGGAGTAGCCCTTCTCGCGGAGCTTGTCCCACATAGCGGAAAGCTCGATTTGCATGGAGCGCTGGAGATAGGCGTCGAGGATGGCAGCGAGGGTTCGCTCGTATTCGCCGAGCTTGCCGACGACCTGGCCGGCGAGGACCACCGGCAGATAGCCGATGTGAAATTCCTTATACTCATCGCGAATGATTTCTTTCACGCGCCGTTCGTTTGCCGGATTGAGGAAGCCCCAAAGAAGCGCGACGACGAAGCCGCGCGCGCCGCGGCTGGTGAGATAGCGGACTTTTTCGCGAACATCGTTTTCGTCGAGTGGACGGATTACTTTGCCGCGAGAATCCACGCGCTCTTTTACGCCGACGATCATGTCGCGCGGAATCAGGGGATCGGGCTTCCTTTGCACGGAGAGGTTGCGGCGCTCGGCAACGCGCGTGCCGTCAATCCACTGGGCGCCTCTGCCGATAAGCACCACGTCTTCGTGGCCTTCGGTGGTGATGAGCCCGAGGCGCGGGCCTTTCTTTTCGATCAAGCGATTCAGAGCGATGGTGGTGGAGTAGCGGATCATGTCGATGGCGGGAAGGAGCTGATCGATTTTCATGCCCAGGGCGCCGGCGCCTTCTTCGATCACGCGCGTGAAGCAGACGGAGAGGTCGTAGGGCGTGGTGGGAGACTTGCGAATCAGAGATTTTCCGTTGTAGTTCAGAACCAAATCCGTGAAGGTTCCGCCGACGTCGATATCAATCGAATTCATTCGATGGCCTCAAGACGCTGGTCGCGGATGACGAATTCGCCTGCGCGCAGGCGTTCTTTCAGGCGGTCCACGTCAATTTCGATATCGTGCGTGACGGGATGGCCGGGCGGCAGATATTCGGTTTCGACCTGGGTGCCGCATCCGGGGCAATAGAATTCGACGATGCGCACCCAAAGCGGATCGGGAGAGAAATTGAACGCGCCGGTGACTAGCGGCGGATGGATTTCGCGCGGATCGCGGTCGTGGACCAAGCAGCCTTTTTTGTAGTTCTCGCGGGCTGGGCCGAGTTGGTGATTGCAGCGATTGCAGAGCCATTTTTCGGTGTCTAGGTCGAGATCGAGATACTCGGTTATGCGGAGGCGATTTTTTTGTTCTGCCGACATGGGCATATCCTTTTCATCGAGTAATCGTTTATGTCTTCTTCGCTTCGCTGGTGAGCGTGGCGTTGCCCAAGCGATCCATTTCCATTCGCCAGCCCTCGGGGACGAAGTAGGTGGTGTTGGCGTCTTCGAGAATGGCGCAGCCTTCTACGCGGTTGCCGGGTTGGAGAGCGTCCCAGTCGTAGATTCGCGCTTCGCCTTTGCTGCTGCCCCAAAAAACCTTGCGAGTCCCTTTCCAGGCTTGCGTGGAATCCGTTCCTTGCGTCGGGCGCTCTGCGAGTTTGGGCTTGGGCATGATCTTTTTCACGGAGACGCGCAGTAACTCGAGGCAGACAGCTTCCTCATGCTTGCTGCGGTCATGCTTGCTTCCGGCTTGTTCGAGGGCCGATGCGAGTGACGTGCGGAGCGCTCTTTCGTCGCGCAGAGATTGTTCGGAACATGGGACTGAAATTGAGTTGCCGTCATGGTCTGAGACTTCGATTTCGACGGCGTATTTTATGCCATCGGGCCGGATACCTTCACCTAGCAGGTCCTTTACGCCTTCGGCCTTCATTTCTTCGATCATTTGACGAATGCGAACCACGCCGTCTTCGGCAATTGTGACGCCGGCTAACGAGTTTTCGTAAACGTGCAGAATGTCTGACACTGAGGAGCCGAAC
>Ga0308309_10002472_pt1 | contig 11014 bp, 10 predicted proteins | sample HubBroMetageWFT5_FD_192491 | JGI IMG/M metagenome (GOLD analysis project Ga0308309, IMG submission 192491) | Warmed and freeze-thawed soil microbial communities from the Hubbard Brook experimental Forest, New Hampshire - Hubbard Brook CCASE Soil... | ecosystem: Environmental > Terrestrial >... | reverse complement strand
GAAACCTACGGCCGTGTGGACGGGAACATGCGACGGTATTGAAAGGGCGAACGGATCGACTACTGCGTCGACGACAACCGGTCCGTCTTTGTAAGCGAGGGCTTCAGCGATCCCATCCCGAACGTCGCCGGGTTCTTCGATTCGGATTCCTTTCGCCCCCATCGCTTCCGCGACCCGGGCGAAATTGGGATTCTTGAACTCGACGCCGAAGGGAACTACTCCGGCCTCTTGCTGCTCGATTTTCACGAAGTCGAGGGATTCGTTATTAAGGATAATCTGAACTACGGGAGTTTTTCGTTCCACCTGGGTCAACAGGTCGCCCAGCCCGAGCATGGTGAAGCCGCCGTCACCAGCCAGGGCGATGGTTTGCCGGCCTGGATACGCCAACTGCGCGCCGAACGCGTTGGCCGTGGCATTCGCCATGGACGCCCATGAAAACGAGCCGAAGAGTCTGCGGTTCTTGCCGCCGGTGACATGCCTTGCCAGCCAGATACATGCCGTGCCGGTGTCGGCGAAAAACATGGCGTCGTCGGACGCAAGCTCGCTGAGTGTCGCGGCCAGAAATTCCGGCCGAATAGGCTTGATCCCGGGACCTTTGTCGACGTAGTGCTGCAGAAGATTGTGGAAAGAGTTGGTGTCCGCGATGTGTTTCTTGAGAAACTTGTCGTCGGTTTTCTGACTCACGCTCTTCAGCAAGGCGGCGACGGTCGGCTTGATGTCGCCGACGAGTCCAAGATCAACGGCGGTTCGGCGGCCAATATGTTTCGGGTTTTTGTCGATCTGAACCTTCTTCACTTTATGGCCGGGCAAAAACTCTGAAAACGGAAAATCGGTACCGAGCAGCAGCAAAAGATCGGCTCCATTTATGGCACCGTACGCTCCGCCGTAACCGATCAGGCCAGTCATGCCGACCGCGTTTGGATTGTCATGCTCCAACCATTGCTTGCCGCGAAACGAATAGCCGACGGGCGCCTTGAGCTTGGCCGCCAGTTGGCGTACCTCATCCTGGGCGTCTCTGCAGCCGTCGCCTCCGAAGATTGCTACGGTTTTCGCATCTTCGATCATTTCTACAAGCCGATTCAGGTCGGCATCGGATGGGCGAAGAAGAGCTGGGTTCGGGATCGTGATCTCAGCAGAGCGGTCCGGGACATCAGACGCGGCAATGTCGCCGGGGATCGAAATTACCGTAGGACCTTTTTCCACCACAGCGGTCAGGATCGCGGTATTGATGATCGCCCGCGCTTGCTCTGGGTTCACCAGTCGCGCGGTATAGAGCGATGCGGTCTCAAAAAATTTGTATGGATTGAGCTCTTCGAGTGCTGACGTGTCGATCAGGCTCGTCTCCACGTCGCCCGCGATGGCGATGACTGCAGCGCCCTCCTTGCGCGCGTCCAGCAGTCCATTGATTAAGTGCGTAACCCCGGGGCCGGCGGTGCCGCACACAGCGACTGGATCGCCCGTGAAATAGGCGTCGGCAACCGCGGCGAATACTCCATATTCTTCATGCCGCACGTGGATGAACTCAACCCTGCCATTGCGACGCAGCCCGTCGATCACGGGATTCAAAGCATCGCCAACGATGCCATAGCAGCGCTTGACTCCGGCGTTCGCAAGCATCTCCCACAAAAGATCGGCTACGTTTCCTGACATAGAATGTCTCCCTCAAGGCAGTCTGCTGAATCGCAAACTACGAAAGCACTTCGCCTGCCACAGCTGCAGTTTGAGAACTTTCGTGAATGCAAAGGGTTTGTGGAAATCGGGTGAGCATCGGTCCGTTTGCTCACGTGTCAAATCTTTGACATCGAGCCACTATACTGACGCCGAAGAGGCGCAATTGTGCCGCTGATTTTTCAATCATAAAAGTGTCTTTTCGTCTAAAACCTAAACAAAGTCGCCATACGTTTACCGCAGTTAAGAAGGATCATCAGCAAGAATAGTGATGGAAGGTAAACGATCGACGCGACCAGAAGTCGACGCGCAGCCCGGTTGGATCTCTGAAGGACAAATTGCGAGCCGTAATAGAAAAATCCTAAACCGAGGAGCAATGCTGCTACGGAGTAGAGCAGGCCTGGCGGCTGTGACGAGACAGGCAAAATACTCAACGGGAGCAGAGCCAGGAGCGGCAATATGGTTTGCAGGGTTACAAAACGAGCCTTCGCCTGGCCTTGGGGCAATACGAAGTAGCCGGCGCGATCGTAGTCTTCGCGATACATCCACGCGATTGCCATGAAGTGCGGGAACTGCCAAAGAAAGAGGATCACGTAGAGGAGCCACGCTTCCAGGCTTAATTTGCCTGTTGCTGATGCCCATCCGATCAGGGGTGGCGCAGCCCCAGGGAAGGCTCCGACCAGAACACTCAGAGGAGTTTTTCGTTTCAGCGGTGTGTAGAGAAAAAGGTATGACACAAGCGTGAGAATCGAAAGCACACTGGCGAGTGCATTGACTGCTACTGCGAGATAAATGCTACCCGTCGCCGACAACGCGATCCCGAACCAAAGAACCACGGACGGTTTCAGCCGACCGGATGCGAGTGGACGGCGGGCCGTGCGACGCATCTGCGCGTCGAAGCGGCGCTCGATGTATTGATTCAGCGTGCCGGTGCCGCTGGCGACCAACAGCGTGCCCAGAAGAGTGTGAACGAGGAGCAGCCACGGAAAGCGAACCAGTGGACCTGGGAAGCCTAGATAGAATCCAGTGAAGGTCGCAATGGCAATCAGGAAGTTAACTTCCGGCTTGGTGAGGGCCCAATAATCGGATAGTGCGGCCGGACTGCTGACGACGAATGGCCGGCGATGGTCTGCAACGGCAGTAGGCGGAGCCGCAATAATAAGGATACGTTCGGTGGCCACATTTAGAGCACCTCAGCCCCATTCATTGACCGGCGGGTAGGCATCTGCCGCGTGGTTTGCAGTGATCTTTGGCTATACATATTCGAGGGCGAAAGTATCTGCACTGTGATAACCACGGCGGGAATCAGATACGCGAACGTAACCCAAACCCACATCAGAGCGCCGGCACATTCCTGATCCAGTAGAGGAGACAAACCGAACATCTGCGTTGTGGACAGATAGTTCGTGTAGACAGGGCGTCCGCAGAACACAAGGAACGCCGAAAGAATGTCACACGGCAGCGTGGCGAGAAAAAAATACAAAGCCATGGACCACCGAGGGTACTTGGTTGCGCTCGGCGAAGACTGCACGATGGGACACCAGAACAAAAGGCCAGCCAGCAGAAAACATACGTCCTCGAGGTGATGCACCCAGTGGGAACGCATGCCCAACTGAAACGCCGCGGGAAGATGCCATCCGATTACGGCAATTGTTCCCGCCAGCCAACACAACACCGAATTCCTGAAATTGTTTTCGAACCATCGCCTGGACACACCGGCAAGAGGACGATGGCTCTTGATAAAGACCTTCGGTAAACCGCATACCAGCGGAAACATGGGCGCTCCCGCTAGAACAAGTGGCGCAACAACCGTCATCAACAGAAGGTGCTTGATCATGTGAACGCTGAGTGACCGATGATCGAGTGCGGCGAGTGGAGACGCCAGTGCTGTCCACAAAAGGAGCAGTCCGCTTGTGAATGCAGCGAGACGCCAGATGGGGATCAGGTTTGGGAGCGCGCTGCGAAGAGAAATCCATCCGCGCAAGTAAATCAACTCTATGCCCAGCAGCAGCGCGCCGAGCGCGAGTGGCCACGACAGCATGTGGGCTGATCCGGACATGGCCAGGTCTACCGTGGCGGGGCCTCGCTTGCGCCGAGTGACGCCGCTTGAGAAGCATTGCTTGCAGGCTTTTGATTTGCCGGGTGTAGTGTTTCCAGGAATGCGACCAGCGCGGTAGTCTCCGCGGGACTGAGATTTTTCCCGTAGGCTGGCATATTGCCTCCGCCCTGGATCACCTGGCGGATAAGTTGATCTTCGGTGAGGCGCAGAGCGACCTGGTCGAGCGCCGGCCCGCGCTGTCCTCCTTTGTCATCCAGCGAATGACAGTTGTGACATTGCTTGGCTTGAAAAACGAGCGCACCATGGCGCTCCAGCGCGGTCCGACCCTCTAGAAATTCTGCTGGAATCGGCTGGCTGCTCCAGGCATCCATTACGGGGCTCCAAGGCGTGTGCTCCGCCAGATGAGTCAGAGTGCCGAGGCTCACTGCGACGAGCAAAACTGTGAGCACGGCAATTGGCCTGCGCTTCCAGCTCTTCTCACCTTCGCCTGCTACAAACGGCAGCGCCAAGAGGACAATGATTCCGATGGCAGGACCAATCAGCAATATGGGCGTCTCGGCTGAAGGAGGCAAGAACGAGAGCAGTGCATACAGCCACAGAAAGAAAAAGTCGGGACGCGGAGCGGTCTGAATAATGGTTGGATCCGGCTGGCCGCTCGGACCGAAGGGTCCGAAATAGAGCGCGCAGGCAGCGATCGAAAGAAGAATGATACCGGAGAACACGATATCTTTTCCCACTGCGGCGGGCACAAACGGTATGCCATCCTTCTGCGTCAACTCATGGTACTGCTGTATGTAGGTGGCCCGTCGAACGATGCGACCGGGCATCGGCCATTCGTTGATTCCTAGCTTCAGCACCATGAGCAAATGCACGCCGACAAAAGCAATGAGCAGTCCTGGGATAACGAAAACGTGCAGTGCAAAGAATCGCGACAGTGTCGCGCCCGCAATGATTGGGCCGCCGAGCATGAGGTTCACAGCCCAAGGTCCAATCACCGGAACACGGCTTGCGATCGATGCGCCGATGCCTAATCCCCAATAGGCATCCTGGTCGAATCGCAGTACCTGACCGGTAAATGCCATGCCGAGCGTAACCAGTAAGAGGAAGATGCCCACGATCCAAGTTAGTTCTCGAGGAAACTTGTAGGCTCCGAAGAGAAATACTTGCACCATATGAATCAGGACAAGCGCAACCATGAAGTTCGATCCCCAGCCGTGCACCGCGCGAATGAACCAACCCAGAGCGATGCCATGATTGAGCGTCTGGAGGCTGTTCCATGCCTCTCCTGCTGAAGGCACATAGATGAGCGCGAGCAGTATGCCGGTAACAATCTGGAGCATGAAACACATGAGTGCGGCGCTGCCGAAAACATAGAACCAACTGGCACTTTCTCGCGGAACCCGGTGCTCCAGCGTCTCGCGGATCGGCGTTCCGAGCTGCAGCCGTAGATCGAACCACTCGCCGAGTTTTTGGATCAGGCGCATGTCGGCTTTCCTCTCGCTTTATTTGCTACGGGCTGACCAGGAGTTGGCATTTCGCCGGCTCTGATGAGAAGTTTTCCATCTTCAATTTTGTAGTGGTACTGGAATAATCCCCGCTCGGGTGGACCGGAGGCGCGTGAGCCATCCTGGTAGTAAGCGCCGCCATGGCAGGGACACATGAAGAGATTCGATTGCGGGAACCAGCGAACGGGACAGCCCAGATGAGCACAATTTATGGCGAAGACCTGAAACTTCTGACCGTCAACATTCCGCACCCAGCAGGCGATATCGTCGGTTTCACCGTCCCAGGCATCAACCACGGGATTCTTGTAAGTGGCGAGACGTGTCTGACCAGAAGGGAATTGATCCAGACCGCCGAGAGAGAGCCAAGATTCATAACCGATCTTTTTTCCTCGCGTCACAGGCGACAGGAGGTAGCGCACGATTGGTATGGCCAAGGCCACGCCGACAATTCCGTTAAGAAACAATCCCAGCTTCACCAGGGCTGCGCGTCTGGAAATTCCGTTTTCTGAACTCATCGAGATCCTCCATTGGCCGGCTTCGTCGAAGCAATCGGGTATGGCTGGCCCGGGAAATTTGGCCGCTGGCTGGAAAGCCACGCTACGACATCGGAAACCTCCTGCGCAGACATGGGTCGACCCGCGACGTCATTGCGCCAGTCCGGCGAACCCAGTTCGGGCCGGCCTGCGATCACGATCGTACGAAGTTGTTGGTCGCTTACGAGGGCAAGGTATGATCCATCCACGATCGAGCTGGCTTTTGGTCCTCCACGACCGTTTGCTCCGTGACACGAAGAACAGTACGCGCGATATGCATCGGCGCCGAGTTGCGGATCTCCGAGAGCCTGTGCTGTATAAGGCGGCGGGGTTTGATTGCCCAGAGCGTCGGGCTTCGCCCAGGACCGAATCCCATTCACTATGGCGTCGATCTGTTTTTCGGTGAGCATTCCCCCGGCACTCTGCGCGAAGGCTGGCATGGGAGTGCTGGGCACTCCGTTTGAGGCGGTGTGACGAATGACTTTGTCGTCTGCAATTGCGAGAAAAACCGGGTTAGCCAGGGCAATCGCGGCTCCGCCCTTGCCATCTGCGCCGTGACATCCCGCGCAATTCTGTCCATAAAGAAGATTGAAGTCGAGGACTTCGCTCGGTGGGATCACTTCCGAGTCGGCTCGCGGGATGCCGCGCGGAGTCGCGCAGCCAGCGCATGCAAGCAACGCGGCGACTGCAACGATCTCGAGCGCAACGAGAATGGCTCGGTGGTTCATTGCCGATCACCGTCTCCTTTGTTGTCGCCTGCGGGTCCCGCCGCTTCAATCCCGGCGCGCATAGCGAGGGGAAGGAATTGCCAGGTGCGCACTCGCTCTTGCTTGGAAACTGTGATGCCGGCGACGACGCCGAATCCGATCTGCGAAATCACAAACCAGACCCAGTCGATCCGCTGGTTGAGAACGGGATCCAGCGCGTCGAGGATGCTGTGGATCAAGCCAGACCACAGGACCGGGCCAATCACGCCCCCCAGCAGAATCGGGCGGCGAGGAAACATCGGAAGCGCGACGCCATAGAGAAGACCAACGAGTACAGAACAGATCAAGTGGAGAATCGTGGAAATGATCAAAGCGTCCCAATGGAAGGCCGCGATTTGCTCAATCGTTCTGCTGGGGAAGAATCCAGCGGACAAGAGGTTGATCGGATACCACACACCGTGGCCGCTGATAATTCCGTAAAGCACCGCCAGAATCGCCATGGCCACGCTTCCCGCCAGGCCGCCTTTGACACCTGCGGAAATCGGATAGATTTCCAGCGGCAGTCGTGCCCGGTGTAGTTCGTGGGTCATCCATTGGACGCGAGCCACTTGCGGGCGGCTGGTAGTCACGGTCTGCGCTTTCTCCATGATTGGCAGGGATTCCTGTTTTTCGTGGGGCAGGACATCGCGAAACCATCCAATGGATCCGCTCAGGGCTAAGATCGCGCCCAGAAAACTGACAGACCAACTCGTGACCAGACCTGTAAAAACTAATGTCAAACCGAAGGCCAGAATGATCGGCCACGCTGTAGGCGCCGGCGCTTCGATGACTTGTTCCCGACCGTCAGCTCGCGTGAGTGTGTCTATACTCATATTCTTTTTCATTCAGCGACCAACCACATAAACGACGGTGAAGACCACAATCCAAACTGCGTCCACGAAATGCCAATAAAGCGACAGGACATCGATGCGCTCGGCGTGCTCTTGCTTCACGTCTCCGAAAACAGTGAAGACCATCACGGTAGACAGACAAATCAGGCCCACGACCACGTGAAAGCCATGCAGCCCGACTAGTGAGTAATAGGTGGTTCCGAACAAATTCGTGCTGATGGTTAGGCCTTCCTTGTAAATCAGACGATGCCATTCCGACGCGGTTCCATAGAGGAAAACTGCGCCGAGTACGATCGTCAAAAGCCACCATGCACCAAAACTTCGGATGTTCGCCCGGCGAAGAGACCTGCTTGCAAAGTGAATCGTCAAACTGCTGGAAAGCAGACAAACCGTATAAAAAATTGGCGGCGAGAGAACCTCTCTCGGCGTAGGTCCTGAGAGGCTCTTACCAACATAAAAGAGATAGGCCACGACGAAGATGGTGAAGATCGCAGCTTCGGCGCCGATCAGAGCAAACATTCCTACTCGTCCGCGGCTTGGAAGCCGCCACTCCGGTTCCGTCCGAGGTAGCGTCAAGGATGTCGTAGTCACGGCGCTTGCTCCTTCATTCGTACTTCCAGTCGGGATCGTCGGGATGCTTAAGATCCCAGAGCGGGCGTCGGCTCTTCACCGTTGGAATGACGGCAAAGTTGTATGCGGGAGGCGGAGAATTGGTGGACCATTCGAGAGTCCAGGCATCCCAGGGATCGCTTCCGGCGGCTTTGCCACGGTAATACGACCAGAGCAGGTTTCCGATGAAGACCAAGATCCCGGCAGCCTGGAAGAAAACTCCGATGGTCACAATGAGGTTCCATGTGTCCCAACCGCGGCCGGGCTCATAGGTGTAGATTCTTCGCGGCATGCCCAGCAATCCGGGGACGTGCATAAAGTCGAAGGTGAGGTGAAACCCGATTAAAAAAAGCCAGAAATGCAATTTGCCGAGCGCCTCGTTATACATTTTTCCCGACATCTTGGGGAACCAATAATAAAAGGCACCGAAAAGACAGAAAAGAATGCCACCAACGATTACGTAGTGAAAGTGTGCAACCACAAAATACGAATTGCCCAACTGCCAGTCGAATGGGGCTGCGCTCAGCATGACTCCGGTGAGACCCGCAGTCAGGAATTGGAAAAGAAAAGCGATACAGAACAGCATGGGAGTCTTGAACAGGATCTTTCCTCCCCACATCGTTCCTAGCCAGTTGAAGATCTTGATACCGGTTGGAACGGCGATCGCCATGGTCGAGATCACGAAAAAAGTGTTCGCGTTTGCGCCCATGCCGACGGTGAACATGTGATGCGCCCACACGCTCATGCTGATGAACCCGATGGCGACGGTCGCCCCTACCATCACCGGATAACCGAAGATCGCTTTGCGCGAGAACACGGGAATAATTTCTGAGGCAAAGGCGAAGGCTGGCAGGACGAGGACATAAACTTCGGGATGTCCGAAAATCCAGAAGAAGTGCATCCAAATCACCGCAGAGCCTCCGGCCTGGGTGTCGAAGAAATGTGCGCCCAGATAGCGGTCAAGCAACAACATAATTTGCGCCGCCGTCAGCGGACTGACAGCAAGTATCACCAGGCCAGCCATTATCAGGTTGAGCCAGGCGTACAACGGCATTTTGCTCAGCGTCATTCCTGGGCAACGCATGCAAAAAACCGTAGTCACGATATTGATCGCCGTACTAATGCTGCCAAAACCTGAGACCAGCAGCGACAAGGTCCAGAAATCGGTACTATGGCCAACTGAAAATGTCCGCGCCGTCAGCGGTGCGTAGGCAAACCACCCAACATCAGGCGCGTTTCCCGCACCATACAATCCATTGGCTCCTACCAGACTGAAATAGAGAAGCAGGCCGCCGAAAGCAGTCATCCAGAAGCCGAAAGCATTCAGACGCGGAAAAGCCATGTCCCGCGCACCAATCATAAGCGGGATCAGATAGTTGGCGAACCCGAACAGGACTGGCATGGCCACGAAGAAAATCATGGTAGTCCCATGCATGGTGAACATCCGGTTGAAAACTTGTGGCGAAACAAAATCGTAATGCGGACGAATCAGCTGAATGCGCATGACCGTGGCTTCGACTCCACCGATCACGAGAAATACGAGGGCATAAATGATGTACAGAATGCCCAGCCGCTTATGATCGACAGTGGTTACCCATTCATGGAGGTGATCGACGAATGTAGGAGACGCTGCGCCCGTACTGGGCCATGCGATGGATTCAGTCGACATTGAAACTTCTCCTCATGGCATTAACGAAGTGTCTCCAGGTAGGCGGTGAGCGCGTCCAACTCCGGATCGCTCAACTGCATTGCCGGCATCAGGGAGCCGGGTTTGATGACGGCAGGATTTAGAATCCATTGCCGGAGGTTTTCCGGCGTGTTGCTTGCCGCGCCAGCTGCAATCGTGTCTCGGCTCATCAGATGTGTGAGATCCGGGCCGAAGCGGCCATTGGCCACGGTTCCCGCCACCGCATGGCAGTTGATGCAGGCCGTCGTTTCGAATATTCGTTGCCCTTGAGAAACGGCGCTACCGATAATCGCCGGTTGACGTTGTTCCTGAATCCACCGAGCGAAGTCATCCTGTGACTGAACGTAGACGCGCAGCAACATCTTGGCGTGTTGCGTCCCGCAATACTGGGCACACTGACCCAGATACAGGCCGGTTTCATGGGGATCAATCCACATGCTGTTCGGGTGGTTTGGAATCAGATCAGTTTTGCCCCCGAGCCGCGGGATCCAGAAACTGTGGTCGGTATCAGCCGACAACAACTTGATGAAAGTCGGCGTTGGGTGACTGTCATCGCTAACTGGCACGTGTAGTTCGTTCGCAGTCACGACTCCGAGCGCTGGATATCGATACTCCCACCAGAACTGGTGGCCAATGGCAACAACCGCGATCGCATTGTCGGGCTGCGCGGCCTTCTGTATAGTGGCGATCACTCGCGCCGTTGCCATGAACAGTGCGACGACAATCAAGACTGGGATGACAGTCCAGGCTAGTTCAACCTGATTGCTGCCGTACACCTGGGGAGGCTCGCGCCCATCGTCGTTCTTTCTCCTCCTGAACTTTACGATCGAGTAAAGTAGCAACCCAAAAACAATCAGAAATATAGCGCCGGTGACCGAGAGCACAAAAAGAGACAGTCCGAAGATCGATTTGGCTGGGGTCGATGCGGGTGCAAAAATATTGGTCGGGCTCAAAGGCGGGGCGGGATCTGCAAGCGCCGCGGCTGCACCGCCGAGACAAACAAAAATCTGCGGACCCAGGATGCGCCAGATAGTTGAGCCACGTGATGGCAATTTGTCTCCTTAGCTGATCCGGATCGCCCTTTTCGGTCGCCCGTCGAACTCGCCTGACAGGGCCCGCTCCCAGACCGGACGCCAATCCGTCAGGCATTGGCCCTGGCACTTGAACTCCAAGCCGCGGCCACCCATTCTTCCACCGCACTCCGGGCATACGCAATTCAGAATGCCGGATATCACATCTGAATCTGCCCCGCCCGTGCTGCACTTCATGAACTGCATACCAACCTCCCTATAAAACAGAACTGCCATCCGTGATTTCTCAGGAACGGGTCAGCGTCACGACTTCCTGGCCCGACCC
>Ga0308309_10002471_pt1 | contig 11016 bp, 8 predicted proteins | sample HubBroMetageWFT5_FD_192491 | JGI IMG/M metagenome (GOLD analysis project Ga0308309, IMG submission 192491) | Warmed and freeze-thawed soil microbial communities from the Hubbard Brook experimental Forest, New Hampshire - Hubbard Brook CCASE Soil... | ecosystem: Environmental > Terrestrial > Soil... | reverse complement strand
CCGACACTCGCGTGCCCACGCCGCAGCTCGCGGTCGTTCTCCTGGGCGCCGGTGCACTGCTTCTCGCAATGGTGCTGAGTCGCCGCCGTCACTGGTTCTTCCTCGCAGCAGGCTGGGCAGCGCTAGTCCTCAGCGCGTTGTGGATCTGTGCCGTTTCGCCGCATCCGCAGATGCGGCACGGAATACTCGAACTCACCGCCATCGACGTTGGTCAAGGCGATTCGATCCTTCTAGTCTCGCCACAGGGCCAAACTATTTTGGTCGACGCCGGTGGCATACCGTTCTGGATGCACTCGGAACTGGACATCGGCGAGGATGTGGTGTCGCCCTACCTATGGTCGCGGGGATTTCATCAACTCGACATCGTCGCACTTACGCACGCGCACGCCGACCATATGGCAGGCATGTCAGCAGTATTGGCTAATTTTCATCCGCAGGAGTTGTGGTTGGGAGTAGATTCGCCGAGTCCGGAGTTGCAAACTCTTCTACGCGAGGCGAGAGCCTTGAAAATTCCCATCGTTCTTCACAGGGCCGGAGACAATCTTGAAATTGGAGGCGCAAAGCTCGCAGTGCTGGCTCCGCCACGGGATGCAGAGGCGCATCCTTCCCGCCCCAATGATGAATCGCTGGTGATCAAGATCACTTACGGCGATACGTCTGCTTTACTGGAGGGAGACGCGGAGAAAAAAACCGAGAAGCAGGTGGCCCAGGAGGATCCGCAAGCCGATCTTCTCAAGGTAGCCCACCATGGAAGCTCGACCTCAACAATCCCCGAGCTCCTGGCCGCAGTGCATCCCAGGTTTGCAGTCATTTCAGTGGGCGCGCGTAACGTTTATGGGCACCCGCGGCAGGAAGTGCTGGATCGGCTGGCGGCAGCGCATGTTTTTACTTACCGGACAGATATGGACGGGGCAGTTACTTTTTATCTTGACGGAAAAACTGTCAGCTCTCAGCTGGCGGCTCTTCATTGATGGCGAACTCCGCGGTCTCAAGTTCGTCGGGCGTTTGCCGATATTCCTCGATCATTCGCCGAGCTTCGGCGGCATCTTCTTCTCGCACAAGAATCACCGTCCCGCCCACGCCGGGCAGAATGTCCTGTTGCGCGTCAAGAGAAGTTAAGTCCGAGTCAATGCCCGCGGATTCAAGCAAGCCGCGCACCACCATAGCCTCCGACTCCTGCTCGGTGTCGAAGACGCGCACCAGTTTTTCATTCGGATTCGGACGTTCTTTTCCAGATGAAGTCGATTCTGCCACCTTTTACCTCCAATCAGGACCGGTCAGCAAGACCAATCCATCGCGCGTATTCCCGGAGCGCGTGTGTTTGATTCTAACTCGACCAAGCCGGTCTGCGGGGCACATTCGTTCCCAGACTTTTTTGTGGCTTTTGCACCATTGCCGGATTTCTTTGAGGTAACCGAAGTTCTACACCAATGAGGCCATTGCGCTCCGCACCCCTTGCCACGACAATAGCTTCAAAGGGTGCGCGCAACGCGCTCATAGTGGGGACCATCTAAGTTTGATGTGGGGGTCACATGAGTAGTTTGGAACGGCGCGGACAGCCGGCGGTTGTCAGTGAAAGAGAACAGGAAGCGCGAAATATCAGACGCCTGCAAATCATGATCAGCATGGTGATGTCGGTGATTGGCCAGGATCCTAACCTGACCATCGAAGAAGCCTCCGAATTAGCAGCTGGCGCCAAGCGGGCCGCACTGGCGATGTTTCCCGATAAAGAATTCGCCTATGACATTCTCTACAAACCACGCCTGCAGCGGTTGATGAACGAACGCTTCCGCCTGCAGTAAAGGCCAATTGGCCTGGCCTCAAATATAAAACAGACTGAGTCTCGGAATCCCGTATTTCTCCAGCAAGCGCTTGTGAACATATTGCTTCTGTAGTTGTTCGATTTGGGCTGACGGCATTTTGCGCCGGTAGGGTGCCAGCTCGCGATCCGCCTCCGCGCGCACCCCAATGATCTGCTCATCGGGCGTCACTGCCAGTAAAACCGCAAACAGTTTTTCTTCCGCAACCGTGAACCGGCGTTCGAGATCTTCCAATCGTGGCAGAGATTTGCTGGAGTCCAGTTCGTCGGCGATCTCGCGCAATGTGCGTGCCGTCTCTCTCGCCAACGGCATTGCATCAATCCCTTTTGCGTGGGGCAGCTTCGTGGCTTCGAGTTGTTCGGCGTTGCGCCGGAGGAACGCAGAGATTTCGGATGCCTGAAAGCCGCTCTCGCGACGGCTCTCCGAATCCGGGCTTGCCGAGCCTACCGCCGCCTCTTTCATCTCCTCCGCCGCCACCAGCACAGCCTGCGCGCAATACGCCAGGCTGTTAATCTTCTGCGACTTCGACGGACGCTCCTCGTACTTGTCGAACGCGGCGTCAACACCGCGCAGCACAGCTTCAAGCGGGAGGCCCGCATCCTTCCAAGTTTCGATAAGAGCCCAATCGAGCGGGGACAGCTGAATGCGTCCGCGCCGCCGCTGAAAGTGTTCTTCGATTTCGGTGAAGTAGTTAAAGTAGTTTTCCACGGTGGGCTTTTATTTCAACGATCAGCGGGAGCGTGTTTTGTGGGAAGACTTCGGCATCGTTTCGCGGGCGGGTTTTGCCGTCACATTGCGCTCCCAGATAATCCGCAGGCCTTCCAACGTCAAGAACTCATCGACCCGCTTGATATGTTTCGAGCCTGAGCCAAACAGCGATCCCAGGCCGCCGGTGGCGACTACCTGAGTTTCATTTCCCAACTCTTGAACCAGCAATTCCAGGATTCCGTCAACCAAACCAAGGTAGCCGTAGTAGAGACCAGATTGCAGGCTGCCCACGGTATTGGTGCCGATCACCTGAGCCGGCTTGCGGATATCGACGCGAGTGAGACGCGCTGTGCGCTCGAACAGCGCATCGGCGGAGATTCCGATTCCGGGGCAGATGACGCCGCCGAGGTATTCACCCTTCGGAGAAACGCAATCGAATGTGGTCGCGGTTCCAAAATCCACAATGACGCAAGGGCCCCCATATTTTTCGAACGCGGCAACCGAGTTCACAATTCGGTCGGCGCCGACTTCAGCCGGATTGTCATAGTGCACTGGCATGCCGGTTTTAATGCCAGGCTCGATCAGAAGTGGCTTGGTGCTGAAGTAGCGTTCGCAAACTTGCCCGAGCGTGGAATCAAGAGGAGGCACGACAGATGAAATCACGATACCGTGGATAGCCTTCACCTCAAGATTGCCCATCGCGAACAAATTGCGGAAGAGCACGCCGTACTCGTCCACCGTTTGAGTTGCGACCGTGGCAACTCGCCAGTTCGCTACCAGCAAGTCATAGCGCGGCGATTCCACGTCGCCGTGATTAGCGGACGAAGCAACCTTCGCCCCTTTGGCGAAGACGCCCAGCACCGTATTCGTGTTGCCGACATCGAGAACCAGAAGCATAAAAGAACATGTAGGGACGGCGGCCCAAGCCGAGCTTCTGCTCGGCATAAATCAGGCTGGCCTCACCACTCCGCTTAACACGGTATGTACACCCTGCGCGGTGCGAACCTGCAGGAATCCGCGTGAATCCAGCCCTTCCGTCACACCCTCGAAACCGCCGTCTTCCACCACGACCCGCGCGCCCCGGGCCGACGACGATCGTTCTTCAAAACGGCGCACGATCGAAACAGTTGCGTCCTGATTTTCGAGCAAGCCGCGATATTCCCGGTCCAACGATCTTAACAAAGCGACGCACACTTCCACCCGGGACCATTCAGAACCGGTCGCCAAATGCAGGGAAGTCGCGATTGCCTGCAAATCCGGGGGGAAGCTCGATTGATTCACGTTGATCCCGACGCCAACCACAACGTACCGCACTCGCGTGACCTCAGCGTGCATCTCGGTCAGAATGCCGCAGACTTTTTTCCCATCGATCAAAATATCGTTAGGCCACTTCAAGTCGAGCGCCACTCGCGAGTCGATCTCTTGAATAGCGGAGCGTACGGCCAATCCTGAAGCGAGTGTGAGCACGAGCACATCGGAGGGCGGCAGCGCCGGACGCAAAAGCGTGGAACAATAAATTCCTACTGAACGCGCCGAGTGCCAATGGTTGGCTCCGCGGCCGCGTCCAGCCGTCTGTTGCTCCGCCACAAAGACGCTACCCTCAGGAGCGCCTGCGCTCGCGGCTTCCATGGCAGCCGTGTTGGTCGATCCAATCTTGTAGTAGTGATGAATGTGCTTGCCGAAAAGTGCCCCTTGCAGTTGCGGAGCCAGCACATCCGGCAACAGCAGGTCGGGCATAGACTTCAGGCTGTACCCGGTCGACGGATGGCCAGCGATATCGACTCCAAGATCACGGAGCTGCTGAATCAGGCGCCAAATTTCGGAACGGTTGGTGCCAATCTCGGCAGCAATTTTCGTTCCGCTGACCACGACAGTGGCATGATCGATGAGTAGTCGGACTATGCGTCCCAGGCGGGCATCAGTTTGTGCCGCCGCCTTCTTCGCTAGAGCAACTCCTGCTCGCGATCGCCGGATTGGAAGTGATTGCTTGATGCGGGAATTATGAGGGATGGAGCGCGAAACAGCAATCGCAGCGGGTGTGTCCGGCTGACAATAAATCACGCCCCGCTATCGTACTGATCATTTATTCCACAGTCTCGGTAAAAGTGGCGACTGGATGCCCGAGTCCAAACTGGCCTTCAGCGGTAACATGCACGGTACCGGGGTTGGCGGGCAGCGTGAGCACGACAGCAGCGTTCCCATTCGAGTCAGTGTCGACAATTCGATTGGACAGTGTGCCTTTATTGCTTGTGAACAAAACTGTGCCCCCCGCCGCACTACCACCCGACTTGCCGGGATTTAACGTGACCGAAAGATTCAGTTGGCCGCCCGGCTGTCCTTTCTGATGGTCGCCAGTTTTGGTGAACGTCGCCGGAGGATTTCCGACAACGATCCAACCGCTCTGGGTCTCGACAACGCCAGTGTTGTCGGTGCTCGGGACAGTAAATTGGTAGAAGCCTGGAGCCGTGCCCGCAGTAACAGTGATGCTTCCATCTTGCGTGGGGGTGACATTTGGTTGCGTTACCAGCAGTGTGATTCCGCTGTCCGACTGCGGAGTGCCAAGCGTCACCGTCCCCGACCCAGAAACAATCTTCGGCTGAAGCACAGTGGTTCCGCGAGCCGGGACCATAGTCGTGTCCGGATTCAGATCCCAATCAGCACTTGGTGTTGCGGGCATGGATCCCGTAACCACCAATAATGTCGCGGTGTAAGGCGCGAATTTCATCGAGGAAGTCCACGCTTTCGGCGACGACGCCACAATTTTTGTCGGCGACTTAGGGGAAAGCGTGTAGGTTGTCACCTGCGTCGGCGTGAATCCGTTGACCGTAAATTGGGTTTGAACTGAGGCCTGCGGTCTTTTGTTAATCACCATCAACGTCAAGGTCGTGCCCGCCGAATTCAGCGCGCCATAACTGCTGAAGAAGTCAGGGTTGCCATCGTTTGTAGCCGAGACGGATGTCGTCGCAAATGCGTCGTGCTGTCCGTCGTAGTTGCGGTACAACTTCAGGGCTTGGTAGTTGGGATTCGTCGGGACAGGCGCAACCCACCGCGAGGCCAGATACGTGCGTTCGCGGCCTAGAATGCCGTAAGCATCGGCATCCGCCAACGCGGTCGAGTAATCGGACTCACCGGCGAACGCTGCGCTCCACTCCGTGATGCTAATTGGAGTTCCCGGGTAAATCATGTTGAGGATTGCCCGCATACGTGGGATGCGAAAGGGAATCCTCTTCTTCGGCTGAATAAAGGTGGCCCACTGTTGATTGATCGTGCCCGATTCGCTCACATACTTCGGATCCCAATAATCCCGATAAATGCGCAACGAGAGCGCCTGCTTTTGAGCCTGGGTATAGCCAGAAGTGTCCGGTCCGTCGGGGTAAGCGTGAATATCGAATACGTCAACCGACCTCGTGCCAGCCACTTGGTCTTGCCAATAAACTTCGTTTAGCCACCAGGGCAGAAAATCCACGCCAGCGTGCGCGCCCTTGTCGTTATTGTTGGCGCCATTCCAATAGAACCACCAGCAGCAACTCACCGGACCAAAGCGAATCGCATTCGGGTCCCAACCCTTGAGGGCGCCGGCTTCCGCGAGATACGTATCGCGCAACTCGTCGTAGGCTGAAGGGATGGGATGGACGTCGCGATGCGTGCTGCCCCAGATGTCGATCTCATTATCCATGTCATAAAAATGGGGCGCGCTGCCAAAAGCCGCCGCCAGAGCCGGCGCCCATTGGTCGCGATAGACAGTTCCCGGTGGATCTCCATTTTGTGGCGAGTCCTTCAGTTCGACATCGGCATCCGTCGGGTCGTTCCCCGTAATGTCCGTTTGACAATTGGGCATCACTCCATCCCCCGCGTCAGAGTTGTAAGGATCTGCCCCGCATTGCGGACCGTACTTGGAAACCGAAAAACTCCAACCCGAAGTTTTGGCCACCCAGGGCAGCATCACCATGGTCATGAGCGGATTGCTTCCCGCGGCTTTCACGTCCTGAATGTACTTCACCGAATCGCTGTCCCCGATCTCCGAATAGGCAAAGTCCTCAAAATACCAATCGGCGGCCGCATTGTAAGTAAAGGTCTGCCAGTTGTAGCGGGAGGTCGCGTCGCCGCCCCAACGAACCACGGTCAGGCCGCTGTCAGTAATCGTGGCAGCATCCTGGGGATAGCTCCCGCCGTAAACATAAGGGCTGATCGGGTGCCGGTCACTGAGAACGTCCACGGTGACATTGACCGATGCTGCTGCCGGAGCAGATGCGCGCCGATTGGAATTTCTGCTCTGGGCAGGAGCGGACCCATCTACAGAGGTTGCGGGAACAGTTCTTGCCAATTCAACACCAGTTTCAGAAGAGCTGTTCGCAAATAACAAAACTGCCAATGTTGCGATAGAGGTAAGCCGAAGCTGGTAAGCCATGGGGGGAGGGCCTCCGGTTCCTGAATACTCTATCGCTTTCGAGGTCGCAAGGGTTACTCGAAAGGGCACTTTGGAATGGTTCGTTGGGACGTGAGAATTTGTCCAATAGGACAGGAAGTTCTTGCGCCTAGAATTTCAATGCGGGAGTTCGAGCGGATGACCCGGCGTCAAGCAGGAGCGAGCCGCATGCTCATATCGACTGCCTTCGCCGAGTGGGTGAGCGCTCCGACGGAAATGAAATTTACACCAGTCTCAGCGTAAGCGCGTACGTTTTCGAGCGTGATACCACCCGAGACTTCGAGTGGAATGCGGCGTTCCACATGCGAGCATCGTTCGACGGCCTGCTTCACCGTCTCGACTGACATGTTGTCCAGCAGAATAGCTTCGCCACCATGCTCCAGGGCCTGCTCCAACTCCTCGAGCGTGCGAACTTCGATCTCGATGATCTGCTCGCCGCGGCGGTTCTTGTGAGCGCGTTCCAGCGCGGGCACAATGCCTCCTGCCAGCGCGATGTGATTGTTCTTGATGAGAACTCCATCAGACAAATCCAGCCGATGGTTTTGTCCGCCTCCACAACGCACCGCATACTTGTCGAGCATTCGCAGTCCCGGAACGGTCTTGCGGGTGTCCAGAATTCGTGCCTTGGTACCCGATATCGCATCCACGAAACGGCGCGTCAGCGTGGCAATCCCGCTCAAACGCTGCAAGAAATTCAAAACCACGCGCTCACAAGAGAGAATCACCCGAGCGTTGTGGCGGATCACGGCCACCGACTGTCCGTTGTGCAGGCGCACCCCATCGAAGATTTCTGTATGCGATGTGACCTCATAATGCGATGTTACAGCGCCGTCCAGAGCGGCATACACGTCGAAAATACGAGACACGCAGCCGATGCCCGCGAGAATACAATCCTGCTTGGCGAGAATCGTTGCCGAGGCACGCTGGTTTGCGTCAACGCACGAATAGCTGGTAGCGTCGCGCGTGGCACGATCCTCCAGCAGTGCGTTCTCGATGACTCCGGTAATGCGTCGGCTATTCCAATCCATAAATTAGTCGTTGGTCATTGGTCGTTCGTCGTTGGCCAAGCCCGTGTGGGGACAGCCGCCCTCGACTGTACGGTCGAGCCAAAGCTCGACTACCCTAGTTCATCCAGCTTACTCTTCGCTTTTTCGCGCAGAATTTCCAGCTCTTGCGCCCGCCTGCGAATTCCCTCTACAACCTTCGCTGGAGCCTTCGCGAGAAATTGCTCATTGCCCAGTTGCCGCTGGCCGTTGGCATACTCTTTTTCCACCTGCTCCAGTTCTTTCTTCAACCGCTCGCGCTCCGCGGCGATATCGATCTTTCGCTCATAGATAACGTGCACTTCGAAACGCGCTGTGTGGCGCGCACCTGATAATTTAGCCAGAGAATTCTCGACAAACTCGATCTTCTCGACGTTCGCCAGCCTCTCGATCGAACCTCGATTCCGTTCGATCAGCCCACGAATCTCCGGGTTTTCGACGAAAACCTGAACTGGCACCCGCTGTTTCTGGTCAACCTTCAACTCCGCCCGCAAATTCCGCACGTTGACGATCAGATCCTGCAAAATCGCCAACTCGGTCTCGGCAGCCAAATCCAACTGCTGCTCATCCGCCTGCGGATACGGCGCCAGCGCGATCGACTGCAATGGCGGACGACCATCGTAAATCGCATACCAGATTTCTTCGGTGATAAACGGCATCACAGGATGCAACAGCCGCAGCGCAGCTTCAAAAATGCTCAGCAAGTTCACGCATGCGATTCGCGCCGATTGCGAATTAGCCTCGTCCAGCAGTCGCGGCTTAATCAGTTCGATGTACCAATCGCAAAATTCGCCCCAAAAAAAATCATAAATTTGATTGGCAGCTTCGTGGAAGCGGTAGGTCTCGAGCGCCTCGTTGACTCCCTTTGCGACACGATTGAAGCGCGAAAGAATCCACCGATCTTCAAGCGTCTGTTCCTCGAATCCATCAACCCCTGCCTGGGAGCGGCTCTGAGACCCGGTCCCGGGCCGAAGGCCTGGCGCCACGCGGTCGATATTCATAAACATAAACCGCGCCGCATTCCAAATCTTGTTGGCGAAATTGCGATAGCCCTCGGTTCGGCTCTCATTAAATGCAATGTCCGTCCCCGGCGCAGCCATGGCTGCCAGCGTGAAACGCGTCGCATCGGTCCCAAAGCGCTGGATGATCTCAAGCGGATCAATCACGTTCCCCTTGGTCTTCGACATCTTCTGCCGCTCAGCATCGCGCACCAGAGCGTGGATGTAAACCTGCCGGAAGGGAACGCTGTCATCCTTCTTGTCGCCCCAACCGCTGGCCTGTTTGATTTTCGGATCCTGCCGATGCCCCTCCATGAAATGGCAGCCAAACATGATCATGCGGGAGACCCAGAGGAATATGATTTCGTACGCCGTGATCAGCAGAGTGGTTGGATAAAAGACTTCGAGGTCCCGGGTTTTCGCTGGCCAGCCCAAAGTTGTGAAGGGCAACAATCCCGAAGAGAACCACGTGTCCAGTACGTCGGCATCTTGCTTAAGGTCGGACCCTCCGCATTTCGTACATGTCTTCGGCGTTTCTCGAGCCACAATAATTTCGCCGCACGAACAATGCCAGGCCGGAATCCGGTGTCCCCACCAAAGCTGCCGCGAGATGCACCAATCGTAGATGTTGTGCATCCAGTTCAGATAGATCTGCTTGTAATTTTCGGGAACGATGGTGATCTCGCCCCGCTCGACGGCTGCGATTGCGGGCGCGGCGAGGGGCGCGATTTTGACAAACCACTGCGTCGAAAGCCGGGGCTCGACTACCGTGCCGCAGCGCTCGCACTTGCCAATCGCGATCGTGTAGTCCTTTTCACCAACCAGAAAGCCTTGCGCACGCAGGTCTTCGAGCACGCGCTTGCGCGCTTCGTAGCGATCCAAGCCGGCGTACCGTCCCGCATTTTCGTTCATGCGAGCCTGATCGTCGATCACTTCAATCTGCGGCAAGTTATGACGAAGTCCGGCCTCGAAGTCATTAGGATCGTGGGCTGGAGTCACCTTCACCGCGCCCGTTCCGAACTCTGGCTGAGCCAGATTATCCGTGATAATCGGAATCTCCCGATTCATCAGCGGCAACAAAACTTTCTTCCCGTGAAGATGTTTGTAGCGCTCATCTCCCGCATTCACGGCCACGGCCGTATCGCCCAGCATAGTCTCCGGCCGCGTGGTGGCCACCGTGATGAACTCGCTTGTCCCAACCACCGGATAGCGGATCTCATACAGCTTGCCCGCAATATCTTCGTGCTTGACTTCGAGGTCGGAAATCGCCGTTCCGCATCGCGGACACCAGTTGACTATGTACTTGCCGCGATAGATCAATCCTTCTTCGTACAAGCGCACGAAAACTTCGCGCACCGCACGCGAAAGATTCTCATCCATGGTGAAATATTCGCGATCCCAATCGACCGACACACCCAGGCGCTTCATCTGGTCGAGAATCGCGCCGCCGTAGTGCCGCTTCCATTCCCAGGCCCGCTCGAGGAATGCTTCGCGGCCCATGTCGCGGCGATTCTTACCCTCGCTGGCAAGCTGGCGCTCGACCATCATCTGGGTCGCGATGCTGGCATGATCCGTGCCAGGCAGCCACAAGGTCAGGAAACCGCGCATGCGATGCCAGCGCACAATGATGTCCATCTGCGTCTGGTTGAGCATGTGCCCCATATGCAGCCGCCCGGTAACATTCGGAGGCGGCAACAATAGCGTGAACACCGGACGCGTCTCTCCAGGCGGCGGCGTAGCAACGGAGAAAAGTTTTTCCTTGATCCAGTACTCGGCCCAGCGCGTTTCAATCGCGCCCGGCTCGTACGCTTTGGGCAAATCGTGGGCCATGATTTTGAAGAAGCGCTCAGCAGTCAGTATTCAGCAATCAGCCAAGAAGGCTTCAATTGCAGGATGCAAATGAAATTTCCAGGGGCTGAGCACTGACGGCTGAGAGCTGAAGCTGCAATCTTTGATCTTACAGTCGCTTTGAAAAAACGGTCAAACGCGCATAGGGTTGGTGTACGGCGACGGCAAAAGTG
>Ga0308309_10002470_pt1 | contig 11021 bp, 9 predicted proteins | sample HubBroMetageWFT5_FD_192491 | JGI IMG/M metagenome (GOLD analysis project Ga0308309, IMG submission 192491) | Warmed and freeze-thawed soil microbial communities from the Hubbard Brook experimental Forest, New Hampshire - Hubbard Brook CCASE Soil... | ecosystem: Environmental > Terrestrial > Soil... | reverse complement strand
TCTCCATCCTCGCTTCTAGCGCTTCTTTTTCCGCCACCGGTTCTCCTCACAGACTATTCCGGCGATGCGAAGGGGAGGAACGTCACAACAGGGGAAGGCAGAAACAGGCGCGGGAGCGATTCTCCACACGGTGCCGTTTCTTGTCAAGCCCTTTTTCGTCCTCTTGCCGGAATCAGTCTAACTCTCGCACAGCGGATCCCACAATCAGAAGCCGTTTTATCGTCCCCACGCTTCGAAAAGTGGTGCGACTTTTGTTCGCCCTCGCCGTTTCGCGTCCGCTAACGACATGAACACAATGCCATTCAGCGTCATCCACTGACGATTTGTGCTTGCAATTCAGATGCCCACAGTTCGCGTGATTTTTTCGGCTCGCTTCGCCGCTTTTGCGGCTCGTTGCTCGGAATTGGCGCCCGCAAACTGTTTGTGTTCAATGAATGACGAGAACAAACACCGAATCGTCCGCGGCCACTACTTATCCGCTAGGAAAACTGTCTCAAAACTATACGTCTCATTCCTCCACGCGCGGTCCGAATGAGACGATTCTGCCGTAAGTCCTATTGATCAACGTTGACCGTTGCGATCTGTGGCATGCGCCAGTGCTTTCCTCATTGGCGTTAGCTAATAAACTCGACGCTGCGGCATTTGCCCCAACTCTTCCGCTGCTTTTTGTGGCGCCGGGGCACAATTGCTCCCTTGATCGGCGCGTCTGCGGTCGCTGGACGGCCTCTGCTGGTCCGCGACAGACTCTGGCGGCGCAGTTCTGCACTGCGGTAAACTCCTAACCGGGGCCTAAGAGGGCCCAAGAGGGGAATGATGCCGAATCGGGACCAATCCTGGAGCCTGCTGTGCGAATACACGCAGGGTGAAAGCCTCCGCAAACATGCGCTGGCGGTAGAGGCCTGCGTGCGAGCATACGCGCGAAAACTGTGCGCGGACGAGGAGCTGTGGGGCACGACGGCGCTGCTCCACGATTTCGATTATGAGCGCTGGCCGAACGCCGCCCATCATCCCACTGAAGAACATCCCTACGAAGGTTCGAAAATCCTGCGCGAACGTGGCTATCCGGAAGAAATGATCCACGCCATCCTGGGCCACGCCGACTACTGCAACGTCGCGCGCACTTCCCCGCTGGACAAGACCCTATTCGCCTGCGACGAACTCGCCGGCTTCCTCACCGCCTGCGCGTTGATCAAACCCAGCAAAAGCATTCATGAGGTCGAAGCTGCGTCAGTGAAGAAAAAGCTGAAGGACAAGGCGTTCGCGCGCGGCGTGAATCGCGACGACGTTTACAAAGGCGCCGACGAACTCGGCATACCGCTCGACGAACACCTTGCCTTCTGCATCGCCGCCCTGCGCGGCGTCGCGCCGGAGCTGGGCCTGAACGGCATAAGCGCCGTCGCAGCGCCGTAACTACCCACGAAAGCAAACCTCCGTAGGGGCGGGGCACGCGTCCGATATCAGCCGGCGCGTTCAATTCGAAACGTATAGCAACCCGCCGTAGTGCTGCGCACATGGATGTAATCCACATCCGCACGCGCGAAGAGTTTTTCAATCCCTGCATCCACGTTGCCGTTCTCGACGTATTCCGTTGCGATCATCTGGCGGCCTCGCGCGTAGGCATTCAGCGTTCGCGGGCTGTTTCGCAGCTGCGCCGGAAATCCGCTGTTCTCCGGATAGCGTTCGCAAGCTTCCGCGTGAATGTAAACCGGCCCCGGCAGGGGCAACGATTCGACGCCTGCGAACGCGTCGTAAGTGAACAGTGTGGCCTTCTCCGCGCCGGCGGCAATGATCTGCAAGCAGTGGCGGCACGGCGCGCCTTCTCCGGTGACTGCAGTGTACGCGGGATGGCCGTAGTGCGGATCCTTGTGCGTGCTGCGAACTGCATCGGCAATTTCAGTCGTTATGGCGACTACGCGTATCGGAATCATGTATTGCTCCTCGTAACAACTGTGCGTGCTGCCTTGCTATTTCCACGCTCACTTTGCCGCAGTTCGGATTTCGCGGCTATCCGCTTCTCGCGCGCAAACTTCGGAAAATATTCTTGCGCCAATTTGTGTGCTAGAATCCGCCCTCGATGGAACGCGCGGGAAATTTTCTAGGCGGGATGCTGCGCCAGTTGAAGCGCCCGGAAGCGGCGGTGGCGTGGCTGTCGGGTGTGTGGCCCAGCGTGGTGGGAAAAACACTCGCGCGGCATACGCGTCCGGTGCGCTGCCACAAGGGATGCCTGGAAGTAGCAGCCGACGGCAAAGCCTGGCAGAAACAGCTGGAAGAAATGAAAAGCGAATTCTGCGCGCAGGTAAACAAAGCCTGGGGCAGCACGCTGGTCCGCGATGTGAAATTCGTCGCCGCCAAGCCCGGCCCGCGCCACATTTCACACGAGCTGAATAACGAGCACACTCCTTTCATCCGCCGCCGCAAAGCTTGAAGTAGTTCGCCGCAAATTTTCCTCGGCGCGCGCCGGCACTTGCGCGGAACCTCTTCTGTACTAAGATGGATGCCATGAAATCCCTGCTGCTGAAAACTTATCGCGCTTGCAGACTGCGCCTCGCGTGGAGCGCCCATGAAAATTAGCCGCGAAGACGTGCTGCGCGTCGCGCAACTGGCGCACCTGGAGCTGGCGCCAGAGGAAGTCGAGACCTACCGCGGCCAGTTGGATGAAATTCTCGCTTACATTGGCAAGCTGCAGGAGCTGGACGTGTCAAATGTCGAGCCAATGACTCAAATGCGTCCGCGAAGCGCCGACGGCGCAACCGGGGTGAGCGCCTCGGGCGCCGAGCCCGAGCTGCGCAGCGATGTGGTAGTTCCCTGCACCGTGGCTGACGCGGTGTTGGCCGAAGCGCCGCACGCCGCGAAGCCGTTCTTCCGCGTGCCCAAGGTAATTGAACGATGAGCGCCGCGACGCCATGGACTATCGCGACCGTGCGCGATGCTTTGCTCGCCAAGAAAACCTCCGCCCGTGAGCTGGCAAAGGACTTCAACGCACGCATCGAACGGCGCAATCCGGAGCTGAATGCCTTCCTCGCGCTCTGCCCAGAGCGCGCCTATACCCAAGCGGACAGAGTGGATGCGGCCGTCGCCAAAGGGCAGCCCCTACCACCTTTGGCCGGGGTTCCCGTGGCCATTAAGGACGTGATCAGCACCCAAGGCGTCCGCACAACCTGTGGCTCAAAGATTCTGGAAAACTATACGCCACCGTATGATGCCACGGCCATTGAGCGCCTCGAAAAGGCCGGGGCCGTGATTCTCGGCAAGACCAATTGCGACGAGTTTGCCATGGGAAGCTCGAACGAGAACTCTGCATACGGCCCAGTACGGAACCCAGCAGCCATGGAGCGAGTGCCCGGAGGCTCTAGCGGCGGCTCAGCTGCGGCCGTCGCTGCGGGATTATCGGTAATATCGCTCGGTACAGATACCGGCGGCTCAATCCGGCAGCCCGGGGCCTACTGCGGTATCCCCGCACTGATGCCAACATACGGCCGCGTATCCAGATACGGGTTGATCGCCTTCGCCTCGTCGCTCGACCGGATTGGCCCCTTCGCCAACACCATAACCGATGCAGCCACCGTAATGTCCGTAATCGCCGGACATGATTCAAACGACTCGACTTCCGCTGCTGTCGGAGTGCCGGACTATCTGGTTGAGATGGAAAAGCCGATCACGGGTCTGCGAATTGGCGTGCCAGAGGACTACTTCGGTGCGGGGCTCGACCCGGAAGTGAAGGCCAAGGTAGAAGCCGGAATAGCATTGCTGGAAAAACTCGGCTGCACGCGAGTACCGCTGAAGATGCCGCATACGGACTACGCGATTGCCACCTACTATGTTGTCGCCACGGCCGAGGCGAGCTCCAATCTCGCGCGCTATGACGGCGTCCGTTTCGGCCTGCGTGTCCAGGGCAACACGCTGATGGACATGTACCGCAAGACCCGGAAGCGCGGCTTTGGACCGGAGGTGAAGCGACGAATCATGCTCGGAACATACGCGCTTTCGTCGGGCTACTACGATGCCTACTACTTGCGCGCCCAAAAAGTCCGCTCCCTGATCGCCCGCGATTTCTCGGACGCATTCGAAAAGGTTGATGCGATTCTTACGCCCACGGCACCTACTCCTGCGTTCAAGCTGGGCGAGAAAACTGCTGACCCCCTCGAGATGTATCTCGCTGATATATATACAGTTACAGGGTCACTCGCGGGCATACCAGGGATTTCAGTACCCTGCGGCAAGACCTCAGCAGGTCTACCCATCGGCATGCAAATCTTCGCCAGCCATTTCGGCGAAGCCCGCATCCTGCAACTGGCCCGCGCGTTCGAAAAAGCCGGTGGTTTCGCGATTTAAGGAGACCACCTTCTGAAAGACCTGGCACCGATCTTCCGGCACCTGGAAACCTACCGCGCCAAATTCCTGTCCGCAGCCCAAGAGGTCAGCGATCTCCACTGGCGCGAATCGCCTGCGCCGGATTGCTGGTCAGCTGCCGAAGTGACCGCGCACGTGGGAATGGTGGAAGAAACCAGAATTTTCGGGATGAAAAGGCTGTTGCGTTCGGCGACCAATCCGGTGCCGCTGCGCAAGCGTTTCCACCTGCCGCTGGCAATCGCCACTTGGCGTGGGCGCAGAGTGCGCACGCCCATTCCGCTGGATCCCAAGCGCGTGCGCGACAAGCAGGAATCTTTGGCGGGATTGGTCGCGACCCGCGAAGCTACGCTGGCATTCATCGAATCAACGCGCGGCGCCGATGTCAGTCTTTATCATTATCAGCATACCTTCCTGGGCAGCCTGAACATGTACGATTGGTTCCGCACGATCGGTTACCACGAATTGCGCCACCCGAAACAACTCCGTGAACTTGTAGAAACATTCCACCATTAGACTTTCGTTTCCTCTTTGAGGCAAGGATGTGCAATCGGCTGCTTCGGAGCAAATTCGCCTCTTTCGGTGTCAAATCATAGAGGGAATGAGGGTTCGGCTTCCCCAGGTTACAAGGGGTTCTAGCCGCCTAGAACGGAAGGACTATTGCAGAGAACATAAGCGACATTTAATTTGTTCTCAGCATCGAAGCAAGCAGGAGGCCGGTAATGGTGCGAATCAAGGTGAGCCAGAAAATCTTCACTGAAGATGAGGTCGTCTCCCTCACGGGCATCTGCACCGACCATCTGCGCAAGCTCGCGCAAAACAAGCACCTCGGAACGATCGCCCGCGCTGCGGAAGCCGCCGGCGTGGAAGCCGAAAAGTGGCTTTTCTCACATTCTGATTTGATGATCCTCACCGTGCTGCAGCCGCGCTGCGACCACTAACTCGCGCCGCTAGATACGGCGTTCAACAGCGCTTCTTTCGAGGCCTTCCTGCACGCCGGAAGGCCATTTTTTTGCCCTCGCGCTCGATGTTGTGCCCTGCCGCTGCTCAGGCTATTCTTGCTTCGCTCAACCCCGCGTCTGGAACTTGCATCCTACTATTAATTGGGGGTGCCGCGCCGGTACGATTTACAGCAAATCGCTCGGGCATGACCTATTAATGGGAACTCAACCACAATTCGGACGATGCGCTCAGCGGCGGTCCATTCTGCTCATGGCTCTGGCTTTAGCCCTGGTTTTCCTGTGCCCGGCGCTTCGCGGGCAAACTCCGGCAAATCCGCCGGCAGGAAAAGGCAGTTCACCAGCAGCGGCGGGCGCACCGGCGCAAGACGCCACCGAACCAGGTCTGCCGACCGGCAAAAAACTGATGCTCAAGGACGGCAGCTTCCAACTCGTGCGCGAGTACGAAGTGGATGGCGACCGCGTGCGTTACTTCAGCATTGACCAGAGGGATTGGGAGGAGATTCCGGCGACGCTGGTGGATTGGGACGCCACCAAGAAGATCGCCGCAGATGAGCAAGCGCGCAAAGCCGCGTTGATCGCTAAGGTACACGCGGTGGAAGTCGCGCGGCGCGCCGACGCGATGGACATTGACGCCAGCATCGAAATCGCGCCCAAAGTATTTCTGCCGGCGGGCGATGGACTATTTGAGTTCGACGGCAAGGCCATTTATCCCCTGACGCAAGCGGAAGCGGACATGAAGTTCAGCAAGACGCAAATGCTGAAGCAGGTGCTGATCCCCGTGCCGATCGTCCCTACGCGGCATGTGATTTCCCTGCGCGGCACGCGCGCGAAATTCCGGTTGAAAAGCACGCAGACCGAGTTCTACATGCGCACTGCGGACGGACGCGAGCCGCAACTGGATCTGATCCGCGCGAAAGTGCACGGCGACAAGCGCGACCTGGAAAATCTGGATGAACTTTTCAAGGAACAGGCCGCCACGGGGAAAATATCGATACCCATCCAGCGCTGGGAGATCGCACACGGCGTGTACCGCTTCACTCTGGGGGCAGCGCTGGAACCCGGCGAATATGCGATGGCGGAAGTGGTGCAGGGCGGAGCGACCAGCCTGTATTTCTGGGATTTTGGCGTGGACGGGAATTCCGCCCCGCCCGCGAACAGTAAGCCGAAGTAGCAGGAATGGCGGAAGAGGTGGACGCGGGCCTACTTCGTTGCGACGGTTTGCGGCTGCAGCAGCCCGGTGAGTAGAGTGGCCAGCGCCGCGATGTGAAACGGCTTTTGCAGCACGGAAGCGCCCTTCTCCGTGAAATGAGCCAGTGTGGCGGAATCGAGCAGCGCTCCGCTCATAAAAACAAATTTCGGAGTCGGAGTTCCCGCGCGCGGCTGAATGCGTTTGAAAAATTCCTCGCCGTTCATGCCCGGCAGATTGAAATCGCAGAGCACAAAATCGTAACTGTGCGCGGCGAGATGCGGCAGCGCCTCTTCCGAACTGGATGCGCCTTCGACGGTCATGCCCCGCGCAGAGAGCCCTTCCTGCACGATTTCGCGGATGCTTTCCTCGTCGTCCACCACGTACACCGAATGTCCGCGTAATGCTCCCGAGCCCGCGGGAGCGGCGACCGCCGGCCGCACCGCGAGCGGCGGCACGCTGATTTCCTCGATGAACTCCGGCAGCCACACGAGAAATTCCGCGCCCTTGCCTGGAATGGATTGCACTTCCATACTGCCGCCGTGCTCCTTGATGATGGCCGTACAAATGGCGAGGCCCAGGCCGGTACCGCCGCCAGGACGCTTGGTGGTGAAAAAGGGATCGAAGATTTTGCCGATATTTTCCGGAGCGATGCCGGGACCGTCGTCCGCGAATACGAAACCGATCCTGCCGTCGGCGCGCTCAATGGAAATTCGCAAGGTGCCGCGTTCGCCCCGGCTGCTGATGGCTTGCTCTGCGTTCACGATCAAATTCACGAAAACCTGGTGCAAGAGCTTGGGATCGGCCTCCAGCATCAGCCGGCCCGGCGACGGCGCGAGCTCAATCGAAACATTTTTCTGCGAGAGCGCGGCGCGCTGCTGGTCAATCGCCGCTTGCAGCGCTTCCTCCGGCCGCATTTTCTTGCGCGCCAGCGCTGAAGGCCGCGCATACGCCAGCAGGTTCTGCACAATCACCGCGGCGCGGCGCGCCTGCTTCAATATGATTTCCGTTTGGCGGCGCGTGGCGTCGTCGGGCGCTCGTTCGCGCAATAAATCGCTGACCCCCAGAATCGCCGTGAGCGGATTATTCAGCTCGTGCGCCACGCCAGACATCATCTCGCCCATGGCTGCGAGTTTTTCTTTCTGCAGATTCTGCTTTTCGGTGGCTTTGGATTCGGTGACGTCGCGCGCCGAAGCCACCACGCCGTTGATATTTCCCGCCGCGTCGTAGAGCGGGCTGGCGCTGGCGCGCATGTAGCGCCAGGAACCATCGGCATGCTTGGTGCGATATTCGAATTGCGCGTTGGCGGCGCGGCCGCTGGTGAGCTTGGCAAAAGCGTCGCGCACCTGCGGCAGTTCGTCGCGGTGAATTTGCTCGCTCAGCAGCTTGCCCACCAGCTCCTGCGCCGGATGCCCCAGAATATCCTCGACACGCGGGCTGACGAAAGTGAAGCGGCCCTCGAAATCCATCACCGCGATCACGTCCGGAAAACTGGCCACCAGCCGGCGCACGAATTCCTGTTCCTGGTGCAGGCGCGCCTCGATTTCGATGCGCTCGGTGATGTCCACCAGCGTGCCCTGCATCCGAATGGTGCGGCCGAAGGTGTCACGAATCGCAAATCCGGAGGCGAGGCAATGGATGAGCGATCCGTCTTTACGGCGGTAAATCACGTCCACGTCCTGCACTGCGCCTTGATAGATCACCTGATGCACCAGCGCGTCGCGTTGCGCGGGGTCGGCGTACATTTCGCGGAAATTGAGCTTCTTCAGTTCTTCTTTGCTTTCATACCCCAGCATGCGCACCAGCGCGGGATTGGCGTCGAGCAGAGAGCCTTCGGGTGTGGTGAAGAAAATTCCTTCGCGCAGCGATTCGAAGAGTTCGGTGAAGCGAATTTCGGACTCGTGCTGCGAGGTCACGTCACGTACCCATCCGCTGATGGAGGTGACCTGATTCTCGTCGGTCAGCGCCTGCAGCCAGCAATCATAAAAGCGGCGACGCGGATCTTTTTTCAGCTGAATTGAAATTCGCCCGGCCCAATGGCCTTTTTGCAGGAAGGCGTCGCGGCCGCGGAGCGCTTCCGCCGTCGTGGGCACGGCGATAAATTCATCGAGCCGGTGGCCGATGAGATCCTGAAACGAAACGTCCAGTATTTCCACGAAGCGGCGATTGGCAACGCGGATTTCGCCTTCCAGTGAAATGGTAAACACCGCATGGTCCAGGCTGTCAATCAGCTCGCGGTAATTCAGCTGCGAACGCGAAATCACTTCTACAAGTTTTTTGAATTGCGCTTCGGTGGAAGCGGCCGGGCCGCCTTCCAGCGGCGCCTGCTGGGGCGCAGGCTTCAGCGCCGCATCTGGCGCGTGTGTTGGCGCGTGTTTTGCTGCCGGTTGCGCCGATTGGTCTGAGATTCGTTTGGGCATGCAGGTATCCGTGCGCCTTCTCCGCGGAGAAAGCCACAATGTTCCATTCTTAACATCAATTTTACTAAGTGAACGCGCTACAGAGGAAAAGAAAGAGGCTGCATATGCCAAGTTGCTTAACAGGCCGAAAGGACAGGCGAAGCGCTAAACCCTTTGCCCGACGAAACGTACGCGGGCAGTGCAAAAAAAAAGGGCGCCGCGAAAAATCGCACCGCCCCTTTTGCCTCTGGGAAATCCGCCACCCGCGGGCTCCCAGGGTTGAATTGTAAATTGTCTCTAGCTCTCGGCTACAGCGTCCGTATCCTTCCGCAGGAAATCCAGCGCTGCCGCTTCTTCCGGCGTGAGCTCCGGCTCCATGGACTCCGGCTCTTCCTTCGGAATTTCGGTCAGGAGCTGAATATTGCGGTAACGCTCCAAACCGGTGCCCGCGGGAATCAACCGGCCCATGATCACGTTTTCCTTCAGGCCGCGCAGGTAATCCACCTTCCCGGAAATCGCCGCTTCGGTAAGCACGCGCGTCGTCTCCTGGAAGCTGGCCGCGGAGATGAACGAATCCGTGGACAGCGACGCCTTGGTGATGCCGAGGAGCAACGGACGCCCGGTCGCCGGCCGCCCGCCATCGCGGATCACACGGTCGTTCTCTTCGCGGAAGCGGAACTTGTCCACTTGCTCCTCGAGCAAGAACGTCGTGTCGCCCACGTCCTCCACCTTCACCCAGCGCATCATCTGCCTCACGATGCACTCGATGTGCTTGTCGTTGATGTTCACGCCCTGCAACCGGTAAACCTCTTGAATCGAGTTCACCAGGTACGCCTGAGTGTACTTTTCACCGAGGACCGCGAGAATATCGTGCGGGTTCAGCGGACCGTCAATCAACGGTTCGCCGGCCGCAACATGTTCGCCTTCCTGCACGTTGATATGCACGCCGCGCGAGATCGAATATTCCTTAATCGTCTGCGCGACACCCTTGCCGTCTTCGCTTTCGACGTAAATCTTCCGCTGCCCCTTGACGATTTCGCCGTATTTCACCACGCCGTCAATTTCGCTGATGACTGCGGGATCCTTCGGCTTGCGAGTTTCGAAGAGTTCCACGACGCGCGGCAGACCGCCGGTGATGTCCTTGGTCTTGGTCGTCTCGCGCGGGATCTTCGCCAGTACGTCGCCGGGTTGTACCTCGTCGCCGTCCACCACCATCAAGTGAGCGCGTGAAGGCATCAAGTATTTCTTGGTGCGGCCCTGCGCTCCGCGGATCAAGATCGTCGGCTGGTGTTTTTCATCACCCGGCGGCAGCGTGACAACCAGCTGCGACAACCCGGTGACTTCGTCCACCTGCTCTTCGATCGTGATGCCCGCTTGCAGGTCCTTGAACTGCACCGCACCTGCGGTTTCCGTGAGAATCGAGAACGTGTAGGGATCCCACTCGACCATGGTCTGGCCCAGCGTGACCGGCTGCCCATCCTCAACCTTCAAGCGCGCGCCATAAACCACATGGTGGCGCTCTTTTTCACGGCCCTTTTCGTCTACGACCGCGATCAAACCGGAACGATTCATCGCCACGATCTGCTTACCGCGGCCTTCGACTACTTTCAGGTCAATGAACTTCACGAACCCGTTGTTGCGCGCTTCCACCTTGGACTGTTCGGTTACGCGGGTAGCCGTGCCGCCGATGTGGAACGTGCGCATGGTCAACTGCGTGCCCGGCTCGCCGATAGACTGCGCCGCGATCACTCCGATGGCCTCGCCCATTTCCACGAAGCGTCCGGTAGCCAGGTTGCGGCCGTAGCAACGTCCGCAAACTCCGCGCCGTGATTCGCAAGTCAACACCGAGCGAATTTTCACGCGCTCGATGCCGGCAGCTTGAATCGAGTTCGCCAGTTCCTCGGTGATTTCCTGGTTGATCTCGACGATCACGTTGCCTTCGTAGTCCTTGATCTTCTCGAGTGAAACGCGGCCAACCACGCGGTCGCGCAATGGCTCGACTTCGACGCCGGCTTCCAAAATCGGCTCCACGTAAATGCCGTCCGCCGTGCCGCAGTCGAACTCATTGATGATCACGTCTTGCGCCACGTCCACCAGCCGCCGCGTTAGGTAGCCCGAATCGGCCGT
>Ga0308309_10002469_pt1 | contig 11022 bp, 10 predicted proteins | sample HubBroMetageWFT5_FD_192491 | JGI IMG/M metagenome (GOLD analysis project Ga0308309, IMG submission 192491) | Warmed and freeze-thawed soil microbial communities from the Hubbard Brook experimental Forest, New Hampshire - Hubbard Brook CCASE Soil... | ecosystem: Environmental > Terrestrial >... | reverse complement strand
TTCCCTCGATGCCAATTTCGCGCAACGCATCTTTCACGGATTCGAACCGCGAGGGCTGAATGATTGCCTCAATTTTCATCATGAACGTTTCTGCTCCGCCCAATGCCTGACGCTGCCGTGTCGATTATTCCCAGGACTTTCTCAGGACTCGAGGTTATACGCCTCTTCACCGTGTTGCGTGATGTCCAGACCTTCGATTTCTTCGGTTTCGGTCACGCGCACACCGGTAATCATATCCGTTATTTTCAGCAGGACGATGGTTCCGATCAGAGCGAAGCCCCAAGCAATCAACACGCCTACAAGCTGGTTGCCGAGCTGTCCCCAATGTCCATCCATTCCGCCGACTGGTTTGCCTGCGCCGAAAATCGGATTGATCACTTGTTGCGCGAAGACGCCGGTCAAGAGGGCGCCGATGGTGCCACCCGCGCCGTGAACTCCAAAAGCATCCAGCGCATCATCATAGCCGAAGATCGATTTTACTTTTGTCACCATCCCATAGCAGACCAGGCCAGCAATAAAGCCAATCGCGAGAGCCGGCATTGGTCCTACGAATCCAGCAGCTGGTGTAATTGCGACTAGCCCAGCAACCGCGCCGGAGATTGCACCCAGGGCACTGGGGCGGCCGTTCTTAATCCACTCTGCAATGCTCCAGCTCATGGCCGCCGCAGCCGTGGCCATGTGTGTGGCCACGAATGCACTCGTCGCCAGTGCGTTCGCTGCCAGTGCGCTTCCTGCGTTAAACCCGAACCATCCGACCCACAGCAGACATGCACCGATAAAACTTAGGACCAGAGAATGCGGCGGCATGGGCTGCTTTGGGTAGCCAGTGCGCTTTCCGAGGTAGAGCGCGCACACCAATGCCGAAACTCCAGAGCTGATGTGCACGACCGTGCCACCCGCAAAATCCAGCGTGGGAAATTTTCCGCCGAGCGACGCGTTCAGAAAGCCGCCCTTGCCCCAAACCATGTGCGCTAGCGGCGCGTAGACCACCAAAAACCAGAGCGTCAGAAAGAGGACTGTGCCGCTGAACTTCATGCGTTCGGCTGTCGCTCCCGTGATCAAGGCTGGCGTGATGATCGCAAACATGAGCTGATAAATCATGAACGTCGCTTGCGGGATCGTTCCTGCGTAATCGGGATTCGGGTCGGCGCCCACACCACGCAAAAAGGCGTGTTCGAATCCGCCGATGACCGGCCCATTTCCGCCGAAGCACAAGCTGTAACCTACAAGCGCCCACAGGACGCTGATCAGGGCCATCAAGAGAAAGCTCTGCATCATGATCGCGAGGGTGTTCTTTCGCCGCACCAGACCGCCGTAAAAGAGCGCCAGCCCAGGTCCCGTCATCATTAGCACTAGCGCCGCGCTCACCAACATCCAGGCGTTATCGCCGGCAGATTGCGCCGCCGTGACGCGCTGATCAAGTTGTTTCAGCTGCTCGCTCACAGGCTTCGGTATTTCAGGAGCCGAAGCGGACGTTGCGGCGGAAGTTGCTGAAGGAGAACTAGTTGCAGACGAGGAGAGGGGTTGTTGTGCGAGGAGAGGCACAGCGGCGAGCACCATGGTCATGAGGAAACAACACTTCCGTCCCAGGTGCTTCATAGATATGTCCACTCCGATGCGTTTGGATTGCTCCCGGTCTGGCCGGGGTTACTATGAAAAAGACAATGCCAGGGACACGCCACTTTTTCGCCTCGAATTATACGCGCGCGCGTCCAATGTCACGTTTAGAAATTTGCATCTGTCAGATTTGTTTTTCAGATTCGTTGTCCTGCGGAGATCCCCTAAGCCCGCGGCGAGCCGGAGGTTACTCCCCGGTTCCGCATCCGCAGCCAAACTTCACCCTCACCAATTCTTTCAGAGGCCATTCTTGCCTACCGGCGCCGCCATCGTATAATGCATCGCGGCCGTAATCTGGCCGCTCCCGCGGTTTCGGCCAAGCAGGCGAAGTTGCAGCAGAGTGAATGAGGATTTCGAGCGAAGTATTTATGACCGAGCATCCGCCCATGGAAATCAACGTTCGAGAGTCCGGCACCATCCCGATACTCGAGGTGCGCGGCCGCCTGACCATTGGTGATCCCAGCGAACAGCTCCACGACGCGCTCGAAACTGTCGCTAAGGCTGGGACCAACAGGGTCATCGTCAACCTCAATGGCGTTCCTCAGATTGATAGCTCCGGCATATCCGCTCTCGTGCGCATTTCCATCAAGCTGACCCGCGAAGGCGGCGCGTTGCGCCTTATCTGCCGCCCCGGCCGCGTGCGCGATGCCCTCACCGTCACTCGCCTTGTCGAAGCGATCCCGACGTTCGACACGGAATCGGCCGCGCTCGCCAACTTCGCATAGGCAAAACCGCGCAGGCGAAGCAACGTTTACCACGCGCAGCGCGTCCTTTAGCTTGGGTGTACCTCAGATTCATTTATAAAACGTCGATTCAAGTCGGGATATGTGAGCCTCTTTGCCAAAAAAGACCTTTCTTGATGTGTGTTCGAGCATTTCGTCCCTTGTTTTGGGCACGGTTAGCCTTTTATTGATTATCGTGCTGGCGTGCGGCCTGTCAACTGTCTCGGCTGCGGCACAGGATGCGGCGCCAGCGTTGCCGCGCATTGCTCAAGACCAGATGGATTCCCTAGCATCGCGCGTGGCCGAGCAAATCCGCCAGGCCAAGATCGCTCCCGCCCTCCCGAAGGTCTTTGTGATCGACTTCTCAAACGCAACGGACAGACAATTCTCCAGGCTGGGCAGCATCCTGGCCGACGATTTGGCGCAGTCCCTTTCCAGCTTCGCTTCTGGTTTCGAGGTGGAAGACCGCAAATCTTTTACCGCTTACTTGAAGGAGAACTGGATGGGCCTCGATGATCTTAAAAATGAGGTTGTCTGTTTGACGCTGGCGCGCTCCCTGGGAGGAGCTGGAGTCGTGCGCGGAACCATCGAGACAGATGCCAACCAACAGTTGCGAATCCGTCTGCGCACCGATGGACTTGGACCCGCCTGGACTGGGGACGTAGAGTTTCCGTTAACGGGGGAACTGCAAGAACTTTTGAAACAGCCCGCTATCTCCTTCGCTCGCTCGGCTACTGCCATACCCGCCGAGCCCGGCATCCTCCAGCCTGGAGTGGATGGAGCATCTCTGCCCGTCTGTGTTTTCTGCCCAAGTCCGGACTATACGGACCTTGCGCGTGTCGCGAAATACCGCGGAACCGTCGAACTTTCCTTGATTGTCACAAAAGATGGCGTGGTTAATTCCGTTTTGGTACTGAAGGGCGCGCCTTTTTCACTTACGAAGCAGGCGCTTGACGCCGTTCAAAGATGGAAGTTCAAACCCGCCAAGTTTCATGGACAGTCTGTCCCTGTCCGCGTTCCAGTGGATATCGAGTTTCAGCTTTATTGAGAGTTCGCCGCCATCCTGCAACTCTTCGCATCTAGCCGCATCGGGCAACCTACAACGAGCTTCCGTACCTACACGTATTAGATATCGTTGTGTTAAAGTACTCCAAATGTTGCGACGTGGCCGCACTGCTCGTTGTTTTGTTCTTGCGACGGCATTCTGTTTTATCGTCGTTGGCTCATGCAGGGCGGAAGAACAGCAGGGCTCCTCCGAATCGATTTCACCCTATCGCGCGGAACTTAAGACTCTCGCCGCCCGAATGCTCAAAAGGGCAGATAAAGCTAAGTGTCGTCCCAATAGCTGCACCATTCTTGTCGCAAATTTCACAACGCGATCGGGCTCAACTTCACGCTTTGGCATTCAACTGGCCGATTCCATTTCGGTGGAACTTCTTGCTCAGGGACACGGCATTCAAATCGTTGATCGGACGCACCTCCGAGACTACCTGGTTCGCGAGCACATTCCTTCCAACGCTCTGAAAGGCCGGGAGGCCGCTCGCTGGCTTGCAACCGAGTTTCAAGCGAACGCCGTACTCCTCGGCACGATCGAGCGGCTGGGCGATCATTTCAACTTATTGATTGAACTGTTGAACATTTCCAACGATAAGGGCGGCCCGCAGGAAGCAATGGAAATTGCGATCCCAGAACCGCAGGAGGCACTAGCCCCTTTCGAGCCTTACGATGAGGAACGTCCCAGAGTGAAAATTCCTCCTGGCCATGATTCCGCGCCTTTCCGGGCAGGAGTGAATGGGGCAGGTGTTCCGCAGTGCGTGTACTGCCCTTCGCCTCAGTATACGAACGCGGCGCGGAAGGCAAAATTTACGGGAACTGTGGTTTTAGAAGTCACAGTTACGGAAGAAGGACGAGCTGTTGATAGCGGCGTTCTCAAAGGTGTCCCATTTGGGCTTAATGAAGCGGCCGTCAAAGCCATTAGCGGGTGGAGTTTCAAACCAGCGACTTACGGAGGCAAACCGATTACTGCCCGCGTTCCAATCGAAACGACATTCCAACTCTACTAGCAGGTCTCACCCGCCCTTTTTCAATTCCGCGAGGACCAGTTTGGCCACTTCTTTCAGCGTCTCGAACACGCCCTGTCCCTGAATGGCCACTCCTTCGAGAACGGGCTCGCCTTTTTTTTGCAACTGCTTGGTCAGCTCCGGCACAGGCATAGCGTTAGGCAAATCGCGTTTGTTCAACTGAAGCACATAAGGGATGGTGTCGAAATTCAGGTTGTGTTCTTTCAGATGCTCCTGCAAGTTCTCCATGGTTTCGAAGTTCGCGTCCAGCCGCTCTTCCTGCGAATCGGCCACGAACACGACACCGTCCGCGCCCTTGAGGATGAGCTTGCGGCTGGCCTCATAGAACACCTGACCAGGGACGGTATAGAGGTGGAAGCGCGTCTTGAAGCCGCGTACAGTTCCCAGATCCAACGGAAGAAAATCGAAGAAGAGCGTGCGGTCCGTTTCCGTGGCCAGAGAAACCATTTTGCCCTTCTGGTTTTGCCCGGTGTGGTCGTAGACCCACTGGAGGTTCGCGGTCTTTCCGCCCAGACCTGGACCGTAGTAAACGAGCTTGCAGTTAATTTCGCGCGCAGGAAAATTGATGAAAGGCACTTGTTCCTAACCAGAGTTCGGCCACAAATTTATAGCATACGAAGTGCCGACAGGCCAGCATTCCGGCTGTGCCTGGCGTGTGTCGGGTAACTTGCTTACAGTTTCTCTGAAAAACCCCTCATTTCGATGCCTTTTTTCACTCCCTGCCGCCGGGCAGTAACTCATTTAGGTCTCGCAATCGCATTTCCACTCTCATTTCCACTCGTTGACGCCGTCATTTTCCTCTGTTACGATTCGCGGCATGGCAAAAGCGCGCAAAGCCTCTTCGGGCTCATCCGGGCAAGGCAAAGGCGCGGCGCATGGCCACTCTAACTCACTGAAAAAGAAGAACTTGCCTCCACCTCCGCCCGCGCAACGCGGGGGCGTCGAACTGGTCGATCCCCTTGTTCAGGCGCAGCTGAAAACCTACGACGAAGCGCTCGCCCTGTTCCACCAGCAGAAATTTGCCAAGGCCAAACAAGAGTTGGAAAAAGTACTCGAAGGCCCAAGCAAAGGTCTGGCTGACCGCGCGCGTATGCACTTGCGCATCGCCGAGCAGCGCATGAAACCGAGTTCAGAGCAGAACCCGCGTACCGCCGATGAGCACTACCAGCGCGGTGTGGCCATGATGAACATCGGCCGCTGGGACGACGCACGCGAAAGTCTCATCAAGGCACGCAAAGCTTCCCCGAAATCGGATTACATTCACTACGCTCTTGCCGCTCTCGATTGCCTCACCGGCGAAGCGGATTCGGCTATGGCCAATCTCAAAGTGGCTATCGAACTCCGCCCGGAAAATCGGTACCACGCACGCAATGATGAAGACTTCGCCTTCCTTCAAGAAGATCCTCGTTTTACGGAACTGCTCTATCCGGAGAAAGACGGCACCGCCGGCTGAGCCTTCGTGATTTCGATTTCTTGCCCGTGAATTCGAACGCGACTAAGGTAATCTCCCGATTGCAGGTTCCGGCCTGGTAGGGAAGAGTCTCGATGCAGGTTCTTAACTGATAGTCATGATTAGGGCAGGGGAAACACACCTCACATGAAATGTCTCGTCGCTCGGTATTGCTCCGTCATCCGGTGAAGAAAAAAGACCTCAAGCCGAAAACCCTCTCCCGCGGATTCCGCGTCGCAGCTCTCGGCGGAGGCACCGGACTCTCGACACTTCTTCGCGGGCTCAAGGAATATGTGGTCCGGCGCAGCGACGAGCATCCCAATTCTCACCGCCCTATTTCCGAACTCACAGCCATCGTTACCGTCACCGACGACGGCGGGAGCTCCGGACGGCTTCGCCGGGAAAACCGCGTGCTTCCGCCCGGCGACATACGCAATTGCATGGTGGCTCTTTCGAAAGACGAGGCTCTGCTCGGCCGCCTCTTTCAGTATCGCTTTCATGCCGGACGCGGGCTCGTAGGCCACAATTTCGGCAATCTATTCCTTGCTGCGCTCACGCATGTTACGGGAGATTTCGCGGAAGCCATTCGCGTCAGCAGTAAAGTCCTCGCCATCCGCGGGCGAATCTTTCCTTCAACACTTTCAAATGTGCAACTCGTCGCCAGACTCACGAACGGCCGCATAGTCCACGGGGAAACGCGCATCACCGCGAGCCGAACGCCTATTGAAAAAATTTCTCTGTCACCTCGCCGGGTTCCGCCCTTCCCGGCGGTCGTCGATGCTATCCGCGAGGCCGACCTGATTCTCCTCGGTCCCGGGTCGCTTTACACCAGCATACTTCCGAATCTTCTGATCCCGGAAATCGCGGCGGCCATTGCCAAGTCCGAAGCTCCCCGGGTTTACATCGCCAATCTCATGACGCAGCCCGGAGAAACCGCCGCCTACTCTCTAGCAGATCATCTGCGGGCCATCCGTCGGCACACGCCGCGCTCGGTCGTGGACTGGGTGGTGGCCAATCGCCAGTCTGTTTCGCCGGAAGTCGCCAAGCGCTATCGGCGTCAAGGCGCGGAGCAGGTAGCCATTGACCTGCCCGAGCTTCAGAAACTCGGCTACCGCGTCGTCCTCGACAATCTCCTCGAAGAGCACGGCGTCATCCGCCACAATTCTCGCCGCCTCGCGCGGCTCCTCCTCGAAGAGTTTCTTTCCACTCGAAGGCCATCCCCGCGTTGACGCTGTTTTGCTTTGTCCAGAAGGTTAGAGCTTAGTCCGCGCGAAGAGCCACGTTTGGATCGACGGCGGCTGCGCGGCGCGCTGGCAAGTAACTGGCAAGCGCAGCGGCTGCCAGCAGCGTAAGACCAACGCCGCTAAACGTAAGCACATCCGTCGGCGGCACTTCAAACAAAAGCGACTTCACAAGCCCCGTCAAAGCGACCGCGCCGGCAATTCCAATTCCGACTCCCAATACTGCCAGCACCATGCCTTGTCCGAGGACCATCTGAAGAATACTCGCCGGCCGCGCGCCAAGTGCGATGCGAATGCCGATTTCACGCACGCGCTGGCTGACCATCAGCGCCATGATTCCGCCAATTCCTGCGGTGGCGATCACCAGAGCCAGTGCTGCAAAAATTCCCAAGAGGCTTGCCGTCACGCGCGGCGAGGCCATCGATTCATAACGCGCTTGTTCCAGGGTCAGGATGTGCGTCACCGCCGTTTGCGAATCGACTTCATGTATCGCGCGCGTCAACGCTTGCGCCATGCTTTGCGGTTCCACAGCCGTGCGAATAATCAAATTTCCGGGCTGCGGACCTTGTGCCTGCGGGCCATAGAACTCAGGAGATGGGGCGTGATCCAATCCGAATTCCCTGACATCTCCGACGATTCCAACGATCGCCGCCCAGTGTTCCCCGCCATCGGCGGAAACGCGTTTCCCGAGAGGATCTTCGTTGGGCCAGAATCGGCGCTTCGCTTCCTCATTGATGAGTACGACTTGAGGTGCTTTGAGATCGTCTGAATCCGTTTCGGACAGCATCCTGCCGGCCTTTAGCGGAATGCCCAGGGTCTTGAAGTAGTCGGGAGAAACAGCCGCGTAGGTACTGACTGGGGGAGCCTGACCGGGTTCCAATCGCCGTCCCTCGATTTGAAATGAGAAGGAGACAGATTCGGGACCGCCAGTAATCATTTCGGGCTCGAAAGGGTACCTGCTCGAGATAGCAGCCGAAAGAACGCCTGGCTGCGATTTCACGCGATCGAGAAGTTTTTGGATGACCACCCGCGTCTTATCGGACGTGGTGTACTTCGACCAATTGAAAGCGGTCCTCATGGCGAGAACGCGTTGCGGCACGATGCCCGCATCCACCTGCTGCATTTTGATGAGGCTCCTGAGCATTAATCCCGCGCCAATCAGCAACACGAAGGAGAAAGCAATCTGGCAAACGATCAGCGCGCTGCGCATGCGATTCTGCTGGTAGCTGGATCCTGCGCCGCTGCTCCCTTCTTTCAGGCTGGAAGAGAGATTTGCGCGTGAGAAAAGAGCCGACAGGGTCCCAAAAACGATGCTCGTACCCAGCGCGGCTGCAAGTGTAAACAGCAAGACTCCGGAGTCAATGTGAATTTCGCGCGCACGCGGGGTGAGCCGTCCCATAAAATCCGTCAAAAGTTCCAAGCTCCCATAGGCCAACATTAGACCTAGAATGCCTCCCACAATTGCCAGAAGAAAACTTTCCGTCAAAAGCTGGCGCAGAATTCGGCTTCGACCCGCGCCAAGAGCGCTGCGCACGGCAAGCTCCCGCTCTCGCCGGGCCATGCGCGCAAGCGTGAGATTGGCGACATTGGCGCACGCGATCAGCAGCACAAAGGCGGCCGCGCCGAGCAGCAGAAGAAGCGTCGGCCGCGCCGCGTGCGTCAACTCCTCCTGTAAAGGCGAGACCGCGGAAGTGAAGCCCACATTTTCCGGATACGATTTTGGATACGCGGCTTTCAGTCCAGCGGCAATCGTGGAGACATCCGCGTTCGCCTGAGCCACGGTTACCCCGGGCTTCAATCGCCCAAACACTTCCATCATGCGCATATCGCGGTCTTCAAGATGCATTTTATTGGAGCGATAAGGGCACGCCGAAGTAGCCATGTAAACGTCATTTTCATTTGGATATTGCGGCACCGGCGGAAGAACACCCACAACGGTGTGCACTTTGTCGTTCATCTCGAACGTCTTGCCGACGATTCCGGGATCGGAGCCGAAATTATTTTTCCAGTATTCGTAGCTGAGGAGCAACACCGGCGGAGCGCCCAGTTTCTCATCGTCGGGCAAAAATGTCCGCCCCAACAGCGGCTGAACACCAAACAGATCGAAGTAGTTGGCGGAAACGACGCCGGTTCGCACGCGCTCCGGATCGCCGTGCCCGAAGAGCGTGAAGGACATCGCGTGGTATTCCACCAGCCCGGCGAGTGAGCGGTTCTGCGCGCGATAGTCTTCGATCTCCTTCACCGAAAACCCCCAATCCTCGATGCCCAGTTTTTTTTCCTGTTGGCGAATGAAGATCAGCTGCTGCCCTTGCGGATAGGGAAGCGGGCGCAGCAGCACGGAGTGCACCACACTGAAGATGGCGGTGTTCGCTCCGATGCCGAGCGCAAGCGTCAGAACCGCTACTACAGTGAACCCGAGATTTTTCCGCATCATGCGGAAGGCGTAGTCGCAATCGCTCGTGAGGATTTGCCAGTGCTCGCGCGGGGCCGTGGTGAAAATTCCCACGATGGTCTCTTTCCAGAGCTTGAGCGCTCCCATGACGCCGCCGCGTTCATCGACTTCGCGCTGCTGATCTCGAAAGACGCCTTCCATCTCGCCCTCGTAGTTCGTCCGGAAATCGAATGGCAGCACGCGAACCAGCGCCCGAAACAGTCTCTGCGAAAAAGGCAGGGTTTCTTTTCCCATGACAGTGATCCCTCGCTATGCCAGTCTTGGTTTTCGGAAAAGTTTCTTGGCGCGTGCCTGGCCTAGCGCTTCTTCCATGCGCTGCGCTTCGGCCACTGCAACCTCGCGCCCAAATTCCGTCAGCAGATAGTACCGGCGCCGCTCGTCGTCCAGCACCAGGTCGGGCCGCACGTCCGATTCCGCGATGAGCCCCGCGCTTTCCAATCGCGACAAATTCCCATAGAGCGTCCCGGCGCTCAGCCGCACCTTGTCCTCCGTGCGCCGAGCAACCTCTTTCAAAATGGCATACCCGTGTTTTTCGCCATCGGCCAGGGCCAGCAGGATGTGAAACATCGCCGGCGTCAACGGCAGGAACGACTCGGTTTCTCTCTTCTTCGTCACACGTTCACCTCAAGGCTCCATCTCGAACCGTTGGCCCATATCTATCGCTCGCAGGAAGACTATATCGTGATACGTTATAGTTGGACCGCAGGTTCCCTGCCAAGCGAAAAAATCTCTAAGTTACAGTTTTCAGAGGGTTTCCCTGTGCGCAAGTTGCTTTCGGCGGCTTCCAACTGTCCGCTTTTGGGACGCCCTGTGTCGCCAGTGGGCAACTCTTTCTGCTACGCAGATAGGATGGAAACGAGGAGGCCAGTTCCTTCATCCTTCATTCTGGTGGAGATTAGCGCTCTTTGCTGGGGTTGTGGCATTACAATTCACTCGAATTCTGGAGAATCCCATGTCGACATTTGGCCTCATCGAATATGCAGAAGCGAGCCCGGAAGTTCGCGCGGTCTACGACGACATCATGGCTACCCGCAAGACCGATTGGATCAACAATTTCTGGAAAGCCATTGCGCACGATCCCGCTACTCTGAAACGCACATGGGAAAGCATCAAGCAGATCATGGCCCCCGGCGCGCTCGATCCGCTCACCAAGGAACTCATCTACGTAGCCGTCAGCGTCACCAACAACTGCCACTACTGCATTGCCTCGCACACCGCCTCCGCTTTCAAAAAAGGGATGACCGATGCCATGTTCGCGGAGTTGCAAGCCGTTATTGGCATGGCCAACGAAACCAATAGGCTCGTCACCGGCTATCAAGTAGAAATTGACGAACAATTCCGCCCACCGCTCCATCGTTAGAGCGGTTCTACCCACAGCACGGCTGTCCTTCAGGACAGGTGTTTCCCGCTTGGTACGCACGTACTATGGCTGTAAGGAACGGCCCAAGAAGAACATGTA
>Ga0308309_10002468_pt1 | contig 11025 bp, 12 predicted proteins | sample HubBroMetageWFT5_FD_192491 | JGI IMG/M metagenome (GOLD analysis project Ga0308309, IMG submission 192491) | Warmed and freeze-thawed soil microbial communities from the Hubbard Brook experimental Forest, New Hampshire - Hubbard Brook CCASE Soil... | ecosystem: Environmental > Terrestrial >... | reverse complement strand
TACGGCGGTCTGGTCTATCCGCAAGCCAGCGTCGCATTCGAAAACGTCCACGCGGTCGCCCAGTTGAGCCGGCCACCACCGCTTTTTCCGCCAGAAGCACCCCTCATTATGAGCGAGCCATAGCGTTGCTCCAGCCGGCTGAAACCGCGCCGAAAACACCAATGTGATGCGCATGAGCAAGACGCCGGTCCAAAGAGCGATCCGATAATCGGAATGAAATTGGGTAACCGCCCGATCCAACCGAGCGCTTCGAGCGTCGAAGATAGCGCGAAGAGGGCGAATGTCTCCAGACCCGGGCTCGCGCGGGGTGGGAGCAATGCCCCCGCGCTCGAATTACCGGAGCGTGAGCAAACCCTACCTTCGATTGACGCACCCGCTCGTTCGCGACGGCGACCAGCTGCGCCGCGCAAGTTGGGACGAGGCACTCGACCGTGCCGCGTCCGCGCTGCGCGACGCTCGCGATCGCGATGCTACGCGCACCTACGGAATGTTTAGCTGTTCGAAAGCAACCAACGAGATGAACTATATCGCGCAAAAGTTCGCTCGTTGCGTTCTCGGCAGCAACAACATCGATAGCTGCAATCGAACTTGACACGCCCCGAGCGTCGTCGGTCTGACGGCGGTATTCGGGGCGGGCGGCGGCACGAGCTCGTACGAGGAGATCGAGCGGGCCGACGTCGTGGTTCTTTGGGGATCGAACGCGCGTGAGACGCATCCGATCTTCTTTCATCACGTTCTGCGCGGCATTCATAACGGGGCGAAGCTCTACGTCGTCGATCCGCGGCGCACGGCGAGCGCGCAATGGGCCGACGGGTGGCTGGGTCTCGACGTCGGTTCGGACATTGCGCTGGCGAACGCCGTTGGCCGTGAAATTCTCGCCGCCGGCCTCGAGAATCGCGATTTCATCGCGCGCGCGACGAGCAGTTTCGACGAGTACCGCGCCGCGGTCGAGCCGTATACGCTCGAATATGCGGAGCGCACGACGGGTGTGCCGGCCGCACTCGTGCGCGAACTGGCCCACACGTACGCGGGCGCGCAACGCGCGCAACTCTGTTGGACCCTCGGCATCACCGAGCATCACAACGCGGTCGACAACGTACGTGCGCTCATCAACCTCGCGTTGCTCTGCGGTCATGTTGGCCGCTACGGGTCGGGCGTGAATCCGTTGCGCGGACAGAACAACGTTCAGGGCGGCGGCGATATGGGCGCGATTCCGAACAAGTTTCCGGGCGGACAGGACGTCGAGGATCCGGACAGCATCGCGAAGTTCGAGCGCGCCTGGAACGCTCGCCTGCCGCGCAAATATGGCTTGAATCTCACCGACATCTTTCGCGCGATCGAACGCGGGGAGCTCGACACGCTCTATATCATCGGCGAGAATCCCGCCCAATCGGAAGCCGACCAGGAGCACGCGATCGAGCTGTTACGCGGATTGAAGCACTTAATCGTTCAGGACATCTTCCTCACGAAGACGGGGGAACTGGCCGAGGTCGTCTTTCCGGCGTCCGCAAGCTGGTGCGAGTCCGAGGGCACGGTGACGAGCAGCGAGCGCCGCGTGCAGCGCTGCCGAAAGGCGCTCGAACCGCCCGGCGAGGCGCGCGATGACGGCGCAATTCTCACGGCGCTCGCGCGCCGGCTCGGCCACGAGTGGCCGGAGTACAGCGCGGAACTCATCTGGGACGAGTGCCGCTCGCTTTCCCCGTGGCACGCCGGCATGAGCTATGCACGCCTCGAGCAGCTCGGTGGAATCCCGTGGCCGTGCTATGACGAGCGCCATCCCGGCGAACAGTTCTTGCACGCGCGGCTTTGGCGCGAACCCCGCGAAGGCGAGCCCGCGGCGTTTGCCGCGGTCGAGCACGATCCGCCCGTCGAGCCACTCGACGCGGAGTACCCGGTGCGGCTCACAACGGGTCGCCGGCTAGATTCTTTCAACACGGGGGTGCAGAGCGGCGGCTACACCTCGCCGCTGCGACGCGGCGAAACGCTCGACATTTCCCGCGAAGATGCCGTACGCTACGGCGTCGAGAACGGCGACCGGGTTGTGGTCACGTCACGCCGCGGCTCGATCGTCATTCCCGTTCGCATCGATTCCGGGCTGCGTGCCGGGCTTGCGTTTACGACATTTCACTATAACGACGAGATCGCGACGAATCTTTTGACGATCGATGTGACCGATCCGAAATCGGGCACCGCCGAGTTTAAAGCCTGCGCCGTGCGCATAGAAACGATGCCCTCGTAGTGGATCTTCATTTTACATCGGCGACCGCAAGCGACGTCGAACGAAACGCGGTCGACGCGGCACTCGCAGCCGAACCGGAGGGCAAAATTCGGCGACATCTCGTGCTTCCGCTGTTGCATGCGGTACAGGATTGCTGCGGATGGATCAGCGCCGGGGCGCTGAATTATGTGAGCGAGCGGCTCAGCGTCGCGCCGGCCGACGTCTACGGCGTCGCCACTTTCTACAAGCTCTTTTCGACCACGCAGAAACCGGCGCGCGTCGTCCATGTTTGCGATGACATCGCGTGCATCGCCGCCGGTGCCGGAGCGCTCTGCCGGGAAATGGAGCGCGGCGACCTCGCGTGGGAGGCAAGCCCGTGCCTGGGTCAGTGCGATCGCGCGCCGGCGACGCTGACGATCGAAGCCGGCGCTTCGCGACCGGTGCCACTGGACGCCCCGCTGCCGCAGGTCGGCGGATCGCCGCTGCGCTTGTTGAAGCGCGTCGGCGCCATCGATCCCGAGCGTCTCGACGAGTATCGCGCGCACGGCGGATTCGACGCACTGCACAAAGCCTTTGCGCTCGGCCCGCAGCGTACCGTCAAGGAGATCGTCGCTTCTAAGCTGTTGGGGCGCGGCGGCGCTGCCTTTCCGACGGGCCGCAAGATGGAAGCAGTCGCAGCCGCACCAAGTCGCCCGCACTACCTCATCTGCAATGCCGATGAGTCGGAGCCCGGAACTTTTAAAGACCGCATTCTGATGGAGCACGATCCGTTTGCGATCGTGGAGGCGATGGCGATCGCCGCGTATGCGGCGGGGTGCGAACGTGCATACGTGTACGTTCGGGGAGAGTACCCGCTGGCCGCCGCGCGCATCGAAAACGCAATTGCGCAGAGTCGCGCGGCGGGCTTGCTCGACGGCGTGACGATCGAAGTGCGGCGTGGTGCGGGCGCGTATATTTGCGGTGAAGAGACCGCGCTCTTCAACTCGATCGAGGGCAAACGCGGCGAGCCGCGCAACAAGCCGCCGTTTCCGACCGAAGCGGGACTCTTCGGCAAACCAACGCTCGTCAACAACGTCGAAACGCTGGCGAATCTCCCCTTGATTCTGCTCGACGGCGGCGAGGCGTACGCGCGCACTGGCACGCCGGAATCAACCGGCACGCGGCTCTTCTGCCTTTCGGGTAGCGTTGGCCGCCCGGGCTTGTACGAGGTGCCACACGGTACGACGCTGCAGGCCCTCGTCGACCTCGCCGGCGGCATCGCCGGATCCGGCAAGTTACGGGCGATTCTGCTTGGGGGCGCCGCCGGCGCGCTGGTTACGCCCGAGTCGTTGACGCTGGGCTTGAGTTTTGAGGATGCCCGTGCCGCGGGCGTCACGCTTGGCTCGGGCGTCGTGATGCTCTTCGACGATCGCATCGATCTCGTCGCGATCGTCCGCCGCATCGCGCGATTTTTTCGTGATGAGTCTTGCGGCCAATGCGTTCCCTGCCGCATCGGAACCGTTCGTCAAGACGAGGCGCTCGACCGCATCTCCAACGGCACCCCCGGATCGGACCGGGAGCACGATCTGGCGCTGCTTGGAGAAATTGGAGCGGCGATGCGCGACGCGTCGATTTGCGGCCTCGGACAAACCGCGGCCAACGCGGTCGAATCGGCAGTGACTCGCCTGCGGCTCTTCGAAGCCGGAAACGCACGATGAAAACGGTCGAGCTTACGATCGACGGCAGGCCGGCTCGCGTCCGCGAAGGGGCGACGCTCCTCGAGGCGTGCACGAGCCTCGGCGTCGACACGCCGACGCTCTGCTTCCTCGAAACGCTGACGCCGGTGAACGCCTGTCGCGTCTGCGTCGTCGAGCTGGAGGGTTCGCGCGCCCTCGTGCCCGCCTGCGCCCGCCGCGCCGAGCCCGGCATGGCGATTCGCACCGACTCGCCGCGCGTCCGTCACAGCCGCAAGATGGTGCTCGAGTTTCTCGCGTCGTCGGTCGATCTCTCGACGGCCCCCGATGCGCAACGCTACAGCGAACGCTACGGCGCCGATCCATCCCGCTACGGCGAGGCACGTGCAACCGTTGCGCAGCCGGTAAAGATCGACAACCAACTCTACGTGCGCGACTACGCCAAGTGCATTCTCTGTTACAAGTGCGTCGAGGCCTGCGGCACCGACGCTCAAAACACGTTCGCGATCGCCGTCGCGGGGCGCGGGTTCGAGGCCGGTATCTCCACCGAGTACGACGTCCCGTTACCCGATTCGGCCTGCGTCTATTGCGGCAACTGCATCGGCGTCTGCCCGACCGGCGCGTTGATGTTTTCGTCCGAGCACGAGCTGCGCGCACGCGGCGAGTGGCACGAAGCCGCGCAGACGAAGACCGAAACGATTTGCTCGTACTGCGGCGTCGGCTGCACGCTCACGCTGCACGTACAGGAGAACGAAATCGTGAAGGTCACCTCGCCGATCGAAAATGACGTCACGAGCGGGCATCTCTGCATCAAAGGGCGCTTCGGCTACACCTACGTGCAGAACCGCCCCGACGAGGACGTCTAATGGCGCTCGCGCGAGCCGGCCGGAGCACCGAGGCCGAAGTGACCTCGCTAGCCGGCGACGTGCGGTCGCGGAAGTACGATAACGTCGTTACCGAGGAGCCGCTCGAGATTCGGCTGGTGTGCGGCGACGTCGCGCGAACGCTCGCGGTGACGATGCGCACTCCCGGCAACGACTTCGAGCTGTCGGCCGGGTTTCTCTACGGCGAAGGCTTGATTCGCTCGCGCAACGAGATCGCGGAGCTTACCTACTGCTTGGATCCCGCGATCGATCCCGAGCAGCGCTACAACATCGTGAGCCTCGCGCTGCGACGCGCTTCGCAACCGTTCGATCTCACGCGCTTCGAGCGTCACTTCACGATGAACAGCTCTTGCGGTGTCTGTGGACGCGCGCAGCTCGATTCGCTGCGCGAGCGCGGGGTCAAAGCGCTCGACGACGAGGTGCGGATCGAAGCGCGTACGCTCTACACGCTACCCGAGCGCATGCGCGCCGCACAGCGCGTCTTCGACTCGACCGGCGGTCTGCACGCCGCCGCGATGTTCGACGAGCGCGGCGAGGCGATCGCGGTGCGCGAAGACGTCGGCCGTCACAACGCCGTCGACAAGCTCGTCGGTTGGGGATTGCTCGAGGCGCGCCTCCCGTTCGCGCGTTCGACGCTCGTCGTGAGCGGCCGAACGAGCTATGAGATCTTGCAGAAGGCCGTCGTGGCCCGCACGCCGATCGTCGCATCGGTTTCGGCCCCAAGCAGCTTGGCCGTCGCACTCGCGCGCGAGTTCAACGTCACCCTCGTCGGTTTCTTGCGCGGCGACCGTGCAAATATCTACGCGGCGCCCGAACGCATTCTCTAAAGAAACCCGTGCACGAGTTCGTTGAACGATTGCGGTGCATCGGCATTAGCGACGTGCCCGGCGCCGGGAATCATTGCCAGCTTCGCGCCGGCAATGCCCGACGCGATTTCCTCCGACAGCGTTTGGGGCGCGATGCGATCGTGCTCGCCGTAGGCTACGAGCACCGGCACGTCGATCGCCGCCAGCACGTCGCGATAATCGCCGGTCCAAGTCGCCTGCGTCGAGGCGACATAACACTCCACCGACTTGCACGCCATCTGCTCGATCGTTTCGCGCACCCGTACCGCTGGTAACCCAAGCTTCGCCGCGCGGAGCTCGCCGAACACGCGCATCGTCCCGGCCGCGTAAACATCGCGTACGATCGCATCGGCGTAGGCCTGCGCGTCGGGATAGCGCGCGAACGTGCCGAGCAGCACGAGGCGCTCGAGACGCCGGGGTGCGTGACGCATCAGCTCGAACGCGACCACGCCGCCGAGGCTACAGCCGACCAGCGTGAAGCGCTCGGCTCGCAAGGCGTCGGCGACCGTCAAGACATCCTCCGCGAAACCTTCGCGGTTAATCGTCGACGGATCCGGATCCGGCTTCTCCGCACCGTTCCCGCGAAGCTCGATCGCGGCACAGAGCCACTCGTCACCGAAGGCGCGGAGCTGCGCGTCCCAGATTGCGCCAGTTGAGCCGACGCCGTGAACGAAGATCAGCGTGCCGCGCACCGGCTCCGAGCGCGGCCGCGCCAGACGCGCGCCGGCAATCATGCCGCCTCGCGTTTGCGAGCGATGAATGCCAAAACCTCGTCGAGCGGGCGAGCGTTGAGCACGTCGGACTTGACGAGTCCTGCGCGTCGCGCTTGCCCGACCGCGAACTCGACGGCCGCCAGATCGCCCGTGCGATGCGCGTCGCTGTCGAGCGCAAACGTCACGCCGAAGGACTTCGCTTTTCGCGCGAGCGGAGCCGGAAGATCGAGGCGAGCGGCCTGTCCGTCGATCTCTAGCGCCGTCCCGGTGCGCGCCGCGGCCGCGAAGACGGCGTCGTAATCGAACTCGTATCCGCTTGAATGGTCGAAGCGGCGCCCGGTCGGATGCCCGATGATCGTAACGTAGCGATTCTCGCAAGCGCGGATGAGACGGGCCGTCATCTCTTCGCGCGATTGCCTCGTCGCGATATGCACCGAGGCGATGACGACCTCGAGCTGCGCGAGCACGCTATCCTCAAAATCGAGCGATCCGTCGGGCAGAATATCGACTTCGCTCGCGCAGAGCGTGCGAATCCCGTAGCGCGTGTCGAATTCGTCGGCGAGGCCGCGCTGTTCGCGCAAAAGGGCCGGGGTCATCCCGTAACGCCGTGCGCGTCCCTGCGAATGGTCGCTGATCGCGTGATATTCATAGCCCCGCGCGGCGGCTGCGGCGATCATGGCTTCGAGCGTGTCGTCGCCGTCGCTCCACGTGGTGTGCATGTGAAAATCGCCGCGAATATCGGCCGTTTCGACCAGCGGCGGGATCAAACCCGATCGCGCGAGCTCGATCTCATCGAGCCCGCTCCGCAGCTCCGGCGGAATGAGCTGCATCCCAAGCGTCGCATAGACTCCCGCCTCATCCGCGCAGGTCACGACCTCACCGGTTTCGAGGTTCAGAATACCGTTCTCACTCACGCGCAGGTTGGCACGCACCGCCTGCTCGCGCAGCTTGATGTTATGCTCGCGCGACCCGGTGAAGTGTTGCAGTAGATTTCCGTAGAGATGATCGGGCAGCACGCGCAAGTCGATCTGCAAGCCCCCGGGCAGCCAGATGCTCGCCTTCGTCGGCCCTTCCGCGAGGACTGCCTCCGCGCGTGGCCACGCAGCGAAGTGCGCGACGACGTCGGCGGCGTGGTGCGACGTGCAGACCAGATCGATATCGCCGACCGTTACTTCGGCGCGGCGGAGACTTCCGGCGAACTCCAGACGCTCGAGCGGCGGTCCTTCGCGCACGTACGTCATCGCTTCGCGCGCGATCGCCAGCGCGGCCGGCAACGGCGTCCGTCTTTGCCGGCCTTTGTACGCAAGAATACCTCGCCGCCAGTTCTCGATCGTCTTGTTGCCCAAGCGCGGCACTCCGGCCAGCGCCCCCGCCGCAATCGCGGTTTCCAAATCCGCGAGTGAGGCGATTCCATACTCCGCGAAGAGCGTCGCGGCGGTTTTCGTGCCGATGCCGCTTACGCCGAGCACTTCCAAGAGCGACGGTGGAAAGCGCTCGTGGAGCGCGTCGAGCTGGTCGGCGCTCCCGGTACGCACGAGCTGTTCGATGACCGAGCCGATCGACTTGCCGACGCCGGGCAGTTTGAGATGCTCGTCCGCGGCGACGAGATCGGCCAGGGGCGGCGCGTTCTCGACCGAGGCCGCCGCTTTTTCGTACGCCATGTACTTGTAGAATGACTCGCCCGCCATCTCCATGAGCGTACGGATCTCGAGCAGCTTCTGTGCGACTTGGGTGTTGGACAACACGAGCGTAGTGGAGTTGGCCGCAGCCGACGAATGATACTGCCCGGATGCCCCTGCTGCGCATGCGAGACGCGACATTTGCGACCGAAACCGCCACGGTCGGACCGGTGAGCCTCCAACTCGAGCCTGGTGAGCGCCTCACGCTGCAATGCGCTACGGCGGAGGAAGCCGCCGTCGTCGCGCTCCTCGCCGCCGGAATCGCAAAGGCTTCGGGCGGTTCCGTGCTCATCGACGATTACGATCCACGCGTGCAGCCGGTCCACTGCAAGCGCGTGACGGCGCTCGTCCCGCACGAGCCCTTCGCGATCGATGAATCGGAGTTCGCGCGATACATCGCCTATCGTGCGGCGCTCTGGAACGTCGAGCCGGCTCGAGCGTTCGCGCACGCCGACCTGATACGCGGTCGCTTGCGCGGAATGCACGAGGCTTTCGCTTATCCGCTGATCGGCGCGCTGATCGGTCTGCCGCGGCTCATCATCCTCGACCGTCCGCAAGCCGTTTATGCGCCGCAGATCCGGACAGCGGTCGGCGAGCTCGCGCTCCTCTCCACGCACACCGAGCCCGCGGCCGCGTCGGCGTTCGCGTGACGGCGCGCGCCCTCTTCGGAGTTCTGCAGGCTCGGCTCTACGCACAACGCCGCGTCGTTCTCTCCACCTGCGCCGGCGCGCTCGTCGCCGGCCTGATCGCGCCCGCGAGTTTGGCCGGCCCGGTGCTCTTCTGTTCGCTGCTCGGCATCGTGCTGGCACTCTCCCAGAGCCCGGGAGTTCATCCGCACCTCGACCGCTGCGAGCAGAGCGCGCCACTCTTCGGACGCGAACTCGCGCGCGGAAAGGCGCTCGTCCCCTGTATCGCGGCTGCGCTTACCGTCCTGGTTTACATGACCGGCCAGTTACTGGGCGGTGCGCCCATCCCGCCGCTTACCTTATTGATAGCGCTCGGTAGCACCGTTGCCGGCACGCTGGTCGCGCTCTCGGCAACGATGCGCCGCGGCGTTTTGCGCGCACTCTACGTGCTGCTCGCCGCGGCTACGAGCCTGGTTGCCTTCGCACTCGTTGAGGTAGGACGCAGCGTGCCCGGCGCGCTTGCCTTTTGCGCCGTCGTGGCCTTCCTGGCGCTGCGCCAGTACGGTGAGACTCTGGCCCGCTACGACCCGATTTGAGCCGGTGCGGCGGTCGCGAGCTTCTCCAGCATCGCGCGGTTGAACTGAGGCAGGTCCTCGCTCCCGCGCGTGGACACCCAGTTGGAATCGGTGACCGTCGGCTGGTCGCGATAGAGCCCGCCGGCGTTGCGGATGTCGTCGGCGATCGCATGCACCCCCGTTACCTGGCGCCCGCGAACGATCTGCGACGAGATCAGCACCTGTGCGCCGTGACCGATCGAAAACATCGGCTTTTTGAGCGTTTCGAACTCACGAACGAAGCGGTGCACTTCGCGATCCGTGCGGATTCGGTCGGGTGAGGTGCCTCCTGGAAGCAGGAGCGCGTCGAAGTCTTCGGCAGTGCAATCGGCGACCAGCTCCTCGGCGCGAAGACTCTGACCGTCGTCGAGCCCGCGCTTGCCGCGAATGCGCTGCCGCGACCGCTCGTCGACGCCGACGATCGTGACGATCGCACCGGCCTCTTCGAGGGCCCGGCGCGGCTCCATCAGGTCGGTCTCCTCGAAACCATCACCAATCAGCGCGGCGACGCGCTTTCCTTCCACTGCCTGCATATCGGCCCTGGCTATTCGCGCGGCTACCCGAACAGCCCTCGAATGAGTCCTCCATCAACCGATATCGTCTGGCCGGTAACGTAGCGCGCTGGTTCGCTGCACAGGAACGCGACCATCGGCGCAAAGTCGTCCGGCGACGCAACGTAGCCAATCGGGATTTCGGCAGCCGCTGCACGAAGCTTGAGCTCGTCGTTGCCGTAGAGCGCACGCAGCCGATCCGTTTCGACGCGTCCGGTTGCGATGGCGTTCACGGTCACGCCGTCGCGTGCTACTTCAGTCGCAAGCGTTCGGAGCGTCGATACCAGCGCGGTTCGAAAGGCGTTGGAGAGCACGAGCGTGTCAATCGGTTGCTTCACCGAGCTCGACGTCAGCGCAACGATCCGGCCCCAACGATTCGCTCGCATCGCGGGCACGAGCGCCTCGAGCAATACGAGCATGCTTCGCAGCAGCAGCCGGTAGGCTGCGTCCCAGTCTTCAACCGTAGTTTCAGTAAAATGCCCCGGCTTGGGCCCTCCGCCATTGAGGACCGCGATCTCCACGTCGCCGAAAGCGCCGCGCACGCTCTCGAGCATTGCCGCGATGGAACTCGGGTCGCCCAAATCGACGCCGAAGGCGCGCGCATCGCCGGCGCCGAGTTCGCGCGCGCGCTTTGCGACGCCATCGAGCCGCTCGAGATTGCGCGCGCCCAGCGCCAGCTTTACGCCCTCGCGCGCCAGCGCGAGCGCAACCGCCGCGCCGAGCCCCGAACTCGCTCCCGTTACCAGCACCGTCTTGCCTTTAATTCCAAAATCCATCCCGGTGCGGTTTTTGAGCTAACCTGGCCTGACCTTGCGCGGACTAGGCGGCTCTGATATTCTAAGCCGGTCGCCGGGACGGTCGGTCGAGCGCACTGTACCCGAGCGAGACCATCCTGCCTAAGGAGCTTTCATCCGTGCCGCTCAGCAAAGAACTCAAAGCCGATCTCGCCACCAAATACGGTCGCGGATCGAACGATACCGGATCGGCCGAAGTGCAGATCGCGATGCTGACTGCTTCCATCAATCACCTTACCGAGCACCTCAAGATCCACAAGAAGGATCATCACAGCCGGCGCGGTTTGCTATTGCAGGTCGGTCAGCGCCGCCGCCTGCTCAACTATCTGCACGCGAAAGATCTCGAGCGCTACCGCAGTTTGATCGGCGAACTCGGCTTACGCAGGTAACGGCTCGCGCTCTCCTTCGATTCGCACTGGCGCTTACGC